>Ga0209712_10000011_pt1 | contig 345305 bp, 305 predicted proteins | sample ArcOceMetagenome_FD_187443 | JGI IMG/M metagenome (GOLD analysis project Ga0209712, IMG submission 187443) | Marine eukaryotic phytoplankton communities from Arctic Ocean - Arctic Ocean - Greenland ARC118M Metagenome (SPAdes) (version 2) | ecosystem: Environmental > Aquatic > Marine > Oceanic...
AGAATACATCGATTATTACAACAACGAACGCATTAAGCTAAAACTAAAAGGCCTGAGTCCGATACAATATCGAAATCAGGCCTTGGTTGCCGCTTAGAAATGAGTCCAACTTATTGGGGTCACTTCAGGAAGCTGGGTTTTTTATTTAAAAATAATTAAAAACGAAATACCCGTCGAATACCAATTAATGGTAATAGAAATAACGCTAACCAAGAGGTACTGGCTGAACTTCTTTCATAAATTTCAGCCTCTGGCGGTGCACAATTTTCAATTTCACCATTTTCTAATGGTGTTAGTTTAACTGCAACGGCGACGGTTTCAAATTCAATATTACCGTTAATATCTGTCACTACACCACCGAGTGTGTCACGCTTTTCTACTGTTTTAGTGGCAACACCAAACACTTCGTTATTCTCATTGATAACATTAGCTTCTACTACAGTATATGGATAATCAGTTTCACCGTCGGTTTCATAGCATGGTAATAAGTCATTGAGATTAGTTATTTTATCTTCACCAATTTTATAAATAAATGCGGCTTTATCTCGTGAACTATCCGATCCACCTACTTCCCCTTCGCCTACAATATAACCTTGGTTATTGATATCATTTGCTACAGAACTTGACCCCGTGAAATAGTCATTTGGAAAAACAGTATTTCCAGTCGCAACGTCATGATAGAAGAATTTGTTCCTAAAACTGCTTTCAATCACTTTCGTAGCATAACCTACCACTACGTCGTTATCATTTAGAGCAGATGCAATACCATTTTCCCAACCATCTTCTTGATCAATAAAATCTACAACTTCACCATTTTTAAAATATACAGGCATAGATATTATAGAATTATCATTCCTGTAATAGCGTGTGTTTGAGTAGCCAGCAATAGTACCTTTAGAATTAATAGCAAAGGCAGTACTCACAAAATTATCATCTTCCACTTCATCTTCATCGGGTGTTAAAGCTAAACCTAGGTTTTCAACTGAAACAACATTTAATGATTCATCTAATTCCCATTTAAATGCACTTTTATTAAACAAGCCTTGAGATGAAGTTGAATTATTTAAATTAATACAAGCTGAAACTGGTGAATCTTCATTGTCACAACTTTCGTCGATATCTTCTTGTATTTCAATCGGAATACTTATTGAAGCGTTTCCTACAACAGTGTAGCCACTATTTGTTTTAATAATATCATTTGCTCGACTTGTGCCGCCATAATCGTCAAACTCAGGCGCTAATGAAACTTTTACACCATCTGCACTAATAACAATTGCTCGCTCTACAAATTCATTTGTAAACCAAGTTTCTGCATCATCTTCACCCTCTGGTGTAAAAGAAACCTTGTCATATGGAGCACTACCCCAACCAACAGATACACCGTCTTCACTAACAGCATTGTATAAATTAAATGTTGAACGAGTTAAACCATCGTAGTCGATAGCTGCTTCATCAAATAAAGTTTGCTCAACGACACCTGACTCTGTGAATCGAACGCCTATAAATTGATTTTGCTTCTGATACTCATAGTTACTTGATCTATCACTCAGAAAAGAAACCATGAAGGCATGTGCGTCAGGGTTTGTTAGTACAGCATCATTATTTTGTATATCATCTAGTGTAAACGTAATTACTTTATCAATCTGTTCATAGTTAGACTCAGTAGTGTCGTATTCACTTTTTATAAGGTTATCATCAAAGTCGATATAGCTAATATCTATAGGTAAGTTATAAAGTCCGTTAGCAAAACCAATTATGTGCCCGCTTTCACTTGCATCAGTAACGTAAGAAAATTTTGCATTATCGAGTGTGCCTAATTCACTTAATTGGTATGTTGCACTAATAGCTGATGTACTCAATGTCGCTAGGATACTGGCAGCGAGTAATTTATATTTCATTTTAGTCCTTACTACTGATTCTGTAATTCTTCAAGTTCTTCCCATCGCTCAAAAGCGGCTTCAAGGTCAGACTCAAGTTGTGCTAAATGGTTCAATGCTTTGGTTGTTATGTCACTGTCTTGTTTAAAAAAGTCAGGATCGCCTACCACATTTTGCTGGGCTTCTACGTCAGCTTCAAGTTGCTCCATTTTATTAGGCAACTGCTCTAATTCAAGTTTTAATTTGTAAGAAAGCTTATTCGTTTTAGCGGCTGGCTTTGCAGCAGGGGTCGGTTGCTTTTCTACTTTTTTTGCAGCTGGTTGAACAGCTTGTTTTTCTTGTTCTGCTAAATAACTTACATAAGCTTCATAGTCACTATAACCGCCGACTATATCTGTCACTTTTCCGTTACCTTCAAATGCCCATACACTAGAGCATGTATTATCGATAAATTCACGGTCATGGCTTACAATAATAACGGTACCTTGATACTGATTAATAATGTCTTCTAACAGCTCAAGTGTTTCAATGTCTAAATCATTGGTTGGCTCATCCAATACCAGGATATTCGATGGTTTTAAAAATAGCTTAGCAAGTAATAATCGGTTTTTTTCGCCGCCAGATAAGGCCTTAACGGGTGTTCTAGCGCGCGCAGGTGGAAACAAAAAGTCTTGTAAATAACCTAATACATGACGAGAGCGCCCACCCATCATGACTTCTTGCTTACCTTCTGCAACATTGTCTTGTACTGTTGCTTCTTCGTCTAACTTTTCACGGTATTGATCAAAATAAGCAAACTCTAGGTTAACACCCTGCTTAGTTTCACCGCTGTCAGGTGCTAAGTCACCAAACATTAGTTTTAATAGAGTTGTTTTACCGACACCATTAGGACCGACTAAACCGATACGGTCGCCACGCATAACTAAAGTAGAAAAATCGCTTACAATCGTTTTCTCTTTAAAAGCATGAGATAAATGCTTAGCTTCAAAAACTAATTTACCTGAGCGGTCTGCGGTTTCAATATTGAAATCTGTTTTACCAACTTGATCAACTCGTTGCTTGCGCTCATTACGTAATTGTTTTAATTCACGAACACGGCCTTCATTACGAGTTCTCCGGGCTTTTACTCCCTGACGGATCCACGCTTCTTCCTCAGCTAATCGTTTATCAAAGAGTGCATTTTGACTTTCTTCTACTTTTAAGTCATGCGCTTTTTGTTCTAGATAAGTGGCGTAGTCACCTGGATATGAAATAAGTTTGCCGCGGTCTAAATCCAAAATACGTGTAGCAATTGCACGAATAAACGCACGATCGTGAGATATAAATACAATCCCACCTTTAAAGTCTTTTAAGAACTGCTCTAACCACATCACACTTGTCATATCTAAGTGGTTTGTTGGTTCATCTAATAGCAACAAGTCTGGCTCACTAACTAATGCACGTGCCAGTGCAACCTTACGTAACCATCCACCTGAAAGCGATTCAAGTTTCGCATCAGGTGACAGCTCAAGCTTAGTTAATACTAATTGAATACGGCTATCGAACCGCCAGCCATCAGCGGCTTCTAGCTTATTAGATAAGCGCTCAAGTTTATTTAATAATTGATCGGTACATTCAGTTTGCAGTTCATTACTCACATGGTGATAATCGATAAGTAAATTAGCAATTTCTGGCATACCTTGGGCAACATAATCAAATACGGTACCGCTGGCCCCTTTAGGTGGATCTTGTTCAAGACGAGAGATTTTTAAACCACCGAGCTGGTTTATTTCACCATCATCCAATATTACTTGGCCGTCTAATACTTTTAACAGCGTTGATTTACCTGCGCCGTTACGCCCCACAATACAAACTCGCTCACCACTTTCAATAACAGCATCTGCGTTGTTAAGTAACGCATGTGTACCAAAGGCAAGCTGTGCTTTCGAAATTCTTATTAAATCCATAATTCTACAATGCTCTTAATCTGCCAGTGCTAAAAATATTTGCACTTGTTCTGCAGTAAAAGGCCAAAACAATTGTTGGCCATGTTCATTTTTTAAAACAGGAATACTTACCTGATATTTCGCAATAAGCTGTTTGTCAGTCATTATGTCTGTTAACAATAAACTGCCTTCGCTCATTAATAACGGTGTTATTAGTGCGTGGGCTTGTTCACATAAATGACACCCTTCCGTATGGTATAAAGTCCACTTAGCCATGAGTAATTAACCAGCTGTTATGAATTTTTTTATTACGCTTAAAGTCTGGTGAGAGTGTTTTCTCAGAAATATTAACGGCTTTTAAACCTAAACCAATCAATCCAACTTCATCCATAACAAAGCCACGTTTGTTGTTAGAAAAAATCAAAGTTCCAGACGGGCTAAGAATTTTTTTAACCCAAGTAAGTAACTTAATGTGATCGCTCTGAACATCAAACGCATCTTTCATTCGCTTTGAATTTGAAAATGTTGGAGGGTCAAGAAAGATTAAATCATATTGCGCAGTCGCATGCTCTAGCCATTTAAGGCAATCTGCTTGCTCAAAACGGTAACGCGTGTTGCTAATATTATTTAAATCAAAATTATCTTGGCCCCATTTTAAATAGGTTTTGGATAAATCAACTGTGGTTATAGCCTTTGCCCCACCAATGGCTGCATGAACTGATGCACTTCCTGTGTAGGCAAATAAATTTAAAAAACGTTTGTCCTTGGCATTTTCTTGAATGTAGCGACGAACCAAACGATGATCTAAAAATAACCCCGTGTCTAGATAATCAAATAAATTAACCTTAAATTTAGCACCAAACTCTTCAACAACCATCGTTCTATTTTGCTTAGCCATAGGGGTGTATTGCTCTTCACCTTTTTGCTTTTTGCGAACTTTTACGGCTATGTTTTCAGGTGCTATGTTTAGTTGTTGCGCTGTTAAGCTAATGACGTCCTGAAGACGCTTATCAGATACTTTTTCATCTATTTCTTTCGGTGCCGCGTACTCAAAAATTACAGCGCTGTCGTTATATACATCAACCGCTACATTATATTCTGGAATATCAGCATCATAAACGCGATAAGCGTCGACTTTGTTTTGCTTTAACCAATTTTTAAGGCCTTGTTTATTTTTTTTAAGACGGTTAGCAAAAGACATTGACCCTTCATAATTAAGGGCTTTTTTGTCATCAGTCGTCAAACTAACTTGCTTGTCATCTAGTTGATATAAGTTAAGCTCTACATCTAATGGACCATTTTTAAATTTATAACGTTTTAATTTAACAAGCTTTAAAAGTTTAAATAAACTCTCATCCATGCCCAATAACGCCAGTTTCCAATGGTTAAAATGCTTTTTAAAGCCAACACCTAAATTACGGTGTAAATCAACTAACTCAGCCATAGAGCCAATACGTTCACCATAAGGCAAATTTGAAATAACCACACCTGGTAATTTAGCTACTGCGGTTAACTTGGTTGCGTCGCTTTGCTTAAATTTAATTATGTCATCAAGCTCGGCACGCTTTGCATTATCAATAGCTTTACTTAATACCTGAGCATCGTAGTCGTGGCCTATTAGCCAAAGTTTCGGGTCGGTTATATTTGCAAGTAGTTCTTCTTTTAAAGCTTTAAATTTTGCCACTCTAAAACTAGGTAAACGCTCAAAAGCAAAGCCTTCACGAAACAAACCTGGCGCTTCATTACGTGCCATACCTGCGGCTTCTATTAAAATAGTACCCGCACCGCAACATGGGTCAAACAGAGGTTGTTTAACGTTATCTAGCCATCCGCTGCGTTTAATAATTGCAGCCGCTAAATGCTCTTTTATTGGCGCTTTACCTTGTCCCTGTCGGTACCCACGTTCAGATAGCCTTGGTCCTGAGTAGTCAATGTATAAAGAAACACCGTGACGATTTAAACGTGCAACAACACGAACATTGGCATCCTGTTTATCAACATTAGGGCGTTGCTCATACAAATCATTAAAGTAGTCAACAATAGCATCTTTAATTACTAAACCTGAAAACTGTGTATTCTTTAACGAATCATTAGTACCGTTAAAATCTACAGCAAATGTTTGCGTTGGGCCAAACCATTCTTGCCAAGGTTGAAAACGAGCAAATTTATACAAGCTATCTTTATCATCAACGCCTTCTTTTTCTTCGATAAGCATAAGCACACGAGTTGCAAAACGGCTTGATAAACAAACCTTTTGCGCTAGTAATGAGTCAGCCTCAAAACGAACAGAACCAACAGTTTGCTTAGACACAGCAGCGCCAAGTTCTGTTAACTCATCAACCAATAAATTTTCGATTCCGATAGAAGTAAGTGCGATAAATTGCAAAGTAGTAACCCTTAATAGCTAATTGCGCAGGATTATACCATAGGTTGAGGGACAAACACGCCATAACACATGCTTAATAGCGTAAATTACTTAGGCAGTTTTAAATTTAATTTGCTGAGGTAAGATGGGATGAACACGATTATTTAAAATTTTGATAACTTCAAATTGAGCAAGAGATAAATTTTCGTCTAATTGAAAATTCTCGCTTAAATTTAAGCAAACCGAGGCATCACTACAGTGATCCACAATCAAAAAGTCGCCCGTTTGCGCCTTAGAGACTAATTTAACGACTGCTTCAACACTTGGTTGGCTGCCGGTATATTCATTAAAAAACCAGCTTTTTGCTAGCACAGGTTTTAAATGAAACTTAACCGCTGTAGCATTTAATGCTATTTGACATATTTGTGCACCAGACCAGATTTCAAACCCGTCCAGATAATTATAAACTTGTTCGTAAAATGCAGCATCTTCTAAACTAAAGTTAGGGTTTTTGATAACTAAATCTGTTAGCTGCCTTATTTTATAAGGTGTGCAAAGCTGCATTTCATCGTTCAAATCAAGTAATAAACGATTTTTATTAGGACAAGCAATCCACTGCCATTGCTTTGATGCTTGTAACATTTGCTCCTCCTTGTGGGCTTTATTAAAAATAGTATCAATTCAAAGTATAACTGCTTTTGACCATTTTATACATAAATGCTTAGAACATTTATCGAACGATCAAAAGCTTAGATAACTGATCCTTATAAGCCGTTTACGATCGATTTTACCAATTCAGGGCCTTTATAAATAAAACCTGTATAAACTTGGACTAAACTAGCACCCGCATTAAGCTTCTCTTTAGCTGAATTAGCATCATCAATTCCGCCAACACCAATAATAGGTAACTGGCCTTTTGTTAATCGTTTTAATTCACTAACTACTTCTGTAGAACGTGTTCTTACAGGGTGTCCTGATAAACCACCGGCTTCCTCAGCATACTGCTGACCGATCACATCACTTCGTTCTAGTGTTGTATTAGTTGCAATTACCCCATCAATTTTATTGTTTAGCAGTGATTCACTTACCTGTTCGATTTGAATAGGATCAAGATCCGGCGCAATTTTAACAAGCATAGGAACTTGCTTATTATGTTCTGAAATTAAATCTAGCTGCTCATTTTTAAGACTTTGCAATAAATCATCAAGTGCAGCACCGTATTGTAAATCTCTCAGGCCGGGTGTGTTTGGTGAAGAAATATTCACGGTAATATAAGAGGCATGCTCAAAAACTTTTCTCATACAGTGTATGTAATCGTCTTTACCTTGCTCATTAGGGGTATCTTTATTTTTACCTATATTAATACCTAATATGCCGTTGTACTTTGCTGCTTTTACATTACTAATTAAATTATCAACACCTTTATTATTAAAACCCATACGATTAATAATAGCGTTTGATTCTGGCAATCTAAATATACGGGGTTTATCGTTACCTGCTTGCGGGCGAGGTGTAACAGTACCCACCTCTATAAAACCAAAACCAATTTGGCTAAATGCATCTATGCACTCTGCATTTTTATCTAAACCTGCAGCTAAGCCAACCGGATTTTTAAATTCAAGACCTAAAAAGTTAACGGGCTTATTTGCTACAGATTGCGACCATGCGGCACTCAAAGGCGTATTAGCAAAGCGGCTTAAATTATTAAGAGCAAATTCATGTGCCCACTCCGCATCACGGGTAAACATAAAACGGCGAGCTAAATCGTAAAACATGAATATATTCCTCTTTAAATTACAGACAAAAAAATACCTCAGACAAGGCTGAGGTATTATATAACATTTTTAATAATTAGCTTATTACTTAGTTAATAAATAATAATGCGCAAAATTATTTTATTTTGCTGGTGTATCACAATTGTGACTCAATAGCATTAGTTCACGCAATGCCACTGAGAACTTGGCAAAATCATGACTTTGCGACGTTTTAAATTCAGCCAGCATTTGCTTCCAACGAGTAAGTAATAATTCCTGCTTATCCATCCACTCATCAATTTGGTAATCAACGTCTTTTTCATCTGCTTCAAAGCTATTTAAAACAACCTGAGCCAATGTTCGTTGCTGCCAATCTAACTCTTCACGATAAGATGAACGGGCCAACGCTTGCCAATGGTTAGCAACAGGTTGGTTAGTTATTTGATCTAAGAACCAATGTAAGCCCATTCTTGCACCTAGCTTAAAGTAAGTATTAGACACCATAGCAATGCCTCTACGCGAATTATTAGCAATTTCTGCTAAGTCCATCACCGAGAACAAGCTAGATAATGAAACGATGCGCTTAGCTATATCTAATGGTACTCCACTATCAGTTAACTTAGTTGCAGCTTCATCTATGCGAGCACTTTCCTTTTCAACAATATAAGTGTTCAAGTTATCGCTCAAATCACTAAATGTTGGTGAGAAGTACTCAATACCTTGCTCAATCGTTTGTGATTTATTGCGATGACGCAAGAACCAACGAGTTGCTCTGCGAACAGTTCTACGAAGCTGATAAAGCATTTCTGTTTGTACAGCCGCTGGAATTTTATTATCTAAAGCGCTGATTGATGACCACGTATCACGCATTTCAAAAATTTCACTGGCAATTGAGTAACACATTGCAATTTCAGATTCGCTAGCACCTGTTTCTTCGTGCATACGAACCATGAAATTTAAGCCCATGTCATTAACAATATTATTAGCAAGTTTGGTCGCTATAATTTCTTTACGAAGTGGGTGATTATTCATGGCATCATTAAATTTCTCACGTAGTGGACGTGGGAATGATTTAACAAGTAATTGGCGATAATACGGGTTTTCTGTAATTTCATCCGTTACAAGCGAATCTTTTAACACCATTTTAGCGTATGAAACCAATACTGATAACTCAGGACGAGTTAGATCTTTGCCTGATGCTGCTCGCTCTGCTAACTCTTCATCACTTGGAATAAACTCTATAGCACGGTCTAATTTGCCATCTTTCTCAAGGGCATGAATAAAGCGAATTTTTTCCTTAAGTGTCGATGTACCACGAGATTGCGTGATTGAAATTGTATGTGTTTGACGATAACAGTCTTTCAATACCAGCTCTGACACTTCATCAGTCATAGAATAAAGCAGTTCATCACGTTGTTTAAGTGTTAAGTCACCTTCAGCAACTAAACCATTAAGTAAAATTTTAATGTTTACTTCATTATCTGAACAAGCAACACCGCCAACGTTATCAATAAAGTCAGTATTTACGCGTCCGCCTTGTTCAGCAAATTCTATGCGTCCAAGTTGCGTAGCACCTAAGTTACCACCCTCACCTAGCACTTTAGCACCCAGTTCTTTACCATTTATACGTAGCGCGTCGTTTGCACGGTCGCCAACGTCAGCATCGGTCTCTTTTGTGTGCTTGATGTATGTACCAATACCACCATTCCAGAGCAAATCAAACTCCATCATTAATGATGCTTTCATTAACTCGTTAGGTGTCATGCTTGCTTTTTTTGTACCCAGCATTTTTTTCATTTCTGGGCTAAGGGTAATCGATTTTGCAGCTCGAGAGAAAATACCACCGCCGGATGAAATAAGATCTTTGTTGTAGTCTTCCCACGAAGAACGAGGCATATTAAATAAACGTTCACGCTCTACATACGATTTTGAGGCATCAGGATTAGGGTCTACAAATATATGCATATGGTTAAATGCAACTTGTAAACGAATGTGCTTAGACAGCAACATGCCATTACCAAATACGTCTCCAGCCATATCGCCAATTGCAACTACTGTAAAATCAGTAGTTTGACAGTCAATATCCATCTCACGGAAGTGACGCTTAACAGACTCCCATGCACCTTTAGCGGTTATGCCCATTTTTTTATGGTCGTAACCTACAGAACCACCCGATGCAAAGGCATCACCAAGCCAAAAGCTGTACTCATTTGCAATACCGTTAGCTATATCAGAAAACGTTGCTGTTCCTTTATCAGCAGCCACTACTAAATACGCATCATCTTCATCATGACGAACAACATTACTTGCTGGCACTATTTCACCACGTGCAATATTGTCAGTGATATCTAATAAACCTCTAATAAAGATTTTATAACACTCTTGGCCTTCTTTAATAAAAGCATCGCGCTCTGATGGTAGCTGTTTACAAACAAATCCACCTTTAGAGCCAACTGGTACAATTACGGTATTTTTAACTTGTTGCGCTTTAACTAATCCCAAAACCTCTGTTCGGAAATCTTCACGACGGTCCGACCAACGTAAGCCACCGCGAGCAACCTTACCAAAGCGTAAATGTACGCCTTCAACACGAGGCGAATAAACAAATATTTCAAAAGCAGGTAACGGTAACGGTACGTCAGGGATCAAACTAGGTTGTATTTTAAATGATACGTAAGATTTAAACTGGTTCTGAGCGTCTTTTTGGTAGTAGTTAGTCCGCAGCGTAGCCACAATCATATCTACGTATAAACGTATAATGCGGTCATCATCAAGGTTGGCTACGTTTTCAAGCTCAAGGTAAATTTGTGCTATTAACTTGTCAAGTGTTTTAGAACTCGCAGGGCTCTTAACAGAAAAACGTTTAGCAAATAAGTTAACGATTTGAGACGCAATATGTGGGTAGTTAGCAAACGTACTTTCAATATATGTTTGAGAAAAAGTAACACCAATTTGGCGCATGTATTTAGCATAAGCACGCAAAATAGAGGCTTCACGACCCGTTAAGCCGCCCATTAGCACTAAACGGTTAAAACCGTCATTTTCTAAACGGTTATTCCATACATTGGTTAAAGCCGCACGAAAACGAGCAGACACTTTATCAAAATCATCCATCCCTTTACTGTCAATCAGCATAGAGAAATCCATGATCCAGTTGATTTTGCCATCGCTTGTTTTAACCGAGTAAGGTGTTTCACCTATTACACGTAAACCAAAGTTTTCTAGCATTGGCATTACATCTGATAAATGAATTGGCTCATCTTTATGAAATAAGCTCAAACGGACAATATTTGTATTCGCCTCTTCTTGAGGGCGATAAAAAAGCATCTCAAGTTTGTTTTCTTCACTTAATAGCTCTAGTTTTTCAATATCAACTACTGCGGCACTCGGTAACACTTCATCTTTGTATGAACGGGCAAACGCGTTACAATATTTACGGTTTAAATCATTTCCACGCGCTTCACCTGCAGACTCTAAAAGCGCAGATTGTAGTTTGTCTTCCCAAGTACGGGCAGCTTCTATTAAATTATTTTCGATGTCTTTCACATTAAATTCGATATTGTTGTCAGTCACACGAACAGTGTAATGAGTACGTGCTAGTGTTGACTCAGAGAAGTAAGTGGTAAATTCGACTTTTTCGTCAGAATTAAATGCATTGCCTAAAATATCTTGAGTTTCCCTGCGCAGGGCTGTGTTGTAGCGCTCGCGAGGAACATAAACCATACAAGAGAAAAAGCGACCATAGGCATCTTTTCGCACAAATAAGCGACACATATCACGCTCTTGCACTTGTAATACACCGGTTGCAACTTCAAGTAACTCATTTTCGCGTGCTTGTACTAACTCATCACGCGGGTAAGTTTCTAAAATATTTAATACCGCTTTGTAAGCGTGTGTGCCTTTTGCAAAATCACACATATCCATTATGCGAGTAATTTTGCTTTTTAAAACAGGAACATCAGCAGCACTATTATTATAAAAATTAGATGAAAATAAACCAATAAAACGGTCTTCACCAATAACATTCCCTTCATCATCAAAACGTTTTACACCAACATAATCGATATAAGCGGGACGATGAACACGAGACTGTGAATTAGTTTTAGTTAATATCAATAAATTACTGCTGCGTGCTTCCTGGCGAGCCACCTCAGGTAACTCAGAAAGCAAGCGAGTATGCTCTTCAGTAGAGTTTTTTAACAACCCTAAACTTGTATCCATTTTACCTTTAAGCTGATAGTCCCCCTGAACAGGACTTAACTCGTACTCACGATAGCCCATAAGGGTGAAATTATCGCTAACTAGCCAATCTAAAAATTCAACGGTTTCTGCCACTTCACTTTTATTTTTGCCGTGGCGGCGCTTAGGTAGCTCTTTACTTACTTCAATTAGTTTTTTTCTTATTGGCTGCCAGTCTTCAACAGCAACAGACACATCAACAAGTACGGATTCTAATTCTTTTTTGAAAGACTCAATGGCAGACGAATCTGTTTGGCGATCAATTTCTATGAAAAAAACTGTTTTTGTAGATGTAGATTCTTGCTCTGCTTTTAAATTAGATAAGCCTGAAATTTTAGCGCTGTCATCGCGTTGAATTTTAAGTGGGCTATGAAGTAATAAGTGAGAGGCGATATTTTCACGAGTCATGGCCATACGAACAGAATCAACTAAAAACGGCATATCTTTAGCAATAATTTCTACGATGGTATGTGATGACTGCCAGCCATCTTTTGCCACTTCGGGATTGAAAACGCGAATAACGGCGTCGTCAGTAGTATTTTTTTCTAGCGAATTCCAAAGGCTAAGTGCAGCGCCGTATAAGTCACTGTCGTTTCGATTTGCCAAATCCTCTTTAGACATATTGCTGTACAAGGCTTTGGCGAATTTCTCAACGAGTAACACATTATCAGCGTGAACTTTTTTCTGGATAAGCTTACAGACATTATCTAGGATAACCGAGGCTTGGCCTTCATTTCGTGTCATTGTATGTTCCTTAATCTATTACTGCTCAAGAGCAGGAATTTGTACAGCCATTTATTAGTGTGGAGTCAGATAAATTCTAACCCTTTTACAGCTAATAAACAGCTTTTTCGATGAAAACATTTCAAGCTTTTCAGCTATTTGGTCATCTATTCACAAATTATAGATATAAATGGCCAATAGTGGCCATTTAGGAGCAATATTATTCACATTATTTTTTCTGGTCGGTCCACAGAAGACTTCCAATTGCAGGTAATAACAGCACTGCACCTAACATATTCACTAAAAACATGAAGGTAAGAAGTATTCCCATATCAACTTGGAATTTCAAATCAGAAAATATCCATGTGCTTACACCAATAGCGAGAGTAATACCGGTAAATAGTACCGCACTACCGCGTTCAATGAGTGCATTACGATAAGCAATCGACAATGGTACATTTTGTTTAAGCTGCCCCATCATCGACGAAAGTATATAAATACCGTAATCCACACCAATACCTACACCTAGGGCAATAACTGGTAAGGTTGATACTGTTAGGCCAATTTCTAGCTGTACCATTAACGCTTGTGCAAGCGTTGATACTATATAAAGCGGTAACACCACAGCAATAGTCGCTTTTACGCTTCTAAAACTCAGTAAGCATAATGCAATAACAGCACCGTATACATATAACATCATTGGTATTTGAGCCTCGGACACCGACTCGTTTGTAGCGGCCATTACACCTACAGGACCAGACGCTAATTTAAAGGCAAGCTTTTCTGTCCCTTCTTCATTTGCAAACTGTTTTACGCTTGCAATAACGCGGTCGATAGTCTGCGCTTTATGATCATCTAAAAAGATAATGACAGGCATCACAGAACAATCACCGTTAAGTAAACCCGTGCTTGTTTCAACACGTGCAGTTGACTGCACTAATGAAGCCGAATTACGCGGCAAGCTCTGCCATTTTAAATTACCTTCGTTGTAACCCGCATTAACAGACTGAGCAACCGAACTTAAACTAACTGCAGATTGAACACCTGCAACATTTTCAACTTTGTATTGAAAACGGCTAATGCGCTCCATTACATCATACTCTGTACATGCTGCTGGGTAAGCTTCAACTATCACTTTTAAAATATCTGACGAAATAGTGTATCTGTCCGATATTAAAAAAGTATCCTGGTTATAGCGAGCATCTTGATGAAGTGACGGCGCGCCTGCATGTAAATCACCTATCCGCATTTTATCAGCTTGCCAGTAACCCAAAGCAAATAAAACAAGTGTAAAGCCAATAATGATTTTAGCTACTTTAGGATCAGTCGCTTTAACCAATAAATCCCTAACTTTATCAAGCATATTTGGCTTGTTAGCATCACCTGATTGAATATGTATGCTATTTTCAAATTGCATGTATGAAGCCCAAACAGGCAATAAAATTAAGTTAGTAAATATAATAACCGCAACACCTAAGCTAGCAGTAATTGCAAGCTCACGGATAATACCTATATCAATCGTCAACAAAGTTAAAAAACCAACTGTGTCTGATAAAAGAGCAATACCACCTGGAATTAAAAGCGCTCTAAAACTAGATTGACAACAAATTCGCGTACTTTTCCCTTCGCTTACTTTTTTACCTATCGCGTTTATCATTTGTACGCCATGGCTCACACCAATAGCAAATACTAAAAATGGAACTAATATTGACATTGGATCAAGTCCAAAGCCAAGGCTTGAAAGCAACCCTAACTGCCATGCAACCGCAATGATCGAGCATGCAATGGGTAAGATTGTAAGCTTTAAGCTTCCACAGAACAGCCAAACCATAATAAATGTGAAGGCTATGGCAATTGCAAAAAATAACACAACGCCTTTAGCCCCTTCTGCAATATCACCAGCCATCTTTGCAAAACCGATAATATGAATACTTACTTTATCGGTACTCAGAGGCTCTCTTAACTCTGATTCGAGCTTTTCTGCAAAGGCTAACGTGTCTAACTTTTCTTGCGTTTGTGGGTCAGTTTCTAATAATTGCGCTGTTACCATTGCACACGAATAGTCGCTTGCAATCATACGACCAACAACTTTTGCTTTTTCTATATTTTCTTTAACAACGGCTAAGCCACGTTCGTTTGCCTTAAAGTTTGCAGGAATAATTGGGCCACCGGCAAAACCATCCTCAACCACTTCGACAAATCGGGCGCTAGGAGCAAATATAGAGTTTACGAGCGGTCTGTTTACACCCGGTATAAAATAAAGCTGATCATGAACAGCTTTTAACTGAGTAAAAAATTCTGGATTGAATATGTTACCACTGTCATCACACACTGAAATTAAAATACTATTCGCACCACCAAACTGCTTTTCATGCTTGGTATACACTTTCATGTATTCGTGATTTAAAGGGATATTTTTATTAAACGAAGCATCTAGTTGAATGTGCGTGGCTTTAAAAATAAGCAAACAAGTAATAATTGCAAAACTTATAAGCACAACTAAGCGATGTCTAAAAATCGCTTTTTCTATAAAATCTAAAATAGTATGCATTAAGGGGTCAACTCCTTCACTTTAATGCCATCTTCAGTAGCCATTACCAATTTATTATTTTTAATCACACCATCAAGTATCGCTTTACCATCGGCAAGTTGCTCATGAGTTAATAAACCATCCTGTAAGTGAAAAATCACACCGCTATTTGCTAGCATTAACCACTGTTTGTTATTGTAATTAATAATGCTGTTTACAGTAGCAGCTTTAGTACTTTCAAGGTGAAGCCACTCTTCTTCATCACGCTGCTTGCTGAATACATTACCTCTAAGCCCTGCGACTACTTCTTGAGAATTATCTGAATTAAAAGCGAAGAAAGAACCTGGGTATATTTCTTCAAGACGTAGCCAAGTTTTACCGTTATCTGTGCTTCTCGCTAGTAAGCCCATCTCACCAACAAGCATTAAGCCTTCAGAAGTTTGTTCAATTCGATTAAAATGTGGCAGGATTGATGCTGTTTCGGCCTCGTATCCTTCAGGATCATTGTTTTTTAAGTCGTTTAAATAATCTCTGTCTTCACTGAACAATAGAGAATCTAAAAATCGTTTTTCCCACTGTTTACCACCATCGGTGGTATGGTAAAACATTCCATATGCACCCACTGCAAAACCTTCTAATTTATCTTTAAATAATATATCTAAACACGGCTTATCTAAAGAAGGCTTAGCCTGTTGTAATTGCCAATTATTACCACCATCAACAGTATTAATAATTGTGGCATCGTGCCCACATGCCCAACCGTTGTTTTCATCACTAAAATCAACAGCGGTTAATAACACTTGCGTAGGCACTAATTCTGCTTGTTGCCACGTTTCACCATTTGTACTTTTTATAACTGTGCCATGTTTACCTACAGCAACTAATTCATTGCCTGTATTGATAATGTCAGTTAATAGTGTTTTTTGTGCATTAGGCGCACTAACTGCGTTTTTTGGTGTATCTTGAGCAAAACTCGCACCGCTTATAATCAGGCTGGCACATACCAAATACTTCATAAATTTTAATCGCCTTGAACTGAAAGGAGTGTTTGTCTTTGTAAACGAGGAAAGTTTTTGCGTTGAAAGACAAACGCGATGAGAAAGGAAAAAGGCACCTAACTTAAAATTAGGTGCCTAGTTTTAATTTATCTACCTGCGCGACGTAAGGCGCTAGATGTAAATTCATTATCATTAAATGATTTTGAAAAATCGTACATTTTTTCTTGGTTATCTAAACCAATTGCTAAATAACGACGTGAATTCAAATCATGATAAACTTCTAATGTACTCCACTGAGTAGGTACTTCGTAGTAGTTAAGACCGTAAGCCATTGCTACACGGTAAAGCTGATCACGGTTATCGTAAATGTCTGTTACCGTTACTTGCCAGCTATCTTCATCTATATAAAACACACGTTTTTTATAAATGTGACGCGTATCATCTTTAAGGTTAGCCTCTACTACCCAAACACGGTGCTTTTCATAACGAGTATGCTCAGGATTGATGTGGCCAGGCTTTAAAATGTCATCATACTCTAGCTTGTCACTGTGAAGCTTGTAGCTATTATATGGAACATAAAGCTCTTGCTTACCTTTAAGCGTCCAGTTGTAACGGTTTGGTGAGCCATTGAACATATCAAAGTCATCAGTAGTACGTAAGCTATCTGCTGCAGTACCCGGTGCGTCATAAGCAACATTTGGTGCACGGCGAACACGACGCTGACCAGAATTATATGTCCATGCTTGGCGTGGCGTTAATATTTGGTCCATAGTTTCATGCACTAGTAACGCAGTACCCGCAAGACGTGCCGGTTGAGTAACACTCTGTTTAAACTTAAATAATATGTTTGAGTCTTGCAGCTCGGCAGGTGTAGCACTTGGATCAGAATATTTAACAAGTAGCTGTTCATCAAAACCAACATAGTTGTAAGAACCTGATGCTGTAGGTGCAGCTTGTCCACCAAAACGTTCGATTGACTCACCTCTAAAACGTAATAAATGGTTCCAAATTGCTTCTAAACCTGTTTTAGGGATGGGAAATGGAATACCAATAGCCGTATTTTTAATTCCGTTTCCGCCTTCAATCAATTCGGCAGTAGGCGCAAACTCTTTAGTTGCATCATAAACAAACTGAGGATATGAGGCCGAACGGCGTGTCTCATACACTGGCATTTTGAATGTGTCTGGATACGCTTCAAACAAAGCAATTTGGCCTGGGCTCAAGTTAGCTTTATATTTATCGATGTTTGATTTATCAATAGTGAAAAGCACTTTATCACTTGAAAAAGGGTCTAGGTGATGCATGCCAACTTCGTACCCTGCAGGAGCTGCAGTAATACCATTGTTCCATGCTGGAATTGAGCCGTCAGCGTTACCTGCTTTTTCGGCACCCATTGGCGTTAAATCTTGACCTAAACGCGCTACTTCTTCAGCTGATAGTTTTGCTAAAGTAGCATTACTTGCAAACAAGCTAGCAAAAGCTGCTGCAATGAGGGTAGGTTTTTTAAGCATAATAATGTTACCCCTAAATAGAATATTTTAAATTGAAAGAAACGTAATCGCGGTCTGAGAAGGTGTTTACACCACCACCGCCCCAAAATGAGTTGTAGCTCACGTCAAGTGACCACGCATTTTGGTAGTTAAAGTTCATAGTAGCACCTAATGACTTACGATCTTCAATGAACAAGAACATCGGATCAGGTGTGTTACCATTTACGTCATGTGAAAATACAAAGCGAGGTGAAAAGTTGATACCGTTGTAAAGGTTAAAATAGTCACCCTTAGCAATTAGTCGGTAACCCCACGATGAACCCGTTGCAAACGACTTTTCTTCAGGACCATTTGAAAGACCTAAATGCAACGTTGAGTAATCTGTTGTACCTGGGCCAGTAATAACACCACTTCGACCAGTACCTGACACATTTAAACGCATTTCATCGTAATCTGGCATATCGTGAATTTTAACTGCGCCCACTTCACCTACCACAGCCCAACTGTCAGCTCCTAATGACGGGCCAAATAAATGCGTTGCAGTAAACTGAATTTGTGAGGTATCACGTTCAATATAACCTTTTGCAACTTCACCTGGACCTACAGAACTGATTGCATCACCAATGCTCATTTGCGAAATACCGGCAAAATCAGGACGAATACCAGCAACGGCTAGCTGTTCAGGCATTGCTGTGTAAAGTAATTCTACATCATCAATTTGCAGAGGCTCGTCTTGTCTAAAAGCAAATTCACCTGCAAACGCAGTCTCGCCAATAGTCGTATTAAAGCTCACACCATAAAGTTTTATATCTTCAGGGTATTCATTCTCAGCTTTAGAAAATGCAACTAAGTCAGCAACATTATCATCAGTGATTTCTGTTGTAGAAATCATTGCTAAATCTTGTGCAATGGCAGCTTGAGAGAAATTTGATACACGCCCTGAAATAAGAGGACGACGGCTGTGGTAATTTACGTGGTAAAGCGCAATTTCAGTGTCATTCCACTCGGGTAAAAATATGCCTAATCGTAAACCATATTGACCACCATCATCTGGTTCAGTTTTACCGTTACTACCTTTACCTTTAAGTGCAACCTTGGTTGGGTGCGCTAGGTACATATTAGCTAGTAGAGCTTGACCTTCTGCACTTGTAGGATCAATACCCTGAGCCGCAGCTACTTGAGCATAGGTTGCAGTTAAGTTATTTAAACTTTCAGTTAAAAATGCAACATCTATATCAGGGTTAGACGTAAAGCCTAGCTGAACGTTTTGTTGGTAACCATTTTCTGCTGCAAAGTCATTGGTAGAAAAATAAGTACCTGCAGCTGGCAAGCGAGTCTCATGCCATTGGTACTGATAGAAACCTTCTAGGGTGATGTTATCAGTAATACCCAATGATGCCCAAAGCATACCAACAGGAATAAATGCTTCTTTAAGCTCTGCGCCTGGCGCTTTCAATCTATCGATATCTACAGGGTTAACATTTATACCATGAGATATAAGCGTGCTTTCACCCCAGTTAACAACTTGTTGACCAAGACGAACTGAAAGTGGGTTTTTGCCGTCGTTTAAATCAAAGTCAGCCCACACAAACGCATCTAATAAGCGAATATCTGCACAGCTTTGTTCTTTTGTATCTTCATCATCACAAGGGTCTACGCTTTGACCTGATGTAGGGTTTGCATAGGCAAAGTCACCATCCATCAAAGCAAAGTCATAAAAGTACATAAAACGAGTAAATAGACCGTAGTTATCTTTGTTTATTGAAAGGTCATGTGTTCCCTTTAACAGTTTGGAAAATGAATCACCGCTGTCAAAGTTAAGATTACCTGCGTCACCATTATTTGAATACGATCCAGGCTGTGCCCAAACATCTTGTGAAGAATAAATAGTATTTAAGGCTGGGTTGTAACCAGTCCAATCAAAAGCAGGGTTATTACTTTTACCTATTAAGCTAAAGTCTCTATCTTCTACACGAATACTTTGGCCGTAAGAAAAAGTTGAATCGAAGGTTATATCAAACCCTCCGGCGTCGAATGTTACAGCCTGTGAACTTGCTGTAGTTAAAGCTAAACTAGCGGCTGCTAAACCTATAGCGATTTTGTTTTTAACAAAAAGCGATCTTCTTATCATTGTGGTTCCCCCCTGTCGCGGGTCATATTGTGTGATCAAGTTATTGTTTTTAGTGTAATCGTAACGATAGAAGCGAATTGTATAAATTACAAATAGTCGCATTCAATCTGTCATATATATAGTGTGTCAGCTGACGTTTACATATTGGTAAGACGTCATACCAGATAATTTATACACGTTATTTAACAATAGAACAAATTGAAATTAACAAAAAGACAATATTTTTATGGTTTTATAACATAAAAATAGCGCTCTAAGCCACTCGTTCAATACGAATAAATTTATTTTCAGGGGTGAGTAACATTCTAAAACGCCCTCTGACACCTAAACTTGTAACAAACGGTCTTAAATGATCGGCAGAAAACCGAATTGATTTTCCGCCCTCTTCAACCACTTGCACAGAACTATATCGACCGTGGTAGTAATCCATACAGTCGTTATAGCTCAATCTTAAATTAAAGTAATATTCAAGCATTTAATTAAGCGCTTTTTCAACCTTCTCGAATAAGTCGTCACTTAGTCCATCTAAATTAGATAAACGTTCTAATTGCGTCTTCATAAGCGCTGAACGTGCTTTATCATAACGTTTCCAAGACATAAACGGTGTTAAAATTCTTGATGCATTTTGTGGATTTATTGCATTTAGCTTAACGAGTAAATCACCAAGCAATTCATATCCTTGTCCGTCTTCTCGATGAAATTGCTCAGTATTAAAGTAGCTAAAACTCCCCACTAAAGCACGGACTCTATTGGGGTTAGAAAAATCAAAACTTGGGTGCTCATATAATGACTTAATATTAATAATAGCATCTTCACCTGTTTGCATTGCTTGAAGCGCAAACCACTTATCCATAACAAGTACATCATGTCGCCATTGACTATCAAAGTGCGACAATAAATCATCACAAAGTGGATGAGAGGCTTTTACCACAGCGCTAAGTGCACCCAATACATTGGTCATATTTGACGAGCTAGCGGCTAGTTTAATAAATTTATCTGTTTGTGTGCTTGGCATCTTTGCAAGATAATGCAGGCATATTTGCTGTAGTGCCCGCACAGCAACCGCTTCGGCATTTATGCTACCATCGTCATGTAATGAACCAAAACATCCGATAAGCTCATCATTAAGGCTTGTGGCAATTTGTATTTCGAACTGTGCTACAACACGAATAATTTCATCAACAGGAATAATTTCAAATTCTGCGGCTAAAGTGTCAAAGCTAGGTAATTTTAATAACTCAGCAATTAACGCTAAATCGCCTTGTTTTGAAACAATTAAAACACGCAAGGCTTCAATTATCTCGTCACTTAATTGAAATTGTGTATCTGAGTTAACTGCTGCTTTTACTGCTTTTATGAACAATTGTTGCTGCGCATCCCAACGTGAAAAATCACTTCGTGCAAAACGCATAATATGCAAAAGCTCTAGCTCAGTTGTTTGTTGAGTTAGAATACACGGAGCAGAAAAGTCTTCTAACAACACAGCAACGGGTTTACAAGTCACATTCTCAAAAGTATAACTCTGCTTTTTATCGGTAACATTAAGCACATTACTAACTTTTAAACCTTTGTACTGTAATTCGATACTATTGCCAGATTCGTCCAACAACTCAATAGCAAACGGGATGTGCAACGGTTTGTTATCGGGCTGATTAATCGGTGCTTTTTGCTCTATGGTTAGTGTGTAGGTGTTTGAGGCACAGTCGTAATGCTCTATAGCATTCAAACGAGGTGTGCCCGCCTGACTATACCAACGCTTAAACTGCCCTAGATTAACACCCGATGCGTCACTCATAGCACTGACAAAGTCGTCACAGGTAACTGCTTGGCCGTCATGACGTTTAAAGTAAAGCGTCATCCCTTTTTGAAAGTTAACCTCACCAAGCAAGGTGTGCATCATTCTTATCACTTCAGCACCCTTGTCGTATACTGTTACGGTATAAAAGTTATTCATTTCAATAACTTTTTCGGGTCGAATAGGATGCGCCATAGGCCCTGCGTCTTCACTGAACTGATGCGTACGCATCACCTTAACAGCATCAATGCGGTTGAGTGCACGCGATCCAAGGTCACTACTAAATTCTTGGTCTCTAAATACAGTGAGTCCCTCTTTAAGTGATAACTGAAACCAATCTCTGCACGTAACACGATTACCAGTCCAATTGTGAAAGTATTCATGACCTACTATAGACTCAATAGTATGGTAATCTTTATCCGTTGCTGTTTCTTGATTGGCCAAAACACATTTACTGTTAAATATATTTAAGCCTTTGTTTTCCATTGCACCCATATTAAAGAAATCTACGGCTACAATCATGTATATATCAAGGTCATATTCTAAATTAAAACGCTCTTCATCCCATTGCATAGATTTTTTAAGGGATTGCATCGCATGCGGTGTTTTAGGCAAATTACCCTTATCTACAAATAATGCTAAATCAATTTTTCGGCCGCTTTTAGTTGTATAGGTATCGTTTAATACATCAAAATCACCAGCAACTAATGCAAATAAATAGCTTGGTTTTTTAAATGGGTCTTGCCATTTAGAAAAATGACGGCCGTCAGGTGTCTCACCTTTGTCAATTTGGTTACCATTAGATAATAAATGCGTATAACTTGAATCAGCAATAATAGTCACATCAAACGTAGACAACACATCAGGACGATCCATGTAATATGTTATCTTTCTGAAGCCCTGCGCCTCACACTGTGTACAATAGGCTCCACCAGATAAGTAAAGACCTTCTAAAGATGTATTTGTCTCAGGAGATATCTCGGTCACAATACGTAATTTACAACGTTCTGGTAAGTTATTAATAATTAGCTGTTCATCAACAACGCTATAATCTGTTATCTCAATCGCATCTATCGATAAGGACGTTAAACGTAAATCTATGCCATCTAGTATTAGAGGTGATTGATTATCACCAACACGCGTTAACGTCAGTACGCTTGTTACCGTTGTATTTGTAGGCTGAAGATCAAACGTTAAGTCTGTGTGGTCTATTAAAAAATTTGGTGCTTTATAGTCTTTGAGATATTGAGCTTGAGGTTTTTTTGAGTCGGTCATAATTACTCCAAAAAAAGCGCCTCTATATGAAGAGGCGCTACTAAATTTAGGCAGATTGTTTCGGCTTAATACGTAGAATCTTAATACCGAGATACGCATATATAACAGCTAAAACGGGATTAATTAAATTAAAGAAAGCGTAAAGTGCGTAATCGAAAGGGTTTATTAAAAGTACACTTTGCATGTAAGCACCGCATGTATTCCAAGGAATAAGTGGACTGGTAATCGTACCGCCATCTTCTAAGGTGCGAGATAAATTAACCGGCTTTAAACCGCGCTTTTTATATTCATCTTTAAACATACGTCCAGGAACCACAATAGCAATATATTGGTCGGCTGCAATGAGATTAGTACCAATACACGTTGCAATGGTAGAGGCAATTAAAGAGCCTGTACTTTTCGCTATTTTTAAAATACTTTTTACGAAAATGTCTAACAAGCCTGTTTTTTCCATAATAGCGCCAAACATAAGCGCAGTCATAATTAACCACGTCGTTGTTAACATTCCCGCCATACCGCCACCGCTAAGTAGTGAGTCCATTTTGTCATCACCGGTATCGATGCTAAAACCGTCAAAAAATGTCGTCCATACTAATTTGAAATACCCAACCACTTCGCCTTGAGAAGTATCAATTTGAGAACCAATTAAGTCAGACTGAAATAGCATAGCCCAAACAGCACCAACCACAGCACCAATAGAAATAGCAGGAAAAGCAGGCATTTTTTTAATTGCTAGCACTAAAAGCACAATTAAAGGAATGAGCATCTCAAAACCAATATTGAAGTTTTGCTCCAAAATTAGCGTAATTTCGTCTAAACGCCCAGCCTCATTAGAAGCCGTTGCGTTAAAGCCCATAAATATAAATATAATAAGCGCAATCACAAAGCTAGGAACTGTTGTCCATAGCATATGCTGAATATGTTCAAATAAGTCAGAGCCAACCACTGCCGGCGCTAAGTTAGTTGTTTCAGAGAGTGGGCTTAGTTTGTCACCAAAATACGCACCAGATATAACAGCACCAGCTGTAACTGTCTGATCTAAACCAAGACCCGTAGCAACACCTAATAAAGCAACACCAATTGTAGCTGCAGTGGTCCACGAGCTACCAATGCTCATAGCCACAATGCCACAAATTAAACAACTTGCTGCATAAAACCAACTAGGGTTAATTACTTGCAGGCCATAATATATTAGCGTTGGTACTGTGCCCGATAACAACCAAGTACCTATCAAAGCACCTACCATTAATAAGATGAGTATAGCGCCAAGAGAAAGTGTTATCCCCTCTATCATAGCTTGCTCAAGCTTTTTCCACGTGTAGCCGTTTTTTAGGCCAATTAGAGCAGCTGCGAAGGTTGCAAATAAAAGTGCAATTTGGTTTGGTCCAGATGACGAGTTGTCACCAAATAAGTAAACCGCAGCCCCTAACAAGCAAATTAAAACTGAAATAGGAATTAATGCATCAAGAAATGAGGCGGGTTTTACTGGTTTATCATCCAATGGGTTCAAAGTTGAGACTCCTACACACATACAGCGTGTTTAATTATTATTTTTAGCACTTAGTGCGTATTAACTGAGCATTTCTAAGCCGGCTCAATTTTTAATAGTTAGAGATTATAACAATTTAGGCTGTGATAGGTAGCAAAAAAGGCGCACGAGCGCCTTTTTTGTAGTGGTAAAACCAGTTTTTACTTTTTGGCGATGCGACCAAAGTTAATGTAGTCCTGAGTAATTAAGGCCGCTTCTTCAAGGAACGGGTCAAGCTCATCAATTACATCTGGTACATCATCTAGGTTTTCAACCGGATCTTTACCTAATCGTTTCAAGCGCTCATTTGTACGAACTAATGCACGCGCTTCACCTTCTTCTTTTTCTTTAATACGCGTGGCTTCAACTAAAGAAATCGTTTTACGATCTTTTTCTTCGTTGTACAACGCTATATCATCAAACACGTAGCCGAACTCAGGTTCAGATTTAATACGATCTTTATGCTGCTTTTCTAGGTAAGGAATAACTGGGGTTAAATTTCCTAACTTTTTATATTTTGCTTTTACAATGCTATCCCAAGGAAGTGCATTATCTTGTTTACTTTCACCCCACTCGGCAGGATCTATAGCCGATGGAAATGAAATGTCAGGAATAACACCTTTGTGCTGAGTACTGCCGCCATTAATACGGTAAAATTTAGCTATGGTGTATTGCACGCTACCTAATGGGTTATCGTAAAGATCATACGCTCTTGCAAGACCTTTATGTTGCTGCACAGTGCCTTTACCAAATGTTTGTTCGCCAATAATAACAGCGCGACCATAATCTTGCATTGCAGCGGCAAAAATCTCAGATGCAGACGCACTGTAACGATCAACTAAAACCGTTAATGGCCCGTCGTAATAAGTAACTCCATCACGATCTCTTTGCTCTTCAATTCGGTTATTTAGAGTATGTATTTGTACAACAGGACCTTGATCGAAAAATAAGCCAGAAAGCTGGGTCGCTTCGTATAACGAACCACCGCCATTTTGACGTAAGTCGATAATAATACCGTCTACTTTAGCCTCTTTTAATTTAGCTAACTCAACTTTTACGTCTTTAGACAAATTATTGTAAAAACCTGGGATTTCAATAACCCCAATCTTGCTTGATAAATCAGAATATTTAGCTTCGAACACTTCTGACTTTGCAGCTCTGTCTTCAAGACGGATTTTGTCACGAGTAATTTCGACTACTTTAGGTGTGCCGTGAGCATCTGCACCTTTCAAATATTGTAAACGTACTTTAGTGCCTTTAGGGCCTTTTATTAAATCTACAACATCGTCTAAACGCCAGCCAATCACATCGGTAAAATCTACACCGTCTTGTGCTACGCCAATAATACGGTCATCTGCTTTAATTTGTTCGGTTTTGTCTGCGGGACCGCCTGGTACAAGACTACGAATTACGGTGTAATCTTCGTCAGGAGTTAGTACAGCACCAATGCCTTCAAGTTCTAAGTCCATATCCATTTTAAATTGTTCAGCACGTCTTGGTGATAAGTAAGACGTATGCGCCTCAATCGTGCGAGCTAAAGAATTTAAAACAATTTGAAATGCATCTTCTGAGTTAGATTGAACTAGACGCTTTTCAGCGTTTTTGTATCGCTTGGTAAGAACCTCTTTGATTCCTTCCCAATCTTTACCAGTCATTTTTAATCGCAGTGCATCGTACTTGACGCGCTCTCGCCAAATCTCGTCTAGCTCTGCTTGTGATGTTGGCCACGTTGCATCTTCACGATCAAAAAAGTATTCATCTTGTTTTTCGAACGTCATTTCATTTTCTAATAAAGAAAGTGAATATTCGTAACGTTCAAAACGGCGCTTTAGGCTTAAATTAAAAATATCAAACGTAAAGCCTAGCTTGCCGGTAGTTAAAGCGTTGTCAAAGCTATCGCGATATTGCTCAAAGGATGCAATATCACTGGCTAAAAAAACGCTTTTATTAAAATCAAGGGATTCGATGTAACGATCGTACACTTTACTAGAAAGTTCATCGTTAAATCGAACCGGGATATAGTGTGAACGAGTAAATAAGCTTGCCACGCGCTTACTGGCAGTGCCATGTTGACTTTCTTGCTTGAGTAGAGGTAAATCATCAATGGTGACAGGCTCTACAGCAGCAAATAATGAACCTGAAAACAGGGCTGCAACTACCGGAATGAGCGTAAACTTTTTACTCATACAAACTCCTTAATTTATGTACAACTTAAACAGTGTATAAGCTGTCTGCTTTGGTTTTAACTTGCATACCAGTCACTAATTCAACATGTACGTCGTCTTTATTTACTTCAGTGATTACTGCATTTACAAGTGCTTGGCCTAGTTTAACTTTAACCTTGTTATTAACCTTGACCTCTGTTGCTGGTAAAGGTTCAATTTTACCTGAACGTTTAGCGGGTGCAGATTTAGTTGCTTTGCTAGCTGACGCATTTTTATCAGCGCCCTTGTTTGCATGTGCAGGCTTCTTCTTAAAGTTTTTAGAATCTGAGTCTTGACGTGGACGCTGTTGTTTCTTGCGCTTCGCCATTTTTGCACGGCTTTCTTCTAGTGCTTTTTGAGCATGATCAATGTGCTCTTGCTCAACTTTTTCACCTTCATTGCCATCAAGGTCAATACGAAACTCCGACTTTGTCACAGCTTCTAAATAACGCCAGTTAGACGTGTATTTTCTTAGTGCTTGACGAACTTGAGTCTTGCTTACTTTTTCAGACCCTTCAATACGCTCAGCAATATCTTTAAAAATACCGACTTTAAGCGGTTTGATACCGTCTTTTTGTTTAAAACATTGTGGAAATTCTTGGTACAAGAACTCCAATACTTCATTAATATCTTTTAGCTTGTTTGTGGTTTCCATTTTAGAACCTATTTTTCACATCTTTTCATCAAGGGACGAATCAACATAGTGTATTACCCAGTCGACCAGTTCTTCGAAATCGGCTTCAAGTACAGCCATATCACCTCGAAGGTGTTCCCAAATACCATTTATTATTTCATCGATTGATTCACAATCTAAATCATCTGGGAGTTTGTCCCAAGCAATGTGAATCAAATCATTGAGCGTTTCCGCTACATGTTCTTCTTCGCCTTCCCAATCGCCTACATCTTGTATAGCAAACAGGTAGTCCTGAACATTTAGCAAATCTTTCATTACAAGCTAGCCTCAAAGCATTTAACCAATGCTTCTAATCCCGCTTTGTCATCAGTGTCAAATCTAGAAATACTAGGACTATCAATATCTAGCACTGCAAATATTTTACCATGTTTCATGATAGGTACAACAATCTCAGAGTTCGATGCTGCATCACAGGCAATATGCCCATCGAAGGCATGAACATCTTCAATTAGTTGTGTTTGCAACGTAGCTGCAGCCGTTCCACATACACCCTTTCCAACTGGAATACGGATACATGCTGGGTTACCCTGAAATGGGCCTAGCACTAATTCTGACGGCGAATCAATAAAGTAAAAGCCCGCCCAATTTACATCATCTAAAGAGGTAAATAACAGCGCGCTTATATTTGCCATATTAGCAATTACATTCGACTCACCGGCAATCAGCGATTCAGTTTGTTTAACTAATGACTGGTAAAAATCGTGCTTTTGCATACCAAACTACTTCTTATTAAACATACAGTAGCTAAAGGTACTCTTTGTGATGAAAAATTGGAACCTTTTGCAGGTAAAAAAAAGGAATTTCCGTAGTTTAAAAGCGTCCTTGGTTAATAAAGACGCGATTATGATTTTGAAGTTTTACGAAGACCAAATAAAAACAGCCCTGCCGCTATTGCTGACATAACACTATTTATTAAAAATATTTCGCCTGTGGAGGCACTTAAAAGAAAGCTAAAAATAGCACCACCAAGTAAACCAAGCGTTAAAACACCGGAATAGTTTACTTTTGAATATTTAAACATTAATAAATAGCCTGGGACGACAAATGCAGCCATTGTTAAGCCAACAATATGCGCATTAGATATGGCTGTCATCAATAATGAAAAAAATATAGAGACAAATTCACCTTGTAGCGTTATTGAATAATAAATACCTAATAGGCTACCCACAATCACAGGAGAAAGTAATGAAAGCGCAACGCTTTTTGCTAATTGGTGTTTCATTTAATAATCCTTAACAACACACTTAAACTCTATTTATAAGCATGCACCAAGAACCCAAAGTTAGAAACAGAGACTATGGTCGTAAATTACGAACAAAAATAAAACACATTAAACTACAAACGACCTACCGTTTTCGGCTAATAATTTTAATAAAGGTAAAGTTATTGCTATTGAGTAACAAGACAGGTGATTCATTTTCAGATGTTAAACAGGAGAGTTATTTGATATCTTCAGCTTCATGCTTAATTTTAAAATTGATCAAACATAAATGCCAATTGCAATTGATAGTCAAATTCAAAAAACAAAAAAGCCCGCTGTTTAGCGGGCTTTAATATAATGGTGGAGAGATAGGGATTTGAACCCTAGATAGGCTACAAACCTATGCCGGTTTTCAAGACCGGTGCATTCGACCACTCTGCCATCTCTCCTAAAGTGCTATAAACTACAAGTAAGAGTGTACTCATAGTTATTGTAATAAGTGGTGGAGAGATAGGGATTTGAACCCTAGATAGGCTACAAACCTATGCCGGTTTTCAAGACCGGTGCATTCGACCACTCTGCCATCTCTCCGCACGGCCTGCATAATAGGGAAACCCGTTGGCTTTGTGAAGCTTTTTTTTTAAAAAATTGCTTAAGTGCTTAAAAAACAATTAATTTGTTCAAAGATAAAACAAAAAATTTCTTTTTGGTGGTTAAATGAACTTTAATTAAAAAATTAATGTCTATTGATCCACAAAGGTTTGCCCAAACATATAAGAGTTGGTAATCTAATTTTAGTTAAATTATCGAAACACACGTTTCACTTAAAGGAGCTCTACAATGGCGTTTAATCAATCGTACAATACCGCTAAACCGGTAATGTCTACCATTGAAACAAACAAGGTACTTAAAAACACCTACTTTTTACTTGCGATGACACTTGCATTTAGTGCAGTGACTGCCGGTATCTCAATGGCACTACAATTACCTTACTTTATGGGAATTGTGTTCACACTGGTTTCGTTTGGTTTATTATTTGTTGTAAACAAAAAAGCTGACACCGCATCTGGTGTATTTTGGGTATTTGCTTTCACAGGTTTTATGGGGGCTGGTTTAGGTCCAATGTTAAACCATTACGCTGCCATGCCTAATGGCCCAATGCTTATAATGCAAGCTCTTGGTTCAACAGCACTTATTTTCTTTGGTCTATCTGCATATGCGCTCAACACCAAAAAAGACTTCTCTTTTATGGGCGGCTTTTTAACGGTTGGCCTAATTGTGGTTATTGTTGCAAGCATTGTTAACATATTCATCGGTAGTTCTTTAATGTTTATGGTGCTTAACGCTGCGGTTGTATTAATTATGTCTGGCTTAATTTTATTTGATACAAGCCGCATTATTAACGGTGGAGAAACTAACTACATTCGCGCTACAGTATCTTTATACCTAAATGTGTACAATCTATTTACTTCACTACTGCACCTACTTGGCGCAAGTGATGACTAATTAAATAGTTCTGTTAAAATAGCCCCTTTATTGGGGCTTTTTTATTGGAATTGTTTTGGCACGATTTGTTCTTTCATTACACACACCACCATCAGATCACGACACCAGCCAACGCATAATTAAGTTTGCTAATGCGTGTTTATCTCAAGGGCACACCATAGACGCAATATTTTTGTATCAGCAAGGCGTTTATCATGCATCAACACATTTTGACTTAGCCTCTGACGAGCTTCAAATTAGCGCATTATGGCAGGCGCTATCAAGTCAAAATATTAATCTTATGCTGTGTGTAACCGCGGCAGAAAAAAGAGGCTTAGATACGTCAAACACAGGCGTATTTTCTGTTGCAGGTTTAGCTGAATTCGCAATGCTTGTAAGCGACGCTGATAAGTGGGTGCAATTTAAATGATTAATGTATTAGTAATGAGTCAAAGTAGCCCATTTGATGATCTTAACCTGCGAGATGCCCTCGATATGACGTTAATTTTTGCAGCTGTCGATCAAAACATAAGCTGGTTATTTAGTGGCCCCGCTGTTTTAGCATTAAAAAAGAATCAAACCCCTTCCACCATAGGTATTAAAGATTTTTTTAAAAACATAAAAACGCTAGAAGTTTATGACGTAGAAAACATCTATGTATGTGAAAAATCGCTCCTTGATTATGGCCTAAGTAAAACTGATTTACTCATAGACGCGCACGCGGTTACATTTGGTGAACAACAAACACTTATCAAAAAACAACATCACGTGGTGACCTTATGAGCACACTACATATTTTTTCAAAACCATTAAATTACTATTCTGCTAACCAGCTAGAAAACTTAATTTGTGCTGATGACCGTATATTGCTTTTAGGTGACGCATGCTTTGCTAATAAACAATTTAAACAATTTTCAGATACCCTCTTAGTACTTGAAGAAGACGCACTCGTTCGTGCAATTAAGCTATCAAATAACGACACTGCCATTAGCTATGACGAATTTGTGTCTCTTACTTTAACCTCTACGCAATTAATTACTTGGTAACCCATGCTTGAATTTAACCAACAAACAATAGACACAGATAAGCAAGGTTATTTACTCGACCATACACAATGGTCTAAGCAACTAGCCCCCATTATTGCAGAGCAAGAAAACATATCGCTTAGCGAACAACACTGGGAAGTGATTAACTTCGTCCGCGAATTTTATCTTGAATACAACACAAGTCCAGCCATCCGCATGCTAGTAAAAGCCATGGCCAAAGCACTTGGAGAAGATAAAGGTAATAGTATTTACCTTTATAAATTGTTTCCAAAAGGCCCAGCTAAACAAGCCACAAAAATTGCTGGATTACCAAAACCAGCAAGGTGTATTTAATGAGAAGTAAATCGAGTAACAAGCAACCCCCCGCTTCCTCAACCAAGCGTAATACGGGTCGCACGTATTCTAGAAGTGCAATTAAAAAGCCTACAAACAAAAGAGAAATAAAACCTCAAATAGACGCTAAAGACAAAAAAATTGTACTTTTTAACAAGCCATTTGATGTGCTTTGTCAATTTACAGACGATGCAGACAGGAAGACGCTAGCTGAATTTATTCCTATCAAAGATGTATATGCTGCAGGACGGTTAGACCGCGATAGCGAAGGTTTATTGCTGCTCACAAACTGCGGGAAACTTCAAAATACATTAACAGCACCTAATAAAAAAACCAATAAAACGTACTGGGTTCAAGTAGAAGGTGAGCCTTCGACTGAGTCAATACAAGCTTTGTGTAAAGGCGTTGAGCTTAAAGATGGGCTCACACTGCCTGCTAATGTAAAAATGATAGAAGAGCCTAACATTTGGCAACGAACTCCCCCTGTACGTGAACGAAAGTCTATACCTACCTCATGGCTCAGTATTACCATTAATGAAGGTAAAAATAGACAAGTTCGCCGAATGACAGCTCACATTGGCCATCCTACTCTTAGGCTAATTCGTTACAGCATAGGTAATTACACTTTAGACGACATTAATACTGGTGAATATAAAATCATTAAAGGTAGCATTAATGCATAAACCAAATGTAACAGTAGCCGCAATAGTTAAAAACCATAACGAATACTTATTAGTAAAAGAACGCGATAAATTTACTGGGCAAATTTGCTATAATCAACCGGCTGGTCATTTAGAAAAGAACGAAACACTAGCTCAAGCAGCAAGCCGCGAATTATATGAAGAAACAGGTTTATCGCTCACCCCTTCTGGCTTTTTAGGTGTTTATAACTTGTACGCTGACAACGGCGTTCATTACCTAAGGTTTTGTTTTTTATTTGATGCTAGTGGCACCAACCAACAACTCAACCCTATTGATGATGATATTATAAGTGCCCATTGGTTTAACCTAGAGAAAGTTAAATCTTTACCACTGCGAAGTCCGCTCGTTCAAAAGTGCATTGATGACGCGGTGACGCGTCCGCTATTAAGCTTAGATACTATTTTCAACTAATAAAAAATTAAGGCATATTAATGGTGTGTTTTAAAGTTTACTCTGCCTAGAGGGATTACTTAGTGACGTGGGGTGTGTAATTGCTCCAGCCTATTCTTCTGACTTGCATCCATGTAAGGATAAGTAAAAATAGAGCAAAACTTTCACGCCATCGCTACCCCCTCACCTAAACCTTTGTAATAAAAATTTAATCTAACTTTCAGAGTGTAATGCAATACAGTTTCGGCCTTGGTCTTTTGCATAATACAGTGCGTTGTCGGCTCCTTTAACAAAGCTTACCTTATCGTCTTGGGAACTAGACGTTGAGTTAACGCCCATACTCACTGACAAAAAGCCACTGTAGGTATCCTCATGCACAATTGCTAAAGCTTCAACGGCCTTTTGTATTTGCTCAGCAATAAATAATGCACCTTCCTTATCAGTATCAGGGAGCAATACAACAAACTCTTCACCACCATATCTGGCAACAAAGTCTTCAGGACGATTTACTGTCGATGCAATAGTTTGGGCCACTTCATATAAGCAAGAATCCCCAGCCAAATGTCCGTAACGGTCGTTAAACTGTTTAAAAAAATCAACATCAATAATTATTAACGATATTGCCCCTTCACACTCCTTAGCTTTATCAAATTCATGAGCAAGTTTTTCATCAAATCGACGCCTGTTGGCAATTTTGGTTAATGAGTCCAAAAACGCCATATCCCTTAAAATATCCTCAGCCTCTATTCGCTCGGTTGCATCTTTAAATACGGCTAAAAATTCTTCGCCTATCTTTATGCCCGATACCTCCATAACCACTTGAGTGCCATCACTACGTGCAACTGTGTAGTTATTGGCAGGTATATCGTCATTACTACTTTTCGCTTTTTTCAAAGCTTCAGACCATAAATTTTGAGCTTGCACTCTGTAGTGCGGATCTGGGTAGGCCTTTTTCCACCATGCATGTAGGTTAGGCACATCCTCAACAGTATAACCAAACACATCTACAAACCGTTGGTTTACCCTAAGAATATCACCGGTTTTGCTACACACATTACACACTGGCATAGGGAGCACGGAAAATAATTTAGCATAGTGACTTATCTCATGTTTTCGCATTGGGTTTAAGGTACTGCGTGACAAAAAGCTCATCGGCATTTCTTTACTTTCAGCGCTCAATTGTTCATGCATTTGTAAAGCAAAATACCATTCTAGCCACCAGTGTTCTAATTTATCTAAAAGCTTCATTTCGAGGCTAAGCACTTCTGTAGTGTTTTTAATTAAATTAAACAAATCACTGATTTGGTGATGGGATTGCGCTTGCTGAGCATGCTTGAGTTTTATTAGTTCATAAAAAAGATGGTAGGCTGACTTTTTTAATTCTTGCAGGTTTATGATTAAAAGCTTATTTGAGATGAGATTTACTTGGTGTTTGTTTTGTTCTACAAACGATCTAATTTTATTAATTTTGTATGCGTGATTCATATATTCATTCCATTGATTATATTTTACAGCTTATTGAATGGGCTAACCCATCAAACTTTATTATTAATGAGTGTATATATACTCTAATCACTTTTAAAGAACTTATTATTAATTTTTAACATATGGCTCGTATTTTGTTCTTTACGTAAAGCGCAGAATTAGAATCAACTTTTATCAAAAAAATGTTATGTAAGCGCCTTAGGTATCTTAGCTATTTATTATATTAATAAATTACTCACTAATTGTAAGGTTTGCCTTGTTAGTCTCTTTAAGCGCAAACAAAATACATGCTATAATCGCGGCCTTTCCAAGTTAACAGTAATCTGTATAAGCGAAATTATTCATGAGCGAAAATAGTCACATTAAAGTCATCGTTGGCATGTCCGGCGGTGTTGATTCTTCAGTATCTGCATATTTGTTACAACAACAAGGCTACCAAGTAGAAGGCCTGTTTATGAAGAACTGGGAAGAAGACGACAATGACGAGTATTGTGCCGCTGCAGAAGACCTAAAAGATGCGCAAGCCGTGTGCGACAAGTTAGGTATCGAACTTCATACTGTTAACTTTGCAGCTGAATATTGGGATAACGTATTTGAATACTTTTTAGAAGAGTACAAAGCAGGCCGCACGCCTAACCCCGATATTATGTGTAATAAGGAAATCAAATTTAAAGCCTTCTTGGAATTTGCTGCACAAGCACTCGGAGCTGACTTTATTGCGACAGGCCATTATGTGCGTCGTGAGCTTCGGGACGACAAATATGTAATGTGCCGTGGTTTAGATAACAACAAAGACCAGAGTTACTTTTTATACACGTTAAGTCATGAACACATTGCTCAAACGCTATTCCCTGTGGGCGATATCGCCAAGCCAGAAGTTCGCCGTATTGCTGAAGAGCAAGATTTAATCACACATGATAAAAAAGACAGCACTGGTATTTGTTTTATTGGTGAACGTAAGTTTAAAGACTTTTTACAAAAGTTTTTACCTGCACAACCAGGTGTTATTGAAGACACTGAAGGTAATAACGTTGGCGAGCACGAAGGCTTAATGTACCACACACTTGGCCAACGAAAAGGCTTATTAATTGGCGGTATGAAAGAAGGCTCAGGCGAACCTTGGTACGTTGTAGACAAAGATGTCGAGCGTAACGTACTTATTGTTGGCCAGGGTAAAGACCACCCTCGCCTATATAGTAATGGTTTAAACGCTAACCAACTTCACTGGGTAGACCGTGTAGGTCCAAAAGGAACAACGCGTTGCACAGTTAAAACACGTTACCGTCAAGAAGATATAAACTGTACTTTGCTTGTTGGTGATGACGGTATGGCCCGTGTGTTATTTGATGAACCTCAAAAAGCGGTTACACCAGGTCAGTCTGCAGTATTTTATGCGCAAGAAGTTTGCTTAGGTGGCGGTATTATTGACTCGGTGATCAAGTAATGAATGAACACCAAGTTATGGCGCTTGCCGCTATGTGCCAAGCCGCTAAACAAGTACAAAAAATAGCGCAATACGGCAGTAATAATGAACACGATTTAGACATATTACTTTCTAGTATTGTACAAACATCGCCAGCATCGCCAGAAGATGTATATCAAGGCACTCACAATTTACGAGATGGCTACAAAACGTTGATGGAACAGCTATCAGCGGGCGCTCAGAAAGACGTTGAGATTGTAAAATATGTGGGTGGCTTAATGCAGCTTGAGCGAGCACTTAGCGCAAACGACAAAAGCTTAAACGAATTAGGTAAACGTATTGATGATATTCATCGTCGTTTAGACCATTTTGCTATAACCGATGACACCGTTGTTGCCGGTTTGGCAGATATATACTCGTCGGTGCTAAGCCCCCTTGGGCACCGAATACAGGTTTATGGTAAACCCGAGTTATTAAAACAGCAACTCACTCAAAATAAAATCCGCGCATTACTACTTGCCGGCATCAGAAGTGCAGTATTGTGGCGACAAATGGGCGGTAAACGCCGTCATTTTTTCTTTGCAAAAAGAAAAATAATCGCCATTGCTAAAGCAAAAATTTAATTATCGTTCAAACAAAAATTTAGGAGTTATTATGGAGCTTTCAGCGTTAACGGCTATCTCGCCAGTTGATGGTCGCTACGGCAGCAAAACCACTGAACTACGCAGTATTTTCAGCGAATTTGGATTAATTAAATACCGTGTAATTGTTGAAGTGCGTTGGTTGCAAGCGTTAGCTGCAGCAAGCGACATTAAAGAAGTGCCCGCATTTAGCGACCAAGCAAATGCACTTTTAAACGCTATTGTTGATAACTTCAGTGAAGCCGACGCGCAGCGCGTTAAGGATATTGAACGAACAACTAACCACGACGTTAAAGCCGTTGAATACCTTTTAAAAGAAAAAGTAGCTGATAACGCAGAGCTACATGCTATTAACGAATTTATTCACTTTGCATGTACCTCAGAAGACATTAACAACCTATCACATGGTTTAATGTTAACTGAAGCACGTGACAGCGTATTATTGCCATACTGTGACCAATTACTCAACGCCATCAAAGAAAAAGCAATTGAGTACAAAGCAGTGCCAATGATGACTCGTACGCACGGACAACCTGCTACACCATCAACTATGGGTAAAGAGTTTGCAAACGTATACATGCGTTTAAAGCGTCAACGCGATCAAATTGCGCAAGTAGAAATGCTTGGTAAAATAAATGGCGCTGTTGGTAACTATAATGCTCACCTTAGCGCTTATCCAGATTACGACTGGCATACTCATGCAGATAAGTTTGTATCGAGCCTAGGTTTAACATTGAACCCGTTTACCACACAAATTGAACCACATGATTACATTGCAGAATTATTTGATGCAATTGCACGTTTTAATACTATTTTGCTTGATTTTGACCGTGATGTTTGGGGTTACATTGCCCTTAACCACTTTAAGCAAAAAACCATTGCTGGCGAAATTGGCTCATCAACTATGCCACACAAAGTTAACCCTATTGATTTTGAAAACTCAGAAGGTAACTTAGGTTTAGCAAATGCAATTTTTGCACACCTTGCACAAAAACTGCCTGTATCTCGCTGGCAGCGTGATCTTACCGATTCGACAGTGCTACGTAACCTTGGTGTGGGTATGGGTTATGCGCTTATTGCATATCAATCAACGCTTAAAGGTGTTAGCAAGCTTGAAGTTAACGAACCACGTTTACTTGAAGAGCTAGACCAGAACTGGGAATTGCTCGCAGAGCCTATTCAAACAGTTATGCGTAAATACGGCATTGAAAAGCCATACGAAAAACTTAAAGATTTAACCCGTGGAAAGCGCGTAAATCAAGAAATAATGGCTGACTTCATCGATGGTTTAGATCTTCCTGAAGTTGCTAAAGTAGAAATGAAAAAACTAACACCGGCTAATTACATTGGCCGTGCGGTTGAATTTATTGATGATTTAGTTTAATTATTAATCACCACTATCAAAAAGCGAAAGGGTTATCCTTTCGCTTTTTTTGTATAAAAAGCAAAGCAATTACCGGCAGGCAAACGTATGTATCAATTAAAAATAAACGATTTATCTGAACAAGAATTTTTAACCCACTTTTGGCAAAAAAAACCTCTTTTGATCAAACAAGGGTTTAGTCACTTTGAAGATCCACTTGATGCAAACGAACTTGCTGGCTTAGCAATGGAAGACTCTATTGAATCGCGTATTGTTACAAATCACAATAACGACTGGCAAACCCATCAAGGGCCATTCGAGGACTTTGATTTACTCACAGAGGAAAATTCAACTTTATTAGTGCAAGCAGTCGACCACTGGCATCCAGAGGCAGCCCAGCTGCTAGAACCGTTCAGATTTATCCCTAACTGGCGCATTGACGATTTAATGATCAGCTTTTCTACCCCTAATGGTGGTGTTGGCCCGCATTTAGATCAATACGATGTTTTCATTATTCAAGGTGAAGGAAAGCGTCATTGGCGAGTTGGCCTACCCGACCCAACTCTTAAGCAATTTGCTCAAAATAAAAAATTATTGCAAGTTGAAGCCTTTGAAGCAGTCATAGACTGCATTTTAGAGCCCGGTGATATTTTATATATTCCACCAGGCTGCCCGCATGAAGGCTACGCGGTTGAAAATGCACTTAATTACTCTGTTGGATTTAGAGCACCAAATCAGCAAGATTTACTATCAAGCCTTGCCGATCATGTTATTGATATTGAAAGCGGTCAAAAACGCTACACAGACCACAACTTAGTTACAAGAGCCTCAAAAGGTGAGCTTACAAATAATGAAGCTGAAAAGGTTAAGCATCTTATCGCCTCAATGCTAGAAGATGATGGTCTATTCAAGCAATGGCTTGGCAAAACCTTAAGCCAACCCAAACATGAAATGGACTTGGCACCAGTTGAACCTGCTTTTACCCAAGATCAAATAGCAAACGTATTGGCAGAGCCAGATACTATTTTTGAACGTGTAGGTGGAACACGAGCAATTTATCAGCAGTGTGAAAATGAGCTTTTAGTAAGTATTAATGGTGATAATTTCACTCTTCCTATCGGGGACATAGCAGCAGTAAAATTACTAACGGACGAAACCGAGTTTAATACTAATGAGTTAGCTAATGCTCAAAATAGTCTAGTTTTTGTTCAAATGTTTACTATACTTGTTAATGAAGGCATTTGGTTTAACGCAAACCAAGAGTAACAAGTAGGAGGCAATTGTGGGTTATCGTATAAACAAAGTTGAATGGGATCGACAAAAAAATGAGTTACAACAAATAAGGGAGCGTGTATTTGTTTACGAATTACATATCCCTAAACGCGTTGAATTCGATAACCTCGATAAATTAGCTTTGCATGTGCTTGTTACAGACGACAGCTTTTGTCCCGTCGCAACAGCCCGCTTATGTAATGATGGCTTAATTGGACGCTTAGCTGTACTGCCTGATCACAGAAACCGAAATGTTTACTGCTCGTTACTTAATTATATTTTTGACATAGCAGTAGAACAAGGTATTGAATCAATTAGCGTTAATTGTGTTCTACACGAAGTTGAACGATTTAAACGTAACGGCTTTATAAAACAAGGTAATGTGTTTATGGAGGCAGGTATACCTAGGCAAAGAATGGAATGCCCGGTTAGGTGTGCTGATACAACACCTTTCACACTAGTTCATTAATTAAGTAGTAAGGGTAATCAAAGCTTGATTACCCTTTTTGGATTATTTTGGTTCGTGAGCCCACAGCTTATCGTTATCGTATAACTCGTAAAGGCCATGTGCTCTTTTCACTAATAGGTTAGCAAAGTCTGCCTGTGTTTTATCTCGTGCGCCCGCACTCATTATCTGGTCTGCTTTTAACTGCCATTGCAATGAAAAATAACGCATGGCATCACGCGCATCTGACGCTGCACCCACTTCAGCATGGTCTGTTGGTAATTGCCCTGTAACAACCCAATACGTTTTTCCGTTTTGCGCTTTAAATTTCCACATGGCGCAAATAGGGGCTAAAAATCTGCTGTCTTGCTCAACTACTGATTTAGGCATAATGCCTTTTTCTGCTAAATACTTTTGTGCTGTTTGAAAGCATCCACGTTGCCATGCAACACGTTGTTGCTCAGCTAGTGCTTGCTCTTCAGGTGTTAATTGTTTTTGTTGTTGTTCCATTGTAATGACCTTATTACTTCTTTTTAAACACTGTAAGGTCTTAGTAAATAAGGTGCAAGCATAAAACAGGCTGCTTGCACTTTAAAAACTCTGACTGCTTTGTTTTTATACAAATTGCTATTTTATATTATGGTCAAACGAACCAACATCCCCAGGGAACACAACGGGCGACTCAAAACCATCATGACTAACAGATGAAATACCAAAGTAATAATTGTCTATTACTACATTCTCAAGTGTGAAATCAGCAACATTACCAACGTATTTACTAAACTGCCATTGCGGCTCGCTTGTGTAACGCCAATATATTTTATAACCGGCAATTGTGTCATCATTACTTTTTTGCCACGAAAACGAAGTACTAGCCTTTACTGCGCCAGTAATTTTAACGTCTTTAGGAGGGGCTGGAGCCCAAGCCATAGATGCCATAGTTACCGCATTGAGTGATGTTAGTTTAGCTGCATAATCAAAATCAACCCCGTCAATCGTATCGCCATATGTAATGCCATTTTCTGTGCGTAGGTCTTGGTGTTGACGATCATAATGCTCGTTTGTTTCCATTATGCGCACTGCTGCAAACCCAGCATCGTTAAATGGACGATGGTGCCCGCCTCGTGCAAACCTGTCTAGCCTGTAAACAAGCATTGTATCAAGGTTGGGGATGTACCTATCTGCAACAGTATCAATATAACGGGCTAAATTTCTACTTGCAGAGTCAACCTCACCACCCGTAAATCGACGAATACGAGCCTGTGCTTTTGTTTCAACAACACGTGTACCTTCTGAAAAAATACGTGCGGTTGTGTTGTCAGTCACTCCATTTATACCGGTAATATTGCCAATCATGTCATTATTTAAAACACCATGTACTTGCCAGTTATTCTTTTGAGCATGCGCGGTTAAAATTTTACCACCAAATAACCCCTGCTCTTCCCCTGATAACGCAGCGTAAACCACAGAGCCATTAAATTTATATTTACTCAGTACGCGTGCCGCTTCAATAACACCAGCGACACCCGATGCATTATCATTAGCGCCAGGAGAGTCACTAGTAAAATCCATTACATCGCTTACACGTGAGTCTATATCACCCGACATTATCACCATTCTATTTGGTTCAGTACTGCCGCGCTGAATAGCAACAATATTTACCACCTCAACAGGATCAGGTATACGTTTTTCGCCTGAAATAGTGTCTGATACCTCAATAATCTCTAGGCAACCACCACATTTTGCGGATATTTTTTCAAACTCAGCTTTAATCCAACGTCGAGCAGCACCAATACCTCGAGTGTCAGATTTAGTCTCTGAAAGTGTATGACGTGTACCAAAGTCCACCAGCGTTTGAATATCGCTGCCAATTCGCTCTGCTGACACACTTGCCGCAATATCATGCAGATTTTGTTGATCTTTATATTGCATATCAGCCGCAATAACGCCACTTGATGCTGAGCAAGCAAACGCAAGCATGCTTAGCTTTAATAATTTAATTGATGGTTTAAGCATTTATGTAGCTCCTTATTTTTATTGGTTTACAATTACCTATGTATTTGTATATCGCAATTAATTTGAGGTAGATACGAAAATAAGCACGCTAAAGCGCAGAAAAGAATAGTACTAATTCGAGTTCAATATAAAAATAGTTACCAAAGTTATGAAGTAAGGTATCAGACCAAATATCCAAAGTTTTAACCCAAGCGTGTAATGCCTAAGCACTGTTGTATTCAACCTTGCACGAACTCTGCTTTTATAATCCACAGCGTTACCCAACGCTAAATGCATACCCCCTAAAATTAACGCTAAATAAAGTGTACTGAACACGATTAAATTATTTCTAACGGAATCAGTAAGTAATTTTACATAATCAAAACAAAAGAAAAGAGCAAATAAACCAATATAAATAGATAGCACCATACCGATTAGGACACTCGCCTTGTACCCCGTTTGCGTATTATTTGGGTCAACTTTTTTTAGCCATTGAGCACACACAAAATGTACAGCACAAATAAACGATCTCATCTTCTACCTTTGAATTAATGAGTAAGTTGGATATTGTTATAACCTATAAAACGGTCATGTAACCCCACACTTAATAACACTGCAGCAGAAAACATAAACAAAAGTATAAACACCACACAATTAACGGCTGCGCTTGTTTGCATACTAGTAGAAAAAAAATGTAAACATAAAGCCAAAACAACTGTGAATATTGCAAACTTGTGGAATACAAAATAGCTGGGTATTTCAAATGCCCACAACGACGTTTCATTTATAAATTGCCTGTAACCATAAAATACAAAGGCAATAGCACCAACTAAAGCAACGGTGAAAGTAATTAGCGTGATCTCTAATGCCATATTTTTATAAATAAGCAAATAACCGAGTCGAATTGAGTAAATAAAAATAGCGAGCCAAATTAACAGCACAGGGCCTAAAATTAATCCCATTTTTCTCTCCTTGAATGTTTTAAATGATTTAAATGATTTAATTTAAACCAAAATACTACACGGTAAAGCAAATCAATAAACTTATAACCAAATAACTTAAGTAAACTTTTTATTTTCGTGCCAAACTAAGAAACTTAGACTCTGGATAATAGAGCGATCCAAGCACCTATTGCCGGTAAATTCGCCTTGTTTTTATTAAAAGTCCCAGACTAGTAAAATTTAATTATCATCATGATTTAACACGTTAGTAAATCACTTAATCAGAGTTCCGTTTAAGTAGTCAATTTAAAAAGTAAGAGTATGCGCCAGTTAAAAAATGAAACGTTAAAATGTAACCTTGTACAATTTAAGCAAACCACGCTTGGTCCTATCTATGTTTATGAAAACGCGCAATACCGTTGGTTAACACTAGACGAAAAACGTGAACAAGATGCTGTTATTCAGGGCGTAATGAGTAAAAGCAAATCAGAGCAAGTTTTGGTACCTGTAAATCAGAGCATGCTCCTGTTTTTATTAAAACCAGTAACCAATCTTAAAATGTTAAATTTAGGGTTGGGAACCGCGGGCGTTGAGCGAGTTATCTATTATCTATTCAATAAAACAAAATTTTTAAATACTCTACACACCTTTAACACCGTTGAAATTAACCCTGATGTGGTTGAAATTGCACAAACACATTTTTATTTGCCAAAACCACACTCTGTATTTTTAGAGTCAGCAGAGCAATTTATCCAGCAATGTAAAATTAAATACGATGTGATCACCATCGACATATTCAGTGGAGAGTACCACCAACCATTTTTAAACAGCGCTCTTTTTTGGCAAAATATGACGCGCTGTTGCAATTCAAGCAGTCAAATAACACTCAACTTAAACCCTAAAACAGGTCAAGAGTTACAGCTGTTGTTGGCCTTGTTAAGAAAGTACTTTAAAGCAATCGCACTTGTTGAATTTAATGAGTACAAAAACATTGTTATTGTTTTAAGCCCTAGCTCACTAAAACACATTAGCGTCGACAATATTCAAGATTCTGACGTTTTTAAACATCTTGCTCCCAATTTATATCAAGATATTAATCATATTTACCACATTGAATCTTTTTAATTAGCGACCAGGTTCATGCTTTTCATAGCAAGGCAAACTGGTTTCTAACTTTTCCCAATTTGCTTTTGATGTAACAAAATTATGAGATATAGGTTTTTCTGCAATATCTGAATCCAGTAAACCTAATCGAATACGAAAACGGCTTTTATCACTGGTATTTTCGCTATAAATAGGCGAACCACAGCAGGCACAAAAATACCGTGTTCTACCGGGTTTAAACGCGTATCCACTTAATGAGTCTTGTCCTTGAGTGATTAAAAATTCATCAGCGTTGACAAAACCATTTGTAGCAAACGCTGTTCCGCTATTTTTTCTACACAAAGAACAGTGACAGTGAATAATACTGGTAATATTGCCTGTAATTTCCACATTTACTTTTCCACACAAACAAGAGCCTAAATACATAACACTTCCTTATTAGTTTCAAAAATAAACACATGCGTATGTTAACTATAAAGTTATTTGATATGAATAAGTTTTAGTTATTTACTGAGCGCGACTACAAAAATTATATAGCTTTTGCTTAAACTTAAACGCGTTAAATTATTATGGTTTACAATAAATCAGTTATTGGTTATAAATAAACCATGATTTGGTAATGTACAACTTAAGTTATTCAACAATAAGTTATTACCAATAACAATTTATTCCTGTTTATGCTATTAATAACAATTAAATAAAGAGCAAACAATGCGCCATAAAAACGTTCTTCTGCCAATGTGGTTAATCACATTAGTAGCATGCAGCCAAAATCACCAACACCCTTCCACAAATCAATGGCTGTTAATCGATAATTTTGAAACGCAAACGCTAACATGGCAAAAAGCTGATACTGACAATCAAACCAATCCATACATAGCTAACCCACAAGTGACAAAAATTTCACGAGAGGCTGAATCCTCAAATCATTACTTATTAAAAAAACCAGCCGCCGAAGGCATTATTGGTAATCGAAAAGCACTCAGTTTTACTAAACTACCAAAAGTAGTTGAAGTGGGAGAAACCTATACATTTTTTACGCGCATAAATGTAGAAACGTTTCCTAACAATCACGCTTTTGGCTTAAGTAACTTACAACCTAATGAAATTAAAAAGCATGGTTACAATGCGTTTGAACCTACCTTACGTGTAACAGACAAAGCCGAGTCGAATGGATTTAAAAACGATGGCGCTTTAATGGTCAAAACAGATAAAGGTTACAGCAACATTCAAAACTACAACGCCGCCCAATCAGCAAAGCCCCTTAACACAAATCAATGGTACAGCATCTGGTATGTAGTGAATAACGCGCCTACAAAAATGCAAGGCCAACAATACAATGTGTATGTTCAAGGCGGTGAGTTTACAACGCAAACACTCGTGTATAAAAATGCAAAATTTAGAATGAAACGTGAACAACCACTTATTTACTTTTTGGCAAACGCAAATACTGGGCCGGCTAAAAAGCCCTATGGTAACGGCGGTTTAAAATACGACGACTTATATATGAGCCGAGGCATTAACCTTTCAAACCCTGTTAGATAAAAAGCCTGTATAAGTAATAGCTAACCTGAATTTTAGATATAGAATCTCTCAACTAAAGCTCATGATAGTTAATACAAAACTGCATTTAAAAATACTTAAATGGTATGATACTTCACATTATTTGCTATTTAAGTTTTTAAAATGTATCGACTCTTTGAAAGAATGACCAACGCATTTCCTGAGGAAAAACCCACTCAGCCGCCTTCTACTTTATTTGCGTTTTGCCGACATTACACTAAGGGCATGGAGCTCTCGTTAGTGCTTATGTCGATAAGTGCTGCGCTGTTAGCAATTTTAGAAGTATCGTTATTTAGTTATATGGGCCAATTGGTTGATTGGCTAAGTACCCATACACCACAAACCCTATTTGTAGAGCAAAAAACTGAGCTAATAAAAATGGCTGTTATGCTGTTAGTCGTTTTGCCTATTGTGGTGTTTTTTCATGCCGCTATTTTGCATCAAGCCTTATTGGGTAATTACCCTATGTCGATTCGCTGGTCAGCGCATCGGTATTTACTACGCCAAAGTGTAAGCTTTTATCAAAATGAATTTGCAGGGCGCATTGCTACCAAAGTAATGCAAACGTCTTTAGCTGTTCGCGAGGCGGTAATGAAGCTACTTGATGTACTTATGTACATAGTGGTTTACTTTGGCGCTATGGTGTTTTTAGTGGCTGAAGCTGACTGGCGCTTGATGATCCCTTTGCTTGTATGGCTTGCTTTGTATGCTTCAATACAGGTTTACTTTGTGCCTAAACTTAAAAAAATTGCCAGCTCACAAGCCGATGCGCGATCAGAAATGACGGGCCGTATTGTTGATAGCTACACTAACATTTCAACTATTAAACTTTTTTCGTACACCCAACGCGAAGAGCATTACGCCAAGCAAAGCATGGATGTATTTTTACAACCCGTATATAAACAAATGCGCTTAGTTACCAGCCTTAACTTTGCTATTAATACGCTTAACTATTTGTTGGTATTTAGTGTTGCCGCATTATCACTTTATTTATGGTCAATGAGTGCAATTAGCGCTGGCGCTATAGCCGTTGCAGTTAGTTTATCGCTTAGGTTAAACGGTATGGCGCAGTGGATCATGTGGGAAATAAGCAGCCTGTTTGAAAATATTGGCACCGCAACCGATGGTATGAAAACATTATCAAACCCAATAAAAGTAGACGATAAACCAAACGCAAACACCCTTGAAGTAACCCAAGGCAGTATTGAGTTTAAAGATATACATTTTAATTATGGCAAAGCCGCCAACGAAACTAACCGTGGCCCGGTAATGAATGGGTTAAATCTTAATATTAAACCCGGTGAAAAAATAGGTTTAGTTGGCCGCTCTGGCGCAGGTAAATCAACGCTTGTTAACCTACTGCTGCGCTTTTATGATACCGACTCTGGCACAATTAAGATTGACGGGCAAAATATTACTGACGTAAGCCAAGAAAGTCTTCGCCGCTATATTGCTATGGTAACGCAAGACACTTCTCTGCTTCACCGCTCTGTTAAAGATAATATTTTATACGGTCGCCCCGACGCGACCGAAGCTGAAATGTTAAACGCCGCAAAACAAGCTAAAGCGCTCGATTTTATTAGCGATTTAGAAGACTCAAAAGGCAATAAAGGGTTTGAGGCACAGGTTGGCGAACGTGGTGTAACTTTATCAGGCGGTCAACGCCAACGTATTGCCATTGCACGTGTGTTGCTTAAAAATGCCCCTATTCTTATTTTAGACGAAGCGACCAGCGCACTTGATTCAGAAGTTGAAGCGGCTATTCAAGCAAGCCTTGATGATTTAATGACAGGAAAAACGGTTATCGCTATAGCGCATAGGCTGTCTACCATTGCACAAATGGATAGACTCATCGTGTTAGATAATGGTGACGTCGTTGAGCAAGGCTCACACGATGAACTCATTGCACAAGGGGGCATGTATGCAGGCCTTTGGGCTCATCAAACAGGTGGATTTATTGGGGTAGAATAACACTTAATACAAAAAACCGACGTAGTAGTACTAACACTAAAACGTCGGTTTTTATTTATTAAGCTACTAAACGAAAACCTATTAGTACCAACATTACAATGTTGGCAATAAAGCTAATTAAAAAGAAATACGTACGCGGGCTTGGGTTTTTCTCTGTTGCAATCACATAGTATAAAATCATGTGAATTAAACGCGCAACTACATACACCCACACACACATTGCAAAAATTGCGCTTTGGTAATTAATTACAAATGCAAATAACACCGTGCCTATAAATAATGCGCTATTTTCTAATGTATTTTGAAACGTACGGTGCGCTCTAAATATAAAGCTATCGTGCGATAAATCGTCGCTAATTTTACCCGGCACTGCACCGGGCTCCTTGGCCTTGCTAAAGGTCGCAACACCCCACTGCACCACCAGCATAATTAAGTAAAAATGAAATCCCAAATAAGCAGATAAAGACACGTCATTCATTGTTAAATCCTTTATTTTAAAACTAAGTAATTAAAGCTGCATTACTTGTGCAAATTAAATACCAAATAAAAATTCTATCTATTCAGTAGCTTGCAATATATTAAAAATAACTTTTGTAATAACTACATATTACCAAGTGCCATTTTACAACGGGCTTTTTAAGTTCTGAGGTTTAAAGTAATACACACAACGCCATGGTCAGTGGTTAAGTCGTCTCGCTCATATTCGGGGTTAATTAAATGCCTGTCGTACGTATTATGGTTACTTACTTCAAAAAAACTATCATCGTAGCTTGGGTCAAACTCACACGACAGTAAAATATAATCAAGCACTGAGCTGCTTGTACCAAAGTAGTGAGTTGCTTTACGTGTTAGTGGTGCTGTTTGAGCAGTGTTTTCACCATCACTGTTACTTGCTTGCTGAGCATCATCAGCAGTAATTACTAGTTTTTCAAATAATGCCCACGAATCATACAAACAGTACTTAGCTAGGTAGGCTTTGGCGTCCATTGCGGACGCAAACCTTAATGTATTGGTTAGCAGGTGGTTAAGTACACCATCAGCAAGGTCGTTGTTAAAATCGCCCATTAATACCATGGGGTTTTGAGTCACCTCTCGTCGGGTGATCATTTGTATCATGAGTAAAGTCGCTTCGCTGCCGCGTTGAATTGTTGAGCCCCAACTCCCTGCTACATTCGCTTTTAAAATATCGACAATGTTTTGCTCGGCTGTTACCGTTTTATTGTGTTCGTCTACCTCAAGCATGCCCCGCTTAGATTTAAAGTGCACTACATAGCAATCTGTATCTCCTAAGTGAGGTAACGTAACTGTGGCCCTGAGTACCTTACGACTAAATGAAAACGCCTGTGTTAAACCAAGTGAGCATGCTAGTTCCTCATCATGCTCCACTGCTATTACATCAACAATCGGGTATTTAGAGGCAATACCAACAACAGGGTGCTTAAAAATAAAATCATCTATAACATGGGGTTTATCAACTACAGCAAAATGGTTATAACCTTGATTTAGCATTAATTCTTTAAGTGACTCAATACTAAATATTTCCTGAAAACCAATTACATCGGGCTGCTGCTCGTTTATGTATTCGGTGATCCAGCGCTGTTTTCTTGCCCATTGCTCAGCGGTGTATATACGTTCAAATTCGTAATAGGCGTTAGGTGGTTCAAGGTAGTTAAACAAATTAAAGGTGGCTATTTTAAGCTCGGTATTATTAATTACAGGCTCGATGGGCAAGTTAACTGAGTCGTCGTTTATTTTATTTGGGTTATTGATAACTAAACACCTACATTTAATACTGCAATAATTATAACGCACGAAGGCCATATGTATAAGTCGTGAATTATTCTCATCTATAAATTTACTCCGTTTTTATACGTTATACTATTTGCCTAATTTATTAAATGTATTAGGTTTTATGAACTATTCACACTTTGGCAGCAAATTTACTCAACCCAATGGCATTACACAGCTAATGGAAGATCTTGGTAATGCTAAAAACAGTAATAACCCTAATTTAGTGATGCTTGGCGGAGGCAACCCCGCCTCTGTGCCACAAGTAAACACAGCGTTCATTAACGAGCTAAATCATTTAGTAAAAAATAATAAAATAGCGCAAATAATGGGCCTTTACGATGGCCCAACGGGTAACAATGAGTTTAGAGCAGCCCTTGCCAATCAGTTAACACAAGAATATGCGTGGAATTTAACAGCGAGCAATATTGCATTAGGAAATGGTAGCCAAGCTAACTTTTTTATTTTATTTAACCTATTTGCAGGCAAAATGGCTGATGGCAGCCATAAAAAAGTACTTTTTCCACTCGCGCCAGAATACGTAGGCTATGCCGACCAAGGTTTAACTGACGATATGTTTGTGGCCATTAAACCCGAAATAGAAATACTAAATACACCAAACGGCTCTAAACAGTTTAAATATGTAATTGATTTTGATGCGGTTAAGGCTGTACTTGCCAACGACAACAGCATAAGCGCATTATGTGTGTCGCGCCCTACCAACCCAACGGGTAACGTAATTACCGACGATGAAGTTCATCAACTAGACTTACTCGCAAAGCAATACAATATCCCCCTTATTATTGATAACGCCTATGGCGACCCATTCCCTGGTTGTATTTATACCGATGCAAACCTAACCTGGAACTCAAACATTATATTGTGTATGTCACTTTCAAAACTGGGCTTGCCAGGCCTGCGCACCGGTATAGTGGTTGCCAATAACGAGATTATTAAAGCAATTAGCAGTGTTAATGGCGCTATGGTGTTATCACCTAATAGTTTTGGGCCAAGCTTAGTCACTCGCTTAATCAAAGACAATAAACTACTGCCTCTGTGTAAAAATACCATTTTGCCTTTTTATAAAAATAAAGCACAGGTCGCTGTTAGCCTATTTGATGAAATATTTGATGACTTACCGGTTTATTTACATAAGGTAGAAGGCGCATTTTTTATGTGGCTATGGTTTAAAGATTCAAAAATAACCAGCGAACAGCTTTACCAAAAACTTAAAAAACAAGATGTGTATATAATTCCTGGCCACAACTTTTTTATAGGTATTGAAGATAGCTGGGAGCACAAACATCAATGCGTGCGTATTAATTACGCCACCGATGAAGCAACGCTCAAAAAAGGCCTAGAAGCAATTAAAGCACTCATAATGTAAATATTCATACAGTGTCATTATGAGTTTAATTGATGGCCTCATACTCGTTTAAAGTTTATTCAAACGCGTTCTATCACCTTTAAATTTATATATAAATTGGTATCCTACCCACCCTTTTTTAGCATATGCTTACATAAAAGCACCCGTCAATAAGCGGCTATAACTGCACTGCACCGTACTTATTTTAAGTGGCGGCAATACACAACAGGCATCGCGTATAATTATTGGTTTTAAACGTTAGGTGTAACTTTAAATAGCAACATGCAATAACACTATTAAGGTAAATTATGCGATTAGGTCCAGGATTACTCGTCACTGCTGCCTTTATTGGGCCAGGTACAATCACCACAGCCAGTGTGGCAGGCGCAAACTTTGGTTTTGCGCTTATTTGGACATTACTATTTTCAGTTATTGCCACTATATTACTGCAATCAATGGCGGCACGCCTTGGCGTTGCAACAGGCCAAGACTTAGCGCAAGCACTTAGGGCAAATATTCAAACCCCGCTATTTAAATCGTTAGCCATATTTTTGGTGATCAGCGCCATAGGTGTTGGCAGTGCAGCATACGAAGCGGGTAATTTAAGTGGCGCGAGTATGGGATTAATTGGCATATTTCCAAACGTTAATCCACAGATATGGACCCCTCTAATTGCTTTTTTAAGTGCTGGTTTACTTTATAGCGGCAAACATAAAGTGGTAGAAAACGCACTTATAGTATTAGTGATTTTAATGAGCTTGGTGTTTATATCTACATTGATCATGGCTTCACCATCACTGGGTGATATATTGTCAGGCTTTACGCCAAGCTTGCCTGAAGGCTCAATAACAACTGTTTTAGCGTTGGTTGGTACAACCATAGTGCCGTACAACCTATTTCTGCACTCTGGTGTTTTAGCAGCTAAGCACGACAGCAAAAGTGACTTACAAAAAGTAATTAAGCAAACCAATGTTGATACTGGCCTTTCAATTACTTTGGGCGGTGTAATCACATTAGCTATTTTATCTACCGCATCGGTCGCTTTTTATGGAACAAACGCAGGGCAAATTAGCGCAGCAAACATGGCAGTACAACTAGAGCCCTTGCTCGGTGATGCAGCCCACTACTTTTTTGCTATAGGGTTGTTTGCCGCAGGGTTAACTAGCGCAATAACCGCGCCGCTTGCTGGGGCTTATGCCGTATGTGGTATGTTAGGTTGGTCAAATGATATGGCAAGCACTCGCTTTAAAAGCGTTGCTATTATCATCTTATTATTTGGTGCTGCGGTAGCATCTCTTGGGTTAGACCCTGTCGCGGTTATAATATTTGCCCAAGCGGCTAATGGTTTATTACTTCCTGTTATCACTATTTACTTAGTGTGGTTAGTAAATCAAAAATCGGTCATGGGGAAATTTACCAACTCGTTTATTTTAAACCTAGTTACTCTACCTGTGTTAATTCTTATTTTTGGCTTAAGTAGTTACAAACTCATTGGTTTAATTTTTTAATAAAGTATAAAAAGGGTTTTAAAAAGCCGTGGTTTTCATTAAACAGCGGCTTTTGCTAAGTAAGTAACCTTAAAAAACACTTAGTTTAACTTTGTGTTTTCAACTACTTTAATTAGTTGTGCAAACGCGTAACCGCCAATAGCGCCTGCAACCAATTGTAAATAAAAGCCCCACCCTCTTGCGCCAGCGATAATGGTTATATTCATAATAGACTCAATCGCAATGAGCGCCATCGCAAAAGCAGCTATACCCGCTATAACAAACAGCCCAGTACTATGTGCTTTTAATTTTTTATTAATAAACCAAGTCACTAAAAAAGCAATAGTGAGTGCAAGGGCAATAATAGCGCCATACGTAGGAAGTAAACCTAACCAATCTTCGAGTGTTAAATTAACACGGTCAGCAAACTCTACCACTACACCTACATTAACTAATTGATTGACAACGTATTGGCTATGAAACAAGCTAGCAAGCGTAAACGTTAGTAACCAAGCAACTAAAAATGAAGGGAGTATGCGTGTTAAAAACAACATGGTTATCTCAATTTAAACTAAATAATTTTTTATACAGTAGCAAAGGCTTGCGCCGTAAACAATGCACCTCACTTTTTATACTATTCGTGCTCTTCTCGTTTAACGTCAATGCAAACAATGCATTACCTAAAAAACAATATACAACGCAAACACTCGCTACACAGCTAAACTCGCCTTGGAGTATGGTGCAACTGCCCGATGGCACATGGTTGATAACCGAACGCGACGGCCACGTAGTGGTTATTAAAAATAACGAGCAAAGTAGAATAAAATTACCACTTGAAGGTTTATACGTTGCAGGTCAAGGTGGTTTACTTGATATAGTACTCACGCCTAATTTTGCTAAGTCCAAAGAAGTTATTTTAACCTACGCCCAAGGCGATCTTGATGCAAACAGGCTCGTAATTGCTAAAGCTACTTTCAATGGTACACGTTTTACAATGCCAACAATCATTTACAACGTAGCCACAGATAAAGACACACCACAACATTACTCGGGTCGCGCCCTTATTCTCCCCGATAACACTTTACTGTTTTCAAGTGGCGATGGTTTTGACTACAGAGAGCAAGCACAAGTAGTAACCAGCCAACTTGGCAAAACACTGCGCATTACAGCAAATGGCAAAACACCCAAAAATAACCCTTTTATTGACCATAAAAACCCAACAGCTCATGCAGTGTATTCATATGGGCACCGTAACCTTCAAGGCTTAGTGTACGACTATGACACGCAACAAATTGTAAGCCACGAACATGGCCCCGCAGGTGGCGACGAGCTAAATTATTTAACGGCTGGAAATAATTACGGTTGGCCAGTCATTACAAACGGTGACGATTACTCGCAAGCGCGCATATCTCCATTTAGAGACTACCCGGGCATGCAAAAACCAAGCGTAGATTGGACGCCATCAATCGCCCCATCGGGTATGGCATATTATGGCTCTAAACACGCCGCATTCCCTTCGCTTCAAAAACATGTTCTCATCACCACGCTTGTAGATAAAAAACTCTACAGCGTTAATTTAGCGAATGGTAAATTCACCCAGTCGCATGTATTTCCAGAAGCAACAGGACGATTAAGAGATGTATTTGTAACTACTCAAGGTAATGTAGCCATATTAACTGATGGGAAAGATGCTAAGCTGATGTTGTTTAAAGCCAATTAATTTATAGAGAAATGTTAGAGGCGCTTTGCTCTAGAATTAAGGAGCGCCTTTGAGTAAGCCGCTGTTATCAATCAAAATCAGACAATGGCTCTCTAATTGTCAGTGTATTAGTACCAAAATCTAATATGGCTTGGTATTTTCTAAAAAATGGCGAGCCTAATAACCCATGTATTGAATTGCCACCACCAGCGGCTTGAACATGGTCTAGGTCTAGTGATACAAACTGTGTACTTTTATACAATTGGCCTGCCAGTTCAAATTTTACAACGTCTATTAATCCCATTTCGTGTTCGGCTGTACCTATACCTGCGGCATTTTCTTCGCTTAGTGCCTCTTGTATTCCAAGCTTTTTAATACATGCTCTATCTAAAACAGATTCATCTGCCGCTGTATCTAAAATTAAACGTACTGCATGCCCATTTATTTTAGCCTGAATAATTTGATGGCCTGTTTCTGTTACTTCAAATTTCAAACTTGTGGTTGAATGACTTTATTCGATAAAGAGCTTTATTCACAAAGAGAATAAGAGACGCTGCGCTTTGGGAGGATCATAGCGGTTTAAATTAAGCCGCTATGAAGAATTTAAGTTCTGGAGTCTGAAGTCTGAAGTCTGAAGTCAAGATTTGACCCCATTTAGTTCAAAAGGATATGGGAAAAACCTGGCTGCGATGAGATCGCAATAAGAGAGCCTCTATATGTGTTTGCCGTAAGCTACTTGCCTAACAGCCGTATCGACAGACGGAGTAAACGAATTTGTTTATTGGTTTAGAATTGACCGTCAATTTATAAAAACGGTCAAAAAGAACACTAATGCCTATTGACAGAGTTAAGGCTCATATGTGTTATGTGCGGCTCTATTAATATTAACAGGACACCGAACTATTGTTCTTTTCAATCCAGCTTTCAAGATACTTTGAACTAGAAGAGAAATACTGAGGTAAATCGACTCCTAGTTTCAATTTTATATTATTTTCAAAGCACACTTCCCATTCTGGTATTGACTCCTGACATCTTCGATCTCCACCCTTTGAGAATATATCCGGATTAATTATATTTAAAGCATGACATACAGTGTCATCAGGTGCGTCTAAATAAGGAATCACATAATCAACACCTTCAATTGCAGCAACAATTAAGCACCGTTCATGTAATGGCATAAAATAATTCCCCTTTTTATTAACAAGAAAATTATCGTTATTAACTATAACAACCAATTTATCACCTAACTTTGCTGATTCTTGTAAATAGGAAATATGTCCCATGTGAATTGGATCAAACCCACCTGAACAACATACCAAATTATCGATACTATTTCTCATGTTTACAAAATCATTAAGTTCTATAACTTTATTCACTACACTCCACCTATTATGAGCTGAAAGAAAATTTGAAATATATAAACGCGGGGTAATAAATATGACGTTTTAAATAGGGTTTCTCTGAAAGCACCCCCTGTAACTCTTTATCATTAGCCATTGAGTCTAAAAAAACATGTTGGCATTCAGTACAGTTCAAACCTGATTTAGCAAAGGTTGTGATAAACTCAGGCGTGCTATGAGGATAAAACCTCACAGGACCAATCCCCCTATTAATCATAGTTAAAAATGGAGATCTACGTATAGGTTGCTCAATAATCCATTGAGGGTTTTCAGATTCACGATTCCACGTACCATTTTTTGAAAACTCGGGTGCTGTCATTGTGATATATATAACAGCATTACTTGACGAGATACTTTTTATTTCTTTAATCAATAAATCTAAATTTTTAATCCAATTACAAACCAAATTAAGAACTATCACATCAAAATTATCATTATTATAAATTTTACTTAAATTATGTATTGTCCCTTTTTTAAACAAAGACTTCTCACTACAATATTTTTCCGATACGTCAGGGCTAAGATCAAAACCGGAAACGGAATATTGGTTCTTATCCAAAAAGTGTACGAGCTCACCGTTTCCACAACCTATATCAATTATTTTTTTGTCATGGGGCAGTTGCAGTAAATTACTTTCAAGAAACCTATCAATAGATATCTCACGAACTAGATCACCATCACTGCTAGCAAGTCCTTCTTTTAACAAAGAATAATTAGAAGCACATGATAGCCATAATTCATCATCTGTCCATTTCTCTATTGGTTTTTCTCCTAGCATTTCCGGCTGAACTTCAATGAAATTGATATTTTGTCGAATGTTATTATTTTCAATTTCCTCTTGAATTAACAATGACAAACAGGTTCCAGTTTTATTAGAATTTCTTTCCAGCACCTCTTCAATTGTTAACCAATGAAATTCGCTATACTTATCACTTGCACTTGGCTCTATTAGCTCACCTGAAAGACATATTGATATCGAAATGTTATATTCTTTTCTAGCTCTCTTGGTCGACCTAATAACCATTAAATCATTTGGTAAAGCTTTCCCGTACTTCGCGCAAAATAACTCCGCTACTGTTTCACTAGTAATAATATCGCCAATACTAATAGACGAATATACATTTTTATCTACAGTTAAGCTTGGTAGGCTCCACATTTTTGGGTATTCATTCCGACTTTCATGACGCTTTCCGAATAAATACTTTCCTTCATGATTAAAGCAAAAAACAAACGCAAAAATATTTTTCATATTCTATCCATTTAACCCTATAAATTTTCTGGCTTGATTAACTCTCCATTCATTTTCCAGCCTCCCAGACTTCACCCATGAATCCAATATTTCTGAAGTGAAATCATCCTCATCAAGAACCGCTTCCTTTAAGTATTGCAAATACTGATTTACGATACTTCGCCTAGCACTACTAATTTTCGCATATAATTTGGGATCTAAATCTTCAGTAACTTCAACTAGATTACGAGCATCCTCAAGTGTCTCATATGCTTCTAGAAGCATAGAAATATTGCTCCATATTGTCGCATTCCTATGCCGCTTTAACATACGAACATTCTCTGAAGCGTTTCTAAATCTAATAGTTTGAATAATAGCAACGACTAACCCAATTATGCTAGCAACACTACCCACAATACCAATGACTAAATATATATCCATTCAATGCTCCACGTGAATATTTAAGGCACATAGCAACTTTGTATCCGACATTTGTCGTTTTATAAACCGACAAATGTCAAAATATTACGAAACATCTAATGTAACCAGCGAATAAACACATGTAAACAATTAGTTAGCTCACATATAAATTTACTGGATGTAGAAAAACACCAAAATGGTGGAGATCAGTAATATTGGACAAAATAGTTATGCACTAATAAATAGCAAAACTTAGACTTTTTCTCTGGCCTTGAGCCTTTCTCCTTGGGCCTTTTACCTTTAACTTTTACCCACAAAAAAGCCGCTGTTCGTTAAAACAGCGGCTTTCTAAAGCTTATAGCTAAAAACTGATAGCTTACAGCTAGTACTTTAAGCTTTACCAATCACTTCAAGTCCACCCATGTATGGGCGTAATACTTCTGGTACGACTACTGAACCGTCGGCTTGTTGGTAGTTTTCTAGTATAGCTACAAGTGTACGGCCAACGGCTAAACCTGAGCCATTTAGTGTATGTAGTAACTCTGGCTTTTTAGCACCTTCACGGCGAAAACGAGCTTGCATACGGCGCGCTTGAAAATCGACCATATTTGAACAAGACGAAATTTCGCGGTAGGTATCTTGCGCCGGTAACCATACTTCTAAGTCGTATGTTTTAGCTGCGCCAAAGCCCATGTCGCCCATACATAAAATTACTTTACGGTATGGTAGTTCTAATGCTTGTAAAATTTGCTCTGCGTGGCCTGTTAGCTCTTCAAGCGCTTGCATTGAATCTTCTGGTTTAACTAGTTGTACTAGTTCAACTTTATCAAACTGGTGCTGGCGAATTAAACCACGTGTATCTCGACCGTAGCTGCCCGCTTCACTTCTAAAACATGGTGTGTGCGCAGTTAAGCGAATCGGTAAATCACTTTCGTCGTAAATCTCGTCGCGTGCGCTGTTAGTCAACGGTACTTCTGCTGTTGGGATTAAGCTAAAGCCAGCTTGTTGTTCACCGTCGTCGTTTACTAGGCCTAACGTGTGGAATAAGTCGCCTGCAAACTTAGGTAATTGGCTTGTGCCGTATAGGCTTGCGCTATTTACTAAGTACGGTACATACATTTCTGTATAACCGTTTGTGTCTGTGTGGGTGTCTAGCATGTATTGCGTAAGTGCACGGTGCATACGCGCTACTTGGCCGCGCATTACTGTAAAACGTGCGCCACTAATTTTAACGCCCATTTCAAAATCTAGGCCGTTTAGGTCTTGCCCTACATCTACGTGATCTTTTACTTCAAAGTCGTACTTTTTAGGCGTGCCCCAGGTAAGTATTTCAACGTTGTCGTCTTCATCAGCGCCTTCTGGTACTGATTCGTCTGGTAAATTTGGAATTGCTAAAGCAATGTCGTTAATCGCGTTGAGTACTTCGTCTTGCGCTTTTTTAGTTGCGTCTAATTCGCTGCCTAAGTTTGCCACTGCGTCTAATAGCGGCTGTGCGTCTTCGCCTTTCGCTTTTGCTTGGCCAATGGCTTTAGCACTGGCGTTACGTTGACTTTGAAGCTCTTGCGTTTTTACTTGTAATGTTTTGCGTTGCTCTTCAAGTTCTGTCACTTTTGCAACATCAAGCTCGTAGCCACGAGCCGCTAAGCGTGCTGCAGTTTGCTCAACGTCTTGTCGTAAATATTTAGAATCTAACATGTTAGTTTTTTAACCTTTTTGCATTACCAGCTGAAGGCCCAGCCAAGCCATAAAAATACAGACCATCACATTTAAGATGATATTGAGGGCCATTTTAATAAAGTGACCTTGTTGTAACAACAACAACGAGTCCATTGAGAATGTTGAGAAGGTGGTTAATGCACCTAAAAAGCCAATACCGATAAGGGTTTTAGCGGGGCTTACAGTGATAATTTGTTTATCTATCAAACCGTATAAAACGCCCATTAACAATGAACCCAGAATATTAACCGCCAACGTGCCAAAAGGGAATCCCCTACCAAGGAGTTTTAGCATGGTTTCGCTAATAAAAAACCGTAAACAAGCCCCTGAGGCACCGCCAAGGGCGATCATCATATAAAGTTTAATCATTTTCGTATCGTTTAAGTGGGCTCTGCGCGTCGCGCTCTTTTAGGTAATCGAGTTTTTGTTTAATTTTTTGCTCAAGGCCGCGATCGCTTGGTAGGTAATATTCCTTGCCGTCCATTTCTGGTGGTAAGTATTTTTCACCGGCGGCAAAGGCGCCCTCTTCGTTATGCGCATAACGGTACTCGGCGCCATAACCTAAGTCTTTCATTAAGTTGGTTGGTGCATTGCGTAAATGCTCAGGCACTGGGTAACTTGGCTCGTTTTTGGCATCTGCCTTTGCTTGATTAAACGCCATATAAACTGCGTTACTTTTGGGTGCGCTGGCTAAATACAAGGTGGCTTGTGCAATGGCGCGTTCGCCCTCACTTGGGCCTACACGCTGAAATATATCCCATGCGTTTAACGCCACTTCCATTGCCCGTGGGTCGGCGTTACCTATGTCTTCTGTGGCAATGGCAAGTAAACGTCTTGCTACATAAAGTGGGTCGCCGCCACCGGCTAAAATACGGCAATACCAATACAGCGCACCATCGGGTGAACTGCCTCGTACCGATTTATGAAAAGCCGAGATTAAATCGTAAAATTCATCGCCGCCTTTATCGTATTTAGCCAAATGCGTAGGCAGTACTTGGCTAAGTACGTGCTCATCTACGTTGTATGTGCCGTTATGCTCGGTGGTTAAATCAACCGCTTGCTCAAGTAGGTTTAATACTTTACGGGCATCGCCGCCACTTGCTTGGCAAAGCGCCTTTTTGGCGTTATTAGCAATAACTATGTTTTTTTGGTTTAGTTGCTCATCTTGCTCAAGTGCGCGCTCTATTACTGTGTATAGGTCGCTCTCTTGTAATGACTTTAAAACATAAACGCGTGCGCGCGATAAAATCGCATTATTAAGTGCAAACGAGGGGTTTTCGGTTGTCGCGCCTACAAATATAAACGTGCCGTCTTCTATGTGAGGTAAAAATGCATCTTGCTGCGATTTGTTAAAGCGGTGTACTTCATCCACAAACATTAAGGTGCGTTGCCCGCGGCTTTGTAGGTTATCGTGCGCTTGCGTTACGCTGTCGCGAATATCTTTTACGCCTGCGGTCACAGCCGACATTTGTATAAGCTCGGCATCGGCGTGGTTTGCTATAATTTGCGCCAAGGTTGTTTTACCTACCCCAGGCGGCCCCCACAAAATTAAGCTATGGCAGCGCCCTGCAACAATAGCTTGATGCAAAGGTTTGTCGCTACTCAGTAAATGCTGCTGACCTATGTATTCATCAAGCGTTGTTGGGCGCATTCGCGCCGCAAGTGGGCGTACATCGGGTCCAAAGTTAAAGCCTAAATTACTCACCGTGGCTTTGATCGTCTATTTCAACACCTTCTGGCGGTGTAAATTCAAATACTGTGGCGTCAAGCTCGGTGTTTACTTTGGCATCGTTAAAAGTAAACGATGAAAGTTGGCCCGAATTATCTGTCACTACTAATTTTGCAAGGCCTGCTTGATTATCCACAAACGTAATATCTAACTGCTCTACTTGGCTTTCTACGCCTTTATTTGGCGTAACACTATAGCCAGAGTCTGTTGCTTGAACACTGTATTTTTCCCATTGTGCTGGGTCTTTTGAGGTAAGTAAAACAAACGGCGTTGAGTCTATTAAGCTGTGAGTATTCATTATGGTTACTTGCTCAGCAAAACTGTCAAAGTAATAGGTTTTATCACCATTAGATACAAATAAGGTGTCGTCTGGGTTGGTTTGTTCCCAGCGTATCATCATAGGTTGTTTAAGGGCGATTGTACCCTCGCCTTGCATTACGGCTTGGCCTTCTTTGTCTGTTACTTTTTGTGCAAACTGCGCTTTAAAGCTTTTAAGTGTTGCCAGTTTGTCTTGCAGTGCTTGGCTGTCGTCTGCAAAACTCGGTGCGGCAATTAAGCCACTCAATACTAATAATAAACTGTTTAATTTTTTCATTGGTTTGCTCCATTAGGTACTAATACATCGCGAGCACCATTATGACCTGGTGAACTTACGATACCTGATGTTTCCATTTGTTCTACTAAGCGTGCTGCACGGTTATAGCCTACGCGTAACTTACGTTGTACTGATGAAACCGATACCTTGCCTGTCTCAATTACAAATGCGACCGCTTCGTCGTAAAGTGGGTCTGACTCTTCATCTGCACTTTCACTTGCTTCACCGGGTAGTAAAATATCTTCAGTGGCATCGCCATTAAGAATTTCATCTATGTAATTAGGCTTAGCACGTGCTTTCCAATCGTTAACGACTGCGTGTACTTCGTGGTCATCTACAAATGCGCCATGCACACGCTCTGGCACGCTTGTGCCCGGCGGTAAATAAAGCATGTCACCCATACCTAGTAAGTTTTCGGCTCCTTGCTGGTCAAGTATGGTGCGCGAATCTATTTTACTTGATACCTGAAACGCCATACGCGTTGGTATATTGGCTTTAATTAAGCCTGTAATTACATCAACCGATGGACGCTGAGTGGCAAGTACTAAGTGAATCCCTGCTGCACGTGCTTTTTGCGCTATACGTGCAATAAGTTCTTCTACTTTTTTACCAACAATCATCATCATGTCGGCAAACTCATCAATTACCACAACAATGCTTGGTAGTTTTTCAAGCTCGTCGGGGCCGTCCTTCATGCCGTCTGTGTCTTTAAAAAGTGGGTCCATAATGGGGTAGCCCGCCTCTTTGGCATCAAGTACTTTTTGGTTGTAACCTTTTAAATTACGTACACCCAACGCTGACATCAATTTATAACGACGTTCCATTTCACCTACACACCAACGCAGCGCGTTAGCCGCTTCTTTCATGTCGGTAACAACTTCACATAATAAATGCGGTATCCCCTCGTAAACCGAAAGTTCAAGCATTTTAGGGTCAATCATGATCATACGTACATCATCTGGGCCAGATTTATACAGTAAGCTTAATATCATTACATTAACGCCCACTGACTTACCCGAGCCCGTTGTACCAGCTACCAATAAATGTGGCATTTTACCTAAATCGGCACACACAGGTTGCCCTGCAATGTCTTTACCTAATACCATGGTAAGCGGTGATGGATTTTGCTCAAATTTAGGCGCATTTATTACTTCAGACAAGCGTACTATTTCACGGTGTTTGTTAGGCAGCTCTATACCTATGTAAGTTTTACCCGGAATAACTTCAACAACACGTACACTAATAGCTGAAAGCGAGCGGGCTAAATCTTTTGATAAACCGGTAATTTTAGACACCTTTATTCCCGGTGCTAAATCAAGCTCAAATCGCGTTACAACAGGCCCAGGATATACACCAACTACTGTAGCTTGTACGTTAAAGTCGAGAAGTTTTGTCTCTACAAGGCGAGATACAACATCGAGCTCTTCTTGCGAAATTGGGTTTTTAGCTTTATCGGGTCTGTCGAGTAAATCAAGCGACGGTAAAGGGCCTGGTGGCGGCTCTTGGTCAAGCAGTTGTTCAAACTTTTCTTTTGCTGTTGGTGGTGGCTGATACGCAGGCTTTGCTTTAGGCATAGGCCTTGCTGGCGATACCACTGTTGTAACTGGTTTTTCAGGTTCTACAACTTGGCTTTGATCAAGCGCGTTTAGTGCAGCTGCCGTATCCATTGGTTCATCATCTATTGCACTAAAGCCAATTTCTTGATCGAGTATATCGTCAAGCTCATCAAATGGGCTGTAGTCTTCACTGATTTGTGGCTCTGTAAAAGGCGTTTGCGGTTTATTAATGGCTTTTTGAGGTGCGTCGTTTTTTGCCTCTACTGGCGCTTCAAGCTGCTCTGTGAGGTCGTCGTTAAACTGAGCATCTACATTGTCACTGTTTGTGTTTGCAGCAATTCGTTCTCTGTTTATCCAACCTTTTATGTACGAAGTAATAAAGCGATACAACCTAACCATTAAATCGCCAAGGTAATCGACAAAATCAACCCACGACACGCCTGTTAAAAGGGTTAATCCTGCAAAAAAGAAACACAATAGCAAAATTGATGTGCCGGTAAAATTAAACGCCGGCATCATGGCAGTCGCAATGACATCTCCCACTACCCCGCCTGATGAAAAATTATAAATATCGTCGAAGTTAATACTGCTAATTGCCGTAGCTGAGGTCACAAACAGGGCTAAGCCTATAATGCGAAGGGCTAATGTTGTGTAATCAAGCTGTAAAATACGGTGCGGCTGTTTAAACAATAAATAGCCGAATAACTGAATCGCCGCCGGAACTAAATACGCAAGCCATCCAAAAGTAAGCAGCAGTATATCGGAAACCCACGCACCGGCTGTGCCTGTAATATTTTTTACGTTTCTAAATTCGCCGGTTTGTGACCACGAAGGATCTGCCGGATCAAAACTGATTAAGGCACATAAAATAAATATTGCAGCAAAGGTACTGATAATCAGCCCTGTTTCTAATAGTCTTTGCACACCGTTTAGGCGCATAACTTCCTATCCCTCTTATTATTCTATTTATTACACTTCAACAGCAGTCAAATACCTTAGCAGGAAATGCAATTTGATGCACTTTATCTTAATGTGTATGGCCTGATTATGAACACGTTTTTATAAATTTGAGTCTGTTTACCTTTAACAGTTAAACTTATGCAATGTAAGGGCGAATAATTACGCCGTCTTCACCTTTTACTTCTTCCATAACTACATAGGTGCGACTTTCACTCACGTTTGGCAATTTTAAAAGAATGTCTCCTAATACACCACGGTATTCTGACATATCATTAACACGCGTTTTAAGTAAGAAATCAAAATTACCCGACACTAGGTGACATTCTATTATCTCTTCGTGCTTTTTCACGGCTGCACTAAACTCGTCAAATACGTCTGGCGAGGTTTTGGTAATCGTAACTTCTACATACACCGATAACCCCTGCCCTAACTTAGCCGGATCGACCACCGCTTTGTATCCGAGTATGTAACCTTCTCGCTCGAGCTTTTTTACGCGCTCTAGGCAGGGCGTGGCGCTCAGGCCAACTCGTCGGGCCAGTTCAACATTTGAAAGACGCCCATCATGTTGTAATTCCATCAAAATTTTACGGTCTATTCTGTCTAATAACTGATGCATAAGGCTCACTAGTTTTTTATTCTGTTTATTTTTATTATTTAGATAATAACACTAGCTTGGTATTTAAAAAAGGTGAGACACACTGGCTTATCATGAATATAATAGTGAAAAATTTCAATCCGTTCTTAATAAGGCAAATGTTATGATTATTGGTGTACCTAAAGAAATCAAAAACCATGAATACCGCGTAGGTATGGTTCCTGCTAGTGTTCGTGAATTAGTTAATCACGGCCACCAAGTGGTTGTAGAAACGAATGCAGGTATGGGTATTGGTTTTACAGATGAAGATTACACCCAAGCAGGTGCAGACATTTTAGCAACTGCGGCTGACGTTTTTGCAAACGCAGACATGATTGTAAAAGTAAAAGAACCACAAGCAGTTGAACGTGCAATGCTTCGTGAAGACCAAATTCTTTTCACTTACCTTCACCTTGCACCGGATCTTCCACAAACTGAAGACCTTGTTAAGAGCAAAGCGATTTGTATTGCTTATGAAACAGTAACTGACTCTCGTGGTGGTTTACCACTTTTAGCGCCAATGAGTGAAGTAGCTGGTCGTATGTCTATCCAAGCCGGTGCACAAGCCCTTGAAAAATCTAACCACGGTCGTGGTATGTTACTAGGCGGTGTACCTGGTGTTGAGCCGGCTAAAGTTGTTGTTATCGGCGGCGGCATGGTTGGTCGTAGCGCTGCACAAATGGCTGTAGGCCTAGGTGCTGATGTTGTAGTACTTGATCGTAATATCGATGTACTACGTGCACTAGACGCGCAATTTGGTAATAAAGTAAAAGCTATTTACTCAACGGCTGATGCACTTGAAAAACACGTACTAGAAGCAGATTTAGTTATTGGTGGCGTACTAATCCCTGGCGCTGCTGCTCCTAAGCTTGTAACAGCAGAGCACATCAAAGCAATGAAGCCTGGCGCTGCTATTGTTGACGTTGCTATTGACCAAGGCGGTTGTATTGCAACATCTAAAGCAACAACGCATGCTGATCCTACTTTCATCGTTGATGAAGTTGTTCACTACTGTGTTGCTAACATGCCGGGTGCTGTTCCTCGTACGTCTACATTTGCACTTAACAATGCAACATTGCCGTTTATCATTAACCTTGCAAACAAAGGTTACAAAAAGGCATTGCTAGACGACGCTAACTTCCTAAAAGGCTTAAATGTAATTAAAGGCCAAGTAACGTACAAAGAAGTTGCTGAAGCATTTAACATGGATTACGTTGACCCACGTACAGCGGTTGAAAACGCTTAATTAAGCGTTTGTACCAATAAAAAAAGCAGCTATAAAGCTGCTTTTTTTTATGTCTAATTTAAATTCAATCTAAATAAACCGTTTAATAATAAAGTCTACTTTTACCCGTTTTGCTTGGCCAAGTAACTTTTTAAATGGCTGAGGGTAATCTTCCATGGTTTCTAAATCGTCTGGCCCTGTTAGTCGGCGACAGTGCTTAAGAATTTCATGCTTTTCGTTATCAATTGATTGCATTATAGTTTGCTCAGGATCTTCAATTAATATCCCGTTTTCTATGTCTAAGCCCCATGCACGTGGGTTTAGGTTATGCCCACTCAATAAATGCTTTGATCTATCTGCACATATTCCTTTTAAATGGAAAGAGTTATTGTCGTGTTTCCAAAGGTATACATTTAAGTTACCGTTATCTATATGGCGTTTTTGTGTTTTAACAAATTTATGCAAAATAGTTTCGTATAAATAAGGCAACGCACCAATTTTACTAAACGGCTCACTAGGTGGCATATAAAAATCATTAGCGGTTTTATCACCCACAACAATTGTAATATGTTTGCCTTGTTTCAAAAGCCTGCGTAACGAACGCATAAGCGGCGCAGGAAAATTGAAGTACGGTGTATAAAGTACTAACTCACGCTCTGTTGTATCAAAAAGGGCTTTGATCATACGATTAAGTTCGTTATGACGACGCCCAAGCCCTAAAAACAAGCGAATATTTAACGCATTATTGCTTGCTTGCTCAGCCGACTTATAACTTGCTGCTTTTAGAACACGCATTAATTGCTTTTGTTCAAGTTTAAAGTCAATTAATCGCTTGAGCGGACGCGTGTCGATACGAGGCACTGCCACTGAACTCAATAGCTTTGATTCAATAAAGTCTATTACAGAGTCACACAGGCCTTTTTGCGTAATTAAAAAGTAACGGTCAAGCCTGTAGCGGTCACTGTGCTGTAAATACACATTATTTAAGCTAGCACCGCTGTAAAGCAACGTGTCGTCTATTACAAAACCTTTTAGGTGTAATACACCAAACAGCTCTTTCGCTTTTACCGGTACACCAAATACTTGTACATTTGATTTAAATTTTTCTAGATAGTCACAGTATAAACTTGCGTTCCCGTCTGATTTCTCAGCACCAATAAGCCCACGCTGGGCTCGATGAAAATCGACCAGTACTTTTACTTCAAGTGCAGGGTTGGCTAAAGACGCATTGTGTAATGCCTCTAAAACTTCGCGGCCTGCTTCATCATCTTGCAAATAAAGCGCAGTAATATAAATGCGCTTTTTTGCGTTAGCGATTAAATTAAGTAATTGTGTGCGGTAATCTTGCGCATTGGTTAAGACGTTAACGTCTTTTGAAGTCAACCCAAATGCGGGTTTTTCCTGCCAAAATAACATAGTTGCCTATTCATTTAGGTCACATAATCTATCAGTGACAAATCAAAATTAAGTAAAACATAACAAAAAAAATCAAAGTGGTCATGAATTAACGACGTTTTGTTGCTTGTTAGTCTATTTATTGAGCTAGTTTACCCTGCAAGGCATAAAAGTATGTTTGGTTAGTACATAAAAATGAACAGGTTTTCGATTTACTAAAAAAAATAATCTCAGATTTTGTTTACTTCTGCCTTGTTTTTCTTAGAATCGAGCGCATTAATGACCGTATAGAATCGTTTAGGAAAATATCATGACTGAAGCAAAACATAGTAAGCTACTAATTTTAGGCTCTGGCCCAGCTGGTTACACAGCTGCAGTGTATGCAGCCCGTGCAAATTTAAACCCTGTTTTAATTACAGGTATGCAACAAGGTGGTCAATTGACTACTACCACTGAAGTTGAAAACTGGCCGGGTGATGCACACGGTTTAACAGGCCCTGCACTTATGGACCGCATGAAAGAGCATGCTGAACGCTTTGAAACCGAAATTGTGTTTGATCACATAAACAAAGTTGATGTTTCTAAACGCCCTTTCACACTAACTGGCGATCAAGGTACATACACATGTGATGCGCTTATTATTGCTACAGGCGCATCTGCAAAATACTTAGGCTTAGAGTCTGAAACAAACTTCCAAGGTCGTGGTGTGTCGGCGTGTGCAACATGTGATGGCTTTTTCTATAAAGGTCAAAAAGTAGCAGTAGTTGGTGGTGGTAATACCGCTGTTGAAGAAGCTCTATACTTATCTAACATTGCTGATGAAGTCCATGTAATTCACCGTCGTGACAGCTTCCGTAGTGAAAAAATTCTTGCTGATCGTCTTACTGAAAAAGCGGCAAACGGCAACGTGGTAATGCACTACAACCGTACACTAGACGAAGTTTTGGGCGACCAAATGGGTGTAACAGGCATTCGCATTAAAGATGTAGCATCTGATGCTACTGAAGATTTAGATTTGGCGGGTGTATTTATAGCAATTGGCCACAAACCAAACACAGATATGTTTGAAGGCCAGCTAGAAATGAAAGACGGCTACCTAGTTGTTGAGTCAGGTCTTAACGGTAACGCAACGCAAACAAGCGTACCAGGTGTTTTTGCTGCAGGTGATGTGTCTGACCATATTTACCGCCAAGCGATTACATCTGCTGGAACAGGCTGTATGGCAGCCCTTGATGCAGAGCGCTATTTAGACAACCTATAACGTTTATTTTTCACAAAAGGGGCTGAACAATCAGCCCCTTTTTTTACGCCTAAAATATAGTTACACTTTTAAAACAAATTATAAAAAGTAAACACGTTATGACAAACCAGCTATACCAACTAAGTGATACAGATATAGCATTTCCCAATCCAGAATATGCATTAGTTTCTCCAGACGGCCTACTAGCTGTGGGTGGTGATTTGAGCCTAGCTCGCCTTTGCAATGCTTATAGTAATGGTATATTTCCTTGGTTTAGCGATAACGAACCCATTATGTGGTGGTCACCAAGTGAACGTGGCATTGTGGAGTTAAATGAGTTTCATGTTAGTAAAAGTTTACGTAAGCACCTAAAAAAATACCCCGTAACAGTGACAGTTAATAACGCCTTTGTTGAAGTCATTGAAGCATGCCGTGACCAACGCATTGATACCGACGGTACTTGGATCACTACTGATATGCTTAGTGCTTACATAAATGCTCATCATGCAGGCGTAGCGCATAGCTTAGAGGTGTGGCGCAACGGAGAGCTTGCAGGTGGACTGTATGGAATTATGCAAAATGGTGTGTTTTGTGGCGAATCGATGTTTCATCATCAAACTAATTGTTCTAAATTAGCTATGTGGGCGCTTGTGAATTGGTTAAAAAACCATGACGCTCATTTTATTGATTGCCAACTCGAAAACCCATATTTGATGAGTTTGGGAGCAAAAGTTATTCCTCGAACTGATTTTTTAGCTAAACTTAACACTGCACTTACCTATAAAGTTAATCCTACTATGTGGGAACCACAGGAACTTATTGCAATCTATGAATGAAAACCTGACAGCCCGTGTTGGTTTAAGCCAAGAATTTGCGTGTAGTTATCTGCCCAATAGGCGCGAACAACTATTAGTTATATTAGATCCCACTTATTATTGCTCAGAAAAGTTCGAATCTTTATTAGCTGTCGGCTTCAGGCGCAGTGGTAACCAAATATACCGCCCTCACTGCCCCGTTTGCAGTGCATGTAATTCTGTTCGTGTTTTAGCGCAAGAATTTATGCCATCAAAATCACAAAAACGTAAACTAAACAAAGCAAAAACACAGTTTACGGTCACTTACTCTAATAGCGAACGAGCAGAGTATTATCCGCTGTACAGTAAATATATAACTATGCGCCATAAAGACGGCAGCATGTACCCACCACAGCCTGAACAATTTCAAAGCTTTTTATTTTGCAGTTGGCTTGAAATCACATTTATCGAACTTTGGCATCAAGACACTTTAGTAGGTGTAGCCGTAACCGATTGTATGGACAACGCTATTTCTGCTATTTACACGTTTTTTGACCCTGACTTTGAACACTATAGCTTAGGGTCAATTATGATATTAGAGCAGCTAAAATTTGCTAAAGAACAAAATAAACAATTTGTCTATTTGGGCTATCAAATTGATGAGTGCACCAAAATGAAGTATAAAACTCAGTTTTTACCCGCACAAAAACAGCTTAATGATGAGTGGGTGGCTATTTAATTTGCAAATATAGCCCCTGCGCCTTTACTTATTGGTGTATTTTGGGCAAAATCTGCAGCGTTTAACTATTAAAGAGGTGTTACGCTAAACATGGCGAAAGAAGACGTAATCGAAATGCAAGGGACTGTCCTTGATACTTTACCAAATACAATGTTCCGAGTTGAGCTAGAAAATGGTCACGTAGTTGTAGCTCATATTTCAGGTAAAATGCGCAAAAACTATATCCGTATTTTAACCGGCGATAAAGTAACGGTAGAAATGACTCCTTACGATTTATCGAAAGGTCGTATCGTATTCCGTGCTCGCTAAGTAAGTGCGTAAACGAGATTTAGTTTTTGGCTAGTGCATAACTAGCTTTAAGCGTTTATTAAATGTAATTGATGGACTTTGACTAGCAATTACATTTAATAAACAAAAAACCCAGCTTTTGCTGGGTTTTTTGTTGCATAAAATAAAAAATGGCCCGGTATTACAAACGAGCCATTTAGAGTCTTATGCCGTTTATGCTGGTGTTAAACTACTTTCGTAATCAAAACGGATTTTCTTGTCTTTTACCGACACCTTCACTGTGCCGCCATCAGCCAACTTACCAAACAGTATTTCGTTTGCGAGTGGCTTTTTGAGCTCTTCTTGAATAACACGCGCCATTGGACGTGCACCCATCGCTTTATCGTAGCCTTTTTCAGCTAACCATTCACGTGCCTTAGAGGTCAATTCAAAATTAACCGACTTCTTATCAAGCTGTGCCTGTAGTTCAACAATAAACTTATCAACCACCAACAAAATAACTTCACGTTCAAGATGGTTAAACCAAATAATGTTATCTAAGCGGTTTCTAAACTCTGGCGAAAATGTTTTATTAATTTCACCCATTGCATCGTGTGTATGATCCTGCTCACTAAAGCCAATTGACTTGCGAGTTGTTTCTTGCACGCCGGCATTAGTGGTCATTACCAGCACAACATTTCTAAAGTCAGCTTTACGGCCATTATTGTCGGTTAATGTACCGTGATCCATTACCTGCAATAAAATGTTGTAAATATCTGGATGCGCTTTTTCAATCTCATCGAGTAAAACCACCGCATGAGGGTTCTTAATAACAGCCTCGGTTAGCAAACCGCCCTGCTCAAAACCAACATAACCTGGCGGTGCACCAATTAAGCGGCTAATTGCATGACGCTCAACATATTCCGACATATCAAAACGAATAAACTCAACACCCATGCATTTAGCAAGCTGCTTAGTTACCTCTGTTTTACCAACACCGGTAGGACCAGCAAATAAGAAAGAACCCACAGGCTTTTCTTCACTTGTTAGCCCTGAACGTGACAAACGGATTGCCGATGTAAGTGCATCAATTGATTGATCTTGACCAAACACCAACATTTTAAGATTACGGTCAATATTTTTAAGCGTTTCTTTATCCGATGACGATACATTTTGTGGTGGAATGCGCGCCATTTTGGATATGATCATTTCAATGTCTGACACACCAATGGTTTTTTTACGTTTAGAGCTAGGCTGCAAACGCTGGTTTGCACCGGCTTCATCTATTACGTCAATGGCTTTATCAGGTAAGTGACGCTCGTTAATGTATTTAGCACTCAGCTCCGCCGCGGCTTTGAGCGCCTTTTGGGTGTAACGAATACCATGGTGTTCTTCATAACGATCTTTCAAGCCATTCAGAATTTTAGTGGTATCGGCAACACTTGGCTCAAGTACATCAATTTTTTGAAAACGACGAACCAGTGCACGGTCTTTCTCAAAAATATTTTTATACTCGTTGTAAGTTGTTGACCCCATACAACGAAGCTTACCACTTGAAAGTAATGGCTTAAGCAAGTTAGAGGCATCCATAACCCCACCTGATGCAGCGCCTGCCCCAATGATGGTATGAATTTCATCAATGAACAAAATAGAGCCAGGTTTTGCTTGTAGCTCTTTTAATAAACTTTTAAAACGTTTTTCAAAATCGCCACGGTATTTTGTACCAGCAAGTAATGCGCCCATGTCTAACGAGTAAACGACTGCATCTGCAATCACCTCAGGAACTTGCTCGTTTACAATACGATAAGCTAACCCTTCAGCAATCGCTGTTTTACCCACTCCCGCTTCACCTACAAGCAATGGGTTATTCTTTTTACGACGACACAACACTTGTACCGCACGTTCAACTTCACTGTCACGGCCAATCAATGGATCAATATTGCCATCGCGTGCTTGCGCATTTAAGTTTGTAGTGAAGCTGTCTAGCTTGCTGGCCTCTTCATTTTGAACTTCTTGCACTTCTTCGTTTATGTCGTCCGTGTCGTCTCCTAAATCATCATCGGTTTTTGAAATCCCATGAGAAATAAAATTAACAATGTCTAAACGCGAAACATCATTTTTCTTAAGCAGATAAACGGCTTGGCTTTCTTGCTCAGAAAAAATAGCAACCAACACATTTACGCCGGTAACTTCGTTTTTACCTGATGATTGAACATGAAATACCGCACGCTGTAATACTCGTTGAAAACCAAGCGTGGGTTGTGTTTCACGCTCTTCTTCTAAATCGGGGATAACCGGTGTCGTTTCATCAATAAATTCAAGCAATTCGTATTTTAAGCCTGAAATGTTAACACCACACGCATTTAGCGCTTCTGAAGCAGAAGGGTTATCTAATAGCGCAAGTAAAAGGTGCTCGACAGTCATAAACTCATGACGGCGAGTGCGCGCTTCACGAAACGCGGCATTTAATGTAAGTTCTAAGTCTTTGTTTAGCATTGGCAACCCCTTACTGAGATAATAATGTATACCACAACAAACAGGTGTGTGATCACCCTAGTTGGGATTTATTCCTGCTCACAACTACAAAGCAGCGGATGCTCGTTATCACGCGAGTAGCGGTTAACTTGTTCAACTTTGGTATAAGCTACATCAGCGCTGTAAACGCCACAAATACCTTTACCTTTTTCGTGAACTTGAAGCATCACATCGGTTGCTCTATCGCTATCCATGTTAAAAAACGTCGTTAAAACTTCTATTACAAAGTCCATCGGCGTGTAATCGTCATTATTTAAAACAACTTTGTATTTCCGCGGCGGCTGTAGCTTTTGCTTTTCGCTGTCGCGAACTGTATCGATAACACCTGAATCTTTCATACCACTCATAATTAAATATAGTCTTGTCTTAGGAACTCAAGCAAACTTGAATAAAAAATAAATAAAATATTAAAAAATAGCTCAAAAAGCTTGACTGATTGATTAAATAAACTACAGTCAAACATAGATTGATTAATCCTTAATCAGTCTAGCAAATAATACGATTTAGAATAACTAAATTAGTCAACTTATTGAAGGATGTAGAAGTATGGCTTGTGGTAAAGTTAAATGGTTTAACAATGCTAAAGGTTTTGGTTTCATCGTTGAAGACGGCTGCGAGAATGATATTTTCGCCCATTACTCTACAATTGTAATGGACGGTTATAAAACACTCAAAGCTGGACAAGATGTAACATTCGAATTAGAACAAGGCCCCAAAGGCTTGCACGCTAAAAATATTGCCTTAGACGGCGACATTTTAGAGTGACGATTGTTTATTCGACTAAAGCGAGCGACCTTTTAGGCTCCTCGCTTAATTCCTCACACTTCTATTTACCCACACTGATATAAATTGTTTCTTTTTCTTTATTTTCAACCCTCATCCTTGATTTTATTTCATATACCCCAATATTCTAAGAGTTGACCGTTTAACTGCTTGTGAGCAGGCTCAAACTCTAGCCCTTTGTATTCAAGCTTGTTACACTCTTGGTGCTAAAAATTAGGCAAAACATAGCAACTAGCTCAACTTGCTGAGCACATAAAATATACTAGTCTAAAGGCTAATTTATTTTTATTATATTTTTAGCTATAAATATGACCACAGTTCGTCAGGTGTGACTATTCTGCTTTAACTGTAAAGCTACACGAGTACCAACACCTAACAAACTATTCATTATCTGAACGTATATATTAAAACACTATGATATGTACTCTCTCAGCTTTAATGATTTCTTTGCATTGTTGAATAAGGCCAATTGGCCGACTATCTAGGAATGATGATGACATCAAAAATTATCTATACAAAAACGGACGAAGCTCCGGCACTAGCAACTTACTCGTTGCTACCGATCATCCAAGCATATACAAATGCAGCAGGTGTTGAAGTTGAAACTCGCGATATCTCATTAGCAGGTCGTGTAATTGCTAGCTTCCCTGATTATTTAACAGAAGAACAACGTATTGGTGATGCACTTGCTGAACTAGGTGAGCTTGCAAAAACACCTGAAGCTAATATCATCAAACTTCCAAACATTAGTGCTTCAGTTCCACAGTTACGCGCTGTAATAAAAGAGCTTCAAGCAAAAGGCTATGCCCTTCCAGATTACCCTGTTGAGCCTAAAAACGACGAAGAAAAAGCAATTCAAGCTGCATACGACAAAGTAAAAGGTAGTGCGGTAAACCCTGTATTACGTGAAGGTAACTCTGACCGCCGTGCACCTGGCTCTGTAAAAGAGTACGCACGCAATAACCCACATTCAATGGGCGCGTGGAGCAAAGACTCTGCCTCTTACGTTGCAAGCATGAGCGAAGGCGATTTCTTTGGTTCAGAGCAATCAACAACTATTGAAGAAGCAACTGACGTGCGCATTGAGCATGTTGCTACAAACGGGGATATAACTGTTCTTAAGCAAAGCACACCACTACTAGCTGGTGAGGTAATTGATGCTTCACGCATTAGTGCTGCTAAGCTACAGGCTTTTTTAGCTGCTGAAATTGATGCTGCTAAAGAAAAAGGCGTTTTATTCTCGCTTCACATGAAAGCGACAATGATGAAAGTGTCTGATCCAATTATATTTGGTCACGCTGTTAAAGTATTCTATAAAGACGTATTTGCAAAACACGGTGAACTTTTTGAAGAGCTAGGTGTTGATGTTAATAACGGTTTAGGCGATGTTTACTCTAAAATTCAAACGTTAGATGATGCTAAACGCGCTGAAATCGAAGCCGATATTCAAGCTGTATATGCTGACCGCCCTGCTATTGCTATGGTTGATTCTGACCGTGGTATCACAAACTTACACGTACCAAGTGATGTGATCATCGATGCATCTATGCCTGCTGCAATTCGTTCAAGCGGTCAAATGTGGAACAATGACGGTAAATTACAAGACACAAGTTTTGTAATTCCTGATCGTTGTTACTCTGGCGTTTATCAAGCAACTATTGATTTTTGTAAAGAACACGGTGCGTTTGATCCAACGACAATGGGTAGCGTTCCAAACGTTGGCCTTATGGCTCAAAAAGCAGAAGAATACGGTTCACACGACAAGACGTTCGAAGCAAAAGCAGCGGGTACTATTCGTGTAGTTGATACAGCAGGTAATACGCTACTTGAGCACAGTGTTGAGCAAGGCGATATCTGGCGTATGTGTCAGGTTAAAGATGCACCAATCCAAGATTGGGTTAAACTTGCTGTTAACCGTGCACGTGCTACTGGCGTTCCTGCTATTTTTTGGTTAGACGAAAATCGTGCACACGATGCTCAGCTAATCAAAAAAGTAAATAAATACCTACCAGATCACGACACAGCTGGCCTAGATATTCAAATTTTAGCCCCACTTGAAGCCACTTTATTCTCTTTAGCTCGCATTAAAGAAGGTAAAGATACTATTTCTGTAACAGGTAACGTACTACGTGATTACCTAACAGATTTGTTCCCAATTTTAGAGCTGGGCACAAGTGCTAAAATGCTTTCAATTGTTCCACTTATGAACGGTGGTGGCTTATTTGAAACTGGCGCAGGTGGTTCTGCACCTAAGCACGTTCAGCAGTTTGAAAAAGAAAACCACTTACGTTGGGATTCTTTAGGTGAGTTTTTAGCACTTGCAGCATCACTAGAGCATTTAAGTGTAACTACAGGAAACAACAAGGCTCAAGTACTTGCAGATACGCTTGATAAAGCGACGGGTACTTTCCTTGCTGAAAACAAATCGCCTTCACGTAAAGTTAAAGAAATCGATAACCGTGGTTCTCATTTCTTCTTATCTTTATTTTGGGCTCAAGAACTTGCTAAGCAAAATGACGATAGCGAACTTAAAGCACAGTTCACTCAAATTGCGAGCGATTTAGAGGCAAATAAAGACGCGATCGTAAACGAATTAAACGATGCTCAAGGCCCTGCAGTTGAATTAGGTGGTTACTTCCAGCCTAACGACGCAGCCGCTTTTGAAGCAATGCGTCCAAGCACTACATTTAACGATATCCTTGCTAAATTAGTGTAATAAATAGTAAAAATAAAACCGCTTACTTTTAAAAGTAAGCGGTTTTTTTACGCCTATGAAAAAGGCCGCTTAATGCGGCCTTTTAAAGTTAATATCAACTCGCTTAATCAAATCCCAATTGTCGGGTTGATATAACGCTTACTATTTACTTAGTGTAAGCTCTTGGCATGTTTGAATCAGTAGTATAACGGTCACGTAATTTATCTTGGCGAGACTGTGTAGACACCTCAGTGCCATTAATAAACATACGACTTACGTTACTGCTTATTTCAAACGGATCATTAGTCCACATCACTACATCAGCGGCTTTACCCACCTCAATACTGCCCGCATTAATACCGAATACGTCAGCAACATTTGATGTAACAGCTTTCAGTGCACCTTGTTGGCTCATGCCATAAGATACAGCGTTACCTGCGTCAAAGCGAAGCTGATAAATATTGTGACTTGCATCTCCACCAACCGTTAAAAGTACTTTAACACCGGCTTTTTCAAGTAAACCTGCATTATTTAAGTTAGCGTGTAAAGAATCGAAGCTTCCTGGTAAGTTGTCCATAGCGCTAATAATTACTGGGATATTAGCTTTAGCAATATGCTCTTTAACAACAACGGCATCTTGTGCTCCACTTAGTACTAAGTTAACACCAAATTGCTCTTTCACTTTAATAAGCTCAATAATATCAGCAGCACGAGAAACGCTTATAACCAATGGCATGTCGCCAGAAAGTACTTTAGCCATTACTTTGTCTTCAGTACTTGGTTTATCGTCGTCTTTTTTATCTTTTTTATCTTTTTTGCTCAATTTAGTTTGATGAGCATCTAGCTTATTAATTAATGTTTGCAGTGTAAAAGCACGCGAGCCTTTTCTTCGCTCACCTAAATGCACAACTAACGCTGCTTGTTTTTGAACGTCACTGTCAAGGCTACCGCTTAAATCAACCACACTAGCCAAACCTGCAAAAATACTATCGCCGCCATAAGGGGTAATTACATCTCGTGTAACGCCGCCTTTACGTGCATAAGGTATTAAGCTTGAATGTGCGTTATATGCAAGGCTCACATCAAAATCTATACCTGCTTTGTCGTCACCCGCATCGCGAGAGCCTGCAACCGCACCCACTTCAACTAAACCAAGTTGATTATTGCTTGCAATAAAACCAGGAGTAACAATTTTACCATTGGCATCAATAATTTCATCAGCACTTACTTCTGCCGGGTTAATAGCTGTAATTTTCCCGTTATCCATAACAATGCTTGCGCCTTTTAATACGCCTTGCTCTGTTGATGTATGAATAGTTGCATTAATAATAGCCAATGACTGTGCGTTTACAGCACCAGAGGCTAGTAATCCGGCAGCAACCAGAGATAGCGAAAACGAACGTGATAAATTTTTCATTCTGGGTGCTCCTTATTTTTGACCTAACATAAAATCACTGGTTGCCTGATAAGTGCTATCGTTTCTATCGTAAACTTTTGCACCATCAACAAATACTTGCTCAGCTTTTGCGTAAACGCTAAACGGGCTCTGGTTCCAAATAACCACATCGCCTTGTTTACCTGCCTCTAGCGAGCCTGTTTTATCGTCAATACCTAATGATTTTGCTGCGTTAGTGGTGATCCACTTGATTGCATGCTCTTCTGAAATATCAAAGCCATTTTCATTAGCACGGTACATTACTTTAGCCGCTTCTTGGTTTAAGCGTTGAATGGTTGTGTCTGAATCTGAGTGAACAACGGCACACGAGTTTTTAACCGCATCAACAATGGCAACGTTTTCTTGAACCATGTCGTAGGCTTCCATTTTAAAGCCCCACCAGTCTGGCCACAATGCAGCACACGAGCCATTGTCGGCTAACAAATCTGCAATTTTGTATGCTTCAATACCGTGATGGAACGTACCCGCGTGATAATTAAATTCTTTAGAAAGATCAATCATCATCGCCATTTCTTCGGCTTTGTAACAGTGATTGTGGATCATCACTTCGCCTTCAAGAACGCCACGTAATGTATCGTACTTTATATCGCGATTTGGGGCTTCAGGGTTTTTACCTTCTGCGTATTCTGCTTCGTACTTATCCCATGCTCGCTTATATTCTTGCGCGCCAATCCACGCAGTGCGGTAACCAGCCATATTACCCATACGTGTTGAAGGTAATACACCTTTACGACCATATACGCGTTTTGGGTTTTCACCACACGCCATTTTAAGGCCATACGGTGCATCAGGAAATTTCATTCCTTGCATTGTATGCGCAGGCACGTTTTTAAGTGTTACACCACGTCCGCCAAATAAATTAGCAGAGCCTGGTAAAATTTGAAGAGACGTAATACCGCCTTCGCGCGCACGGTTAAATCCTGGATCTTGCGGCCAAACAGAGTGCTCTACCCACACTTCGGCCGTATTTGGGCTGGTCATTTCGTTACCATCTTGATGTGATTCTACCGATGGGTTTGGATAGGCACCCAAATGTGAATGAACATCAATAATACCTGGTGTTACCCATTTACCTTGTGCATCAATAGTTGTGTCTGCTTTTACAGTTAAGTCTTTACCTACTTGCTGTACTTTACCATCGACCAATAGTACATCAGCGTCATCTAAGCGTTCGCCAGTCCCTGTAAGAACAGTCGCGTTTGTGATGAGCGTGCTTGTTGTAGAGATTGGCGTGTAAGTGCTTGGGTATGGGTTTTTGTTAATAGTAATTTTATCATCTTGCGGGCCATTTTCTTGGCAGCCTACAAGTGCAGCGGCTAAGCCAACTGCTAATAAAGAGGGAGCAAATTTATTCATGTTGTTGGGTTCTCCTGTTTTTTTAATACTTTAGCGAAAGCTTGGGCATAAAGCTAAAAAAACAGGTGAAAACGCGGTAAATTAAGATGAATTTACGTGATTATTTTTTTATATAATTGTTATATAGCTTTTCTAGTGCGCCCTCTGTGGTGAGTGACGGATCTTTGCTGATAAAATGTTTGACCGTGCGGGTTACAAAATCTGAATTTTGCTTATGTAACTTAGAAAAATCTTTAATAAGAGTATTACCATCTTTAGCCGCTGTTACCTTGTCGTGGCGATGACGGTACTGACTAAGGGCTTTGTTAAAATCGCCGTTGTAGTCTTCAACTAAAATTTTATAAAAGTCACTTTTTTGCACATTTAAAGAGGTAATGCAGTAATTCAGTGCGTCTTTAAAATCGGTAAAAACGTTACCTTCTACATCAAACTCTTTGGTTTTTTCGCGTACTGTGACACGTGCCTCTTCAGTGGCGTAACTAAAACCTGTAAATGCCAATCGCTCTGCGGCTTCTTTTCCTAATTTCATACCGGCCTGAATACTATGAGCAAACTCATCACTCATGTCACTTAATTCGTTTTCTTCCCACATATTATAGACACGCAGTGCTTTGGCATATTTATTAGACATCTTTTTTTTAATTTTGGTAAAGCGCTCGTCAATAGTCATTAGTCGTTCGTTATGTAATAGCGCATAACATTCATAACAAGCAGGAATTGAAATAAAGTCGGCATCCTCGCCTAAATCAATAATACTTTGCAGCATATGAAGAGGCGGACAATGATCGCGTTCAGTTGCTTCGCAGCCACAATAAAAACACTGATTAAAATGTTGTTGTTCGCAGGCATAGGCTTGTTGGTAATAACTGGCTAACGCTTTACTCACTGTTTATCCTAAAAGTCTACACATCAATTTATGGGGCGATAATACCAGCCTAAAAAAATATGTCAGTATCAATAAATTATTTTTATGAAAGTGTGTCAAAAAACACACTTAAAAATATGCTTTTTCATGAGCCTATAAGTAAGTGTGTACATTAAACATACTTGCTTACAGCTTGTTGCGTTTGGTTAACAGCTTTTTTAATTAATTAGTTTAATAATTAGCTTGCAACCGCAAACAACGAGGAAAAGTAAAATGAATACATTTAAAACAGCATTATGTACAACACTTGTAATTGGTAGTGCAGCATTAGCAGCACCTGTATCAGCAACACAATTTGTAGCAGCCGACTCAACGCCCGGCACGCAAATTTGTATGGCTGTTGCGTCTAATAAAGCATATGTACTTCGCAAAACACAGCAGTCATTGAACGTTAAAAAAAGCATTATTAGCAATAAACTAACGTGTAATAACTTAACTATGGGTGATTTTGTAGCGCGTTATAGTTTAGATAAAAGTGCTAATTACTTAAATATTGAAAGCAGTACTCGCACTTCAATTAAAGATTTAGCAAAGGTGTCATCACCTGAAATCATTGTTATTTCGTCTCCGCAATAACATGTTTAAACATTATAGCTAAGCAGGCATAAATATAACCTGCTTAGTTTTATTTTTAACTTTATTGCTTAAAGAACACCCGCAATTAAACCAAATAAACCGCCAAATACTCCACCCCAAACAACTAACCAACCTAAGTGCTCGCGTATCATTGTTTGAATAATTTCTTTCACCATTTTAGGGGTTAATTCATCAAGGCGTTCATCGACAAGTTTAAGTACTGTGCTGTGCAACCCTTGAGCACTATTTCCTTGTGAAAGCGTTTGCGTTACTAACGCTTTAAAGTCCTCTGTTTGAGAAATTTGTGCCAACGAAAGTTGCATTTTTTCAATAAATTTTTCACGCATTGGCTCTATTGCAGCAGTGCCTCCAAACATACCCAACATGCTACCAAATTGCGATTGCTCTATAACCTCGAGTAAATTATCAAAAGCTGGGTTTAAATCAACATTACTAATGATCGGTTCAAAGTCGATATTAGGCTGCGCCTTGTTGAGTAAATTATTAATTTTTTGTTCGGAGAAAAACTCAGTGAGTATTAGGTTTCGTATAGCAACTTTAAAGCTCTCAAACTTGATCGCAATAACACCAGACCCATATAAAAACGGCACCTTTTCAAATAGCATATGAATAGCCAATAAATTGGTCACTGCGCCAGAAAGTGCAAATAACCCCACCGACAAAACTACTGGCTGATCAAATATCAATCCTGCAGCTACACAAATACTTGCTAGTAAATTGGTTATAAAACTTTTGTTCATTTTTACTCCATTACAGTTAGCGTCACTTTGTGCGACACATTCACTAATTTTACAACGTTTAGTTTGTTAAATTAATCCCTTTTTGCCATAGTTTAAGTGTCTGTATAAAATACGAGCAACTATTATGTGGAAAGCAATTAACGAGCACATTAGCCAAGCTACAAATACTGACTTTAAACACACACAAAAGCGACAACTGCAAAGCACAACAACCGATAAATATTTTCATATAAGCAATGGCACACAAAGCTACTTTGTTAAAATTGCGCTCAAAAGCGAACTTGAGCGATTAGAAAGTGAATCTCGAGGCTTACAGATGCTTGCTAATAATAGTTATTTTAATGTTCCAACCTGCATTACATCAGGTGCTAACATTGAATTTTCATTTATCGTACTTACGTGGTTAGATCTTGATGAGCAGCCCTATTGCCAATGGCAAAAAATGGGCACTCAACTAGCGCAAATGCACCAAAAGCATGACCAGGCAATGTTTGGCTTTGATATAGATAATCACTTAGCTACCACAGTTCAACCAAATCGTTGGCACAAAAAGTGGGATGTATTCTTTGCCGAAGAACGCATAGGGTGGCAATTACAACTATTAGCCGAAAAAGGCATTAAATTTGCCAATCCCGAGCACATAATTAATGAAGTTAAAGCACAACTACATAGTCATGTTGTGAGCCCATCTTTGTTACATGGTGATTTTTGGCGAGGCAACTTGGGCTTTTTAAAAGAAGTACCGACCGTATATAATCCCGCTTGTTATTATGGTGATCGGGAAGTGGATATCGCAATGAGCGAGCTATTTGCGCCACTACCCGATGAATTTTACGTTGCCTATAATAAGCAATACCCTCTTTTACCAAGCTTTCAAAAACGTAAACATATTTACCAACTATACCCTATTTTAAATCATGCAAATATTTTTGCTGGGCACTATCTTACTGAAGCTAAACAACATATAGATAAGCTTATGCAATAAGTGTAAATAAACTGTCATAACACGCTAAACAGACTATATTTAAAGGGTTCTAAGGAGTTCAGTTTTACGTCATTAAGCCGTGGTTAGAATAAAAACATTCCAAGCTCTGCTTAAGTTATTTGTATTTGGAGTGATTATGAAAGACTTTTTATCACAACGTATTAGCTGCCCGTTTTGCGGACACCACATTCATTTGGATTTAGATGCCAGCATGGGCGATCAGGACTACATTGAAGACTGCACTGCCTGTTGCAACCCAATCCATTTAAATATGCACATAGACCATGCACACAATAAATTAGAGCTACACGTAGACAGTGACGACGAACAAATTTTTTAATTTTGATGACGCAGGTAGTTTTCTACAGTGTTAACAATAGTGTAAGTTTGCTGATCGACCTCTATATTTAGCTCATCACCCACTTGCGCTTTACCTAAGTTTGTAATTGCTAATGTTTCTGGGATCAAATGCAACCAAAAGCCCTGCTCGTCAATCTCGCCTACTGTTAAACTAGCACCATTAATGGCGACAAAGCCTTTGTACAATACATATTTTTGCCACTTTACCGGTAAGCTTACCTGAATTTTGCAGTTGCTTTGAGTATTAATTATTTGATTTATTTTAGCCGAACAATGAATGTGTCCCGATACAATATGCCCACCCAGTTCTGTGCCAAAAGTAACAGAGCGCTCGTAATTTACTAAACTGCCCAGATCAAGAAGCCCTAGATTAGTTAATTGAAGTGTTTCGTCAATCACGTCAAAGTGAACTTGCGCGACTACATCTTGGTTACTTAGCTCAACTTTTACTACTGTTAAACAACACCCATTAATCGCAATACTGGCTCCTAAATCTAGGTGTTTAACGTAGTCATCGCTCACCGACACCACTAAACGTAACACACCCTCATTATGGTTTTTAGACACCACAGTAGCTTGAGTTTGTACTATACCTGTAAACATAAAATCTCGTTAAGTTATGACAAAGTAATAGTTTAACGTATCGAATTATAAAATCATTCACTCCTTAGATTTTTATTTCAAAGACAATAGATTACAATTACAGCCTTACTCATTAAATAGCTGTTTTTATGACCTTTTGTAATTGGGAAGCTAAGCGTTTACTTTCTCTCGCGCTGCCTGTTTTTTTAGCACAAGTTACCCTTATATTAATGTCGGTGGTCGACACCATAATGGCAGGTCAGGTCAGCCCTACCGACCTAGCTGCGCTTTCTATTGCTACTGGTATTTGGAACCCACTACTTTTAGCGTTGCAAGGTATTTTGTTAGCACTAACTGGCATAATTGCACAATTTGCCGGCGCCAATGACAAAAAAGGCATAAGCCACTATTTTCAACAAGCTTTATATTTAACCGTTTTACTGTGTATTACAGGCTTTAGTATTGCCTACTTGGCCAACATTATTATATTACAGCTAGATACAAGCCCTGCTATTGCGAGCCTCGCTTTCGACTATATCCAATTTGTTAAATGGGGAGTGTTTGGATTTTTATTTTTTACAACCTACCGAAACATGACCGAAGGCATGGGCATGACAAAACCGGCCTTTTATATTAGCTTACTCGGATTAGCCGTTAATATTCCTGCTAACTACATTTTCATAAATGGTTTATTTGGCCTCCCCGCCTATGGCGGAGCTGGCTGTGGTATAGCAACAGCTATTGTTTTAACAGTGATGGCATTAGCACAGGTCACTTATTGCCAAATGAGTAAAAAGATAGATGCCAAAGGGCTGCTCACACCGTTTGAAAAACCAAATATAACGACTATCGCCACTATTACAAAATTAGGTATTCCTATCTCTTTGGCTACTTTTTTTGAAGTAACACTTTTTGCATGTATTCCACTCTTTATTGCCCATTTAGGAGCGGTTGCTGTATCAGGGCATCAAATTGCAGCAAGTGTTACCGCGTTACTGTTTATGATGCCGCTAAGCCTCTCTATTGCCATTAGCATTCGAATTGGTAACTTGTATGGTCAGAACAAGTTTGAACAGTTAAAAATAGCCGTATCGACAAGTTATCTACTGGCTATATTAATCGCACTGTTCTTAGCGTTTATAACATTTATAGGTCGTGATGTGATAAGCCAGCTATACACAGATAGCCCTGCGGTTATTGCCCTTGCGACCTCAATTATGATTTTAGCCTGTATTTATCAACTACCCGATGCCCTGCAAGTTGCAGCAAATGGCATTTTAAGAGGATTAAAACACACAGCCCCTATTTCTTACATCACGTTTATTTCGTATTGGTTAATCGGCTTTAGCTTAGGCTACGTATTGGCAAGAACAGATATAATTGTGCCGGCAATGGGGCCGCACGGATTTTGGATTGGTATAATTGTCGGGCTCACCGTTGCAGCCATTTTGTTAATGATAACCGTTAGTAAGCGCTTTAAACATGAACCATTTATTAGCCAACAAGCTTAACTTAAATAACATAAAGCAGTTAGTATTAGTATGTATGTTACTAATACTAACCGTTACTATGCTAAGTGCTTGCACAAAGGCCCCCAGTAATACAAACAACACCTACATAGAACGCCTTGAAAATATAACCGATAACAAATCAGAAGACCTCCCAGCGCTTAACTCACTCAAATTAAAGCCGTTAACCGAACTCAACAACAGTAAAATAACACTGGGTATAGTTGAGCTTGCAGGAATAAGCAGTTGTAACTTAAATGTGGTGATAAGTGAGCACAATAACCAACTAGGTAAAACGGCAACCGCTGCAGGGCGTTTAAAATATCAAATAGACTTTATTCAACACGCCAACAGCTGCTTAGCCTCCCTCGATGAATCCTCAGCAACGTATAAAAAAATACATGAAGCAAAAAATCAAAAACAAGCTGATTTACTATATTACTTTAATGCAGCCCTTATTGAGGAACCAGAGCTCAACCGCACGTGGTCACTAACCGCTTCAGAATTAAGTAAAGAACCAGCAGGCTTTAGCGACACAATTGAGGCTATGCGTAAACTTACTGCTATTAAAGCGCAATTAGCTCAGGCTCAATTTGACAAAATAAACACAGATGCAATATACCAAGCACTCGAAACGCTTAATAAATATAGGTTTAATCAATCATTAATTAAATCTGTCAGGCAACAAATAAGGCTAAATAAAATCGCCACGGGGTTGGTGCATAACATCAATTTAAGCACCCTATGCCCAGTGGGAAAAAACAAAGATAAAGCTAAAATAATGAATAATATATTTCAAAAGTTCTATCTTTCACAAATTCAGCCTTACCAAGCACAACTCATTGGTTTTCTTGAAGTGCTTCAGCCTTTATTAAATCAACTGTGGTACCAAGAACGTGTAACAACTAATGAAATTAATCAGCTGATTAAAGCAAACTCAAATACCAATTTATTAAATCAATTGAAAAGCTCAGCTAAACAGCATGTTATTTGGTGGCAAGAGTTTTATAAAACGTGTGAAATCAGCCCAATATGAATAAAAAAACGGCAAATAAACCTAAAAACACGAAACGTGCTTGATTCACCAACCGCCACGCTATATATTAGCGGCCGTTGTTAAGCAATTAACACTTACTTAAATATAGTAATACGACTGTAGCTCAGTTGGTTAGAGCACTACCTTGACATGGTAGGGGTCGGTGGTTCGAATCCACTCAGTCGTACCAATATTAATCAGATGTATAATTGAAGGAAAGAGCACTACCTACTCTTGACCACCCGGTCCAAAGGTCAGTGACTCAAATCCACTCAGTCGTACCAATATTAATGAAATGTATAATTGAAGGAAAGAGCACTACCTACTCTTGACCACTCGGTCCAAGGGTCAGTAACTCAAATTCACTCAGTCGTACCAAATTTATTCTGATTTATTGAATAAGTTATATTTAAGAACCTCAAATTGTACGACTGTAGCTCAGTTGGTTAGAGCACTACCTTGACATGGTAGGGGTCGGTGGTTCGAATCCACTCAGTCGTACCAATTCAATAAATATAAACTCAAGAAAAAGCACTACCTATCCTTAATAACCCGGCCCAAGGGTCTGTAAATCAAATCCACTCAGTCGTACCAAATCAAAAAAATATAAACTCAAAAAAAAGCACTACCCACTCTTAATAACCCGGCCCAAGGGTCTGTAACTCAAATCCAGGCAGTCGTACCAATTCAAAAAATATAAACTCAAGAAAATCTTCTCCCTACTTTTATAGCGCTTTCCTTGGGTCAATAAATAGAATCAACTGAGTTGTGAAAATTAAAACTTATAAAGTTGCTAGTCAGAGAGCGCACCAAGTACATACACAAGTGGCGCATTCCAATTAATCGCAACCTCGTTAGTTGAAAAGCTACACCAATCGTCAACGTATGATTTTGCTGGCTCATTGAATAAGTAGTTACAATTATCTTGTTGTCCTGAATGAGGGCCACCTACAAGCATTCCTGGTACAGGCGCAACAACATTATCACTGTGTGAAATTCGATGATGTGGATACAAAGGTGTTTTAGTGCCAAACCCAGTAACAAAAGAGTACCCCGTAGGGTTTCGCCCTAATACATAATCGACAAGTCCATGAGCTGCATTTTTATAATCGTTATTTTTATTTATCTGAGCGGCTTGTAGCAAAACCACCGCTTTATTTAACGCGACTGAGTTACTCCCCCATACAAAGTCTGATTTTTGCATAGCAACATTGTATGGACTGCTTTTATGTTGGTTCAAATATATGTCAGCTAAGTCATTTTGCTTTATTTTAAGGGCTTCGTATTCTTGTTTAGATAATAAGTCCTTTGCTTTAAACAGCAAACTACTCAAAGAAAGGTACGATACATTTCGCCACGCTGGAGCCACGTAATCAATATTTATCTCTTTATAAATAGTGTAAAAGTTTTTATTTTTAGTGGTTATAAATAACTCTGCAGCGGCCCAAGCAAATTCATCCTTTAAATAATGATCTCCATATTCACCGCTCTTAATATCACTTGGTTGCTCATAATATTGTGTTTGGTTTAAAAGCGCCCAACGCCATGCTTTTATGGCTGCATTTGAATATTGCTTACTCTTATTGGGGTAGTAAGGTTCAATTACCCGGCTAGCCATGGAAAGCGTAGCTGCAAAATTAAGGCTTGCTGCTGTTGATTTCCCTATCATTAAGCGTAGGCGTTGATCTTCATGTGGCATTTCATTCCCTGGCCATTCACGAGTTGTTAGCTTATGATATACACCCCCATCATCGCTTTGCATAGTGATCAGCCATTCAAGATTCCATAGGGCTTCGTTTATAATATCAGGAACGTTATCTTCAGATTCAGGTATGTTTAGGGTTTGTTTTTTATAAACATCAGGGTAATGTTCAAACGCTGCAAGCAGTGTATAAGTGCTAATACCTGAGTTAACAACATACTTGCCATAGTCGCCTGCATCATACCATCCTTTTTGTGAGTCTATTCGTTTGCCTTTGTACCTTGGCTCAGCAGAGGGATGATAGCCAATAATGTCATCTTTATGACCCATTGGTCTTGCATAAATTCCCGCGAACTTCTCTTCAATAGGAGTACTAGAGCGGTTCAAATAATAATATCTTAAAGCGGCTTTACTAAGTGAATCATAAACATCATCACTAATTCGAAATAATGAAGAATCTGCAACACCCTTTACACGCAAAAAATAGTGACCCGAAGTGACAACTTCAGAAAAATCGGCAAACTTGTGACCATCATTGCCAGAAAGATTCCATATTTTAGCTGCGCTCAACTGAGCGGTATAAACCACCTTGTTCGTTTTCGCATTAATTACATCAAATTGCGAAGCTGTTACGTTCGGTATTGCAGCAATTTTTTCACTTTTATTTAAGTAGCCTAATTGATTAATTGCAATTTGCTGATTTGAGGATAACTTACTTAATTTACTAGGATTTTTTTTTACTAATACCGAGCAAGAGGTCAGAGCAAGCACATTCAGTAGCAGTAACGATAAAATAATATGTTTCATATGACCCTTTCGTATAAATAATGTCGAAGCAAAAAATAGAGCACTTGCTATTAAGTTATAATAAGTGCTCTTGTTTATTATTCACTGCACTTTAAAGTGGCCATTTTTTGTGCATTGGGTTCAAATTGAACATTAGCAATTCGTATTTTAGCTGCGCCTTCGCTTGTTAACACAAAGGGGGCACTCGAGCGTTCAAACTCCACTCCACTTTTAGCAAAGCATAATAAATCTATAGAAACGGTATTCCAGGTGTTCAATTTAAACTCTTTTAGCATGGGCGAAATATTCAGCTCTGCGCATTTACCTTTTGCGCATCCCATTTGAACATAAAGTTCATTTCTAGGAGGGGTTTCGACTCTCACATCAAACGTTAGCGCGCTTTTATTGATCAAATATTGAGATAGATCTTCTCGGTACCAGGATGAGCTAATCAGTACAGAAGCATTATTAGCACCACTCCACGTAAATTCTTTTGCATCACCTTGAATATTTTTATCGGCTTCAATCATCGTTAAGCCTTTAATATTTCCTGATGGCGTGTGGATGTCTTTTGTTTGTCCACCCGACTGCAATTGATAATTCCAGTCCCCTTTCGCTCTTCCTTGCATTATTTGATAAGGGGTGTTGACAGGTGTTTCAAAAATAAAGTCATTCTTTGTACTTAATTTATTAAGCATCACATTATCTTTATAGGTTAACCCAAATCCATATGCAAAAAGTGGATCATAGTTTTCATCGTAACGATTTAATACAACTTGTGATGCATATTTAGGCCATGAAAAGGAAAGCTTACCTTTAAAGTCAAATTGAATATTGCCCTCATTATCTTTAAACAAAACATCAGCTACACCAACACCTTCACTACCAGGTAGCCAAGCTGCTACAAACGAATCTGATGCATTGATTTCTCTGTTTACCCATAAAGGTCTGCCCGATAAAAACACCGATACAACTTTTATACCTTGTGATTTCAATGACTCGATTAATTTGGCGTCACGGTGAGAATGAGCCTGATAAGCAATTGATTTTAGATCGCCAATCCACTCTGCATAGGGATTTTCACCAAACACAACAATGGCAACATCTGGTTTTACATCAAAACTACCATCAGGGCTTAGCACCGCATTGCCGCCCGCTTTGTTTACCGCTTGCTTTATACCATCAAAAATTGACGTTCCCCCTGGAAAATCAGATTTAACATTACCTTCGCCTGTCCAGTTAATTGTCCAACCACCCGTTTGCTTACTCATATTTTCAGCACCATCACCCGCAATTAACACCTCACTATTTGGGTTAAGTGGTAAAAGGTTATTATTATTTTTCAACAACACTAACGATTCTCTAACTGCTTGCCTAGCAATTGCTTTGTGCTCAGGAGCACCTAATAACTGTTTTTGGTTAGCATATTTACGTGTTGATGGAAGCCCTTTATCGAATAGCCCCGAACGTATTTTAACGCGTAAAATACGCCTAACTGCATCGTCTATACGTTCAACATGGATAATTCCATCTTTAACCTGCTCTACTGTATTACCTATAAAAGCCTTCCAATCTTCTACAACCATAAACATGTCTAGTCCAGCATTAACAGCCTGCGGACAGCTATCATTGGTACACCCGGGTATTTTACTGTGCGAATTCCAATCACCTACTATAAAACCATCAAAACCAAGTCGCGTTTTCAAAACATCGGTAAGGAGATATTTGCTGCCGTGTAAGCGCAAGCCATTCCACATATTATGAGAGGCCATTATACTTTGCACACCGGCTTTAAGAGCTGGCAAATATGCCGCCGCATGATTTTTAATTAAATCACTTTCACTTTCTTGGTTGTCACCTTGATCAATGCCTTGATAGGTGCCTCCGTCACCGACCCAATGCTTTGCGGTAGAGTAAATATGATCGTCATCTAAAAAGTTAGCTGTATTTACTTTCCCCTGAAGGCCTTCAATCATCTCTTTTGCATAGCTGGCAACTATTTCAGGGTCTTCAGAATAACTTTCGTAGGTTCTCCCCCATCGATCATCCCTTGCAACGGCAAGTGTTGGGGCAAATGTCCAGTCTATACCTGCAAGTAATACTTCTTTCGCTGTGGCTTCTCCAATTTTATAAATTAAATCTGGGTTACGTGTTGCACCTAAACCAATGTTATGTGGAAATAAAGTAGCACCAATAAATTTGTTATTGCCGTGTACTGCATCAATGCCATATGTAACGGGAATAGCTAAACCGCCTTGTGATGTATCCATTGAGGCTAAATAAAGCTCGTCCATAAAAGACACCCAATCAGATACACTCGCATTACGGTTATTGTGTAAAAATGTTCCACCACCATTCAAAACCGATCCTAAATGATATTTTTTTACATCTTGAGGCGTTACCCAGGTTATTTCTGCTTGTACCATTTGACCCACTTTTTGTTCTAGTGACATTTGGCTTATTAAATGAGTAATACGTGTTTCCAACTCTGCATTTTTTTTTATTGCTGGTTCAAGAGTTGGCCAAAGTGTTATATCGTTTTTAGCAACTGTGTTAACAGACGCAAAGCTCATAAAAGAGCCAAGTAAAAATGAAGAATAAGTTAATTTCATTAATCTAATAACCTGATACTTTGTTAGTGTGGCAAACAGTTTTATAACAAATGCGGCATAATGTCGTTCAAATAGAGGTTTTAAGCGTATAAATGCACGCAATTTACTCTATTTGAACGCCCGGCTATTTCAAATATTAAAGATTATTAGATAACATACAACGACAATGAGAACACACGTGTACCAAACAAAAATTTTAATAAAGGTGTATTAAATTGTGAAAGAAGTACTTTTTAACACTCACGATCTCGCTTTAATTTTTACCATTTTTATATGCTTATCATTTAGTGTATTTTTAGTAACATTAAAAAAGGGTAATAAACTTAGTAACTATTTACTTGCTTGCTTTTTATTAACTCAAGCTGCAATTCCTACGGATAACCTTATTAACTTTGGTGAGGCATTTCGAGCGTTTGCGTTGAGTCTATCCCCAAATCTATTTTACACATTTGGATTAGCTTTTTGGTTGGAAGTCCCTTTGCTTCTGCTTTATATCAAATCGTTAGTTAACAAAAATTATCAGCTAAAAAAACACGATTCGCTATTATTCATACCATTCATTTTTTATGCCGCTTATTTCACTGTTGATTGGCTTATGATAGAAAATAGCATCAAATTAAATGTACTTAAAAATGACACAATTGAAACCACAGCATTTATTGACCGAGCTATTTATTTTTTTCGGGAGTGCTTTCGATTTTCAATTAGCGTTTTATGTTTTTTAGAGTTACAAAAATACCAAAAAAACATTAAAAATGAGTTTGCAGAGCTTGAGAGTGTCGACCTAACTTGGCTTAAATTCCTTGTGATTGGTTTTTTAGTAGTACACCTAAATTCAATATTTGTCTCTTTGGGTATTATTATGTCTTACGAGATAGGTATTCTAGTTGACCATGAATTACTTGGGCTTACAGCTAATTATGCAATTCTATTATTAATCACAAGTTTAATCTACTTTAGTGCTGGTAATTCAAGAATATTTCAGGGTATTGACGATGAACTAACAGCTGAACAACATAAAGCTCCAGATTCGTTTGAACCCGAAAAAATACAAAAAATCGAAAGCTATTTGCTACAAAATAAGCCTTATTTAAACCATTTACTCACACTTGATAACCTAGCAAGTCAGTTAAGTATGGGATCAAGAAATCTGTCATCTATAATTAATAGGCACTTTGGTAAAAACTTTTTTGAGTTTATAAATTATTACAGAGTTGAAGAAAGTAAACGGCTGTTACTTTTAGAAGAAAATAAAACAGTGACCATGTTAGACATTATGGATAAAGCAGGATTTAACAGCAAAGCAACTTTCAATACATTTTTTAAAAAACTTGTGGGCGTAACACCCACTCAATTTAGAAAAGAATATTGGGAAAGCCAAAACAAAAATTCGAGTTAAACCCCTAAAGCTAGCGCGTGTAGTTTTTTAAAATATACGCCTCATGATCAGGCATAACATCAGCAGAGCGGCTAATAACCGACTCTATATTTTTAAGCCTACGCTTTATTTCATCTCGGGATAGCCTATCAACCAATGGATGATAGCTTTTAGGTTTAATCCCTTGACCGTGCATAACTGCAAGCCAAGATGTTTCGTTAAATAGCTCGTTATCATGTCTAAAAATACGACCATTTTCACTAAACATCTCTATTTTTTGCTTCAACGAATCAGGCATTTCTATGTTTTTGCAATAACGCCAAAACTCACTGTCATCTCTATTTGTTAGTTTATAATGTAAAATAATAAAATCACGTATACGATGATATTCAGTCTCAGTTTGCTGATTAAATAAATCAATATCACACTGTGTAAAATCTTTACTAGGGAATAATGTCATTAGTTTCGCTATTGCCGATTGAATCAAATGCAGACCGGTTGATTCTAACGGTTCTACAAAGCCTGCAGATAAACCAATAGCGATACAGTTTTTATTCCAACTCTTTTTGCGCATACCCGTTACCCATTGCAGCTGGTTAATATCTGCTAAAGCTTCAGATTCAATTGTATTTAAAAGTAAAGCGTGTGCTTTATTATCGCTCATAAATTCACTTGAATATACATACCCATTACCTACTCGGTTTTGCAGTGGTATTCGCCACGTCCAACCTGCACTTTGTGCTGTAGACTGAGTATAAGGGTTAAGTGCCTTTTTTGATAAACACGGTGTTGCAATCGCTTTATTACACGGTAATAAATGAGTCCAATCCTCGTATCCAGTTTTCAGAGCCTGCTCAATTAATAAGCCCTTGAAACCAGAGCAATCGATAAATAAATCACCATCTAATACCGTATTATCATTAAGAACTAACGATTCAATTTCCCCTGAAACTGGGTTTAGGTTTACCTCGTCAACTTTACCCTCAATACGACACACTCCTCTGCTTGTGGCATAATTTCTTAAAAATTTAGCATAAAGTGTTGCGTCAAAATGATAAGCATAATTAATACCTGCTAACGCGCTGTTTTGCTGAGTTGACGGATGCATAAATTTATTTGCATACGCACCAACCGATGCAAGTGAGTAGCTAGATAAGTCGGAAAATTCAGGATCATTTTGCATTTTCAACCAAAAGTGATGAAAAGGCAGTGCCTCCATATTAGTGCCATAATTTCCAAATGGGTGAAAATAACGGTGTCCTTTTCCCTTCCAATCTATAAATTCTATACCTAATTTAAACGTCGCATTAGTAAAACGTATAAACTCAGTTTCATCTATATCAAGTATGGTATTAAATAATTGAATTTGTGGGATTGTAGCTTCACCTACCGACACGGTACCTATGTCTGCAGACTCCACTAAAGTGATTTGACAATTATCGCAGCCAATTACCTTAGCTAATGCAGAGGCGGTCATCCAACCAGCTGAACCACCACCTACAATAACAATCGATTTTATATTATTTGCATCATTCATAATGTTTACCTAAAAAAAATAAAGCACGCGAAATAAAAAATAACGCGTGCTTTTATTAAGAGGGTTAAAAATTACCTTTCAAAATAATGCTAAACCTACGCTCATTGGCAAACCAAGAGCGAGACACTCGATTGTTATCATTGTCTATTTGCATTGAAGTTCTGGCAACCTCGTTAGTTAGGTTAGTGGCTTGTAGACCTAATTGAAACGATTCAGTGATATTATAAAAGACAGACCCATCAAGTTGGCCTCCAGCCTCATTATAAATGGGAAGCTGCGTTATAACGTCTTTACTTGTTAATAAATATTCAGAACGCCAATTGTATGCCAAACGCGCATTAACACCGTACTTTTCATACATAGCGACTAAATTGATATTATCCTTAGAAAGCCCTTCAAGAGGTAATCCTTCAAATGCCACATTATCGCCTTCTGTTGAGTCAGGTTTATCTGGCGATAGCCCTGCATTTGGCGATCCTTCTTCCTCGATATAGGTATAGTTAAATTGCATACCAATGCCACTAAAGGCACCAGGTAAAAAGTCGTAAAACTGCTGGTAAGCCAGTTCAAACCCTTGCACAGAACCTTCATCACCATTGGTAGCACCGTTTACTTGTACCACCTGTGTTGCGCCATTATTAGTAAATTCTCTATCCACTGAACCATTAATAAAGTAGTTACTCATGTCTTTATAGAAAAATGATGTTGTAAGTGACCCCACTCCCTCAGAAAAATACCATTCAAGCGCTAAGTCGTAGTTATACGACTCCATTGGTTTTAAGAATGGATTGCCTGAATTTGCCGTATAACGAGAATAACGAGCGTCTGTAATTTGTCTATCACTTGAGCTTTCATCATAAGTAATCACCAAATCTTCAGGTGTTATGCTTACAAAGTTTCTTAAGTTTCCTAAATCAGGTAATGCAATGGCTTCTGAAAAACCAAATCGCAAAATTAAATCGTCTTTTAAATTAAGTTTAACGTTTAAGCTTGGCAAAATATTAGTATATTCACTGCTTGCTGTTTGCTCAGTAAATCCAGCATTACCAAAGGCGGCTTGTTCAGATGGTAAAAAGTTATCGGGATCCGAAGGGTCATTAACGTCACCCACTGTATCTGGAAATGTTAAAAAACCATCAGTTTCATTTTTAATTTTTACATAACGAAGTCCTACATTACCGCTGTAAAACATGCTGCCTAATTCACCCTCAAAATTACCCTTGATGTAAAAAGCATTATTAACTTCAGAGGTTTCATTAATCTCGTTATTTAAAAAGTTACCTATTGTGTCACCGCGGCTTGATAAGCGCTGCCAATTTGGCGACAAAGATGCAAACGCTGATTCAGCATTAGCGTAATCTTTAACTAAAGATTCGCTAGGAAACAAAAAGGCACCTTCAGATGCTACGTTTAGCACACCACCTCTTGCAAAATTATCGAATGTAATTTGCTCATAGCTATTGTTTAAGCTTGCACCAAGTTCATCACCTTCGGCATCAAACCATGCATTACCATTACCTGCCCATGCTTCTGATAACCACCCCCAATTATAAGTAGACTGGCGTGTTGTTTGGTCGCGTTTAGCATAACGAGCGCCTACTTTAATACTGGTAAAAAAGCCACTATCAAATGTATATTGTGTGTCAGCTGCAAAAGCGACTTCGTCACCTTCATTATCAGAGATATGGTCCATAGCACTGCGCCAAAAATAATTATTTGGGTCAGTAAAAAAACCAGCGTCGTCATTATTAGCCGGATCTAGCAATGTGATATCTGGTAAATTATTACCATTTTGTTCTATGCCTACTACAGCTCTTGTTGCTCCCATGATTGAAAAGTCAAAAATTTCAGAAGTGGATTCAACATATTGGGCATCAAAATTAAACGACCATGTATCGTTTGGTCGATATTTGAGATTAAAGCCATAATCGTCAACTAAATTATCTTGATCTCTGAAACGAGTAACCATGGCATGCTGAGCACCAAACTCGCCAGATGGTTGACGCTCTGCATCATTTCCGCGCCAACCTGCGTTAGATGTGATAAAACCTGACTCAAACAAACCTTGTTCTGTTACTTCAAATTCGGTTCCTTCAAGAGCAACTAAATCGTTGATTACAGCATCATCTGCCATTTCAATCGCATGCTCAGTCCATGCTAATGACGAATCAGAACGTATAAATTGAGCTGTTGCTAGTAACGTTCTGCTTTCGTTTTCAAACTGGAGCGCACCGGCAAAACCTTCCCTTTTTCTATCATCTTCTTTTCTGGTTAAACGTGTTGTTCGCGGAACAAACACTGCCTGCCCATTAACCAGTTCATTTTGTGGCTCGTACCGGCCTATTTGTGCACCGTCTGATTGAGCTTTTAACTCTGAGTTCGAGTAATTGACAAGTACGCCGAGCCTGCCAGAGTCTAAATCAAATATATCGCTGTATAAGCCAGAAAATGACGGCGTTGTTTCGTCTGCAAATTCGCTGTAACTAGCATCTAGTGTAAAAGCAACTACACGCCCTTCTGCATCAAAAGGTTTTCGCGTCACTAGATTCACCGTGCCTGCAATGCCGCCCTCTATCATATCTGCCGATTGATTTTTAAACAGCTCAACAGAACCCATTAATTCAGGTGGAACATCCTGGAAACTTAACCCTCGCCCTGAATCGGCAGTAAACGTATCACGACCGTTAAACTCGCTTCGTGTGTGCGTTAATCCCCTAACAACAACACCGCTTCCCTCAACGCCGTAGTGATCAGGATCGTTTGCAGCAGCAAATCGTTCAATAGAAACACCCGGTAAACGGGTTATTGCCTCAAGGACGCTTCTATCCGGTAGAGACCCAATATCTTTTGCAGATATAGCATCAAGAACGGTTTCAGCTTCACGTTTCATATTCTGTGCATTGATTAAATTTGAACGTGTTCCTTGAACTATTACTACTTCAATATCTTCGTCTTGTTGTTTTTTTTTGTCATCTTCTTGAGCTGCATATAGGTTGCCGGATAAAGACGTTGCAATAATCGCAGATGCAATTACGGACAGCTTAAATGTACTGTTCTGTTTTTTTATCATTCTAATTTCCCTCATTGAAGTTCAAAAAGTACTGATCGTATTTTTTAAATTTCAACCTTTTTAGTGTGTGTGGTTATCATGCAAAGCTAGAATCAGATAAATAGCGGGTAAAATCGCCTAACTAACCACAAATACATCTATTTGAACGCCAAAATTAGTTTTTATTTGAACATGACGCTGAGTTTAAATACTGTCATCTTGATATATTAACCATGAGAATCAAAAGCTTATAAAATAAAACTTAAAATAAACAATATATTAACAAAATTAACTATTTTTATCTTTAAGAGATGTATAAATTTACGTTAATACGTGTATCTATACGTTCAAATTCATATTTAACTTACACTTAGACGACGTTAATAATTTCCTTTGTTAATTTATTTTTATCACACACAAATAAAGAGTTGATAACAATGGTTAATAAAAATATAAAAAGTCTTTTTGTACTTACAGCATTTGCTGTATTAGTAGGCTGCGCTAAAGATGAACAATCAACACAGACCCCTCCACTGTATTTAAACGAATCAGCCTCTATTGATGAGCGCGTAAACGATTTAGTAACAAGGCTTACATTAGAGGAGAAAGTTGCTCAACTATTTGATAAATCCCCAGCAATTGAGCGCTTAAACATACCAGAATACAATTGGTGGAACGAGGCGCTGCATGGTGTTGCAAGAGCGGGGAAAGCAACAGTTTTCCCGCAAGCAATTGGTCTTGCTGCTACATTTGATGAAGACTTGATGTTAAGAGTTGGTACCGCAATTTCTGATGAAGGCAGAGCTAAACATCATGCTTTTTTAGAAGAAAATAACCGTTCTATGTACACAGGCCTTACCTATTGGTCGCCAAATATTAATATATTTAGAGATCCACGATGGGGACGCGGACAAGAAACTTACGGTGAAGATCCATACTTAACAACGCGAATTGCAGTTAATTTTATAAATGGTTTGCAAGGCGACAATGCTGAATATTTAAAATCAGTTGCAACACTTAAGCACTATGCAGTACATAGTGGCCCAGAAGTTTCAAGGCATAGCGACGACTATACAGCATCCGAGAAAGACTTAGCTGAAACCTACCTCCCTGCATTCAAAGATGTCATTGCACAAACAAAAGTTGCATCTGTAATGTGTGCTTACAATAGCGTAAATGGCACGCCGGCTTGTGGAAACGACGAGCTTATTCAAAATAAACTAAGGGATGAATTTAATTTTGATGGCTATATTGTATCGGACTGTGGTGCTATTGCAGATTTTTACGATGTAAAGTCACATAACATCGTAAATACTGAGGCAAAAGCAGCGGCGATGGCGCTTAAAACCGGTACTGACTTAAATTGCGGTGACCACCATGGCAATACATACAGTTATTTAACGCAAGCAGTAAAAGAAGGTTTAGTAGAAGAAAAAGATGTTGATCAAGCCTTAAAACGGTTGATGTATGCCCGCTTTAAACTTGGCATGTTTGATAACCCCGAAAATGTACCATATTCAGACACTTCTATAGATGTTGTAGGCTCTAATAAACATTTAGCTTTAACACAAGAAGCAGCTCAAAAATCATTAGTACTTTTAAAAAATGAGCAAGTACTACCATTAAAGGGAAATGAAAAAATAGCCCTTATAGGTCCAAATGCTGATAACGAAGCTATTTTGTTAGGCAACTACAATGGCATGCCAATAGTTCCTATAACACCTAAACTAGCACTTGAACAACGTTTAGGCAAAAATAACCTTACGTATACTGCAGGCTCAAGTATTACCGGTGAAGTTTATACACATTACCAGCCTATTGAAGCAAAGCATTTTTTTCATCTAGATCATAATAATCAAATGCAACCAGGATTAATTGCACAATACTATCCTTCAAGTAATTTTGACCGCCAACCTGTAAAGCGTCAAATAGAAAAAAACCTAGATTTTAGCTGGGAGCGCTCTCCTATTGACAACTCTATAGAACAAGAATTTGCTGTAAAATGGACAGGAATCATTAAACCCCAAGAAACTGCTGAGTATCATTTTAAATCAAACAACGTTGATTTCACACTTAATGGCCAGAGCGTTAATGGCGCTATAACACTTGAAAAAAATCAAAGTTACGAGCTAAACGCTGAATCTAAATTTAACCACTATTGGCATAGTAACGTTATTAATCCAACGGCTAGTCTTACTTGGTTGAAAAACCCTCAAGGGCTTACACAACAAGCACTCAGTAATGCTAATGAAGCGGATGTAATTGTATTTGTAGGAGGCATTAGTGCTAATCTTGAAGGTGAAGAAATGCCACTGCAAATAGACGGGTTCTCTCATGGTGATCGCACCAATATTAATTTACCTAAAAGCCAACTTAATTTGCTCAAAAAGCTAAAGCAGACAGGAAAACCTATCGTACTTGTAAATATGAGCGGTAGTGCAATGGCATTAAATTGGGAAAACGAAAATATTGACGCAATTATCCAAGGTTTCTATCCAGGTGAAGCGGCCGGAAGTGCGCTAGTAAACCTACTTTACGGCGACTATAGCCCATCAGGTAAATTGCCCATTACATTTTACAAGTCTGTATCTGATCTACCTGACTTCAAAGATTATTCAATGAAAAACCGTACCTATAAGTACTATGAAGGTGAGGTACTTTACCCGTTTGGTTTTGGCTTAAGTTATGCTGATTTTAAATACAAAAACACACGTTATTCAATAAACGCAGACTCAGGAGACTTAAACCTAACAACAACAATTGCCAACCAAAGCAGTTTTTCAGCTGACGATGTTGTTCAAGTTTACATCTCTATGCCTGATGCACCGGTAAAAACACCAAATAAGCAATTAGTGGGCTTTAAACACATTACCCTAAAAAATGAATCGAAAAACGATATTAAGTTTACTATTCCTAAAAATAAACTCTCTTATATTAATGAGCAAGGCATTGCCGTTGCTTACAAAGGACGTTTAATTATAACAGTAGGCTCTGGACAGGGTATTAAAATACCAAAAGATAAATTTACAGTGACTAACATTGTTTTATAAAAATAATAAAAATTTAGGATATATAAAATGGAAAATACAGCAACAGATCCCACACTCAGTGGTGTATCTATTAAATTAGCAAATAATGAAAATGAGAATTTGCTACGTATATTTTTTATTGCGTGCGTAGCTGCGATTGGTGGTTTTTTATTTGGCTTTGATAGCGGTGTAATTAATGGCACAGTTGATGGGCTTATAGGTGCTTTTAACTCAGACAATGTAGTAACAGGATTTAATGTAGCAAGTATGCTTTTAGGCTGTGCTATTGGTGCATTAATAGCAGGTAAGAGTGCCGACCATTTTGGTCGTAAAAAGGTATTACTTGCGACCGCTGTTCTTTTTATTATCAGTGCATGGGGTTCAGGCATTGCAGGGGCGTCGGGAGAGTTTATAATTTATCGCTTAATTGGTGGGTTAGCAGTAGGTGCAGCCTCTATAATAACACCTGCTTATATAAGCGAAATTGCCCCAGCACGTTTACGTGGCACGCTTACTTCTATTCAGCAAATTGCTATTATTCTAGGACTATTTTTCTCTTTTTTAAGTAACTATTCATTAGTACAAATATCTGGTAACTCCACCGACGTACTTTGGTTTGGCTTTGATACGTGGCGATGGATGTTTTGGATAGAGCTAGTTCCTGCAACTATGTTCTTAGTCACTTTACTTTTTATTCCAGAAAGCCCGCGTTTTTTAGCAATGAAAAACAAACAACAAGCAGGCTTAAAAACTTTATCACAGTTATTTGGTGCTAAAAACGCCAAGTCAATGTGGGAAGAAATTAGGCAGTCATTAGGTAACAGCGAAAAAACAAAAATAACTAACTTATTTCAAGCAGGTACTTTTAGCCTAAAACCTGTAGTTTATATTTCAATTGGGCTTGCCATACTACAGCAACTAGTCGGTATTAATGTGGTGTTTTATTACGGAGCAGTACTCTGGCAAGCAGTTGGCTTTTCAGAATCAGATGCGCTTTTTATCAATATTATTAGTGGCGTAATCAGCTTGGTAGCCTGTTTCATTACCTTATCGCTTATAGATAAAATAGGCAGAAAGCCATTTTTACTAATTGGATCAATAGGCATGACCTTCTCACTTGTCGGTTTAGTTGTTGCATTTTCTAACGGCACTATAGACCCTCAAGGACAATTACAACTTGGCGACTGGGGCTTTACCGCACTTGTACAGGCCAACTTATATGTATTCTTTTTTAATCTTTCATGGGGTCCAGTAATGTGGGTAATGCTCGGCGAGATATTTCCAAATAACATAAGGGGATTAGGCTTAGGGGTTGCAGGACTTGCTCAATGGCTCGCTAACTTTTTAGTCACCATGACCTTTCCGATACTGCTAGCTGGCGGAGGGCTTGCACTTGCGTATTCGCTCTATGCTTTTTTTGCTTTTATATCAGTACTTTTTGTTATTTATTTAGTAACTGAAACCAAAGGAACGAAACTAGAAAACGTATAATTTTACCGTCATGAATTATTTAACTTAGAACTACAACCCTTTGCGTCTATTCTGTTAATTGATTAGACGCATTGCCTTCTTTTTGATTGAACCTCATAAAAAAGTATTAACACTAACTTTAAGCAAATTTTCTAAATCGTCTACATAATACTAAATAATCGCTTATTTAGTTGTTTTTATTGGCTGAGCTTGATTCTCTTTCAATTAATTCAAAATCTAAAATATGCCTTAAGTCTACGCTTTTTACATTCCTTAAATCGTTATACTGACCCGATGCCAGTAAAGTAATCGCAAGCTCAGCCATTTCATTAATGGGCTGTTTTACAGTAGAAATATTTGGCCACACTATGGTTGCAAGTTGCGTGTCATCAAAGCCAACAACCGACAGTTCGCTTGGAATATTAATACCTTGTTTTTGAGCTATTGAGATCACGGCCGCTGCCATATCATCGTTTGCAGCAAAAATAGCTGTAGGTTTATCATCAAGCGAAAGTAAATTCATTGCCGCTTCCATACCCGATTGATAGGTAAAACTGCCCTGCTCTATATACTCAGGTGGCGTTATTATTTTATTAGAGCGCAATGCATCTAAATAGCCCTGGTAACGTAAACGGCTTACACCTTGTTTAGTGTCACCAATAATATGTGCAATTTTGCTATGCCCTTGATTTATTGAATGCTCTGTAACATCAAACGCCGCTTGGTAATCGTCCATGCATATATAAGGGGAGCGATTTAATTTAGTATCTGGCGTTATTCTTACAAATGGTACTTGTGCTTTAGTAAGCACATCTAAAATCTGTTCGTTGTCACACATAGGCGGCAGTAAAATCATGCCATCAACCTGAGTAACGTCAATAAGTTGCTTTACCGATTCAATTGTTTTGTCAATATCGGTATGTGCTTCGTCAACAACAAGGTGGTAGCCCAGTGCGCGGCATTTTTTAAGTGCTGCCAATAAAAACTGGCTTATGTAAGAGTCACTTGGATTATCGTACAACAGTCCTAAAAAGAATGACTTAGTACTAGCTAGGCGCCTAGCTGACACATTAGGTCTGTAGTTTAATTGCTCGACAATCGTCATTACTTTTTCGCGGGTTTTGTCGCTTACTTTTTTGTCTTGGTTGAGCACGCGCGAAACCGTCATCATTGATACGCCCGCCTTTTCGGCTACATCTTGTATTCTTGCTCTTTTAAGGTCGGCCATTTCTTATTACCTACTCACAATCAATCGGTTATTATAATTAACTTTAATTTTTTATTATACATAATGGCGAAGTCTAATATTGTTTGCATTGTGTTTTAGATAATTACTATTAATACAGAATCAAAATAATAATATCAGATGTTAGCGCCAACAAAGTCAGTAAAAATACAACCAATACCTTTTCATTAACACACTTAAAAATAAACCCGAACAGCATATTACATTTAATTTTGAATAAATTAATGGCCTTTTGCTCTAGCCCTTGAAAATATAATGAATTTAGATTGTCTTTCGCCAATAATTTAAAATTTATTCCCTTAATTTATTTTTTGACTTCTGAAATTCATCACTAACTATGTAACAAACTTAAATGTTAATTATAAAGCATTCTTTGAAAACTAGCTTGACTTAACAATATTAAATCAATTATGTTAGCGCCAACACTAAAGCAACATTTAAGTACATCAATTATGTTCCTTGGTATCGATTTAGGCACTTCAGGTGTAAAAGTAATTATTTTAGACGAGCAAGATCAATTGCTTGCTCAAGCGAGTCGATCTTTGAGCGTTTCACGCCCTGCACCACTTTTTTCTGAGCAAAACCCTACAGATTGGTGGCTTGCTACATGTAGTGCAATCGAGGAGCTTAAAAATACTCACTCTGCATTACTAAAGTCAGTAAAGGCAGTAGGCCTTTCTGGGCAAATGCATGGCGCTACGCTGCTTGATAAAAACAATAATATTATTCGCCCCGCCATTTTATGGAACGACGGGCGCAGCGCAATGTGTGAAGCTTGAGAAACGCGAACCTAATTCTCGTAATATTACCGGCAACATAGCCATGCCGGGTTTTACTGCCCCTAAATTGGTATGGCTAAAAGAGTTTGAGCCAGAAAACTTTGCAAAAGTAGCCAAAGTATTATTACCAAAAGACTACCTACGATTTTTAATGAACGGTGATTTTGCATCAGATATGTCTGACTCAGCAGGCACACTGTGGCTAGACGTTGAAAAAAGAGCCTGGTCTCAAAAAATGCTTAGTGCTTGCGACTTAACAGAGCAACACATGCCTACCCTATATGAAGGCACACAGATTACAGGTGTAAAATTACTGTGGGGTACTGCTAACTTATTCTCAAACAAACGTTTTTGTGCAGGGGGTGCAACAAACCCTAATCCTAATACGTATGCATATGCAGCAGCGCAAGTTAAGCATGCAATGGAAATTACACATCGTTTAGGCGGTGAAAACTACGTACTTTGGGGTGGCCGTGAAGGTTACGATACACTACTAAATACAGACCTTGCACAAGAAAGCGAACAGTACGCACGCTTTTTAAAAATGGTGGTAGAGCACAAGAAAAAAATTGGCTTTAAAGGCACATTATTAATTGAGCCAAAACCACAAGAGCCAACTAAACATCAGTACGATTACGATACAGCAACAGTGGCAGGTTTTTTACATAAGCATGGCTTACAAAACGAAATTAAAGTAAACATTGAAGCGAACCACGCAACACTTGCGGGTCATAGCTTTCATCACGAAATTGCGGTTGCTTGTGCAGAAGGCATTATGGGTAGTATTGATGCTAACCGTGGCGACATGCAAAACGGATGGGATACAGACCAATTCCCTAACGATGTAGCCGAGTGCACACTCATCATGTATGAAATTTTAAAAAATGGCGGTTTTACAACAGGTGGCTTTAACTTTGATACTAAGCTTCGTCGTCAATCATGTGAACGCGATGACTTATTCATCGGTCACATTGGCGGTATGGATACAATGGCTAAAGCATTACTCAATGCAGCAGCGATGATTGAAGGTAGCGAGCTGTCTAACTTTGTTGAAAAACGTTACGCTGGCTGGAAAGAAGAGCTAGGTCAAAGCATTCTAAATGGTGAGCAATCACTTGAGAGCCTTTCAGCCTTAGTACATGGACAAGATATCAACCCAGAGCAGGTATCAGGACGCCAAGAACTGCTTGAGAATATTGTTAACCGTTACCTATAATGACATAGCCTCGGTTTTAAAACCGAGGCAAACTTTATTAAGAACCAATCACACAGATCAGAAATGTTCACAATAGTTATTGAGACGGGCGTTTTTCAGCCGCCAAAAACCCTAACCTGTTGATAAAAATTAAATTTTGGTTGTTCATATAATCTAAAAAATTACGTTATTATAAATGCACAATTGCAAAATCACCAAGATACACACAGTAACGTTGAGGTTTTTTGCTATAGATTACTTTAGATTTGAACAAGGAGCTTTGGTTATAAAATACTGAAAATAGCCCATAACAGATATGTACGTTATCAGGCGGCAGCAAAGCATTGAGTGAGAGCATAAATCATCGTTTAATGTTTATAAGCTAATAAATAAAAACCGCATACACATTTAACTTCACCAAACTAAAGCAATAATCAAACTGCTGTAAGGATAAACAGCCAAAGAAGCTCATCAAACTTTCAAACGTGAGATAATTACTTCTTATTTAAGCCTTTCCCAGTTGCAGCCCAGTATATGCCACCAAAAATATGTTCGGTCAAAAACTCACTGTTATAAACCGCGCTTGTATGCCCAAGAGCCGTATAAAATGAGCGGCCACCGTCATAGTTTTGGTACCACGAAATTGGATGAAACGCCCCCATACCTTTACCTATTTTATTATTGCCCCAGTCAACATGTGGATTATAACTTTGCTCATCTACCGTTAGTAAATAGTTTAATTTACTCAGTTCTGGACCAAATTCGTACCATTCGTCAGTCCATAACATTTGCTGTGGCATATGATTTAAACCAATAAAGCTAGTATTGGCCACTTTACTTAAAACTGCAGTTTGAATAACTGGGTGAATACTAAAAGAGCGCCCTACTAACCTTTGATACCACGGCCAATCGTACTCAGTATCAGACGCACTATGAACTCCAACAAACCCCTTTCCAGATTTTATAAATCGCTCAAATGCTTTTTGCTCTTGAGTGTTTAAAATATCTCCCGTGGTTAGTAAAAAGATCACGACATCAACATTAGCTAAATATTTGTCATTAAAATAATGACTTTCTTCGTGCCAAACTAAATTAAAATGATGTTTGTTAGCTAAACCTTCAATTGCTTTAACGGCGTTAGTTTTAGACTTATGATGCCACCCTTCGTTTTTTGTGAATAAAAGGACATTAAATTGTTTTTTAGGCAACGTTTCAAATCCTACCCCATAGCTTTTGGTTGTAGTTAAGATGAGTATAACTGGTATAACAAGGGCTGAAATAAAAACTCTGAAAAAGGCAAAAAACATAATATTCCTTATAAATTTATTAGCAAACAGCAAGTTAATAATTAAATAGTGGGTTGGGCTAAAGCTAAAATACAAATCATCTTAAACTATAAAATTTAACTTATCCTAAGTTCTATTTTTTATAGTGTCTACACACCAATTACGTTATTTCAACGTGGAAATACCCCTTTTAAAGCAGCTTCGAGTTCTTGAAATTTAATTGGTTTAGTAAGCACCTTATTCATTCCCACCTTAAAACAGGATGCTTTATTATCTTTTTCTGCATTAGCGGTTAATGCGTAAATTGGTACATCGCTGACTAATTCATCTCTTATATATTCTGCTGCTGTTAAACCATCCATTTCAGGCATCATGATATCCATTAATACTAAATCAAACTTTTTACGCGAAAATAAGTCAATCGCTTCACGCCCATGATTAGCAAGCGTAACTTTATGATTTAGCTTTTCTAAATACGCCTTAATAAGGACTTGATTTGTTTTGTTATCCTCAGCGACTAAAATAGCCAGTGCCGATTGTGTATAAATTACATTATCAACAATATCGCTTGTGTGGGCCTCTTCAAATGGAATAGAAATAGTAAACGTACTACCTAAGCCAAGCTGGGTATCTACTGTTATTTCTCCTCCCATTATGCCCAATAAATTTTTTGAAATACTTAACCCTAAACCAACCCCTTCACTTTTGCGGTTTATGCTGTCATTTACTTGGCTAAATGGCTTAAAAATTAAATCTAAATGCTTTTTAGCTATACCAATACCCGAGTCTTTCACTTCAAAAACGAGCTGCTCATTTTGTAAAACTACATTTAAATTTATTTGACCATGTGTTGTGTACTTAAACGCGTTACTCATTATGTTAAATAATACTTGTCCTAATCGGTACTGATCTCCAACAACGTATTGTGGGATGCTTTCGTCAATGTGCGTTGTAAAAAGAATATCATCTGACTTTTCAATAATATTAAACTGCCCTACTATATTTTCAGTTAGTAGCTTTATATCAAATGGTTTTTTTAGACATGAAACCGTGCCTGATTCGATTTTTGAAAAATCGAGCACATCAGTTATTAGACCGTATAAGATCTCAGTGCTAGAGTTAGCATAATTAACAAGTTGCTGTTGCTCGGGGCTAAGCTCTGTATCAAGTAGTAACTCAATCATACCCATAACGGCATGAATAGGTGTTCTAATTTCATGAGACATCACACTCAAAAATTTAGATTTTGTTTGGCTTGCTTCTTCTGCCTTTAAGGTTTGTGCCTGAAGTTCAAACTCGCGCTGTTTAGAAATAGTAATATTTTTTGCAAGCCCCATGTAACCCAAAAAGAGTCCTAACTTATTATAAAGAGGTTTACCGCTTAATATGACCCAAAAATTTTTATCGGCTTCAATCTCAAATTCAAAATTATGAAAATCGTTATGCTCCTCAACTAGCTGGTTAAATTGCTGCCATTTTTCTGTATTTTGCTTTTCATTATCTGTAATGATGTGTTCAATTTTATGACCAATAAAAAGCTGATCGTACACATTCCCTATAGTTTCAATATTATTAATACTTTCAAATACCATTAGCGGGTTTAATCGCCAAAACCACTCTGACCCATACTCTTTAAATAGGCTAGAGAGTGTCGTAAATTTATGTATAAGCGATAAAGCTTTGTTGGTTTGTTTAGCTAACTTAATTTGACTTATTAACGTAAAAAACGCCTGCTGCAACAATATTTTTATTGTGTCTGAATTAACAAGTTGTTCGCACTGCTGTGCATCTACATTTGTAAAAATAAATATGCCTTTATCAAACTGTGTGTTCACACTAAACAATAAAGAATTTTTTAGTTTTAATGTTTGAATTGAATATAAAATCGAAAATTCGAGCTCTTCAATTTGTTGAGGGTATTGGCATATAACATAACCGTGCTCAGCTGTTTGTGTAAACAAAGAACACTCAGACCACATTTTGTCACTAAACTGGTCATTAGTGGTCGCTATTGTCTCGTAATACCTATATTTATACCTATTGATGATTATACAGTCAGTATACTTAAGCCTTGACTCAAATACCGATCTCAACAGATTCAACAAATCAGCGCCGTACTCACAATTAGCTAAATCTATTAAATGTTTTTGTAATTCAGATACACACAGATGTTCTGTTTTATTCACACTCATTTTCCTCATCAATATGCATCGCGTTTTGCAAAAGGGAAATTTTAAACGGGCCTTGCTCAATTAAATATAGATTAAAAAACAATATAAATCATCATGTTAATTGTTATAAAACTTTTGGAATAATAAATGCAGCTTAAATGTGAAATAAATAAAAATACAAAGGCTCAAAAATGAAAATAGTGTGTATTGGTGGCGGACACGGATTAGCTCAGGTTTTAAGCGCAATTAAGCCAATGAGTAGTAATATAACCGCTATTGTCGCAACCACAGACAATGGTGGTAGCACAGGTAAAATTAGAGCTTCACAAGAAACCATTGCGCTTGGAGATATACGCCGTTGCTGCTTGCAGCTTGCAGGTAAAAAATCTACGTTCAACGCAATTTACGAACATAGATTTACACAAGGGCAACTTGCTGATCATTGTTTAGGTAATTTAACACTACTTGGTTTAATGGAGCTTACCGGATCTGCAACCAAAGCCATTGCGCATTTTAATATTATGCTTGGCAATACAGAAACCGTTTTACCCATGACAGAAGTACCCACGGACCTTGTTGCTGAATTGAATAACAATGAAAAAGTAATGGGCGAATGTGAAATTGATTCACTGACTTCTTTACCTAAAAGTGTATCACTATCAAAAAATGTTCCTGCAGGTCCGGGCTGTGTAAACGCCATTTTAGAAGCCGACTTAATTATTATTGGCCCAGGCAGCATTATCACAAGTATTTTACCCGCATTTTTAGTTAATGATATAGCGGCAGCTATTCAAAAAACATCGGCGTGTCGTATTTTTATTGAAAACTCAAAAGAAGAAAAAAGCGTAATGAAAAGCACCCAAGCCGCTGGTGTGGATTGGCTTGCAGAGCAACTAGGATTTAAGTTGTACGACTTGAGCATTCCGCCTTCTGCAATTGAAGAAATATTACAGGGCAGCAAAAACATCATTAAGAACAGGGCTCATTTGCATGACATAGATGAGCTAAACAATGTGTTTTCTGGATTACTAAAAATGCCCATTCAATTGAGTAATCATTTTTAAATATTTTGGATAATGGATTCTAGCTGTTTAAACGTCTCTGCGCTTTGCTCATCAGCTATTTTTAACAAACTGTTGAGCTCCTCAGCGCTATGCTCAATTTTTACAATGGACTCGATTGAATTACACGTGTCTCCAAGACCCGAAGCGCCAAAACTGTACGCGCTGCTTTTAAGACTATGCGCGCTAATTTCAATTTCACTGAGGTTTTGTGTATTGATCAAAATATCAATTGTTTTTTTAGATTCGTTTATAAACGTTTTTAGCAGCTCTACTGCTAACTCGTTGCCTACATCACTTTTGAGCTGTTCAATTGTTGAGTAATTAATCATATTTATCTTTTGGGGTCAGTTATGGATTACAACGTTGTTTTATTTGTCGACTCTTCTATGCTCGGTGGTATAGAAACACACCTCGTTGAACTGTCAAAGCTTCTTACTCAAAACCGCATTAGCAATAACATTATGTTTTATGAGGATCATAAAAATCAAGCATTTTATGCTCTGCTTAATAAAGAAAATATAAGGTATGAATTTTTAAAAGGAAACTTAAGCAGCTTACTTAAAAAGTTAAAAACGTTTGACTCAAAAACGGTTGTTCACACCCACGGCTACAAAGCAGGAATATTTGGCCGTTTAGCATGTAAAGTAACAAAGCATCGCTGTATTAGTACCTATCATGCTGGCGAAGCGGGTACCGGTAAGTTAAAAATTTACAATAAGCTAGATAAATTACTTTCTCCATTATCGACCAATTTTGCCGTATCAGAGCAAATAAAAGCATCATTAAAAAACGCCACTTTGCTCGAAAACTTCATCGCAGTAAACTCTTCTAACAGTCACTTTAATCGGTGTGATAATAAAACCTTAAATATTGGTTTTGTGGGGCGACTATCTTTTGAAAAAGGACCGGATATATTTTGTAGATTAGCTGAAAACATGCAGCAAGATTTAGACATTAAGTTTCATATTTTTGGAGATGGCCCATTAAAAGGTGAGGTACCGAACTTACACAATCTTCAGTATCATGGCCTTGTTGAACGTAATGATATATGGAGCAAAATTGATGTGTTGCTCATTTGCTCTAGGGAAGAAGGACTTCCCATGGCATTGCTTGAGGCTATTTCTGAGCAAAAGTTTATAATTAGCAGTGCTGTTGGTGCCATTCCTAGCATTATCAAACACGATGAAACAGGTTTTTTAATGTTGGAGGCAAATGCACAGCACTGCCAATGTCAGGTCGAAAAGCTGCTTTTACTTCCTGAAGAACAGACTAAAAACATTATCAATAACGCGTATAACATCCTTGAGGAGCGATTTTCGGGAAAAAAACAATTTTTGCTCTTACAAAAAGCTTACACAGGTACATAAAGTTACTCGAGCTCTTCCCAGCTTTTAATTTTTCTGTACAGTGTCGAAGGGCTGACATCGAGCAGTGATGCGGCTTTAGGCACATTCGAAACACATATTTTTATAACGTGCTCAATGTATTCTTTTTCTGCAAGCCATAGGGGTTTAACTTCGCTTTGTGATGTTGCCATATCAAAGGCGGGTGTTTCAGTACTTACTGGCTGCTCGCTGATAATTGGCGTGTGTTGCGTCTGCGTTTTTGTACTGACCGGTAATGCGGGGATCATATCGGTATCAATATATTGTTCAGGATGAAGTACCAATACATTACGGATCACATTTTCGAGCTGCCTTACATTGCCAGGCCAACTGTACTGCATAAGCAACTGTTTTACGCCTTCTGAAATACTTTTATAAGGATGATTTTCTTCTAAAGCTAATTTTACAAATAAGGCTTCGGCAATTTCAATAATATCTGTTCCGCGCGCTCTCAGAGGTGGCAGCTCGATAGGAATAACATGGAGTCGGTAATATAAATCTTCTCTAAAACGGCCGTTTTCAACTTCAATAAGCGGGTCTTTATTAGTTGCACAAACAAATCTAACATCAACTTTTATTTCTTTTTCACTACCCACTTGCTGGTAGCTCCCTGTTTGAATAAATCGCAGAAGTTTACTTTGCAAATTAATGTCCATCTCACACAATTCATCTAAAAACAGCGTCCCGCCGTTAGCCTGCCCTGCAGCACCGACTCTATTAGCAATGGCGCCAGTAAACGCCCCTTTTAAATGCCCAAAAATTTCACTTTCAATTAAATCCTTTGGTATTGCTGCACAATTTAAGGCGACAAAGGGCTTATTCGCTCTATTAGACGCTTGATGAACAGCCCGTGCGCACAACTCTTTACCCGTGCCACTTTCACCTGTTATAAAAACAGTGGCCTTACTGGCAGACGCCGAACTTATAATTTGATAAACAGACTGCATTTGCTTTGAGCTGCCAATCAAATCAAAGTACTTTCCGTTTTCGTATTTATTTTTGTATTGTGTAACGGTTTGCTTTAAGTTTTTAATTTTAAGCGCGTTGTTAACCGTTATTCTGAAGCGGTCTGCTTCTATTGGTTTTTCTAAAAAGTCACTCGCGCCTAGTTTTATTGCCTGAATAGCCATTTCTTTTGTTGCATGACCAGTTAATACAACAACTTGAGGCGAGTTATCGGGTTCTAATGTCGCTAAAATATCAAGCCCATTCATATCAGGCAGCATAACATCAAGTACAATTAAATCGGGGTGAACCTTATTAATTATATCCATGGCCGTTTGGCCATCACTTGCCACAAGTGTATTAACACCCGTTGGTAATAAGTAGGATTGGTACATCATTGCTAAAGACTGCGTATCTTCAACGATTAGAACTGTAGGTGGCATAAAGTCGTCTCAGTTGGCAAGTTGCCATAAATTCAAACAGATAGAATATATGCCTTTAATATAGCTATAAAGTGTCAAGTAATGCAAACTCAGTTAATTATAATTAATGAGGCGTCGTCAATTTCTTTAGAAAGGGTAACTTGTGAGTTTTTCCACAAGCAATGTGCAAACTCTTCAGACGTTTTACAATCTTGAGGAATAATTTTAGTTAGTTCACCTATCTCATCTTTATCGGTGAAACGATTTTCAGTCCAGCCATCGGTGTACAACAAAATATGTTCAACATCGTCAAGCCCTGCTTCGTATAGTGTGTAGTTATGCTCTTTTGACAGGCCCAACAGTGGTCCTGTGCCTGTTAATTGGTGTACTTTGCCATTATTGAGTATTACAACTGGCGGCGGGTGCCCGGCATTTAACCAAAATAGTTTATTGTTCTCAATAAAACAAATAACAAGCGTGACTAAACTAGACTTACAAAGTTGCTGCTTATACAAAGCGTTATTAAGCGCCGCTAACATATTTTGATAAGGCAAACCGGTGGCCAAAAAACCACTTATGAACCCTTTAATTGCAAAACTTTCTTTAAGCGCTTGCAAACCATGCCCCATCATATCGCCAAGCACAAATGCACTGCACTCATCGTTAATTGGCATAAAAAAGTCACCACCGTTTCCCAAGCTAATAGACCCAAAAAGGTGCGCGCTTTTATCATTTTGTAAATGAATTTTAGACGGCGTAGATTCAAATGTTGTTTGATACGATAAGTAGGCAAAACGGTGTGTTACTCGTTCAATGCTCTGCAGCAATTTATTTTTTTTAACTGGCTTAATTAAATAGTCATCTACACCTAACCGATTAATTTTACTTATTACTTCTTCGCTATCGTCACCTGTTAGCATAACAACCGATAACTGTGACTTTAAATTCGACTGGTTGAGCTTTTCTAAAAGTGGCTCACACGTTCCGTTTTTTAGCTTGTGGTCAAGCAGCAATATTCGTGCATCGGCAGTTAAAATTGCTTGCCAGCCGGCTTCAATACTTTCGCAAGGAACAACTTGAAAGTGATCTTTTAAATAGGCGCTCATAAGTGCGAGCTGGGTAACATCATCGTCAACGTATATAACGGTGGGTCGTTTATCTATGTGCTCTAGTGGAAAAGTAAAATAGTTTTTACCTTTATCTGATACGTACTCGGCCTCTTTGAAGTAGTGGCGAATCAGTTCAACTCCCATACCACCTTCAACCAAATTACCTGAGCCTAGCTTCCACTGAGAGTTATTTTTTTCAAATAAATTGTAAGGCGTAAGCTCATCAATAAATGTGAGTGTATAACCATCGTTATGCGCTTGGCTTATGCGCAAAAAAATATGCTGTTCTGATCCCTCGTTGTGCCTTATCAAATTAGTTAAATATTCAGTTGCAACTAAACCCGCAGCATCTACTTCATCTTTTTTTACGTTAAGTGCTCTTAAAACATGTTTAAGAACCAATCTGATCTCGCTAAGCGTTGGCCAAAGCAATTCAAAACGTCTTTCAAATAAAATATCCATATTGCCCTCAATGGTGTTCGAACAACCACCTTTGTTTATTAATTTTCGACTTAAGGTTGTTACATAATTTAGGCCATTTGTTTTTATGCTTATTTAAAACACTAATAATACGCTCCCCCAGTGGAGCAAAGTTATGTTGGCTTATTAGTAATTTAATATTGCTATGACCGGCTTGCTTTAGCTCTTTTATACCTTTACATAATGACTCCTCGTCATTTACACCAAGTGCCACGGCTACAAAGGTTAATTCACTACACAAACTTAGTGAATGAAGCGGTACATTGTTTCTGTTTAGTTTTAATGCCGGCGACATATCTATTAAAATATAGTCATACTCTTGTTTTAAGCGAGCTATCGCGTCATTTAACACATGCTTGTTTTTAGCAGGCTCAATAGCCGCTAAATGCTTAATAGTGAGCAAATTTACTTCTTGGTAATTTGTGACACCTAACTGGCACGAAATATCATCAAAGCGCCACGGGCTGCACGTGTCGGGTAACTTATCGTCTGAGTTAAATGTATTAATTGGGTTTAAATCAATGATAAGCACCGACTTATTTTGGCTTTGTAAGCGTTTTGCAACGCTCACACATGCGGTAGATGCCCCCTCAGCCCCACATAAAGATATAAATGTAACGCATCGCGCATCGTTATCAATCATGGTATTACATATCACTTCTAACTCATGATATTGACTTGGTATTAATTTCATAAGCCCACCACTAACGCAAGTATGGTAATTACATCCAGGAAATTTTCTTTGAACTGGCTTAGTAAATCTTGCCCTTTATCAGGAACATATAAGGTATCCCCTGCTCTTAGGACTGGAATATTTGCTGAGTTTGGCGATTTAATAAAGGCTTCTAAATCAAACACTCTTGATTGCTCTTTACAACAAGAATGATTAACCACAACTATTTTATCAATGAGTGCAGAGTTTGAAGGGCCGCCGGCCTCAGCTAATACATCTAAAATGCTCATTGTGTCGTCAAAGTTATATCTACCAGGCTTTTGCACCGCCCCCATAATTCGTACTACGCGTTCTTTAGGTGTGCGTAGCCAGTCTTTATTTTTTTCTGGAACAAAAATAGTGTCTCCTGGTAATACATTAGGAAATAATGTTTCGTCACCGGTTTCAAAGTACATCGCTAAATCTAACTTACTCACTTTAGCTCTATTACCGTTTCTGTGAGTTACTCTAATATTACGAATATCTGCAGTCCCTGTTGGGCCATCAGCAGCCGCTAAAATATCGATAAAATGCATGTTTTCGTTGAACGAATAGCGACCAGGTGAACCAACCTGCCCCATAATATAAATAGACTTACTTGACTCTTGGCGTATCCACTGCGACTTATTATCAGCAGGGTCAACGGGGAGCTCCTCTACAATTACAGTGTCTCCGGCCACTAGGTTTGGCAATGGTGTTTCACCGTCTGTTATGGTGTATTTTTCAAAGTCGAAACGCTGGGTTACATCACCGTTTCTAAGTATTTTTATATCGTTGATATTAGCGCCTTTGGTAGGTCCGCCTGCGTGTGCTAATAAATCGGTAAAGTCCATTTCATTACTCCACTCATATCTGCCCGGAAAAGTAATGGCACCAATTATTTTAATGGCGCGTTTGGTCGGAATTTTAAGCCAGCTTTTTTCATTGACGTCTGTTTTTTCTGGAACAAAAATAACATCACCTGGGTTTAAGTCAGGTACTTTTGAAGTGACTGTGCCTTCACTGTAGCCTTGTAAGTCAAATAAAATGCTTTCCCCCTCTGGCGTTAATATTTTTATATGGCGGGTTTCAGCAAATCGAGTTGGGCCACCAGCATTCGCTAAAATATCCAAAAAGTTAGTACTGTCTGCCGCTTCATAGGCACCTGGTTTTTGAACCTCGCCCATAATATAAACAGTACGAGAGGTCGTGTTTACATCATCAACCATAATAGGCACATATACTGTCGAACCCGGCTGCAATAACTGCATAGTGCTACCTGATGGTTTATCTAAATACGCTTTTAAATCAAAAATAACCGGCGATTTATCTACAATCACCCTAATTTTAGTAACATCTGCATAACGCGTAACCCCTTCAGCGCGCATAAGCGCATCTAAAATAGTCATTTCTTCTTTGTATGAAAAACTTCCCGGGTTATGTACTTCGCCTAAAATAGTGACCGCATTACCGTCGTTGGCATCTCCAGTTGCACTGAGTGTTTGGGCATCAAAGTCTATTTGTACATTACCCAGTAACGGTGAAACGGGCACAAATACGGTATCTTGGCTTTTAAGCGCAGGTAATAAGCTAATATTACCCGAATCTAGGTACGCCTTGTAATCAAACTCAATAATTTCTTCGCCACGTCTTATTTGCAATCTATCTAACTGAGCACCTGGCCTTAAACCGTCTGCTTTCGAAATCACCATTTGGATATTACCATCTGCAGGAATGCTCACTTGCGATGGCGTATTAACGTAGCCCATAACATTAATAAAAATATCTCTGCTACGTATCTCTACATAAAAGTCATCCATTGCTACAAATAAGCCACCTAACACTGGAGTAAGCTCTAGCTCAACTTGTGATATAGTTTTGTTAGCTACAACAAATTGCCCAACCTCGGGCAAATTAATTTGCCCTTTGTTGTCAACTTCAAAGGTTTTATCAAAATCGACTTCACCAGGAATATACAAAAATAATTTATTGCCTACCTGCACCGTATCGTCATCAGCGTTAGTCGCTGAGAAAGCATGAAACGAAAAAAGTAATAATGCGATTGTTAATAAATATCTCATAACTTACTCCTGCTTACTTTTAATAATTTTGGTCCAACTCACTAACGATTTAGCTTTATTGTCCTGTAAATTATTGGTGTTGGCGTCAATTACTATGGCCTCTACACGGCGGTCTGAATGACGCACTGAGTCGGTTTGTGGCTCATCGCTGTAAGGTTTTAAGCTGCCCTGAGTAAGCGTTGTAATACTTTGCACTGGCACACCATAAACCACTAACCAATGCTTAACCGTTTCAGCGCGTTTTAAAGCAAGTTCATAGTTGCTGGCCATTTCTCCCATCGAGTCGGTATGACCTACGAGCAATATAGAAATACTTTCAAGCTCTTTTACTAAATCAGCTGCTTGAGCAAGCCTGACTGCGTATTTAGGTGTGATCTCAAACGCCTTGAACGCAAATTGATTATCACTATTGAGTAAATCGGTAATTTGCTTTTTAACGCTAAATAAAGCAGGTTTATCTTCTTTAACCACCGCACATTGAGTTAACTGCTGTACAGTATCAAAATGCTGCGTTAACTGGTTAAGCCCATGATAATGAATAAGTAAGTCGTGCTCTGCATCTTCCCACATTTGAGCTGCAATAAGTCTGCGAATACGGTTTTCGTATATTTGTGCTTTTAACAATTGTGCAGGCATACAGGCTTTAATGTCTTGAGACTTTAACAGCTCAAGCTTTAGCACTAAATGCTCAAATTCACTGCGAACCACCTCTTCGGGCTGTGTGTAATTTAAATCTTTTTGCTCATCATCTAACGGGTAGTTTTGGTACTTTTCTGCCCAACCTCCTTGTCCTTCATCAGGCCAAGAAGCACACCCACTTAAAAATAAAGTAATGATAATAAAAATGTGTGCTTTCATATCCCTCTCCTTAAACTGTTAGATTGAATCAATAAATGGAATTGTTTTATCTACTCTTAACAAGTTCATTAACTTGAAAGGCTGACCCGTCACATTAAGTAAAGAAAGTTGATGGTTTTTCTTTTCAATTCGTTTGTATAAAAACACAATTGCGCCAATACCAGACGAATCTATAAACTCTGTTTTTGAAAAGTCTAAAATAATAAAATTAGTGTCTGTTCCCACCAACCCTTCAAATTCATCTTTAAATCCGTCAACGGTAAAGCCTGAAAAATCAGCAGGAAGCGAAATTACGGTTTGTTCTTGTGAATTGGCTAAATTAGTCATGGTAGTTACCTATTAGTGAGTAAAGTTCTCTATTACTAATACAAGAAACGAACCAACTTTAAATCACTGATAATTAATAGGTTTTAATGGAGGATATATAGTTGAAAGGGCAGTTAGAGCATAATGCAATTAAGACTGAAACATCCTATTGCATTATGCAATGCATGATTACTGGCCTTTACCAGTAAAAATAACAACAAGGGTTTTAAATAGTATGGTCAATTCCATGTAACACCAGCTACGAGGTGATGACGTACTTAGCATATAGGCATAATCCCAGCCTATTTTGTTTCTTGCATCATCAATGCTTTCATCGTAACCATTCATTACTTGTGCAAGCCCTGAAATACCCGGTTTTATGCCATAAGTACGTTGTGAAAAATAAGGAATGTCTTTTTCTAGTTTTGAATAAAATACGGGGCGTTCTGGGCGCGGCCCAATCAGTGACATATCCCCTACTAACACATTCCACAGCTGCGGTAATTCATCTAGCCGTGTTTTACGAATAAACCTACCCACTGGCGTTATTCTAGGATCGTCCTTAGATGCCCATACTGCACCGCTTTTCACTTCAGCATCAACAACCATAGAACGAAATTTAAGCACATTAAACAATGCAACAAAGCTGTCACTGCTCTCACCCACTCTTAGCTGATTAAATAACACAGGCCCGCGTGAAGTTAGTTTTATTGTTAGTGCAACCAATAACATAACAGGCGACAACACAATTAAACCTAAAGCGGAGCCAAATATATCAATACCGCGTTTAACACACTTAATGATACCGTTTTGTTCGCTATTGCCTGTATGCACACGCTGCCAGTGGCTTTTGTAATCGCCTTTTTCATATTTAATAATGCCCCATAACGCTAAAAAGTAGGCATTAAGAATATAGTTAACCTTATCTACAACAGGTATTTTAGTCGTGATACTAAAAACCCTTTTAGTCAGTTCAATACCATGAAGTAACGCAATAGCCCCACAGCCTAACTTTGCCAGCATAACATTTGAAAACAGCGCCATTGAAAAAAGCAAAACATAAATTAAAGCCAGCAACAACGGCATAATACCCCGTAGTACTTTGTGCGAAATAAAGTTAAAACTGACCCAGCCCAACTTAGGGTTAAAAAGCGTTAACAGCACCTTTATTTGCTGCCAATTACCTGCGCCTAACCTTACGCGTCTTGCATAGTCGTGACTTTGTTCATCACACTCTCTTTCAACAATATTAATGTTTTTATCTACAATTGCTTTACCGCCATTTTTTAATGCGTTCATTGATAAAATAAAGTCGTCGTTAATGGCACTTTCATCCAGTAAATCTGTGTGCTGTGAACGAATGGCAAACATCGCACCTGGCACACCAATCACCGCTCCTAAAGATGACTCCATACTTTTAACGTTATTTTGATAGTGCCAGTAATGCTTTTGCTCTTCTGTGGCTTGTTCATCTAAAACATACACCCCGGTAATAACATTGATTTTTTTATCTTTAAAATCAGCATCAATATTAGTCAGTACATCAATACTTAATAACGCGCTTACATCAGTAAACAATAAAACATCGTAATTCGTTTTGGTTAGCTTAATTAATTCGTTAATACCATGTGCTTTGCCACAATTATGCTTATTAAAGTGCAAATGGCACTTAACGTGTTGTGTTGCTAAATGAGCCTGGGCAAGCATCGCCTCTTCGTATGTTTTGTCTGTACAACCATCAAGGTATACATGAATCGCATACATGTCTGTGCTGTAAAGCATGGCGCCCAAATTATGTAACTTTTCTTTAATGTGATCTTGCTCATTGTAGGCACAAATCAAAATACCAAAATGGGTGGTTGCTTTGGTATTCTTTGCACTAATTAATCGCTTACGCTTACCATGACTAAATAACTTTAAAAGTGCTACATAGCCCACGTGGTGGTATATAACTAACGCAATTAACACCGCTAATATTATTAATAAATAAGTCATTATATTTTCCTCACGATGTAATACCGTTGTAAAAGTGGTCGTACTCTGCACTCATTTTTGTAGCACTTGCGATTGAAAATACGTGCTGACGAATACACTCTCCATGTTTTATATAAATGGCTTCAATCAGCGCTTTTTTGAGCCCAACCTCATCGCCAGGCTTTACGAGTACACCTTGCTCGCTGGTTAGTACCTCCTTAATTCCGCCTACATCGGTGGCAACAATGCTTTTTCCGCACGCCATTGATTCCAAAATAGATAGCGGTAACCCTTCACGCTGCGAATACAGACACATCACATTAATTGCTGAATAAAATAGCGGCATATTTTGTACATTACCTAAAAAATGAACGCGATCTTTAATGCCAAGCTTAGTGGCATAATCCAGCAATTCAGTATGTAAACTACCGCTACCAGCAAATACAAGTTCTGTATAAATGGGCAATGAATTAAGAATTCTTAATAATGCAAAGTGCCCTTTACCTGGCTCTAGCCGTGCTGAACAGCCAATTAAGTTAATATCTTGCGGTAAGTGCAGTTCTTTACGGGCGTTTGGTTCATCCCCGCAAACAAATTGTTTAAAATCAATACCATTGAGTATTGTTTTATCGGTTTGAATAGCTGTTTCGTTATAAAAATCGTTAGCGACTACTTGTGCATCAGCAACCCAACTAATTTTTGTCAATTTGTTAAGCACTTTAGTAATTAAACGCTGCTTAAAACTTTTTAAATACCAGGCGTCATGAATAGTCGATACATGCTTAACGCGTCTATTGCGTATACATGCCATACTTGCATAAAGCATTGGCCCTATGTGATGGCTGTGTATTACATCAATATTGAACTTTTTAATAACCTCGGTCAGTTTACTTACCGTATTCATATCAAATTTTGCAGGTTTATTTAGACAAATTAACCGCCCTTCAAACGACGCTAATTGTGGCCAACCTTCAACAGCCTCGTCCAACGTTCCTTCAAGTGATACAACCACACTTGAGTCTGCAAATTGACTTTTTTGCATTAGCGTGACGGCCATTTTTTCAAGGCCACCTATTTTAAAGTGCTGAACTAGATGTAAAACGTTCATATTATTTCCCCTGTTCAATAGAGTTAATCGCTGAGCTAAACACCAAATCTACAGGTGTATTTTTAACAATAGGTAAAATGGTAACTACCTCTAAAGAAGATAGTTTTTCTATGGTTTGGATATCTTTTAAGTGGCTGTCAAACAAGGTCGCTACAAACACTATCGTGCTACTTGTAAACACACCTAAAATAATACCCACAATAATGGATGCGACTAACGACGTATTAATTGGCTGCGTTGGACTGTATGCGCGTTCAATGGTTTTTACTTTATCTGGCCCTTCGTACTTAACCAATTTGCCTGTCACTTTTGCCATTTCATAACGGCTTAACATATCTTTATAAAGCGATTGTTTAACATCGTAATCTCGCTCTAGTTTTCTTAACTGCTTTTCTACATCACTGGTTACTAATAGCCTTTCACCAACGAGTTTTACTTGTTGCTCTAGCATGTCGTACTCTTGTTGGTGTTGAGCTACTTCATTTTTGGCCTCTTCTAATTTTAGAATTTGCGAAACCAGAACACTGCTTTCATTGTCTTTACCACTAGGCAGTGTGTTTGCCATTTGCCATAGCTGTTCAATATTGGTGGGGTCTAAGTCTTCTGCGCTCTCTAATAGTGATTGCTGGCGATTACGTATACTTTGTAGCTCTCGTTTTTTTGAAATAACCTTACTGTGTTTTTCGGTATATCGTGTTTTTAAAAAGCTTAACTCTGACTCCGCAACAATAATTTTTTCTTCAATGCGCCCTAAAATTGGGTTTGCTTGGCCCATTTTAGTAGTCAGTGCTTTTAATTTTGCTTGCGCACCAGATAACACAATTGTTTTTTGTTGTTGATCGCTCAGTAATTTATCAAACGTTTGACGGTTACTGTGCAGCACAGCCGGCAAGGTATTGCTGTTTGTTGATTTAAAGGCAGCAAGTGCCTCTTCAGATAATTCAAGCTCATCACGAATGCTGTTCAGCTGCTGATAAAAAAACTGCTCAGAGCTATCAAGCGATGCTCGGGTGGGCGCAAGTAAACGTTCTATAAACTTCTCGACTACTTTTTCAAGCACTAATTTCATTTTACTTTGCTCATGCCATATAAAATTAACCCGTACCAGCTCATCCCCTACTAACGACAAAGACAATGCCTGAGATAACTCTTGGTGAATTTTTTCTATTTGCGCAGGTGTAGCATTTTCTGGCACTAATTGCGTTTCTTTTGCAACTGCAATAAGTACCTTCCTGCTTATAACGAGTGTACGAAGTGCTGCCATCCGATTAGATAAATCAAATGAAAAAGATAAATCATCAAGATACGGGTTAAGTAATGCCGACTCCTCGATTAAAATAGTGGCGTGGTTTACATATTTTTTTTGTGCAGTCACTGTGAGCAATATAATGACAAAAGGCACCACTAAAAGTGGGATCACAAATAACTTTGCACGTGTGTATACAGCGTACAAGGTTAAGTAAAGTAATCGTTTTATTTGCTCTCTAACTAACATAATCCCTACCTATCAATTTGCATATTGCTATGCGAAATGTGGCGTTTGTTTGCAAATTAATAATTTAAACTGCAAATATCGCGCTATACATAAGGTGTTGCACAGGGTGCGCCAACTGTTGTGAATTTAATAAAAATAATCAGTTTATTAGCGGGGATCACGCTTTTGAGACTCAGCTCTCAAAGGCCTAATTAATGACATGTTAGAGGGTTTTGGTTTAAAAAATCACGCTACACAGCGTGATTTAAAATAGATAAGTCTTGTTGCACTTTTAGCGCTTTTGACTCCCAACTGTGGCTCTTTGCTAATTGTTGTTGCGATAATTTTAGGGTGTTGCGCTCAATGGTGTTTAAACTAACGGCTTCATCAATTTTATTAATAAATTGATCATGCGTTTTGCCAATAAAAATTTCAGTTTTATATTGTTTTACTGCGGGAAAATCGGTAGCAACAATAGGCTTTCCTGCCGCTAAATATTCTTTAAGCTTTAATGGGTCACACGCTCTAATTTGCTCGTTATTAACAAACGGTAAAACAGACACGTTCCAATGTGTAGAAAAACTCGCTAACCGAGCATGCTCAATTGCATGAATGTGCGTTACATTTTTAAATTGCAACAACTGCGCAGTAGGCCCCACAATATCGCCAACAAGCACTAACTGATAACTGGGTCGCTGCGCGACTAACGCAGTGAGTAATGAGATATCTAACCAGGCATTAATACTGCCATAGAAACCAATAATGGGGCCATTTAAGTGATTTATCTCTGGTGCAATTTCACTTTTAGAGGTGAACAAATCGTAACTAACACCATGGCTTAACATTTTTGTTTTGTGGTTAGGCATTTTGTTCATTAAAAACGCGCTAATGACATAAATTAAATCGGCGTTTTGTATCAAGCTATTTTCAAAAGGGGCAACAAGTGGCGCATCAACGCCCGCCAATGCACTAAAGTCGTCACCGCAGTAATAAATTAACTTATCGCGTTTTTGTTTGGTAATTAAATATTCGGCTGTGGGCACGCTTAACCAGTAAATAACAGGCTCATCATCAATATTTTTAAAGTATTGAGAATACACCCACTTATTAAAACGTTTTACTAATGCGTTGTCATGCCAAGGCAATACGGGGAGCTTATAAACGTGCAGTGCTTCTGGCGTTTCAATCGTTGCGCTATTTGATTCGCTAAATAATTGTTTTAATTTATTAAACACACGTTTTAAATCGTTTAATTTAAGGCTTGGCTTTCGCATACCAATTGAATTAACCCAATGTACTTCATGATTTTTAGCCAGTTCAGCAAATAAGTGCTGTGTGCTGCTCGGGTGGCTTGCCCAATCCTCTGCAAAAACAACAAATCTCATATTATGATTCCTTTATGTATTTAACTACTTTTGCTGGATTGCCCGCAGCAATACTAAAGGCGGGTATGTTTTTAGTCACAACACTACCTGCGCCAATAATCGCCCCTTCACCTATGGTAACGCCACCAAGCACGGTTACTCCGGTGCCAAGCCATGCCCCGCGCTTTATAATAATATCGCCAATTTGGTTTTCATCATCACTTTGCCCCTGGGCTCTTCGTTCACAATCAACCGGGTGTCCAGGAAAACCCGCTAAAAATACACGCCCTGCTAACCTAACGTCGTCTTCAAGGGTTATGGTACGTCCTACCGAAAACGCATTTTGCCAACCAATATCAACATTGTTACCAATGGTTAAAGTGGGTGTTGTTTGCCCTCCTACCCGCCCGCAAAAGGTAGAAATACCCGACATTCTCACGTTGTCTTTACACACAACATTAATCTCACCCAGCACTTGCGGCATACCTGAATATAAATAAAGCTGCTTTTTACTGCCTTTAATTTGGCTTTTGAAAAGGGGCGTAAAATATGTGATACGTAAAAAATCATGTATAAATTGTTTTAAAAATTGATGAACAAAATAAAGCGATGAATGAAAAAGCGGGATAACAATCATTTGTGGATTGCGAATCGTTTTTGCAAATTGAAAAAGTGATTTTGCAAAAGGATGAGGGCTACATTTAAGCCAATGTTTAACGTGTATGATCATAGTTTTATTCCTTATTGCTCTCAACAGTGATTTTTTCGAGTGCGATTGTTAGCGCTAAAATAATGTAAAGCGGCCAAGTAAAAGCCTGTGTTAGGAAAGTACCTGCAACCATAAAGCCTATTAAACCTGCTTTTAATGCATTTGCATTAACTGCAACTTGGTCGTTATGGTTAAGCGCATTGATGCAATACACGCGTGATAAGCTGCGATATACACTGGCAATTAATAATACAAATATACCTATACCTACAAAGCCTGTTTCGCCTAATACCTGAAACCATGTACTGTGTACTGCATGATTCTTGCCATCCCAATGCGGACTGTAAAAATAATAATTTACGTAAAAGTTATCGACTCCCACACCCGTCAGCGGATTAGAAAGCGCCATATTAATTGCCGCTTGCCATGCATATATTCGACCCATTGCAGACGCATCAACCCCGTCTTCTGCTGCGCCTCCACTTTGCCTATCACCAATGCCTGCAAACACCATCATTGCAAGCATGGCAACAGCTGCACACATTCCTACTACAATTGGGTTTTTTACTTTTTGATATAAAAAGAAACTTAAAATAGCAGCAATTCCCAGTAAGCCGCCTCGGCTTTGTGTGGCTATCACACCAGAAATAGCTAACAACAACCCTACGGCTGCAAATAAACGACGATATTTATTCGCACCTTTATCAAACAGCTCTGCTGCCAAAAAAGACACCGGAAACATCAACACTAACGATAGATCGTTAGGGTCTCCTAATTGCGAGCGGTACTCACGAGAAATAGTGACACGCGTGCCCTCAACTAAGCCAATACCATTCATTTTGTTACTTAATGCAACCAACGCCACCGAGATACCCGAAATCATTATGCCCATTCGCACTAAACTAAAATGCGAAAATCGGGTTAACCACCAGCTAATGGCAAATACCATAATAAATACTTTCACCAGCACACCGGTCCAATACTCTATGGCCATACCTTTGTTGGAGGCACTAAATACGCAAACGGTGAGCCAAACAAACCAAATTACAAACACCAAGTGTGTTGAACTCCAATGAGGCTTTAACGATTTTGAAATGAATAAATGCCATGCAATAGCCAGTAATGAAGCTAAGGCCAACATTTTAGGAATTTTAAGGGGCATTAATACAACAAAGACTTCATGTAGCCTAAAGTAGCTAAACAGTATAAAAAGAATAATAAATACTGTGCTTATTTTAACGGCTAAAAACCCTGCAAAAGGTAACAGTAATAAGGCAAAGGCTGCAATGGGACCAAAGCGTATGTAAAGCATTAATGTTAATGTCATTACAAATAACCCATTGATCATCAAACAATATTTTTTATACCAACTAATCATACACTTTACCCCGCATTGTTTGCTGGGTCAGTGTCAGAATTGCGGATTTGTATTTATAAAATAAAGCAATTAAAAAGCAGATAAAAACAATGCATTGAATAAGCTCAAAATAGGCAGTTTGTGTAATGCTTAAAAAGTATATTAAAGAAAAACACACCCAGCTGGGCAGCAAACGCGTAACACTAAACGTTAAACTTTCTAATTGTTGGCTAATAACAATAAGTAAACTGGTTTTAATTAACTGCGCAATGCAAAGTGCAACCACTACGCCGTATACGTTATATCGAGGAACTAAAACGGCTAACAAAGCCAGCACAGCGAATGCGCTAACTGCATTAACCACAGTAACAAACGCACCATTGTAATGAATGTAACACCCTATATTGAGTAAATCACTATGGTGCTTAATAACCACAATAAAAATAAGGCTTGGTAACAACCAAGTATGCAACTGATAATTTTGTGGTAACACTAAACTAAAAATAGACGGGGTGATGATAAGCATAAACGCGCATAGTAAAATGGCCGAATCTAAACACAGCGTGCACAGGTCGACATAACGTTCTCGGTTTTTAGCCAATTCATCAAAACGACGTGAGAACCACCACATTCTAATAGGTTCAAAAGCGAACGAGGTCATAACGGCAAACTGTAAAGCGACATAATATTGAGCCAGTTTTTCTTTGCCCTCACTGGCAACTATAAACCAGTTTTCGGCCCCATTATTTGCATACACAAATAAAGACGAGGTAACAATACTGATTAAAAAAAGTCCGCTTTTATAACTTATTTTCCATGAAACACGTTTAAAGCTGATACCCAGCGGCTTCAATACCAAAACGATAGCAATACATAATACTAAAGCGCTCGACACCACACCCGATGCCATTACCCCAGTAACACCATGGCCTGAGTAAAGTAAAACAACGGTTAGAAGTGTTTGCCCCATACCTTGAAGCACAGCCAAAATACAAAATTGTTTTGCCATTTCGTAATATCTAAAATAACAAAATAAAATAGAAAGTAGAGATGAAAGCGCTAAGTTAATAGCTAACAGTTTAATATCTAGTGCATTTAGCGTTACAGGTAATAACGCGCTTAAATAATCAATACAGTAAAAAACCAAGCACACAAATACACTACTAACAATGGCACACACTAATAATGCATCTCTGAATAATGCACGTTTATGTTGTGGGTTGTTCATTTGTTGCTTAAACAATAAATCGGGTAAACCTAAGCACAATAACAACGACATAACCGCCGAAATAGACACCAAAAAATTTAGCTCACCAAATTCTGCCTGACTTAAAATACGCGTAGTTATAGGTAATAAAGCAAACCCTAATACTTTAAGAAATAAAGTGGATATACCAAAGTATGCAATTTGCTTAATCCCATTCATAGCAACACCTATATCCCTTGAACCCAATGAGATAACTTTTTGGCTTGCGAATTTGCATTAAAGCGTTTTGTCGCTAACCTTTTTGCATTTAGCCCTTTTTCGTAGCGCTGGTAAGGTGTTAGTGCACAAAAGTCATTAAGCATTTGCTCAATACCAGTAATGCTTGAAGGCGCACATTTAGCGCCAACATCGTCATTTACAATTTCTTTTGCACCCATTAGCTCAGTAGTTAAAACAGGTATACCGCTAGCCATGGCTTCTTTAAGTACAACCGGCCCCGTGTCGCGATCGCCATTTTTAGACACGCAAAACGGCGCAATTAAAGCCGAATAATTACTGGTGTTTATTGCTAACCACTGTGGACTTTTTGAGCCTAAAAAGTTGACCTCATTCATAATTCCTAGCTGTTCGCAAAAATATTTTAGGTCATTTAGTAGAGGACCATCGCCTACTATATCCAATGTAATTGAATGTTTTTTGCTAATTTTTTTGATTGCCGGAAGTAAAAATTGCAATCCCTTTTTTTCAATTAACCGACCAACAAAAATAAGGTTAACCGATTCTGTTAATCGACTTGGTTTATTATTAAACAAGCTCAAATCAATACCACAATGCAGTAGCTGTATTTTTCCTTCGCTGTATTTACTCAGTTTTACAGCCATGTCTTTACATACAGCAACCGAAAAATCGCACAGCGATAATTTAAGCTTTAAATCATCATCGTTCACATAAACATCGTGACCGTGGCCAATAGATGACACACTCACGCCTGCTATTTTGCTAGCAATAATGGAGTAAGCCAGTGGTGCATGCATAAAATGACAATGAATATGAGAGATTTTTTTTGTACGAATAATTTCAGCAATATTTAACCCATAGCCCATTAAAGACATGGCCGAAATAGACTTAAAGCGACTTGCAATAACACCGCCTTTCACTGCCATTAGTGGGTTTTTAAGTAGTGTGTTCACTGCCGATGGTGTTGATTTTTTAATAACAATCACCTGTACATTTTTATTTAAATGAACACAGTAATTTAAATTTTCAAACGTCAGTACGGTCACTCTATGCCCTGCATTCACCAGCGCGTTAATTTCAGTTACAACAAACGTTTCTGAAGGTATGTGGAAGCTAGGGACAACGATGCCAATATGTTTCATAGTTAAAACTCCTAATAAACTTAACTATTACATCGCAAAATCTGTGCCCGATATAAAACGCTAAAAAGCCCCTATAAAAAGTCAATTTGCGAAGGCTTATCGCAATTTGCAAATCATAAAACAAAAAACAGCCCGCAAATGCCTATTAATGGTTGGCGCTTATCTTGCGTAGTTAACGTTAATGAAAAACACAAAAGGTGAGTACTATGAGTATTCAGGTAAGCGTTATTATTCCTAACTTTAACTGTAAGCAGTATTTGGCTAAGGCTATTTCAAGCGTTGTTAGGCAGCATAATATTGAGTGTGAAATACTTATTATTGATGATGGGTCAACTGATGGAAGCGTTGAATGGTTAAATAAGTTACAACAATCACTTCCTAATATGCGTGTTATAAAGCAGCAAAACTGCGGGGTTGTTAGTGTCAGAAATAAAGCCATTGAACTTGCCAAAGGCGACTACATTGCTTTTTTAGATGCTGACGATTACTGGACTGAAGATAAATTATTTAACCAGGTTACCTACATGCAAAATAATCGTGATTGTGTGCTGAGCTTTACCAATTACATGCATGTTAATGAACAATACGAACCCATTATTGATTGTTTTTCTTATTGGCCTGAGTTTACAAAATTTATTAATTGGAACACTGAGGGTTACCAAAACCTTAAATCACCAATGGATTTACTGCTGTTTGCAAACGTTATAGGTACCTCGTCTGTTGTGGTGAAAAAATCAGCCATTTGTTATGTAGGTAAGTTTGATAAATCACTCAATAGCGCAAGCGATTGGGATTGTTGGCTTAAGCTAGCACGTATTGGTAATGTGGCTTTTTCGAATCAGGTATCAATGGGCTATTTAATGAGAGCAGGCTCTATTACTGCCAACAGACAAAACCGTTTAACTGCGATGCAAATAATAATAGATCGCTGTAAAAACGATATTGGTGTGGTTTCTCGCTTTAAAGCCAAAGCCAGAATGCTCGAATGTTATAGCGAATACTACCGAGAAATAGGTTACAAGTTTAAAGCTTTTTGCTTAGCCACTGCTGCATTTTTATTGTTTCCCCATAGGCGAAATCTTCAACACTTAATGCACGATATAAAACAATCTATTAAATTACTATAGCTAACACCATTAAATGAAAAAGGCGCTTAAATTACTTAAGCGCCTTTATTTTATATTGAGCTTGTAATTTAGCATGTGATGATCGCTTCCTTTAAAGTGGCTCACGTCAATGCTTTGTAACGCGACTTGTTCGCTCATTACACAGTGATCAATAGGTAAGCCAGTCAAGATAGAGTGCCCTTTTTTAAAAGGCATAAAGCTTGAGTATCGATGTTGCCCAAAGCAGGTTTGAGCTTGCTGCCACTCAAAATATGAAGACCAAGGTACTACATTTAAATCCCCGGCGACGAGCCATGCGCCCTTTTCTTTTTGTGTTGAAAGCTTTAAGGCCGCTAATAGCGTATTTCTATTTTGCCAATGACGTTTAGAGCGTGGTGAAGGCGGGTGCGCAATAAACGTAGTCAACACCGTATTACCCACCATAAACTTAAGTTTTAAATACCCTAACTTGTCGCCATCTAATTTAACTTGTTGCTTATAAACCATAGGTATTCGCGATAAAACAACCATACCATAGGGTATTCCCTCAACCTCCTCATAGCCAAACATGTCGGTAGTGGTTATAAATTGAGTTAACAGGTGGCGATTTTTATCACTAAACTCCTGTAAAATAAGCACATCCCAATTTTCATCACGCAAACTCAGTAAATGTGTTGAAAGGTACTTATTACTATAGTTAACATTAATTTGCTTGATTGATAAAGCCTCTGAATTAACAGGCGATGTTACGGGAAAAGACACCAAAATTGGGCCTAGCCCCAGCGCGCAAAGTATGATTATCACTGCAGCTAATTTGTACAGTTTTAACAACACAAGTGCGCACCCACACATCAACGCCGCAATTAACATCTGTATTCGTAAAGATGAAAATACATCGGCATAAAAGCTAGTGAAGGGATTAAACGCGAGTAAGATAAATACGGCTGCTGCACATATAAAAATAATCCGCAAAACTAAATAGTGCGGATTATTACTTTCTGGGATATTTGACATTACTTTTTAAACCTAACCATTTTAATAACTATTATCGGATAACAAACTGTTGTTGCGCTTGAGCTGGTTCGTACTGCCAAGTGAATAAAAGCGGCTCGGTCGACTCATCGTAAAACCAAATTTCAGCAATCAGTTCAATATCTTGATTGCTTAACACTAATTGCGTATCGAGAGCGGTATTACTAAGAGGCCCTCTGTAAATACAGTTGTTATAATCTGCTCGTTGAGATGCCACCTTTTTTTGGCACACATTTAAGTAAGCTCTTGCATCGCCCATCCCGAGGTCTACATCAACATCAAGTGAATATTTAGTAGATAAATTAAATTCGATATCAACAGTAATTGCGTTAATCCCAGTTGGATTATTTGCTGGTGTAGAGGTAGAAGATACCGTCGCGACTGCTGGTGCTTTTGTCTCTTCTGAACCACCGCCGCCACATGCTGTTAACCCTATTGATAGTGATAAAATTAATAGTGATTTTTTCATTACTGTTCCCCTCTTACAACAACATTGCTAATACTGTAATCATTAAACCACGTTGGCTTTTGTTTACCCGATGATTGAGCAAACTCTGCAAAACTACCGTAAGCGTCGGTTATGTCTACCCCTTCAAGGGGATGCAGCCATTGCATACCGACCTCCATTGCCCACGGTAAACCGTTTTCGTTAAGAAAATACAAACCATTGCTTTGTACGCTGGCATCATCTGCGTTTGTAACGCTGTAGAGTGATGTATCAAACGCTTCAGTTGGTGCCTGGTTTTTAATGTGTACTTCCCAGCCTCGGGCGTTTTTACCGACTAAAAAATCGCCGTGGTAAAAGCCATCAGTTGCAAAAATAAACGGATCAAGCAGCGTACCGGGAGATGCACTTTTCGCTTTTGGTTCTTTTAAAGGAATACTCATGCTAAAGGTAACTTTTACGTTTTCATCGCAATTATCTTCTGTTCTAAAGTAACTACAGCCCGACTCTGTTGAAACGTGAGCCCAAGTATCTTGCATGAAAATGAGGATAGCTTCGCTTCTACCTGCCTCCAAAGGACTCGCTGTTTGCGGTTGCCCGTCAATAATAAAGCTAATTGCATCTTCATCTACTTCATCTCGCATTATTGTCCGCGTGCTGCTATTAACGGTTTCTTTTAATCTCACAGCAAAACCATTATGGTATGTGGCTCCAATACCAATTAGTTGACCATCTATTTTATAGCCAACCACATTACTCCCTTCCATAAGCTGTGTGGTTCTGTAATTGAGTACTAAATCATTAAAGTCGTAATCACCTGCAAACGGCCATCTATCCTCAAATGCAAGGGTTACCCAGTCATTTTCGCCAGGGTATACGGCACTTGCATAAGTGGTAATTTCGTAATCTTCTACTTCGCCGCCCAGCACACCGCCTGTTGCCGTGATCAGCGACGCCTCTGTGCCATCGGTGACTCTGAATCGAGCCCATGTTTGGCCCGCTTTAGTGTTACTTGGCACCGTGATTAAAATGCTGTTATCGCCTTCATTTATGGCGCGTTTAGTTACCATTCTTTCGTCTTCAGTAAAACGGCCATTTTGGTCCCAATCAAACCACGCATATAAAAAGCCAGAAGTAGACGCGTTAACAATAATTTGCGAGTCTTGCCCTGCCGAAATCGCCGTTACAAAACTTACGCCATCGTCTGAAGCGTCAATAGGAGACAATAGTAAATCGGCATTGGTATTAATGTTTTCACCATCCACCGAGCTTCCTAAATAAATTAAATCTGAGCCGGTACTATCAGGGTCAAATAAATGCCTTGCGCCACTTTGCTCAAGGCTTGTGTTGTAAGGCGCTGGCGCGTCACCAAAATCAATTGAGCTGTCAGTTACTTTTACTTCCGCAATGGCACAGCGCGCACCGTCGTTTTGACTTGATTTAGGCCCCGATGTAAACACATTTGCCACCGGGGTGTAGCCAACGACTGGGCTAACACTTAAATCAACTTTATGGATTTTACCGCTTTTATTGTTACTAAAATAAAACTGGCCCTTCACATCAAAATAAGCCGCGCCAAATGCGCCAGTATCATCGCCTACATCAACTTGAGTAATTAACGTATGGGTATTTGCTGCAATATCTATTTCGTATAAATTGCCATTTGGCTCAATCGCATATAAAAGGTTACTAGCTGGGTGAAAGGCAAAGTCATAAATAGACAATTTCCAAGTGTTTGTATTGGGTAACAAACTTGCCGTAATAGATGCATCTAAGTCACCATCTAAATTAATACCATATAGGCCAAAGTTAGGATGATAAACATAATAGGTAGCTCGTTGGTCATTGCCCTCACCTACAACTTGTATATCACCGACGTAAAAATTAGTGGCAGGTAAACCTTGTACGTTTAGCCGCTTCATTTCGTAGTTGCTGCCAAGCTGCACTACGCTACCAGGCGTTTGCTTACTGTAACCGTACATGTATTGATCTTTATAATTAAAACCGACTGCATTAACGCTGTTAGTATTTAATTCGTTAGCGAACGTTAGCTGCGATGCTAAAACGGTAGGTTTAGCTGAAACTAAATCTATTCCGTATAGTTGCGCGTTAGCATCTTGCATTAAAAATGCCTGGCTAGGGCAAGACTCGAATGGTTGACTAAGCACAGCGCATGGAAATATAACTAAGCATGCTGTTGCAAGTTTATTTAGTTTCATAATTTAGCCCTTAAAAAGTTAAGTAATTAAACTGTTGCAGGGTCTATTCCAAAAGTTAACTTTATGAATTTATTATAAATAAAATAAATTCAGTATAATCCTAATGCAGTTTGCAATTGACAAGTTTGCATTTTGCAAAATGTGAGAGAATAGACTCGCATGTTTACTTACAATTTAAGTATTATTTTTTACCAATAACTATGCTTTACTATTATTGGTTTACGCGAATTAGCTGAGCTTTTTGATTAAGGGGGAAAAAATGAGCATTGTTACAGATATATTTTTATGGCTTTTAATTGAAACAGCCTTCGGTTTCTTGTTTTATACAACAGGTTGTATGCTGTTAAAAGTTACAACGTTTGGAAGCTATAAAATGGAATTTAAAGATTATGCTAGTTTTAAACAAGGAAAATCCAAAAAAGTAGTGCCGGTTATTGCGCTAGGCGTTGGCTTCTATATAACTATGATTACCCTGCTCGCTTTCATTAATAGTTAACTACATAGCTAAAAAACACGTTAGCGCTTATCACTGGTTAAATGGATGTTGCACGCAACATACCCATATGAGTATCTCCCACAATTTAACAAAACAATGGGGATGACTCTCACTCATTTTAAAACCATTAAATATATTTTTTACTGCACTAATTAGTACTAACCTTGCACCTAAAGTGTTCGTTTTTAAATCTCTAAACCCTAAAAGAACATTAATATCACTATTAATCAACAGCTTAAAATTATGGCTAGGTTATTGCTTTATTGAACAATAAGCACGTTAATTAACGGCATACATATTGGTTGAAAAAGCAACCAGAGGCAAAGAGGCCCGTACACAATTGTATTTAATTACAATCGTGACGGGCTTTTTTGTGTGTAAAATTTAAACCGTCACTGAAGGAATGCCTAATGCAAACCGCGCAAAAAATACTAATAATTGGCAATGGTATGGTCGGACATCATTTTGTAGAAAAAATGCGCCAAAGCGATGCTAACGCAAACATCACCGTTTTGTGTGGTGAAGCAAATCTAGCTTACGACCGTGTTTATTTATCAAGCGTATTTGATGGTAAAACAGCAAACGATTTAGCGCTAACAACTTTAGAAAATTATCAACAACTCAATATTAATGTATTCACTAACCAATGGGTTGAAGGCATAGATAGAGTAAACAAAGTTGTTAATACTCAAACAGGCGATCAATACCCGTACGATAAGCTTGTACTTGCTACGGGCTCGTTCCCTTTTGTGCCGCCAATTAAGGGAAACGATCAACCACATTGTTTGGTTTATCGCACCCTAGAGGATTTAGAGCAAATAAAAGCCAGTGCCGCAGCCAGTAAAAGTGGTGTAGTTATTGGTGGTGGTTTATTAGGACTTGAAGCCGCGAACGCCATTAAACAATTAGGACTTGATACGCATGTTGTTGAATTTGCGCCGCAGCTTATGGCTGTCCAGCTAGACGAGCAAGGCGGCACGCTATTAAAAAATAAAATAGAAAAACTGGGTGTGACTGTTCATACATCAAAAGCGACCAGCGAAATAGTTAAAGGTGAAACTAGCCGGTTTAGATTAAATTTTTCAGACGACACTTTTTTAGAAACCGACTTAATTTTATTCTCTGCCGGTATTCGTCCTTATGATCAGCTAGGTAAAGTGGCTGATCTAGAGCTTGGGGAGCGTGGCGGTATAGTCATCAATAACCAGTGCCAAACATCAGACCCTGATATTTTGGCTATTGGCGAATGTGCCCTATGGGACAAAAAGTTATTTGGCTTAGTGGCGCCGGGTTACAACATGGCTCGCGTTGCAGCAAGCCAGCTAAGTGGCGGCGAGCTTGAGTTTTTAGGTGCAGATATGAGCACTAAATTAAAACTACTAGGTGTAGAAGTAGGATCTATTGGTGATGCGCATGCAAAAACGCCCAACTGCAAAGAGCTCATTTATCAAGATCCAATTAGAGATTGCTACAAAAAAATTATATTAAATGAAACTGGCGATAAGCTTTTAGGCGCTGTCCTTGTTGGCGATACCAGTGATTACGATACGCTACTTCAATACATGTTAAACGACATGGACTTACCAGAGCACCCTGAATGTTTAATTTTACCAGATAGCACCGGCGCCCCTTCTCTTGCGGGCAGCGCCCTACCCGATACAGCCACTATTTGTTCGTGTCATAACGTGAGTAAAGGCGACATTGTGGGAGCTATTGATGGTGGCTCATGCGATTTAGCCTCAGTTAAATCATGCACGAAAGCTGCCAGCGGTTGCGGTGGTTGTGCAGCGTTACTTAAATCGGTAGTTGACGACGAACTGGCAAGTCGAGGCGTTGAAGTAAATAATCACCTCTGTGAGCACTTCGCGTATTCGCGTCAAGAATTACTCCATATGGTTAAAGTAGAAAGCATCAAAACCTTTGATGATTTAATAGCTAAACATGGCAGCGGCCATGGCTGTGAAATATGTAAACCCGCAGTGGCCTCTATTTTAGCCTCAACATGGAACGATTTTATCCTAGAGCCAACACATGTAGGTCTTCAAGATACAAACGACACCTTCCTTGCCAATATGCAAAAAGACGGCTCTTACTCTGTTGTACCGCGTATTGCTGGTGGTGAAATTACACCCGACAAACTCATTGTCATCGGTCAAGTAGCTAAAGACTTTAATCTTTATTGTAAAGTGACTGGCGGACAACGCATCGATTTATTTGGTGCACGTTTAGAAGAGCTGCCTGTTATTTGGGAAAGACTCATTAAAGCTGGCTTTGAGACAGGTCATGCTTATGGTAAGTCTCTGAGAACGGTTAAGTCCTGCGTAGGCAGTACATGGTGTCGCTATGGTGTACAAGACAGTGTAGGTCATGCCATCGATATCGAAAACCGTTATAAAGGATTGCGCTCTCCTCATAAAATTAAAATGGCAGTGTCAGGTTGTACCCGCGAATGTGCTGAAGCACAAAGTAAAGACATTGGTATCATAGCAACTGAAAATGGCTGGAACTTATACGTGTGTGGTAACGGTGGCATGCGCCCTCGCCATGCAGACTTATTTGCTACCGACTTAGATACAACCACGCTTATAAAATACATTGACCGTGTATTGATGTTTTACATAAAAACCGCCGACAAGTTACAGCGTACTTCAGTATGGATGGAGAACTTAGAGGGCGGCCTTGATTACCTCAAAAGTGTAGTGATTGACGACAGTTTAGGTATTTGCCGAGAGCTTGAAGAACAAATGGATTTGGTAGCGAATACATACGCATGTGAGTGGAAAAAAACAGTAGACAATCCAGAAGCAACAAAACGCTTTCGCCAATTTGTTAATAGCCCACAAACCGATGACAACATTTTGTTTGTGCAAGAACGTAATCAAATTCGCCCAGCCACAGACGCTGAAAAACGCGAACAACAGATAACTCAAAACCGTATTGCGGTAACAGAAATACAAGAGGAGCAAGCTGATGTCTTGGCATAATATTGGAACAACCGATTGCCTTGTTGCTAACAGCGGCGTATGCGCACTAGTTAAAAACCAACAAGTGGCTATTTTTTACCTACCACAAAATGAATGCCCTTTATTCGCAGTCGGTAACTATGATCCTATCGGTAAAGCGAATGTGTTATCGCGCGGAATTATTGGCTCTTTCAGTAATAAATTTGTTGTGGCTTCACCTTTATATAAACAGCATTTTTGTTTAGAAACAGGCCAATGTCTTGAAGATGAGTCAATTCAAGTCCCCGTGTTTGATATTAAAATTGAAGACGGCAACGTATTTATAAACGCTGAGCCTAAAGCAATAGCAGCTGTAGCTTAGAGGAATAATTATGAGTGTGCTCTCTTATTTTTCGGATGTTGAAAACATCTGGTTAAACAAAGTAATTAACAAGCTAACCAATGGGGTTAAGTTTACCGACAAAAAAGCTAAAAATGGCCATGTTTATATTATTGGTGCAGGCCCAGGCGATGCCGAGCTAATTACAGTTAAAGCTCAGCGATTAATTCAATCTGCCGATATAATTTTGTATGACTGGCTAGTAAGTGAAGATTTACTAAACACACTACCTAAAAAAGCACAGCGAGTATTCGTAGGCAAACGCGCTGGTAAACACTCTATGTCGCAAGCGAATATTTGTGATCTTTTAGTTAAGTATGCTCAACAAGGGTTAAATGTAGTGCGCTTAAAAGGCGGCGACCCGAGCATTTTTGCTCGTATAAATGAAGAAGCTGACGCGCTAACACAAAATAATATTAGTTTTGCAATTGTTCCTGGTGTGACAACCGCTTGCGCTGCATCGGCATATACGGGTATTCCCTTAACTGCTCGTGATGTAGCTCGGAGTGTAACTTTTTTAACCGCTCAATTTGCCGATCCTAAAAAGTTACCTAATTGGCAAAATTACACATTTATGCAAGGTAAAAACAACCCAACACTTGTTGTTTACATGGGGCTGAGTAGGCTTAACGAATTATGTGAAGGCTTAAAATCAGTAGGTTGGCCCGACAACACTTCTATTGCCTTAATAGAAAATGCAACAACAACTAACCAAAAAATAATAACAGGGTCTATTAACGATATATCGAATAATGAATCAGTAGCTACGTTAATGGGGCCAACGCTCATTATCATTGGTGAAGTAGTTAATCATACAATGAATATTGACCCAGCGCTTTTAGTGCAACATGTTAACGCTTAACGCACTATCCGTGCTTATTCTTCCCCAGGAATAAGCGCGTTTTTTAATACCGGTACACCGTGTGGCAAAACTCTTTTTTAATGCACCAAAAAGGGGCTTTTCGTGTTACTAAAATAAATCTGTTTTTACTTTATTAGTTTAAAGTAATACACAAGCAGCTGTTTTAAATTGATTTTAATTTGAATAATAAAATCTTTACATATATGGAATAGAGGTTGCACTTCATAAACAAAAAAGTGCGGAAATAACTCCATGCAAACAGCAAACCCTCTCACAAAACAATTTTTACTTGCGGCTAAATATCAAGAAATAGACGCGCTAAAACAATTACAAAATAGCTGTGCGTCGTTAACAAAATTAGGCGACTTTGTTCATCAATTGCAGAAAGAACGTGCTATGAGCAATATATTTTTAGCGTCTAAAAGCCTACAATTTAATTGCGAACTTAAAGAGCAAATAACGGTAACTCAAACGACTCAACGTTATTTTTATAATTCTTTAAAAACAACTTTTATTACCGACACCTCCTTAAATGGTCATTCGCGGCTGTATAATTTAATTTCTCATAGCTTGCAATCACTAGACGCATTACCCTCGCTTCGTTATCAAATAGCGAATCAAAACATTACACCCGTTCATGCTACCCAGTCATTTACAAACCTAATTGCCGGCTTGTTAAATATAATTTTAGAAGCAGCCGATGGTGCAAACGATCCGCAAGTTATTCGCCTTTTAGTGGCTTATTTTAACTTTATGCAAGGCAAAGAGTATGCTGGACAAGAGCGTGCCTGTGGCGCTCAAGCCTTTGCCGAAAGTAAGTTTTCATGCGAACAAAAACAGCAACTTGCTCATTTTATGCAAGAACAAGAAAACCGTTTTTCCTTCTTTAGTGAATACGCCGACAATCATTTATTAAAATGTTACTCATCACTTATAGAGCACCCGGTTAATAAACAAGTTGATCAACTAAGAAGCCTGCTACAAAAACTAGACGACCAAAATGCACAACCTTTATCTCAGTTAAGTGAAGTGTGGTATGAGGTAACGACTACTCGCATCGATATAATGCATAAAATTGAGCAAAATATTAGCGACCATTTAATTGATAGCGCAGCGATGCGGATTGCTGGCGCTCAACGAAAGCTTAACTCAAACAAGCAAATATTAAGCTCACTAGAACAAGAGTATATTCCAGTTTCAGATGGACAACTCGCTCTTAAAATAGGTGAGCCTTCAAATTCGGCGGTAAGTAAGCTGAGTAGTAATAAAACAATGTACGATTTAATACTTGAGCAAGCACAACATATAAAACAAATAAACCAAGCTTTATTAGATGCCAAACAGCTAATAAGCGAACAAAAAGTCATTCATCAAGCTAAATATATTTTAATCGAGCAGTTAAAAATAAGTGAAGAGCACGCTCATAAACAGCTTCAAAAACAGGCAATGGAATCGCATAGTTCACTGTATGCAGTGGCTAAAAAAATAATTGAATTGAGTGAGTGTGAGTAAAAATAAAAGGCTAATGAGCCAAACACGCATAGTCACCTTTTAATTTTAAAATAAATTATTTGTGAAGTTCTAATGAAAGCTTCTTTTTAATTTTAGTTTGCCACTCAAGTGCAAGCTCGGGGAGTTCAAGTGCTGCTAATAATACGCTTTCATAATCTGGGTATTGTTTATCAAAAAACGCCTGAAACAACGTTTTAACCGAAATGTTGTGTTTGGCTTTATGTTCAATAGTCACGGCATCGCCACTTTTAGCAACACCTTGCTCAAGCACTCTAAAATAAACACCCGTGTGGTAATACTGGGTAAACAGTTTTAGGCTTTGTTTATTATTAAGTGCAATGGCAAGCTTAAAGCACGGCACTCGCGGCTGGCTTACTTCAAGTAGTGCTGTACCTACACGAATACGATCGCCTATATGAATATTTTTCTCATCAAGCTCTAAAATTGTAAAGTTTTCGCCAAAGGAACCGACTGCTAAATCATCATTTTTAAGGGTGCGTTTCCAGTAATCATAATGATTGTGCGAAAACGCATAAACCGCCTTATCAATACCGCCGTGATTAACTAAATCGGCTTGTTCATCACCTATTATATTTAGTTTTTCAATAACAACCGGCTCATTGGTTGGCGTTTTAAAAATACCGGTTTTGACCTCTTTGCCGTTATGCACAACCGTTTTTATTTTAGAGATATTGGTAGAGATTATATGCATTTACTTAATTGCATCCTGTTCGATACTTTGCCATTTATTTAGTGCTTGCTTGTCGCTCTGTTTAAACTCAACCCAGTTTGAGGAGTCTTTAAAATGCTCTTTTTTCCAAAACGTGGCGTGGTTTTTTAAGTAATCCATTATGAATTGTGCGCCTTCAAAGGCGGCTTGGCGGTGGCGGCTGGTTACGCCAACAAATACAATTTGCTCACCAAGGGCTAAATAACCGACTCGATGAATAATACTTATGCGAGCAAGTTGCCAGCGTGTTTGTGCTTGTTCGGCTATCGATTGCAGTAGTTGCTCAGTCATACCTGGGTAGTGTTCAAGTTCAAGTGCAATTACGTTATCGCCGCTGCTAAATTCTCGCACCAGCCCTGTAAACGTCACTACGGCACCATCACTTTTGTTATTACTGCAAAGTGCGCCATGTTGCTCGCCTACTGAAAAATCCTGCGTTTGTACGTTAATGCTTATACTCATTAGCCACCTGTCACTGGTGGGAAAAAAGCAAGTTCATCCCCTGCTTTTACAAGCTCATCGCTTGATGACATAGTTTGATTAAGCGCACACAATACATCACGCTCTTCAAGCCATGCTTGCCAATGTGGATTTTGCTCAACCAGCATGTGTTTAAACGCTTTAATGCTAAGGGTATGCGCTATATCAACGGTTAACTTGTCGCACTTTAGCCGCTCTTTTAGTTGGCCAAAAAACAGTACGATAACATGCCCTGCAGCTGCATTCGTATTATTTAAATTAGTCTCGCTGCCAGCTGCCATGCTTGCCCCCTGCTTTTTGCGTTACACGCATACCGTGTATTTCCATAAGCGGATCGGCGGCTTTACACATATCAAATAGTGTAAGGGTCGCCACAGATACAGCGGTGAGCGCTTCCATTTCAACGCCCGTTTTGCCCGCCAATTTACAGTAGCTAGTAACTTTAATTTGGCTATTTGCTTCATCAAGTTCAAAATCAACGGCTACTTTACTCAGTGCCAGCGGGTGACAAAGCGGAATTAAATCTGCGCACTTTTTAGCGCCCTGAATACCTGCAATACGGGCAACGCCTAGCACGTCACCTTTTTTATTTTGATTAAGCAACACTTGCTCAAAAGCCTGTTTGCTCATTTTAATGTAGGCCTCGGCAGATGCATCGCGCAGAGTGACCTCTTTTAGCGATACATCAACCATATTTGCTTGGCCATTTTCGTCTACGTGGCTCAGCATATTATTGCTCTCGCGATTCGCATTTTTTACCAATAGTAATATGCGGTGCAAAGTTACATGGCTTGTGCATTGAGTCTAACTGATCTTTTATAATACCTGTCCAGGCTGTTTTACATGCGCCTGTAGAGCCAGGCATACAAAAAATAACGGTGTTATTGGCAAGGCCCGCCAACGCACGTGATTGAATAGTTGAGTTACCAATTTCGCCGTACGAAATATGTCTAAATAGCTCTCCAAATCCATCTACACTTTTATCAAACAGCGGTGCAAATGCCTCTGGTGTTGAGTCGCGCTCGGTAAAGCCCGTACCACCGGTTACTAAAATGGCGTGAATGGTGTCATCGGCAATCCACTGCGATGCAACTGCTCGCATTTGGTAAACGTCATCTTTAACTATGTCTTTATCCGCTAAGTGATGGCCTGCTTCAGTAAGGGCTTTAATTAAATAATGGCCTGAAGTATCCGTTATTTCATCGCGTGTATCGCTTACTGTCATAACGGCAATGTTTAATGCGATTTGTGACTCAGTTGTGTGGCTCATAGGGTTCTTCTCAATAGATTAGGTTTGTGTTGGTCAAATTGTTCGTTAACAGCATTAAATTGCGCCGGTGTGTTGGTATTAATAAGTGCGTGCGCTTTATTACATTTTAGCGTTTGCACACCAATACTACGGGTAAACTGTTTAATTGACTTATGACTATTTGCGTTTATTAGTAATTGTTTTAAATGACGTTTAACGCTTTTGGTGTTACGAATATACAGGGGTAACGGTTCATTTTCAAAGTGCCACGCATGTATTTGTGGCTGATTTGTTTGAAAGTGGGGATTAACGCTTGCTGCAGATACAATTTGCGATAATAACGTGCAAGTAAGCAATGGCATATCAACAGCGGTGATAAGTATATCCTGCTCTGTAGCCATTAAGGTTGAATAAATCCCCCCAAGCGGGCCAGAATCTGGGTATATATCAGCTATGTATTGCGCAGTTACACTTTGTACATTACGGCTTATAAGTACATCACTTGCTCCTGCTGCTGTTAATAACTCACATGCATTTTGCAGTAAGGTTTTATTTTTTAAAATGAGGTTAGCTTTATCGCTGCCCATTCTGGATGATTGCCCACCAGCGAGTACAACTCCTGTAAACACGGCTTTATTGCTCATTTTAGCCGCCCAACATAGCTAAATGGGTTGTGGCGCCCGTTAAGCGCTTATCAAGCTCATGGCTAATGGTTTTATTGCCCATTGCCGCTTGAATTGCGTTTACAGTGGCTGGCGTATCTTGCGAATTTAAATGCGGGCGTAAGTCTATTCCCTGCTCGGCAAACAAGCACAAATGTAATTTGCCTAATGACGATACTCTTAATCGGTTACAGCTTTTACAAAAATCTTTACTATAGGGCATAATTAAGCCAATGCGCCCCTCAAAATCGGGGTGACAAAACTCTTCTGCAGGGCCGTTTAATTTACCTCTTACTACCTGTAACCAACCTTGTGCTAAAAGCTGCGTTTTAACACTTTGCCCGCTTAAATGGTTTTGTTCAAAAAAGGTGGCACCATTACCTGTTTCCATTAATTCAATAAAGCGTACCGTTACTTTTTTATGTTTTACCCAGTCTAAAAAATCATTTAATTGGTTTTTATTAAATTGCTTAGCCAGCACTGCATTTATTTTTATATCTTTTATGCCCAGCTCAATTGCCCGGTCTATCCCTTTTAAAATATGGGTTAGCTTGTCGTGTCCTGTAATTAATTTAAACATGCTCGGGTTTAAGCTATCTATACTAATGTTTAGCGCATCTAGGCCAGCGCTGTAAAATTCATCAATTTTATTAAATAAGTTAAAACCATTGGTTGTTATGGCGACTTTTTCTATGCCTGGGGTGTTTTTACACTGCTTTATAATATCGGTTACGTCACTGCGTAAACACGGCTCACCGCCCGTAATACGCACTTTTTTTGTGCCTAATTGCGCAAACGCATTTACTAAGGTGTTTATTTCGTTTTTATTTAAAAAGTTACGCGGGGTATCGCACTGATACCCATTTGGTAAACAATAGGTGCAACTAAAATTGCACACATCGGTAATTGAGAGGCGCAAATAGTTAAACTGCCGACCAAATTGATCATTAAGCATATGCTTCCTTGTTAATTTACATTTCAACTGCAACATCAATACTGTTAGCGTTTTGCGTAGTATGCTGCTTTATTAATTGGCTTAACTGGGTTTTACACGAACCACAGTTAGTGCCGCATTTTAATTTAGACCCCAATTTTTCTACTGTATTTTCACCACATTTAATGGCGTTTATAATGGGCTGTTCACGTACTTTAAAGCAACTACATACTTGCGCGCCTTGGGTAAATTCTTCATCGGGCATGGCATACAACAATGACTGTAATTGGCTAAAGGTTATTAAAGGCTCTGCAAATAAATGATTTATCCACTCAAGTGATATGTCTTTTTGAGCTAACGAAACAACCGCAACAAACACTAACTGCTCGTTTTGAATACATTGAATATGCATTGCTTTTGCACTGCCCATTGCCGACCACTGCCCTTGTAACCCTGTCAGTGTTTGGCAATAATAAAGCAAATCACTTTGCGGCTCATTGAGCGCTAACTGGTAGTTAACACAATTACTTGCGTTAACTTTAAGCCAAAAATCACTGGTTATTTTAAGCTCTGTTTTGCTAAAAATTTGCATGTACTGAGCAAACTGCGCTTTAGATAAATCAACAGCACCATGCTTACACTCAGGCTGGCCCGATATAGGGTCAACAACCGATTGATAAAGCCCACTTACCGTTGCGGATGAGGCAAATTGCTTGTTCCAGTGAATAGGCATAAAACATTCGCCTTTACGCACAGCATCCGTCACTTTTGCATGAGCCGTAACCTGCCCAGTTTTAGCATTGGCGGTTATTAAGTCGTTTGCTTTTATGTTTAATTTGCTGGCATCTATGGGGTTTATTTCAATATATGGGCGCGTTATATGAGTAGAAAGCGCTGTACTTTTTCCGGTGCGACTCATTGTATGCCACTGATCGCGTATTCGCCCTGAGTTCATTACAAACGGGTAATCGCTTGACGTTTGTTGCACAGGAAGTTTGGGCGTTATAGGAATAAAGCGGGCTTTTTTATCTGCGGTGCTAAATTGATTATTAACAAAAACCTGCCCGTTTTTATATGGCTCACTTTTTAGTACCGGCCACATTACTGGTTTTAAGTTATCGTACTGCTGCTGCGAAAGCCCTACTAAAGCTGATAAATTTAATAGCCTATCACCATTATTTTCAAAATCAGTAAGTTGTACCCATTCTTCAAAAATACCACTTGGGTCTGTAAAATCAAATCCTTCAAAGCCCATTTTTTTTGCAACTAAGCACATTATTTGCCAATCGTTTTTAGCCCCCGAAAATGGCTCAACTAGCGGGCGCTGCCTCGATATTCTGCGTTCTGAGTTAGTCACTGTGCCGTCTTTTTCGCCCCATCCTGTTGAGGGAAACGCCACATTAGCAAATTTTAGCGTATCACTTTTGGCAATACAGTCAGACACAACCACCAGCTCACATTGCTCAAGTGCATGTTGTATTGCTGCGTTATTAGGTAGGCTCACCATAGGGTTAGTTGCCATTACCCAAATAGCTTTTATTTTTCCTTTGGCGATTTCATCAAACATATCAATCGCATTACACCCTGCTTTTTTAGCTATTGTTGGCGATTGCCAAAAACGCTGCACTAACTGTTGATGCGCTTCGTTTTCAATGTCTAAATGTGCTGCTAATTGATTTGCCAAGCCACCTACTTCACGCCCACCCATAGCATTAGGCTGCCCAGTTATTGAAAACGGACCACATCCAGGTTTTAACAATTTACCCGACGCTAAATGCGCATTTATAATGGCATTACACTTATCAACCCCTGAACTTGATTGGTTAATACCCATTGAATAAAAACTAATAGCGGTTGGGCTTTGTGCAAATAAGGCGTAAAAGTCACTGACTAGCTGCGCGTCAATATCACAAAAATCACTTACCGCTTTAATACTCCACTTTTTAGCCTCTGCAAGCGCAGTTTCAAAGCCGTTTGTATGCGCGTTTATAAATTGCGTATCTAAATAGTTATGTTCACTTAAATAATTAAGTAAGCCGTTATAAAGTGCTGCGTCGCTGCCTGGTTTTATATTTAAAAAGGTATCGGCAAGTTCGGCTGTATCGGTTTTTCGCGGGTCGATAACCACAACTTTCATGTTTGGATTAAGCTTTTTTGCGCGCTCCATGCGCTGGTAAAGCACCGGATGAGTCCAAGCTGCATTTGAGCCAATTAAAATAAGTAGCTCAGTTTGCTCTAAATCATCATAGGTACATGGTACTACGTCCTCACCAAACGCACGTTTATAACCGGCAACCGCCGATGACATACACAGCCTTGAGTTTGTATCTATATTGCCTGAGCCTATGTAGCCTTTCATTAATTTATTGGCAACGTAGTAATCTTCAGTAAGTAACTGCCCCGATACATAAAACGCAACCGATTCCGGCCCATGTTCTTTAATAATGGCGTTAAATTTATTGGCAACGTAATCAGTTGCCGTATCCCAGCTGGCGGGTTCGTTATCAATAAGAGGCGATGTTAAGCGGTTATCACTGCCGGTGGTGTCAAGCAAATGCGTGCCTTTAACACACAAGCGGCCAAAATTAGCGGGGTGCTCGCGCGTGCCTTCAAGTTTTGTTGGGGTATTATTTAATAATGAAATATCAACCCCGCACCCTACACCACAATAAGCGCAGGTAGTTTGTTTAAGCAAAGGTGTGTTTGCACATGTGTTTAAAGTTTCCATACTGCTCTCTTATTATTTGCGTTAAGCGCTCTGTGATACTGGTTCATCTACTGGGGTTAGCGTGGCTATTTTATTATTAAGTGCACTGCTAATAACGCTTTGCACTAGTTTTTCACACCCTCCACAACCCGTACTTGCTTTAGTGGCTTGCTGCACTTTATTTAAATCGCTACAACCTTGCATAACAGCGTGTTCAATGGTGTGTTTCGTAACCTTGTGGCACGCACAAATAATGGCATCACTGGGTAAATCATCAGCGCTTAGCTCGCCCGTGTCACCTGCAAGCGGCATTATTAAAGACTCTGCGGGCACACTAAGCTCTATACTATTTAAGTGATACTGCAATAAGTTATCGTAATCACTGGTATCGCCAACCAGTACAGCACCTATGATCTTATTGCCTTGCTCATTAGTGACTACTTTTTTGTAAATACCGCTTAGCTGATCTTCAAAGTAATAGCTAATTGCGCCTTCACTGCGTGCATGGGCATCACCAATTGAGCCCACTTCAACGCCCATTAATTTAAGCTTGGTGCTCATATCGGCGCCGCTAAATTCATCAGTATTATTTGAATAGTTTCTTAAAGGTGTGTTTGAAGCTGTACTTGAAGAAAGCTGTTTTAAAACATGCCCCGCCGCTACTTTTGCCATTGCGTAGCCCGGTGCTACAAGACCAAAAATAAAGTTATTCCAAAGGGCGCATTCGCCTATAGCATATATGTTTTTATCACTCGTTTGGCAATGGTTGTTTATTACGATGCCGCCGCGCTCACCTATTTCTAAATTAAACTCGCGAGCTAGGTTATCGTATGGGCGAATACCGGCCGAAAATACTATCATGTCGGTTTCTAGGGTTTGACCACCCTTAAAGCACATTTTATAACGGCTGTTTTCACCTTCTATAATTTGCTCTGTCGCCACTGAGGTATGCACTTTAACGCCAAGTTCATTAATTTTATTTTTAAGTAATCGCCCACCAGCACCATCTATTTGTACGCCCATAAGTTGAGGTGCAAATTCTATTACATGGGTTTGCAAGCCAAGCTGCTTTAACGCATTTGCAGCTTCAAGCCCTAGTAAACCGCCACCAATAACAACGCCGACTTTACTATCTTGTGCTGATTTTTTTATAGCATGTAAATCGTTAATGGTTCTGTAAACGAGGCAATGCTCGCGATCTTTACCTGGAATGGGTGGCACAAATGCAAACGAACCCGTTGCCAGTATTAGCTTGTCGTATTCAAATGACTCCCCTTTTGCAGTAGTAACTTTTTTTGCATCTCGGTTTATATCAACCACTTTAGAATGAGTATGGAAACACACTTGCCAATCTTGATAGGTTTTACTGCAGGTAAGTGCTAAATCGTCTTCGGTTTTGCCGTTAAAAAATGACGAGAGCTGAACGCGGTCATAAGCGAGTCGGTCTTCACCACTGAGCACGGTAATATCAACATTTTTGTTATCACCTTGCTGCGATACTAGCTGCTGTACAAAATGATGCCCAACCATCCCGTTTCCTACGACGACAACACGCTGCTTGCTTGGCATTAAAATCACCTGTTTTGTTCAAAGTACTCAATGCATAAATGAGTACTTCAAACGTATAATTTGTTATGTAGTTGTTATAGCAATATGCAAGCCAGATATATAATCAATATATTACAGTGACTTAACCAAATTGGTGCAGTAAAAAAGAAGTGGAAGCACCACAAGCTGGCGCTATTGCACCAACTTGTAACGCTTCAAATTAAATAACCAGTGTTCTGGTTAAATACTTAAAATTTAGCGCTCACCCACACCCATACTTTTTGGGTATCAACTTTGCCTGCAGCGCTATCGCCTGCTGAATAATCGGCATATTTAGCGCCTACGGCATAGGTTTTATTAATAGGCTTAACGTATTGCACATTAAGCTCTGAGCCTAAATCATCAACACCATTTGCATTATCGTTTGCATCAAAGCTGTGATAAGCCACTAACCATTTACCGTCAAAGGCTTTACCATTTAAGCTTACATAAGTGTCATCAAGCCCTTGTGCAGGCGTTGCTAAAAACGTATCAGCCCAACCATTAAATTTATGCATTGTGGCAAGTGGCGTAGCAAAGCCATAATAGCCATTATCAGAGCCCAGTGACTCAATACCGGCTTTTAATGTGACGGTTTCAATGCCTAAACCGGCTAAATCAACGCCGCCTTCAAACGCATAATAATCAGCGTCAAAATCACTCATGCTCGTTGATGCAGATTGCGTTGCGTACTCTGCTTTATAGTAAAACTTAGTATTGCTGAGTGTTTTATTCCCATTAAAAGAAACGCCATAAGTATCTAAGCTGTCATTATCTATTGCGTCGTTACTCAATAAATAACTGTATAAAACAACCTTACCTACGCTTGTTTTAAAACTTGCATTGATAAGGTGATCGGATGAATCAATATCTTTGCTTTCGGCAAATATACGGTTGCGCTTGCTTATGTAGCTATAGTGTAAATTAATATCATTAAACGTGTAATTGACTGTTGCCGCATCAAAAGTTTGCCTGTCTTGTCTAAAGCCAACGAGGCCCACAAACCGCTGTCCATCAAGCGCTATTACTTGCCTACCCACTTTAATTGATAGCGCATCTTTCGCATATTTTATAAAACCTTGATCTACTTCTGTGATTTCTGGGTCCGCAATTACTGAGTAATTAGTATTTTTACCCAGTGTATTGTTGTAATCGTCTACACCTAACAGGCTTCGGCTGTCTTCAACTTCAATAAGTGCAGAAAAACCATTCACTTCATCTGTTTTGTGAGTAAGGCGTGTGCGCAGCGTTAAGCTACTTGCATCTTTTAACGCGTTATCTTGCTCTGCGCTTTCAAAACGTAGTCTAAAGTTAAGGTCGGTTTGCGCTGCAACACTAATTGAAGGCGCAGTTAAGCTACCCAGTATAAAAATAATAGGTAAGTTTTTTTTATGATTTAACATGTTTATCTCTTAATTTTTAATTATGAGTACACACACCAAGGCTATAAACAAACACAACGAAATACTTTTCCAGACTAAAACCGGATCGCGTTTCATTATTGAGTCTTTCGGGGCGGTACTTTTTAAATGTGGATTAGGTTTATTGATATCGCTTATAAATTCAGAAAATGCGTGGTATCTAAATTCAGGTTTGGGAGCCAATGCTTTCATTAAAGCCTGATCTAACCAAAACGGGATATCTGCTCTGTGTTTACGAATACTAGTGTATTGCCAGTGACTGTAATCTTTTGGTACGTGATTATGCGCGAGTGGCTGATACGGCAATTTTGAACATAATAATTCGTACGCAACAACGCCTAGCGAAAATAAATCACTCTTAAAATCGGCGTGCATAGTAATAAGCGTCTCTGGTGCGGTATAATCTACCGTACCTTGCGGGCAATCATCAGCAATTTGCTTTACCGACTCATCCATAGCCGCAACACTTACAGTGCCGTAATCGATTAATGTTACTTTGCCGTGAGCGTCTATCATCACGTTATCGAGTTTTAAATCGCGATGCACCATATCCAAACGCTGAAACGCTCTAAGTGCTTGTACTATTTGTTCAATAATACTACGCACTTGGGTAATTTCTGGATGCGGCACATCATGTTTCCAATCGCTCAGTGTTTGCCCGTCCATGTATTCGCAAATATGATATAAAAATCGGCTTTGCGATTGCGTATTTAAAACCTTCATTACATTGGGATGATTAATACGTTGCCCTACCCAGCCTTCTCTTATAAAGCCTTGAAGGTAGTGCACATCGTCTTCAAAATTTACCGAAGGCGCTTTTAATACAACCGGCGGCGTATCGGGTGTTTGTTGCACTAAATAAATGTGCGAGCGGCTACTAGCGTGTAATTCACGGATAACAGTAAAGTCATCAATTTTTTGGCCAACTTTTAACGGTGGCGGAATTTTTCGCCTAGTTAAAGAGTGATATAACTCGTCTAAATTTTGTTTTGCAATACTATTCACTTTTACAAGTAAGCAGCTTACGTTGTCGTCACTGCCTCTTGCTATGGCAAGCTCTGTCACTGCTTTTGCTGCGTGCTCTAAATTAGTATGCTCATCAATTAGCTTTTGTATATCACCGTATGGCAATACATCGTGTACACCATCGCAGGTAAGTATATAAATATCATCAGCTTTAAGTTCAACTTCGTATACATCAATTTCTTGATGAAGCTGCGCGCCTAAAGCTCGCGTTAGAGTATCGTTTACTTTATGGTCGCGTGTTATCGCCTCCATTCTTTTTGCACGTAACCGCGTAATTCGGGTATCACCTAAGTGAAAAATATAACCCGTGGCCGATTTTAAAATAAGCGCTGTAAACGTGGTCATCCAATCTGCTTGGCGCTGGCCAAGGTGATTGTAGTTAACCGATTGCGAATAAAGCCACTGATTTAAACTGGCCAATACCTTAGATACCGACTTTTTAACGGCCCAACTTGGTGGTGTATTTAAATACTCATTTATAAAGTGCGTTACCGATAACTGTGACGCTTGTTTAGCATTTTTTGCTGATGAACACCCATCGGCCAAGCAGGCAATAACCCCTTTTGACTCTTTTTCTTGCGCTTGAGTATTAAGAGCAGCAAACGCATCTTGGTTTTCGATTTTTATACCTTTGCTACTGTGCCCACCAAACTCAACGTTAAGTTCGTTTGTAAGTGCGCTGGCTTTTTGGGTTTCATCAAACATATGTATGCCTTAGGTCACAGAAATAAGTTCAACGGTGCCATCTTCGTTTACTTCAGTGATGTGGCCGTCGGGTTCTTTCATGAAAAATAATGCACCTAAGCCTAATAATGCACTTGCCGCAATAATCATAAAGAATGTTTGGTAATCAACTAATGAGAGCGCCGTTAAATACACAACAGCTCCTACATTACCGTAGGCGCCCGTCATACCTGCAATTTGACCCGTTAAACGGCGTTTAATAAGTGGTACAGCCGCAAATACAGCGCCTTCCCCTGCTTGCACAAAAAACGAACACGCCATGGCAGCAGCAACTGCAAGCCAAAGCGGCCAGCTTGCGTCAACTAAGCCCATAACAAAATAGCCTACAGCTAAGCCTGTAGTAAGTACAATAAGCGTTTTACGACGACCCATTCTATCTGAGATCCAACCACCACCCGGGCGAGAAGCTAAATTCATAAACGCATAGGCTGATGCAAGTAAACCTGCGTATACCATATCAAGGCCAAACACCTCACTGAAAAATAATGGCAACATAGATACAACGGCAAGCTCTGAGCCAAACGTTGTAAAATAAAGAATATTTAAAACTGCAACTTGTTTAAATTCGTAACGGTGTGATTCAGGAACAGGTTGCTTAAAAATATGGCCATTTATGTCGTACGTTTTATAAACTTCGTAAAGATAAAGCAGCACCAAAAATACATATGTACCAATAACAAAATTTTCAGAAAGTAAATTTGCACCAGTAGGAGAAAGCTTCCAAGTAAGTAGTGCTAAAGCACCGTACATAGGTAGTTTCATTATAAGAAGTAGTACAAAGTCGCCTTTGCTGGTTACTTCCATTGCTCCTACTTTTTTTGGTTTAAAGTAAGTGCCACCTTTTGGTGTGTCAGTTACGCTGATGTACCAAATAACACCAAAAATGACACTTAATACACCGGTTAGGCCTATCGCATAACGCCAGCCATCGTCACCACCAAACATAAGCGCTAATACAGGCAATAGCATAGCAGCAGCTGCCGAGCCAAAATTACCCCAGCCACCGTAAATACCTTCTGCTGTACCCAACTCGTTTGCCGGGAACCACTCGCTCACCATACGAATGCCCACAACAAAACCCGCACCAATAAAGCCAAGTGCAAAACGCGCGATAGCGGCTTGCTCAAACGTGGTGGCCATCGCAAACATAAAACAGGGGATGCTACATAAAATCAGTAATGATGCATAAACGATGCGAGGCCCAAATTTATCAGTTAACATGCCCACAACCACACGAGCAGGAATGGTTAGTGCCACATTTAAAATAAGCAGCGTTTTTACTTGTGCCATAGTAATACCTAGCGAACCCGCTATAGCGCCTAATAATGGCGCATGGTTAAACCAGACAAAAAATGAGATAAAAAACACCATCCAGCTTAAATGCAGTATTTTCATTTTTCCGCTAAACGATATGAGATTAAACCCAGTACTCGGTTGCATGTTATTTTTCCTTAGTTACGTTTGTAGTTATTTATAGCAGTTACTACTTTATTATTAATTACACTGCTACATTTGTTAATTTCACGTTAACCATGCTGAGCAATTAGTGAGCCAATAATTTATTTCATTAAAAATCATTAGCTTATGTTTTTTCTAATTCGTTATAATTTTCATTTGCACTGTTAAGGTAATCAATGTGAGCACTAACAGTGCAATTACTTTTAACCGCGTTCTTGCCCACATATTCTAAAAATTGCTATTGTGTATAAAAATAATGAGAAGCCGCTAATGACTAAACCAGCCCTGACTTACCAACAACAACTACGCTACTCGCGCCACATAATGCTTCCTAAATTAGATATAGAGGGGCAAGAAAAAATATGGCAATCTCATGCGCTTATAGTCGGTTTAGGTGGTTTGGGCTGCCCGGTTGCTCAGTATTTAGCTGCCTCAGGTGTGGGTACGTTAACGCTTGTAGATAACGACGTGGTTGATGCTACTAACTTGCAAAGGCAGGTTCTTTATAAACAAACGGATGTAGGGTGCTTAAAAACTCACGCCGCCAAAGCGCAGTTAACTAGCTTAAATGATGAAATAGATATACATACAATCGATGTATTTTTAGATGAAACGTCAAAGCTTGACGAGCTATTAAAAAATATTGATATAGTCATTGATTGCTCTGATAACTTAACTACACGTAATGTATTAAACACAGCCTGTTATAAAACAAAAACCCCACTAGTATCGGGCGCTGCAATTAGAATGGAAGGCCAAGTTGCCTGTTTTACAATGCAAGAAAATAGCCACTGTTATGAGTGTTTATCGCAGTTTATGTCTGATCAAACACAAAGCTGCTCAGAATCAGGCGTGCTATCGCCCATTGTAGGATTAATTGGCAGTATTCAGGCCACTGAAGCCTTAAAAGTGCTTGCTGGATTACCAAGCGGGTTGAACGAGCATTTACTGTTGGTTGATGGTTTGAGTATGGAGTTTAGTCGCTTTAAAATCACAAAAAACAGTCATTGTGTTACGTGCAGCTAAAACCCACTTCAAACTACTCTAGATTATGAATAGTCGCATAAAGTGTATCGCCTACTTTATAGTTTTTTTGATCCCATACTCTTAGTGAAAGTAAGCAGTACAAGCTTTGTCCGTCTACATCTAGCTTAAGTTGCCATGTTTTATCTATAAGTTCTGCACTGTGCAGCGTACATATTAAAACATTGCTGTTATTTGTGTTTAATGGCATTTCTGCACTTACTGATATTTGCTCACACTCTAATATAAGTTTATTTCCTTGCTCTACAGCGCTCGGTAATGCAAATAGCTGCTGCTCGCTTTTGTGTAGTTTAAGCAAATACACACCGTATTTTTCATCAAATGTAATGATTTGAAAGTTAATTAAGCTTAGCGGTGTTTGGTTATTATTAGCGTAAATAGCTTTAGCCACCTGCGCACTCGGGCCATGGTTAATTACTTTACCCTTATTAAGCTGCACCAGGGTATCGCAACAAAACAATAGTTCTTTTAACGAGTGGCTCACTATAATAAATTTAATAGTAAACGTTGCCGCCAATTCACTTAATGTTGAGAGTGTTTTAAAGCGCAGCGGCCAATCAAGAGCGCTAAATGGCTCATCTAAAATAATTAATTTTTGACCTGCCAACAACGTACGTGCAAACACCACCCGTTGGCGCTCCCCGCCAGACAAGCTTTGAACGTTGCGTTTAAGTAAGGGGTGTAACTCAAGTGCATCAATAACTTTTTGCTCAGTCAAGTCAGTTTGCCTGTTAAAACAATGCTTTTGTGTAAACGCTAAATTACCTGCTACATCTAAATGCGGAAATAATGGGCAGGACTGAACTTGCAACGTAACACCGCGTTGTTCAGTTGGTAAATGATGTACCGATTTATCATTTATATAAACACTCTGCTCACCTTCAAGGCCACTAATACAACGTAGCAAGGTGGACTTACCCGAGCCCGATGGACCAAAAATTCCCGCAATAGTAAAAGATTCAAGATGAAGGTTTATGTCTAAATCAAAACTATTTAGCGATTTATAAAGGGCTAACTTAATCATATTATTGCTTAACCCCCACTATGCTTTTATTAAATTTAAATAACAGCACTAAACACGCAAATGAAATAGCGAGTAAAATAAGCGAAAGCTGGTGCGCCGCTGCATAGTTTAACGACTCTACATGATCGTATAAAGCAATAGAAACAACCTGTGTTTCTCCTTGTATATTGCCACCAATCATCAGCACTAAACCAAACTCCCCGAGTGTATGCGCAAACCCCAGTGCAAATGCACTACCAATACTAGGTTTTAACAACGGCAATATTAAGTAAAAAAAACGCTTAAAGTGGCTCAAACCCAAGGCAATTGCAGCCTCGTTATAGGTGTGGTTAATCTGCTTAAACCCTGCCACTAAAGGTTGCATTACAAACGGCAAAGAATAAAAAAGCGAACCAATAACAACACCCTGAAAACTAAACGCAAGCTGGGTGCCTGTTAGCCAAAACCAAAATTGCCCAAAAGCATGTGTGGGTGAAAATAAAACCAGTAGATAAAAACCAAGCAAGGTCGGTGGCAATACTAACGGCATTGCAATAAGCGCTTCTAAAAACGGTTTAAATTTACCTTTGTACCCCGCTAGTTTGTATGCAACAGGAATACAAAAAACAAGCAGTAACACAGCCGTTATAAAAGCTAACTTAACCGTCAGCCACAGTGCTGTTAAATCACTTTGAAGCATTGCTATCCTTTGTTCTATATCCTAATTCAACAAGCTTAAGTTGAGTGCCGCTGGTCATTAAAAAGTCCATAAGCTTTTGAGCGCTCGCCAGTTTTTTACTCGATTTAATAATAACCCCCTGTTGAATAATTTCGGGATACTCGCTAGGCGGTATTAACTTGTACGACAAATACTGTGGGTCCTGGCTATTATTAAACGCCATTTTTAATGTAGAGACAGCCACGACCCCTACAGATGCATTCCCACTTTGAACAAACTGAAAGGCTTGCGTAATATTATTACCATACACATAATTTATTGGCTTTTTAAAATTGGCATTCGCGTAAAACTCAGACGCCTGCCCATAAGGTGAAAAACGCGGATTAGCTATCGCCACTTTATTATTTACTCTATTAGCATTGGGCTGCCACACAGCAAGTTCACCAAGTGCATAGGTAATTAAGCTACTTTGACTAGCAAATCCTTCTTTTATTAAAGCTTGCGGGCGTACATCGTCAGCCGATAAAAACACATCAAACGGCGCTCCATGTACAATTTGAGAATATAAAACACCGCTAGAAGCCGCTGATATTTTTACTTGTATACCCGGTATTGGGGAGTCTTGCAGTAAAGTTTGTAACACGGTTTTAAAATTACTTGCCACCGCAACATGTATTGTTTCTTTTGCGTTTAACGAGCTTGAAAACACGCAAATACCAAACAAAAAATAACCCAGCCATGTATTGTAAAGCTTTGACATTGTAAGTATTGTTTTAAAAAATGAATTAAGTAAGCAATATATATGAACGATGTTTGCAATGCACCCGGTTTATTACCAATAGAAACCGCGATCAGTAAAATGTTAGATGCAATTAGCTTTAATAAGCATGCCGAAACAATACCTGTAATGAGTAGTGTTGGCCGAATTTTGGCTACTGATGTTCAATCAACAATTAATGTGCCCGCACATGATAACTCTGCGATGGACGGCTATGCATTGTGTATTAGCGACGGCCTAACCACCTACACGCAAATAGGCAGTGTATTTGCGGGTCAAACCTTCGACAAAACGCTAACGCCCGGTCAATGCGTAAGAATTATGACCGGTGCAGCACTTCCACCAGGTGCTAACGCCGTTGTTATGCAAGAAAACGCCACAGTAAATAATGATAAAATTACTTTTACAGGCACTATTGAGCACAATAACAATGTCCGTTTTGCAGGTGAAGATATTGCAAAAAACAGTGTGGTATTAAAAGCAGGCAGAAAGCTCAAAGGCGTAGACGTTGGATTATTAGCCTCTATTGGTATTAACGAAGTAAACGTTTACCAAACACTCAAAGTAGCCGTGTTCTCAACTGGAGACGAACTAATAGAGCCGGGTAATGCACTTCCTGCTGGCGCTATTTATGAAAGTAATCGTGCTGTAATTATTAGCGAGCTTAATAATCCAAATATAGAGGTGATTGATTTTGGTATTATTCCCGATGACAAAACACTTATTCAAAATACATTTTTAAAAGCGGACGAGCAAGCCGATGCCGTTATTAGCTCTGGTGGTGTATCGGTTGGTGAAGCCGACTTCACAAAAGAAGTACTAAACGACATTGGCGATATACACTTTTGGAAAATAGCCATGAAACCAGGCAAACCATTTGCCTTTGGTAAATTGCCTAACAGCTACTTTTTTGGTTTACCTGGTAATCCAGTTTCTGCAGCCGTTACGCTTGAGCGACTTGTAAAACCAGCATTGACCAAACTATCTGGCAATGAGTCTAAACCCACCCTTCGTTTAAAAGCAGTTACAACTCAACAAATTAAAAAGCGCCCAGGTCGAACAGACTTTCAACGTGGTATTGCCAGTAACGACGAAAACAATAACCTTGTTGTCACAGCTGTTGAAAAGCAAGGCTCAGGCGTTCTGTCGTCTCTTAGTAAAGCGAACTGTTTAATTGTAGTCCCTGCGCAAAGTGGAAACATTGCACAAGGCGAAACTGTTGAAATAGAACTACTATAACGGCAGTTACAAAATACAAAAAGCCCAACTAGGTGTTCACCTTGTTGGGCTTTTTAATATTAGTTTATAAAATTAACAGCGGTTTAAAACACCGATTCAAAATCACCATTTGGAAATAAAACACCTGGGATCCCACGAACAGCGGTAACCTCAGCAATTTTTGTATCACCAAAGTATAAGCCGCCGCTGTAATTACGACCCGCTTGTTTTACATCTAACCAGCGACCGTTTTCACCTTTTGCAACTAGGCTAATATTACCATTTACATCGCGAATACGAAGATCCAACGCCTGTCCTTGAGCACTCACATATATATCCGTCGATGTTAGCTCTGTTAAATTATCTACAGCACCCACATAAGCAAATTTAAAATCGTTAGCGGCACTTAGTGGAAAATCTAATTCGAAGGTGAAGGCTAAATCATCATTTTCCTCACCAATAAAAGGTGACGATTCAATTGCAGTTATATGAAACGCAGTACTTTGAACATCGCTTTCAAAGTCACCTTGAAAATCGAAAGACGATAACGTAGTGGATACCTCGCCAAATGAGTCCACAAAACGGTTTAGGTTTAACGATAAATCGCCTGCTAATTCACCATTAGCTTTATTAATAACAACATTAGTAGTAAGTTGTGCAATACCTGTATCAGCATCAGGGTTTGTTTCGTTTACAACGTCAATACCATCAAACTGAATCAGCAACTCGCTAACATCAACACTCAGTAAAGTTGAGCCATTGGTTACCGTAGCACTCATTACACCCTCAATTTTATTACCTAGCACGCCACTTACTCTAAAAGTAGGAATAGATAAGTCTATGCTAATCGGTAAGTTATCGTAGGTACCCGTTATAGCCCAAGTATAAGGCGATTTACTGTAATCAATGTCTAAATCTCTCAGCGAATATTGCCCAGCAGGCACTGAATCATCAGCCAATGGTGAATAATTAGTTATAACCTCGTTAAGCGCATTAGTCAGTGCAGTAAGCGTTGCTTGAGTATCTTCGTCAAACGCACCCTCTAGTTCAGCAAATTTAGCGTCGAGTTCATTTGAGTAGCTTTTTTCTTGAAGCCTTGCAACACCAATAATATTTCTAACATCAACAAGCAGCTCTCTTGACTCTAAGCTTTGTGCTTCACTCACACGTGGCTCCCACTGCTGATAAGTAGTAACACTCGCAATGGTTTGGTTTACTTGGCCTGCTACATTAGGAAGTAAGCCATTTCCCTGTTCACTAAACAGGTTATCAGGGATATATTGAGCAGCTAATTGGCTGTAATCTTGCCATGCTTGTTGTTCGCTATCATTACTAGAAAAGGCATTAAATGCAGTATCAACGTTAAAGGTACTGTCGGCTACACCCGCAATAATAGCAGCATAAGTAAAGGCGTTAGTTACCATTTCAGCTTCAACACTGGCTGTAAGGTTACTGTGCGTTAAATGATAAAACGGCGTGGCAGATAAACTTGCTTGCCCTGCACTTAAGCCTGCATCAGTAATCGCTGTACTTAAAGGAGAAAAATACACCGCGTTAACGCCAGGGGCAATAAATGCATCTGCTTTATAATTTAATGTAACAGACGTTGGTTCTTGAAAATCAACTAAACGGTTGCCGTTTAAATCATTAGGGTCATCACGTACTGTTCTGCCACAACCGGTAAATCGTGGACAAGATAGCAAGGTCTCATCAGGTATAAATTCAAAGCGACTGTATGTAAGCGGCGTTACACTTATGCTAAACGTATTAATGTTATCTACTTCAATCGACTCTTGAATAACACCTTCGTTATTTAAAATATTGAGTGTACCCTTCGGCGACTGCCAGTTGGCGACATAAAAACGGGCTGTTGAATTAGTTGTAATTTGAGTTACAGCCACGCTTTCGTTGTTATCAGAACTAGAAGATGATCCACCACAACCCGCTAATGCTACTGCAACCCCTAAAGGTATAATTTGTTTTAACATCTTCATTCCTTAAAACTTAATGTTCATGTACCAATTTATATTTGCATAATACGCTTTATCCAAATCTAAACTATCGGTTTGCAGATTAAGACCAAAATACTCGCTTTCAATACCCACTAAGTAAGCTTTGCTTTTAGTTTCATAGCCAGCTTGTACTTTCCAATGATCCCAAAAATGAACTCGCCCTTTTAACTGGCTAAATGTATCTTGATCGTAGCGTTTAAGAGTTAATTGAGTCGAAAATCGATCATTTATTCTATAATCAGCAAACGCTTGCATGCGCATTTTCATATAAAAATCATGAGATTGCGTATTTCCAAACGACGATGTTTTTAACGATACAGTTGGCTGCGTAATTATATCGCCATTATCGTTTTGGCTAAATGGGATCTCGGTTGTTTGCCCATTTACAAACCCACTGTCTTCATAATCTGTTTTGTACAGCAAATCTTTAACGCTAAAGCCTACGTGTAACTCGTCATTTACTTGCCAATCAGCAAAAATATCTAGGCTGTAACCTAGCCCTTCTGGGTTTTCAGATGGCGTAAATTTTTTAAATAAAATATCTTTTGAATAGTTATAATCTACAGAAATATCGCCTTCTACTTCATCGCTGTAAATACGTCCGTCAACAATCCCGTCTTGAAAATGCGTACTAGCAAAAATAGAAAGTTTTGGTGTAATGGTTAATGCGTTTTTATCTAAAAATTTAAAATCGTAAGACGCAAATATACCATTAGAAGTTGCTTGTTTGGCGTCTAAATAATAGGTGTAGTATCTATCTTCAAAAGCCAAATCATTTTTTTCAATGTGTGTGTATTTTGCCGTATCAGGGTCAAAGTTTAATACGTAGTCAAAACGACTCTGCAGTCCAACTTTAAAGTTACCGTATCCTACACCTACTTCAAAAATATTGTACGTAAATGCACTGTCACCCGATGTCAGCGGCGCATCAAAGTCATCAACAAATGCCTGGACTGGTTGCGCTTCGGTATAGATTTCTGCGTCAAAATGAGTAAAAACTTGAAACTGATTATTAGCGGATGCAAGTGGAGAAAGTAGAGCTGATGAAAATCCTAGCAAAAGAATTTTTTTTTTCATAATTTAATCGCTTTCAATAAAAAAAGGGAAAAGCACAATGCTTTTCCCTTTAATAGTTTAAAAATTACTTGCTTGAGTCAATTAAATCAACATCAGTGTAATCCATTGTTACACCATCAATGTAAGTGATTGAAAGCCCATTAGTAACTTTAGTAGCAGTACCAAACGACATCATCATGCCGTTGTACATCGCTTCAACGTCGCCAGTGTAACCTGTAGACTCGGCACCCATAAGAGATAATGTGTAACCCATTGCTGCGTCACCTTTAACCATTACTTCTAACATGCTTTGATCTTCATCGCCGCTCGCGTTAACCGTACCCATAACTTTAAAGTCTAGGTCGCCCGACATACCTTCAAGAGTAACAGTACCTATGTCAGTCGCGTCATCAGCAGTTACATTTAACATACCAGTAAACCCAGAATCACCGTCCGTAATTGTCACGTGATTCCAAGCTTCAGTGTTAACGATTTCAGCATCATCTACTGTGTCAGCATCAACTTCACCGTCAAAAGTAAATATTAAACAAGAATCAATTTGAGTCTCATCAATAGTACCTGCTGCAAAATCAACACAATCTGTAAGTGCGTTTGCTTGCGAATCTGCAGTCACTAGCTCAACCGTAGCATCACCGCCAACTAACGTAGCGCCCCAAGCAACAACTAACTGGTCACCTTGGTAAGATGCAAATGCGTTAATCTTTTCACCTGTGGTTTCATTGTTAAGTATCAGTATTAAATCGTCTAAGCTGTAAGCATAAGTCCAGTTAGGTTGACGAGTAGATGTACCTTCACCCACATTCCCCATATCAGCAAGTTCGTTAATTACGTCAGCTAATACGTCAGCTGCATCAAGAACCGCTTCACCACCAGTGCTTGTAAGTACAGTCATTGTGCTTAGTGACTCTGATGTTGCTTTAACAGATACAAGTACTTCAAACTTAGCAACCGCTTCTTGCGCCGTTAATTGGAGAGCATACGCTGTAGCAAACTGCTCTGATGCAAGTTCAGCTTTAGCAGCAGCTGTAACAGCCATTGCCTCTGCAGCATCAATTAAATCTTGTGCATCGGCACTGTCAGCATCTAAAGCTAAGTAAGCTTCTGCAGCAGCTAATGCTTGTGCAATAGCAACTTCTAATGCATCAACACTTGCAGCAAAGTCAGAAGCCGCAATAATTGCAGCGTCTGCAAGTGCTAGCGCTTCAGCTGCATTTTCAGCGTTGTCTACCATTGCATCTTCAGCAGCAGATAGTGCTGTTGTAGACGCTGTTTCAGCAGTCATTGCAGCCGTTTCAGCTGCTAGCGCTAGTTCGTTAGTTTCTGTAGCAAGGGCAGCTGCTGCTGCAACTTCTGCATCAAAATCAATAAGTGCTTGCGCTGCAGCAGCTTCAAGTGCTTCAAGTTCTGTATTAAAAGTAGAAACTTTATCAATTTCAGCAGAAGAACCGACAACTAACGCGTCTGCATCGTCTAAAATTTGTTGGTAATCAGAACTATTAGCCACAAGTAAAGTAGCTACAGACACTAAACCTTGAGACTGTACAAACAATGCATTCGATTCACCGGCTAAATCAGCAACTGCAGCTTCATTTACAAGTAACTCAACCGCATTTGCAAATGCTACTGCTGTGTCTGCGTCAACTACAGTGTCACCACCTAGTGCTTGTACTGCAACTAAATCAGCTTGCGCAGCAGTAACTGATGCCTGAATTGACACTAGCTCAGCTTCTGCAACAGTTACCGCAGCAGTTACTTTAGCTGCAAGTTGCATGTAGAAACCATCGCCTACTGTACAATCGTCAGTACAACCAATTTTCTCAAGCGCTTTTTTAGATTTTTCAGCAGCCTTAGCTAAACCAGCATCACTTGCTGCGCCATTTTTAACAGCTTTGTCTTTTGCAGCTTTTGCTTTTTTAGCAATACCTGTTGATTGTGCAGCAAATGCCGCCTTTTCAGCGTCAGTTGCATCTGGGTTGTTTACAGCAAATGCAGCAGCAAGTGCAGCTTCAATATCGCTTTCTTCACCAGTAGCAATTGCAAAGAAAATATTAGCCGTATTTGTAGCAGCTTGTTGCAGTGCAGTAGCTAGTGCAGCTATGTCTGCATCGTCACTACCTGTTACTTTACCTGCTTTAATACCAGCAATAAGCTTTGTCATGTTGCCGTTAATATCAGCAAGACCCTGAATAGATGAAGCAACTTGAGTTAACGATAAAATACCATCGTCTAGCATTTCTTCGCCGTCAACGTCAGTTAAATCGACTGCACCGCCGTTAGAAACATCACCTAGTAAAGAAGCTAGTAAAAGTGCTGTATCTGGGCCTAAAACTTGAACAAGCACATCAACACTAGAATTAGCAATACCAGCAGCATCAACACCTTCGCCGGCATCAATTAATAGTTGTGAAACAAGCGTTGTTAAGAAAGTCGCGTTTGCTCTAAGTGAACGCGCTACGTTTGCGTCGCCTAAAACGCCACTTGCGCCAGATGCATCAGCTTCTACCGCTGGCACAAATTTAACAACAGAAAGCTCTAGGTCTGTTTTGTACCATTCGCCAAACTCAATTGCTGTATCGCCATCGTTAACGTCGTCTTCTGCTGGTGCTTCGTCGTAAGTACCACAACCTAGGTATGCATCACAACGTAGGTAGCTGTCGTCGCCTTCAGCTGATGTTTTAACAGTAATGTATACAGGACCTGTAAAGTCGTCTTCTAGGAATACACTGTAACGACCGCTTTCATCTGTTAAAACAGCGTCTGGGTTTGCTGCTAAAATACTTGCCGCTACTGCTTCATCAGCAGCTTCTTGAGATAAACCTTCAGCAGAGAAAGTTTCAGCTTCCGCAGATGCCGCTAAACGAAATGGTACTGCTACCATTTGGCCTGTTGAATCCAATGTTGAAACGCTAACCACCGCGTTCATCATTGCACCTTTAACTGCTTTACCTGTTACTTCAACGTTAAACTGGACGCTATCTGATGAATCAAAAGACTCAACAGGTGGAACATAAACATTTCTGTCATTATCAGAACCACACGCCGTTAAGCCGAGTGTGAGTGCAACTGATGCCGCTATTGGTGTAAATTTGATCATACGCTTCGCCATTTATTTCTCCTTGATAGCCATGAAATAAGTATCTGAAAAAGTTTGGTTAAACTTGGGAAATTTTATTAGTCGTTTACAAAAAATGTAAACAAGCACAATAATCTAACCTTTGTTACTAGAACTTTAAAAGTACCATTAAGCTATGAGTTGTTGCTACATATTTATACATATAAAATGATGTAATTTTAGTTTAACGCCATGTTTTAATTTTTATAGGCCTTAATTAAATTCAATAACCTAGGTTACAGCCACAAAAAACCAACATGCTGGTTTATAATATATCGTGTTTATTGATTGATTATTACATTAAATTTAGTTTGTTAAATTTTTTCTTCAAGTATTTGCGACAGAACATTAAAAATAAATGCAGAACGGAGATAAAGCAACCCAAAAGAACTGAACTCTTAATTGAAAGTAAACCTTTAGAACCAGGAAAGCCAATCCCTTGTTTTTTATTTATTTTAAAATCCTGCTTAATTGTTACTGCATTATTAATATTGTTACGTTAACCCTAACTGACTAAAAGGGTCTTTTAATTTCACAAAGTTAATAATGCAGTAAAAAATTATTAAAAGGGAACTCTTACAACCCCTTCCATCAATACTCTGGCGCTTCGGCTCATACTCGCTTTAGTAACTTGCCAGTCTCCATTAACCTTTTTAGCTTCAGCGCCTACTTTTAACGTGCCCGAGGGGTGACCAAAATTCACTTCACTCAATGCGCCACCACCAGCAGCCATATTTACTAACGTACCGTCAATGGCTGCTGCGGTGCCAATTGCAACGGCGGCTGTTCCCATCATGGCATGATGTAATTTACCCATCGACATAGCACGTACTAATAAATTAATACTGCCAGCAACAATGTGTTTACCGCTTGATGCGTTATACGCCACAGGCTTAGCAACAAACGCAACTTTAGGTGTATGCTGGCGCGCTTGTGCTTCATTTATATTAGTAATTAAGCCCATTTTAACAGCGCCATAAGCACGAATTGTTTCAAGCTTTTTAAGCGCAGCGTCATCGTTATTAATGTCGTCTTGCAGCTCAGTGCCGGTATAACCAATATCTTCAGCATTAATAAAAATAGTTGGAATACCCGCATTAATCATCGTCGCCTTTAACGTACCAACATCTGGCACCTCTAAATCGTCAACAACATTACCCGTTGGAAATAAAGCCCCATCCCCATCAGCAGGGTCTACAAACTCAAGCTTTACTTCTGCTGCAGGAAACGTCACGCCGTCAAGCTCAAAATCACCGGTTTCTTGCACTTCGCCATTAGTCATAGGTACATGCACTAAAATGCTTTTTTTAATATTAGCCTGCCAAACACGCACAATAGCTATGCCATTATCGGGCACACGGTTTTTATCAACTAAACCATTACTAATAGCAAAAGCCCCCACGGCTGAAGTTAAATTACCGCAGTTACCGCTCCAATCAACAAACGCTTTATCAATAGCTACTTGCCCAAACAAGTAATCAACATCGTGATCGGCTTGCTCACTTTTACTTAAAATAACCGTTTTGCTGGTGCTTGATGTTGCACCGCCCATGCCGTCGGTTTGTTTACCATAAGGATCGGGGCTACCAATAACACGAAGCAATAAATTATCGCGCGCCTCACCGGCCACTTGGGCAGGCTTTGGCAAATCGGTTAAATTAAAAAACACACCTTTACTCGTGCCGCCACGCATGTAGGTCGCGGGCACTTTTATTTGTGGTTTAAACATATTTTTAAATCCTTATTACGCGTTTGTCGCTTCTAAAAAGTCTTGAGCAAAACGCTGTAATACACCACCAGCAGCATAAATAGAAAGCTCTTCTTGCGTATCTAATCGGCATTTCATTGCTGCAGTCAGCACTTCACCATTTTTTCGGGTGATCACAAGCTCCAAAGTGGCGCCCGGTGCTGGTGCGCCTTTTACATCGTAACTTTCACTACCATCAAGATTTAGTGTTTTACGTGTCGTGCCTGGTGCAAACTCAAGTGGTAAAACGCCCATACCAATTAAATTAGTACGGTGAATACGCTCAAAGCCTTCAGCAGCTATAACTTCAACACCGGCAAGCCTTACCCCTTTTGCCGCCCAATCGCGCGACGATCCTTGCCCGTAATCAGCACCGGCCACAATAATAAGTGGTTGTTTACGTTGCATGTAGGTTTCGATTGCTTCCCACATGCGCGTGTTTTCACCCTCGGGCTCTAAACGTGCGTAAGACCCTTGCTTAACGTCACCGTTTTCATCAAGTACCATTTCGTTAAGTAATTTGGGGTTTGCAAACGTAGCACGCTGCGCCGTTAAATGGTCGCCGCGGTGCGTTGCATACGAGTTAAAGTCTTCTTCAGGCACATTCATTTTAGTGAGGTATTCGCCCGCTGCACTGCTTGCCATAATTGCGTTAGAAGGTGATAAGTGATCCGTTGTAATGTTATCGCCCAATACCGCCAAAGCACGCATACCACTCATGGTACGCTCACCAGCAAGTGCTCCTTCCCAATAAGGCGGGCGGCGGATATACGTACTTTGCGCTCGCCAATCGTAAAGTGGGTCGTTGTCTTCACCGTAATCTACGGTTAAGTCAAACATAGGCTCGTACACTTTTTTAAATTGCTCAGGTTTAACGCTTTGTTGAATTACCGCATCTATTTCTTCATCCGTTGGCCATAAATCTTTAAGCGTTACATCATTACCTTGTTGATCTTGTCCTAAAATATCTTTTTCAATATCAAAACGAATCGTACCCGCAATAGCATAAGCTACAACCAAAGGCGGTGATGCCAAAAAGGCTTGTTTTGCATAAGGGTGAATACGCCCGTCAAAGTTACGATTACCCGAAAGCACAGCCGTTGTGTATAAATCGCGATCTATCACTTCTTTTTGAATCACAGGGTCAAGCGCCCCACTCATACCGTTACAGGTAGTACACGCAAAGCCAACAATACCAAAACCAAGCTGCTCAAGCTCTGGCAATAGGTTTGCGTCTTCAAGGTACGATTGCACGGCTTTAGAGCCCGGCGCTAACGACGTTTTAACCCAAGGTTTGCGCATTAACCCTTTTGCATTCGCATTACGCGCTAACAAACCTGCAGCTATTACATTGCGCGGGTTGCTAGTATTAGTACAGCTGGTAATTGCCGCAATAATACACGCACCGTCTGGCATTAAGCCTTCTTCGTTTTCAACAACGCCCGAAATACCTTCTTTCGCTAAATCGCTGGTTGAAACACGACGATGTGGATTAGAAGGCCCCGCAATATTGCGGCCAACGCTTGATAAATCAAAGGTCAAAACACGCTCGTATTTTGCGGTTTTTAAGCTATCGCTCCAAAGGCCAGCCGTTTTAGCGTAGTTTTCTACAAGGGCTATTTGCTCTTCATCGCGCCCTGTTAAACGTAAATAGTCTATTGTTTTATCGTCGATATAAAACATCGCCGCAGTCGCACCAAATTCTGGCGTCATGTTCGAAATAGTTGCTCTGTCGCCAAGCGTTAGCGCATCGGCGCCTTCGCCGTAAAACTCTAAATAGGTCGATACAACACGCTGCTCGCGTAAAAACTCAGTAATCGCCAACACAATATCGGTAGCGGTAATACCAGGCTGGCGAGTACCCGTAAGCTCTACACCTACAATATCGGGTAAACGAATGTACGATGCACGGCCAAGCATAACGCTTTCAGCTTCAAGCCCGCCTACACCCACAGCAATAACACCTAAAGCATCAACATGCGGGGTGTGGCTGTCGGTACCTACTAGCGTATCGGGGAATGCAATACCATCGCGGTTTTGAATAACAGGCGACATTTTTTCAAGGTTAATTTGATGCATAATGCCGTTACCAGGCGGGATCACATCAATATTTTTAAACGCGGTTTTAGTCCAGTTTATAAAATGAAAACGGTCATCGTTTCGGCGGTCTTCAATGGCACGGTTTTTTTCAAATGCCTCAGGATCAAAGCCTGCATGTTCAACCGCTAACGAATGGTCAACAATTAACTGCGTTGGTACCACAGGATTAACTTTAGACGGATCGCCACCTTTAGCGGCAATTGCATCGCGCAAGCCTGCTAAATCAACAAGGGCCGTTTGACCTAAAATATCGTGGCACACCACACGCGCCGGATACCACGGAAAATCTAAATCTTGTTTACGCTCAATTATTTGGCTAAGTGCATCGGTAAGCATGGTAGGATCGCAGCGGCGTACTAAGTTTTCTGCAAATACACGCGAGCTATAAGGAAGTGTGGCATAAGCGCCTGGTTTAATGGCATCAACAGCGGCTTGGGTATCGTAGTAATCTACATTTGAGCCCGCAAGCGGTTTGCGGTACTGAGTGTTATTAATTATGGTCATAATAAAAATTCGCTAATAAGTGACGGGAAATAAAAAGGCAAAAAGGTGAGCTAGGCTCACCTTACATGCTAACTAATTAGCCTCTTGATTCAATTGGCGTATAGCTGCGTGCGTCTGGCCCTGTGTAATCTGCACTTGGGCGAATAATACGGTTATTAGCACGTTGTTCTTTAACATGTGCTGTCCAACCAGTAACGCGGCTCATTACAAATATTGGCGTAAACAACTTAGTGGGAATATCCATAAAGTGATAAGCCGATGCATGGAAAAAATCAGCATTACAAAATAACTTTTTCTCGCGCCACATTACTTCTTCACAACGAACAGAAACCGGGTAAAGCACATCATCGCCCACCTCTGCCGCTAATTTTTCAGACCACTTTTTAATAATTACATTACGCGGGTCCGACTCACGGTAAATAGCATGGCCAAAGCCCATAATTTTATCTTTACGCTCAAGCATACCCATTACTTCTTGCTCAGCATGTTCTGCACTAGTAAAGCCTTCAATCATATCCATTGCAGCTTCGTTCGCACCACCATGTAATGGCCCGCGTAACGTACCAATTGCACCCGTTACACACGAATGAATATCAGACAAAGTAGAAGCACATACGCGCCCTGTAAACGTAGAGGCATTAAATTCGTGCTCTGCGTATAAAATAAGCGACACATTCATTACTTGCGCAAACAACTCGCTTGGTGCTTTGTCGTGTAATAACGTTAAAAAGTGTGCGCCTACTGAATCGTCGTCTGTTTGTGTTTCAATACGAACACCATCGTGTGAAAAGCGGTACCAGTAACAAATAATACTTGGGAACACTGCAACCATGCGGTCAATGGCATCGTTTGCTTGGCTAAAATCAAGTTCCATTTCAAGGTTACCCAACATAGAGCAACCTGTACGCATTACATCCATTGGGTGCGCGTCTTTAGGAATATTTTCAAGCACGGTTTTAAGTGCATCTGGCAAGCCACGTAAGCTTTTTAGTTTTGCTTTGTACTCAGCCAACTCGCTAGATGTAGGTAACTCACCGCGTGAAAGTAAAAACGACACTTCTTCAAACTGCGCTTTTTCAGCCAGCTCGCTAATATCGTAACCACAATACGTTAAGCCCGATCCACTTTGGCCAACTGTACATAATGCCGTTTGGCCTGCTACTTGTCCGCGTAAACCTGCGCCACCTAATGCTTTATCTACCATGATCTTCTCCTATCTTAAATTTGTGTGTGTTATCTAATTTAATAGTTATTATTTGTCAGATTTTGATGAAAAAAGGTTATCGAGTGTGTTTTCGTATGTGTGGTAATCTAAAAAGTCGTAAAGCTCAGCACGCGTTTGCATGTTTTCAATTTCGCTTTGTTGCGAGCCTTCATTTAAAATAGCCGAATACACGTTAAGTGCCGCTTTATTCATCGCTCTAAATGCACTGAGTGGGTAAAGCACCATTTCAACGCCCACATCACTTAGCTGCTCTTTGGTATAAATTGGCGTTTGGCCAAACTCAGTAATGTTAGCCAAAATAGGCACATTTAACGCATTGGCAAATGCTTGGTAATCGGCAAGGTCGTGCACAGCTTCAGCAAAAATAGCATCGGCGCCAGCTTCAACACAGGCTGCTGCGCGGTCAATGGCCGCATTTAAGCCTTCTTTTTGAAACGCATCGGTACGCGCCATAATGTAAAAATCGCTATCGGTTTTGGCATCTACCGCGGCTTTAATACGGTCAACCATTTCGCCTTGGCTTACAATTTCTTTATTTGGGCGATGGCCACAACGCTTTTGCGCCACTTGATCTTCTATATGAAAACCCGCCGCGCCTGCTTTGGTCATTTCTTTAACGGTACGTGCAATATTAAACGCCCCGCCCCAACCAGTATCGGCATCAACAAGTAAAGGTAAATCGCTTGCACCGGTAATACGGCGAATATCTTCAAGCACGTTGTCTAGGCTAGTCATGCCTAAATCAGGCATACCGAAAGAGGCATTAGCAACACCCGCACCCGAAAGGTAAATAGCTTGGTGGCCCATTTTTTCAGCCATCATTGCTGTGTAGGCATTAATAGTGCCCACTACTTGTAATGGGCGGTTATTAGCAATAGCTTGTTTAAATTTATATCCTGCTGACATGTCATTTCCTCTCTTTGAACGGTGGCTACATGGAGTAACTTATATTTTTAATCTTTCTATATGACGCTATAACTATTTTGCTTAACTTTTAGCTTTTAGCGGCTTTTACCAATCTGTGTGAGTAAACAATTATTCAGATTGGTATAAATCAAATTTGGTTTGAATATTCGCTTGCGACGCACTAATATGGCGCTTCATTAGCATTTCGGCCAGTTCGCCGTCGTGGTTTTCAATCGCGTTAATAATGGCTAAGTGTTCGTCAAACGCTTTTGATACACGCGGCCCCACCATCCCCATTTGCACGCGGTACATGCGTATTAATTGATACAGGTCGTTACAAAGCAAATGAATCAAATGCGCGTTTTTACTGCCTTTTATAATGCGATAATGAAAATCTAAATCGCCTGCTTCTTGGTAGTACGACTCGCCTTCTTTAACGCGCTGCGTTTGTAAATGTTGATTAAGTAATTGCTTTAAGCCTTTAATTTCATCTGGCTCCATATTGTCGGCAGCTAAGCGGCACGCTAAGCCCTCAAGCGAGCTACGCACTTGGTAAACCTCAATTAAACGCTCAGCTGTTAGCGCTACAACACGGCAACCTACATTGGCTTTGCGCTCAACTAAATAACAGCTTTCAAGGCGGTTTAGCGCCTCACGCAATGTTGCGCGGCTTACGCCGTAACGCTTTGCAAGCTCAGGCTCCGAAATTTTACTACCTTGGGCAATAGTGCCTTCAACAATCTCACGGCGCATATTTACAAATACCTGATCGGATGCTGTGGTAACGGGCGCTTCGTTTAAAAATGAGTCTGTCATAAGTTAATATTTAGATTGTCGACAATTCGTATCGCCATAATGGGCGCATTAAAAAAACATGTCAACCCTAAAACCCAACATACAGGCTAAAAAACAGCCTTATTGTCGACACTATTAGTCTAAAGTATGATAAAAATAGCTTATAAATACCTAAGAACCACAAAGTGTCGACAGCACCAGTTAATTAGGGGGCGCATTTTTATCACTGAAATTTAGTTATTTAAATGCTAAAATCGCGCTTTATTTTTAATGTACGAGCTAGCGCGTGAACGCCAATACTTTTATTCCTGAGCACTTTATCGACGACGTAAAAACCTACCTGCCAAATCATTTAAAGTTAGATGACTTTATAAATGCGTGTCGTCGCCCGCTCAGAAAATCTATCCGCGTTAATACATTAAAAATTACCGTTGAAGACTTTATTAAAAAAGCAGAACAAAAAAATTGGCAACTTACGCCAATCCCTTGGTGTAGCGAAGGCTTTTGGCTAGAGCGCCCAAGTAATGAAGAGCAAAACCTAGCCCTGGGTAATACCGATTTGCACCTAAGCGGCGCCATGTACGTGCAAGAGGCAAGTTCTATGCTGCCGCCTATTGCTCTTAAGCAAAGCATACAAACAAGCAACACCGTGCTTGATATGGCGTCGGCGCCGGGTTCTAAAACATCGCAGCTAGCAGCACTAATGAACAACCAAGGCGTGTTGGTTGCTAATGAGCTTTCGTCGTCGCGTTTAAAAGTATTGAGTGCCACTTTAAAACGTATGGGTGTGGGTAACTGTGCGCTTTCACACTTTGATGGCGTTATATTTGGTAACTACATGTATGAATGTTTCGATAGCATATTGCTAGACGCGCCCTGCTCTGGCGAAGGCACCGTACGTAAAGATGCAGACGCATTAAAAAATTGGTCAATCGAATCAAACATTCAAATAGCCCAAGTACAAAAAGACTTAATAAAAAGCGCATTTTACGCGTTAAAACCCGGCGGCACGCTTGTTTATTCAACCTGTACGCTCACCCCGCTCGAAAACCAGCAAGTATGCGAATATTTGCTTGCAGAATTTGGCGAGTTTATAACGCCCGAGTCGCTTAGCGATTTATTTCCGGGCGCCGATAAAGCAACAACGACCGAGGGCTATTTGCACGTTTGGCCGCAAACCTACGACAGCGAAGGCTTTTTTATTGCCAAGTTTAAAAAGCACGCAAGTTGTAACAACCCAAACCAAACAGTAAAAAAAGGCGCGTTTCCGTTTGTTGAGTTTGATAAAAAACCAACAACTGCATTTATGAGCGAGCTTAAAAAACACTTTGGTTTAACAAACTTACCCGGCACATTAATGCAGCGCGACAAAGAACTGTGGTTATTCCCGCAGGGGTTTGATGCAATTCAAAACAAAATTAAATACGCCCGCTTAGGTATTCAAATAGGCATTATTCATAAAAATGGCGTAAGGCTAACCCACGAGTTTGCTACAGTTTTAGGCAATGCGTGTAAAACCAACACGTATGCGCTAAATAGCGAACAAGCAAACGACTACTTTAATGGTAAAGATGTACGACTAGCCGAGCCTATAAAAGAACTAGGCGAAGTGGTATTAACTTTATGCGGCTGCCCTATTGGGCTAGGAAAGTGGCAAAAAAATAAGATCAAAAACTCACTACCGCGCGATCTAGTGCAAAATACCCAGTTAATAAACTGGGAGTAAATATACTTAAATCACGTATAAAATGTGTACAACACAGTTAAGTGTTTGTATTAACTGCAGTATAAAAAATGCACTAAAAATATGTAATTTTAAGAGCTTTGACTATACTTAAAACACTTTCAACTTCTCCCTATGAATTAGAAAGTTTTTAGTTAGCGCAAGGCTCAAAAGAGCCCGTTATAGCCCAGAGTTTCCCTAAATCACTCTGGGCATTTTTTTGTCTGCTTAAATACATGAGTGAAATGAAATAAAATTCACAAAGGGTCGCTCTGTGATTAATTAGTAATCAAGTAATTTAATCACCACCGAGAAGTAAAGGAGAAGACAAGGAGAAGTAATTTAAGGGCAGGTAAATAATTTGGGTTTAACTATGTTTATCTCTGTGTAGCGCGCAGCGCCTTAGTGTGCTCGGTGGTTATTTTTATTTATAAGTAACAAGAAGCTACGCTTCTAACGTGAGCAAGCTCTACGTCTACAAAGCAAAGCCAATTTTACACCGTACATTGCTAAGTGATTTTGTCACCACCGAGCAGTGAAGGAGAATACAAGGAGAAGTAATCTAAGGGCAGGTAAATAATTTGGATTTAAATATATTTATCTCTGTGTAGCGCGCAGCGCCTCAGTGTTCTCGGTGGTCATATTGTTATAAATAACAAGAAGCTGCGCTTCTAACGTGAGCAAGCTCAACGTCTACAAAACTAACTTAAACTTTACACCGTAGACGCGCAGCTTGCTGGCGTTTAAAAGCAACGCTTTTACATATCTATAAATAAAGCGCCAGCAAGCAAGGCGCCTACAATACATCAGCACCGTACATTACTAAGTGATTATGTCACCACCGAGCAGTGAAGGAGAAAACAAGGAGAAGTGATTTAAGGCTGGTAAATATTTTTTGGGTTTAACTTTGTTTATCTCTGTGTAGCGCGCAGCGCATCTGTGTTCTCGGTGGTAGTATTTTTATAAATAACAAGAAGCTACGCTTCTAACGTGAGCAAGCTCTACGTCTACAAAGCAAAGTCAATTTTACACCGTAGACGCGCAGCTTGCTGGCGTATAAAAGCAACGCTTTTACATATCTATAAATAAAGCGCCAGCAAGCAAGGCGCCTACAATACATCAGCACCGTACATTACTAAGTGATTATGTCACCACCGAGAAGTGAAGGAGAAAACAAGGAGAAGTGATTTAAGGCTGGTAAATATTTTTTGGGTTTAACTTTGTTTTCTCTGTGTAGCGCGCAGCGCCTCTGTGTTCTCGGTGGTCATATTTTTATAAATAACAAGAAGCTTCGCTTCTAACGTGAGCAAGCTCAACGTCTACAAAACTAACTTAAACTTTACACCGTACATTGCTAAGTGATTCTGTCACCACCGAGAAGTAAAGGAAAATACGAGGTAAAGTAACTAACCATCACTTATTTTTTCTCTGTGTAGCGCGCAGCGCCTCGGTGTTCTCGGTGGTCATATTTTTATAAATAACAAGAAGCTGCGCTTCTAACGTGAGCAAGCTCAACGTCTACAAAACTAACTTAAACTTTACAGCGTAGACGCGCAGCTTGCTGGCGTTTAAAAGCAACGCTTTTACATATCTATAAATAAAGTGCCAGCGAGCAAGACGCCTACAGTAAATCAATACCGTACATTGCTAAGTGATTTAATCACCACCGAGAAGTAAAGGAGAAGCCAAGGAGAAGTGATTTAAAGGCTGGTAAATATTTATGGGCTTAACTTTGCTTTTCTCTGTGAAGCCCCAGCGGCTCGGTGTTCTCGGTGGTCATATATTTTATAAATAACAAGAAGCTGCGCTTCTAACGTGAGCAAGCTCTACGTCTACAAGTAAATGCCAAACCTTACCCTGTAGGCGTGAAGCTTGTTGGCGCACAATTGTTAAAACAAACTACTTTCAAAAATTAACGCGCCAGCAAGCAAGTCGCCTACAGTAATATCAACGCCGTACATTGCTAAGTGATTATTTCACCACCGAGAAGTAAAGGAGAAACCAAGGAGAAGTGATTTAAAGGCTGGTAAATGTTTATGGGCTTAACTTTGCTTTTCTCTGTGTAGCGCCAGCGACTCGGTGTTCTCGGTGGTCATATTTTTTATAAGTAACAAGAAGCTGCGCTTCTAACGTGAGCAAGCTCTACGTCTACAAGTAAATGCCAAACCTTACCCGTAGACGCGAAGCTTGCTCACGCACAATTGTTTAAAACAAACTACTTTCAAAATTAACGCGCCAGCAAAAAAATAATAAGCCTTCTTTCTTTAAAAATAACGCGCCAGCAAGCAAGGCGCCTACAGTAATATCAACACCGTACATTGCTAAGTGATTATTTCACCACCGAGAAGTAAAGGAGAAACCAAGGAGAAGTGATTTAAAGGCTAGTAAATATTTATGGTCTTAACTTTGCTTTTCTCTGTGAAGCGCCAGCGACTGGGTGTTCTCGGTGGTGATATTTTTATAAGTCATAAGAAGCTGCGCTTCTAACGTGAGCAAGCTCACCATCTACAAGTAAATACCAAACCTTACCCGTAGACGCGCAGCTTGCTGGCGTTTAAAAGCAACGCTTTTACATATCTATAAATAACGCGCCAGCAAGCAAGGCGCCTACAAGAAAATACCAACCCCTCCCTTTTAGAAGGGCTTCATTCTATCAAACCAATGCCGTGCTTTATTTATGTTCTAGGTCGAATTCGGTGGTGTGGCCGTCGCCGTGGATGAGTTGATAGCGGGCTAAGTCGCCGTTATCTAACGTTATTAGGCTTATTGCGGAGTCGCTTACTAAATACTTTTGGCCTTCGCCTAGGGTTTGGTGTTTGTCTACTTCCATGTGCCAGCGTTTGGTGAAAAAGTTAAGCGGGCTTTTGGGGCCGTATAAAATAGAGTCTAGTTTGTCTAGTACGTTTATTAACTTACGCGGGAATTCGTTTTTTATCCCGCTTGCGGTGAGCTGCCATATTCTGTTTGGGTGATCGCCAAAGCGCTTTTGCACCGAAAAACAAAACGAGTAATGTACATCGCCTGATAAAATAAGGGTTTCGTTTGGGGTGTCGGTGCGTCTAAAAGTGTCGAGTAGTTTTTTAGCCGAGCCTTCGTGGGCCATCCAGTTTTCTACATCCACCATCAGTGGCTGGCCGCATATATTAAAAGCCGCTTGAATGGCTTCTATTGATTTAACACCAAATACCGGCGCGGGCGATACTATAATAACTTTATCGTGGCTTAGTAGGCTTTCTTCAAGCTCTGTAAGGCGCTCCCAATCAAGCAGGCCTGATGGCTCGTTAAAATTACTTTCGTTACGCCAGCGGTGTGTGCGGGTGTCGAGCACCACAACTTTAGGTGTTGTAGTTAACTCGTAATGCCAATGGTTAAATTCGTTAAGGGGTTTATCAAACGCTTTAAATTGCCATTGGTTGTTAGCACTTAAGCTTTGTTTAAATGGCGGTATTAGCGCGCTTGTTTTTGTTAGCGCGTCGTTACCCATACCTTGAAACAGCCAGTAACTAATAAGCCCATTATTAATTATACGTTTACTGCTTGGGTTTTGGTTTATGGCTTGCTCCCACCCTGCGGTGAGGTTCCAATCGTCGGTTACGTCGTGATCGTCAAACATCATTAACGTCGACACATTAGCAAATAATTTTTCTACTTCATTCAGCCCTTTAGCATAGCCAAGCAACGCCGATTTTTCGGCATTAAAAATACGTTGATGCTCTGGGTTTTGCCCCGTGTAATGCGCGTTTTGTAAATCAACACATTGCCAGGCAGCGGCGCTTAAATTAAGTAAATAAAGCGCTATAAATTCTTCAAAGTGAATGAGGTGGTTAAATGCTTTTACGCTTGAAAAATGCGGCTCGTCTTTTTTTAGCCAGTAACCCACACCCAGCTTTGAGCGCTTTTGCCACGGTGTTTTGGGTAAAAAATGGTGCCTGTTGTATAGCTGTTCATCAATTTTGTTAGGCAGTGGCAACGCCATGGGTTGCTCTTTATAAATACCTAGTTTTTCAATAAGCTGATGAATAACCAACAACATAGGCCCTGCTACATCGTCGGCGTAAACTTGGTCGCCGCTTAACAGCAATAATTGTGCGCCGGATGTATTTTGGCTGCGTTGAGTGTTTTGCCATTGGCTTGATGTTACTAGGCTATCTTTTGCGGGGTGATGCGCGTTTCGGCACGAGCCATGTAATATGCTATTTAGTTTATTGGGTATAACAAATGCTGGGGCTGTTTGGTTACTGTAAGCCCAAGCTGATAGGTCAACCTCATTGCCATTTATTATTAATTGATACGCTAGTAATGTGTCGAGTGCAAAAGGTGTACTTGCCGGTTTTACAACTATAAAGTGTAAATAAAGGCGTTCGCCTAGTGTAATGGTTTGTTGCTCGCTAGTACTTTGCGTATTGAGTATATTAATTTGGCACTGTGCGGGGATTGACGTTGCAAATACTATGCATACGCCTGTTTGCTCAGCGCGGCGCACCATTGGCCCCATAAGTAACATAGGAAGTTGCGCCGCGTGAGTCGTCATATTATTAGCCTTTAGCTGCTAATTTAAATAGCGAGTAAAAGTTATCGGTTGTGGCTTTAGCTAGCTCGTTAAAGCTAATGCCTTTTAACTCACTAATGTAATACGCAACATCTTGCACGTAAGCAGGCTGATTAGTTTGCCCACGGTGCGGTACGGGTGCTAAATACGGCGAATCTGTTTCTATTAGTAGTCGGTCGAGTGGGATTTGCTTTACCACGTCTTTGAGCTCTACTGCATTTTTAAACGTTACAATGCCTGAAATAGAAATATAAAAGCCCATATCTATGGCTTTTTTAGCCATGTCCCAGTCTTCTGTAAAACAATGCAATACGCCGCCACAGTTTTCGGCGTTGTGCTCGCGCATTAGGTTTATGGTATCGGCACGGGCGTCGCGTGTATGAATAATTAGCGGCTTTTGTAGTTCGTTTGCCACGTCAATATGGCCTACAAAACTTGCTTGCTGCACAGCATGTGTGTCTTTTGCGTAGTAGTAATCTAGGCCTGTTTCGCCTATGGCAACTACTTTATTGTGTGACGCTAAATCAATTAATTGCTGTTTGTTAAGCGCGTCTTTTTGATCGAGCGGATGTACGCCACACGAGGCCGATACATCGTCGTAGTGCTTAATTTTATCAAGCATACTTGGGAATTGGTCAAGCGTAACGCTTACACATAAAAAGTGTTCAACCTGTTTGGCGCGTGCTTGGTCTAGCACTTGGTCTAGGTTTAAATCGAGTTTATCAAAATCAAGACGGTCTAAATGGCAATGCGAATCTACAATCAAAATTGGGCCTGTTTTTTACTACATGGTGTAAGTTGGATTACCGGAGTTTAACATAGTCCCCAGTAGTTTTTCGATCTTGGCGTTCAGGTTTGTTTTGTCGTCTAAAAAGCTAATACCAATTCCTGGCGGGTTTGAGCTTTGTGCGCCCTGCGGGGTGATCCACGCAACCTTACCAGTGACTATGTCGTCTTCTAGTGCGTCGGGAAGGGTTACACGTAACGCCAGCGAGTGCCCTACTTCGTAACGCATGTTAGTACGCACAAATAAGCCGCCTTTTTTTAAGTAAGGCATGTAACAGCGATATAATTCATCTAGGTCGTCTATATCTACTAATAGCTCTTGCATGGTTAATCCTTTTATTTATTACGTAAAATGTACGCTAATCGTGATACGGCGAGCGGTAAATTAAGGCCGAGAATTTTTGTGTTATTTTGCAAAAATTCGCTGAGTGCTTGCTGCGCTTCTTGATACGCTTCAAAGCTCATACCTTGTAATAATTGCTGTTTTAATTGCTCGCTTAAAAATAAGGTAAATATACGAACCAGCTCCGGTTGTTTATTTATTATATCGACTAACGCTTTGAAATTATGGCTTTGTTTAAACTCAGTTGCAAACTTATAAAGGGTATCTATATTTTGTAACTGGTTTTGCTCTTGCCACTGTTTTACTTGTAATGGCTGGCTATAAAAAAGCGGTAGCCAAGGGTAATTTTGTATTTGTAACGACTCAAGCCATTGCTGCGCTAGTTGTGTACTTGTTACTTTTACGTCGGTTTTAGCGCATCGGCTTAAAATAGTGGCTGGCAATTGCGCAGGTTGGCTTGTGGTTAATATTAAAAACCGGCTATTGCTTGGTTCTTCAAGCGTTTTTAACAAAGCGTTAGCCGCTGCCATGGTCATTTTTTCGCAGTTTTCTATTACCACTACTTTGTTGCCATTTTGAGCTGCTGAGTGGTTCATAAAATCGCTAATGGCGCGTATGTCGTCTACGCCAATGCTTTGGCCGTCTACCTGGGTTATGCGCTTGTCGGGGTGTGTACCCGCAAGGTTAAGCGAGCAACTTTTACATTGTCCACATGGCGCTAAAATACTGTTTGGTGCGGCTGTTTGCTGGGTAATATTTTGGCATAACAAGGCATTGGCTAGTTCGTCACTTAAGGCAAACTTACCTACACCCACAGGCCCACAAAACAATTGGGCATGATGAAAACGCTGACCACGAAAGCTTTGTGCTAAGTGTTGCTGTGTTTCATATAGCCAAGGTAGAGACATGTTATTTTAGCTCTTCAAAAAAAGTACGTAATACGTTTGTGATATCGCGATGTACTTTATCAATTTCTTGATTGGCATCTACGGTTTTAATTGAGTTGTCGTCGCTTGCAAGCTCTAGGTAGCGCATGCGTGTACGCTGAAAAAACTCAATGGCTTCTTGCTCTATTCGATCAAGTTCACCTCGCCCTTTAGCACGTTCAAGGCCAATTACTGGGTCTATGTCGAGGTAAATGGTTAAGTCGGGCTTTAGGCCTTTTAATACCATAGACGATAACGACGCTAGTGTATTTGAGCTAATCCCACGCCCGCCACCTTGATACGCCTGCGACGATAAGTCGTGACGGTCGGCTAATATCCATTTACCTTGCTCAAGCGCAGGGTTTATTACGTTATGCATTAGCTGCGAACGTGCGGCGTACATAATAAGCAGCTCGGTTTCGAAGGCTATTTCTTCTTCGTGCTCGGCTTTTACTAATGTACGTAACGACTCGGCCAATGGCGTGCCGCCAGGTTCGCGTACGTTAATGTAATCTATTTGTTTTTTGTTTAAAAAGTCTTGACAAAGTGAAATAGCGGTTGATTTACCCGCGCCTTCTAAGCCTTCTACTACTATAAATTTTGGTTTCATAAACACGTTAATTCTTTTTATTTAAGATATAGGTTTTTACTGCCGCGTTATGTTGTTTTAACGTGGTAGAAAATTGGTGGCTGCCATCGCCTTTTGCTACAAAGTAAACATAGTCGCTTTGCGGCGGATTTACCGCAGCTAAAATAGCTTCTTTTGATGGCATAGCTATTGGCGTTGGCGGTAATCCATCAATACGGTAGGTATTGTATGGCGTATGATTGCGTAAATCTTTGTATTTAATATCGCCGTCAAAGTTTTCACCCAGTCCATATATTACGGTTGGATCGGTTTGAAGGCGCATTTTTGTGTTTAACCTATTAACAAAAACCGAAGCAATTAACGGGCGCTCGCTGGCTACTGCGGTTTCTTTTTCAATAATTGAGGCCATTATTAGTGCCTCGTACGCGGTGTTGTAAGGTAAATTGTTAGCGCGTTTTTCCCATGCATCGCTTAGTATTTGTTGCATGGTTTGTGCGGCGCGTTTTAATACACTGCTTGCGGTATCGTTATGCTGGTAGTGGTAAGTATCTGGAAATAACCAGCCTTCTAACAATGTATCTTCATTTATAATTTGCTTACCTAACTCGTCTAACTTTAGATCGTTATTTAAATTAGGCGCATTTTTAATATTTGCTAATACATCGCGCAGCGCTTGGCCTTCAATAATGGTAAAGCTAAAGCTGATTTGTTGACCTTGGTTTATTTTTTTTATGTTATTAATAACACTGGTATTTGAGAGCTCGTAAAGCCCGGCTTTTAAATCGGTTAGAGTGGGGTCTAGCTTTGCAATAACTTGGTAACGCCAACAGCTTTCAACCCAGTTTGTTGCTTGCCATTGCTGGCATAATTTATTAAAACCGGTGCCCTTTTTTACCTCAAATTGCGTGCTTTCGCTTATATTTAGCGGGCTTTGTAGGGTTGCCTGCAATTGCTGATAGCCAATAGCTGTGCTAATAATCGCTAAAAAAGCGACTGATAAAATAACTTTTAACACTAAGCCTCCTTGGCTAATAAATTAGTTAGCAATGCGTTGCTGCGGGCAACATTAAAGCACTGCTGCTCTATGCGTTTAACAGGTACTGCATGCATTAAGCTGTTGCATACAAATACAGCATCGGCCTTGGTTAAATCGTTTACTGTAATGTGTTTAAACTCAACCCTTAATTTATCACATAACGCTTGCAGATAAACGCCCTTTATACCGCATTCATTGAGCTTTGGTGTAAATACTTTACCGTGTTTAATGGCAAATATATTAGCTGCTGAGACTTCAATTACCTGGTTGTTGTAGTCGAGCACAAGTACGTCATCGCAATTTTGCGTTTGCATGGCTTTTTTAATGAGTACTTGCTCTAACCTATTTAGGGTTTTTAGCCCCGCAAGTAAAGGCTGCGCCGCTAATTTAATAGGGCTTATTTCAAGGCTAACCCCCTGCTCTGCAAGTGCATTGTAGTTTGCAGGGTATTCAAGCACACTTACTATAATTGTTAAATTACATTCGCTTGGTAAGTTATATCCACGCCCGCCTTCACCGCGTGTTACGAGTATTTTTAACACGCCCGTTTGCTTTTGTTTTACTTGATTGTGTATGTGTTGCTCTAAAGGGCTAAAGTCGAGTTCAGGAAAGGCTAATCGCTTTGCACATTCAGCTAAGCGAGCTTTGTGGTGGTGCCAATATTCAACTTGCCCATTTACAATTTTTGCTGTTGTAAAAAAACCATCGCCATAGTTTAAGCCTCTGTCGGTTATGCTAACGGCGTTTGATTGGCTGGCATTTATGATTGTTTGCGTATTGTTTATTATTTTTTGCATATAAAAAAAGCCCAGTTAAACAACTGAGCTCTTATAAAGTGGTTCGTTGTTAAAAAAGATTATACCTTTTTAAATAGCAACGAGCCATTAGTACCACCAAAGCCAAATGAGTTACACAGTGAGTAATCTAGTTTTGCATCGCGTGCTGTATGCGCAATGTAATCTAGGTCACAGCCTTCATCTGGATTATCAAGGTTGATAGTAGGCGACACTTTTTGATCTTTTAGCGACAATATCGACACGATTGATTCAACTGAGCCCGCTGCACCCAGTAAGTGACCCATCATCGATTTAGACGAGCCAACCATTACGTCTTTTGCAGCATCACCAAAAATAGATTTAACTGCAGCAGTTTCGGCTTTATCGCCAGCGTTGGTCGATGTACCGTGGGCGTTAATGTAACCTACTTGATCTGCATTTACTTGCGCATCTTTTAATGCGTTTTCCATGGCAAGGGCTGCGCCTGCGCCGTCTTCTGGTGGAGATGTCATGTGGAATGCATCGCCACTCATACCAAAACCAACTAGCTCGGCATAAATGTTTGCGCCACGTGCTTTTGCGTGTTCGTATTCTTCAACAACTACAACACCCGCACCGTCAGAAAGTACAAAACCGTCACGGTCTTTATCCCACGGGCGCGACGCTGCTTGTGGGTCGTCGTTACGTGTTGATAATGCGCGTGCTGCGTTAAAACCACCCATACCAATAGGTGTACACGCTTTTTCGGCACCGCCAGCAACCATAGCGTCGGCATCGCCGTAGGCAATCATACGTGCTGCATGGCCAATGTTATGTAAACCTGTCGTACACGCAGTTACAATTGAAATATTAGGGCCACGTAGACCGTACATTATTGATAAATGACCCGAGATCATATTAATAATGGTAGAAGGTACATAAAATGGAGATAGCTTACGTGGGCCACTGTTAAGTAACTTAACGTGGTTTTCTTCAATTAGCGTTAGGCCGCCAATACCAGAACCAACAGCAACACCAATGCGCGTTGCGTTTTCTTCTGTGATTTCTAGGCCTGAATCTTTAAAGGCTTGAACACCCGCTGCTAAACCATATTGGATAAATAAATCCATTTTTTTTGCATCTTTTGCTGGCATATAAGCCGATGCATCAAAGTCGTTGATTAAACCAGCGAACTTTGTTCCAAATTTTGATGTGTCAAAGTGTGTTATTGTTTGTATACCACTTTTAGCATCTAATAAGCCTTGCCAGGTTGATTGAACATCATTGCCTAGCGGCGTCAACATTCCTAAGCCAGTTACGACGACACGACGTTTAGCCACGGTTTGCCTCCAATAAGGGATATTTATAATTTTATTAAAATTTTAACCATTTTAATTTTTAAATGGTTTTTTAATCCAATTAGATTCACAAGGGGATCATCATACCCAAGCAACCTCAAAGTGCGAGTCTCAAACTTGTTTGACAACACATAACGCAAACAAAATTAATGTTAGTTAAATTTGGGGAGTTAAGGTTTGATTTTTGAATCATGAACTTTGAGGTGGTTTGGATACATAGATTAAAGGCAGCGAATGCTGCCTTTAATATACAATTGATTACTCAGCGTGAGCTGTTACGTAATCGATTGCGCTTTGAACTGTAGTGATCTTTTCAGCTTCTTCGTCTGGGATCTCAGTGTCAAACTCTTCTTCAAGAGCCATTACTAGTTCTACAGTATCAAGAGAATCTGCACCTAGGTCATCTACGAAAGAAGATTCGTTTTTAACTTCTTCTTCTTTAACACCTAGTTGTTCAATGATAATTTTTTTTACGCGTTCTTGGATATCGCTCATTCTTCTTTCCTTTATTAAAACGCCAATGCGTTATTTTCAGATTGCGGGGTAGTTTACGCCGCATAATTCTCTGATTCAATGATCTGACCGTAAATAATTGTCTGGTCAAACCTCTGAGTGTGTGTTTTCCCTGTTATCGCTTATTTTAATAGCAATTTCAAGTATGTTTAAAGCAAGTTCACAAATAATTCAATGTTTTTTAGTGAATTATGCCAACTTAATTTTACTCTTGTAATGGCTATATGGTTATTAAACCATATACATCGCGCCATTTACATGCAAAGTTTCACCTGATACATACGCAGCAGCGTCAGATGCTAAATAACACACTGCAGCTGCAATTTCGCCAGGCTGACCTAAACGACCCGCTGGCACATTGGCTAAAGTGGCTGCTTTTTGGTCATCGGTTAGCTCGTTGGTCATATCTGTTTGGATAAAACCCGGTGCAATTACGTTCACTGTAATACCGCGTGAGGCAACTTCGCGTGCTAATGATTTAGAAAAACCAATAACACCCGCTTTAGCCGCAGCGTAGTTAGCTTGCCCTGCATTACCCATAGTGCCTACTACCGAACCAATATTAATGATACGGCCGTTCTTTTTCTTCATCATTGGGCGTAACACTGCCTTAGACAAACGGAAAATAGAGCTTAGGTTGGTGTCGATAATATCGTCCCACTCGGCTTCTTTCATTCGCATAAGTAAATTGTCGCGCGTGATACCTGCGTTATTTACTAGTACGTCAATATCACCTAAGTCGGCTTTTATTGCTGCCAAAGTAGCCTCAATTGAAGCAGGATCGGTGACGTTTAATGCATAACCTTTACCGTTATCACCTAAATAGTCACTAATGTTAGCCGCACCTGACTCGCTTGTTGCTGTACCAGCGACTTTTGCGCCTTGTGCAACCAGCATAGTTGCAATTGCTTTACCAATACCACGGCTTGCGCCTGTAATTAGGACAACTTTGCCCTCTAAAGAAAATAAATTAGACATTTTTTTACTCTTATTTAGCTGTATCAATTGAAGCGGCGTCGTTTACTGAGCCACATACCATTGCTTTATCAATTCGTTTTGCCAGGCCTGTTAATACTTTACCCGGACCAAATTCGTAGCTTTGCGTTACGCCTTGCGCTACTAATGCTTGCACGGTTTCTGTCCAGCGTACTGGGCTGTATAATTGGCGTACAAGTGCATCTTTAATCGCGTCAGCTGAACTTTCTGCTTTTACATTTACATTATTAATTACATCACACTTAGGTGTATTAAATGTTAAAGCGGCTAAATCATTCGCCAGTTTTTCTGCTGCCGGCTTCATCAGTTCGCAGTGCGAAGGCACACTAACCGACAACGGTAATGCGCGTTTTGCGCCCGCTTCTTTACAGGCTACTGATGCTCTATCTACTGCCGCTTTATGCCCGGCTATTACAACTTGACCTGGTGAATTGTAGTTAACTGGCGATACAACTTCGCCTTGTGCTGATGCTGCACACGCCGCTTTAATTTCGTCGTCGCCTAAACCAATAATAGCGGCCATTGAGCCCACACCTGCTGGTACGGCTTCTTGCATGTACAAGCCACGGTTTTCTACTAATTTTACAGCTTCGCTTAAACTAATCACGTTACTGCATACCAGTGCTGAATATTCACCTAAGCTGTGCCCTGCCATGACAACATCGGCGTCTTGGTTTTTAGCTAACCAGTCGCGATAAATCGCAACGCTTGCGGTTAATAATGCAGGTTGAGTTCGGTGGGTTTCGTTTAGTTTTTCTTCTGGACCGTTAAGAACTAACGCTGCTAAGTCGTATCCCAATGCGGTTGATGCTTCTGCAAACGTTGATTTTACAATGTCGGAGGTTTCTAAAAGCGCTTGTAACATACCTACGCTTTGCGAACCTTGACCTGGGAATAGAAGTGCAATTTTTTGTGCCATACTTTGCTCTTTTTAATTAAACAAATAAATAATGAAATACACGGCACATCAATTTACTGATTGGCCACCGTGTCTTTAGAATGTGTTTTTTCGAAAATAGCGGCTATTTTAGTGGGAAGTTGACGTTCAACTTCTTTTACCGCTTCATCGATTGCTGCTTGAAATGCCTTAGCTGAGGCGTTTCCATGGCTTTTAACGACAATACCGCGCAATCCTACCAGAGAAGCACCGTTATACTGGTCGGGGTTCACCCTTTTATAGAGTTTTTTTATGATTGGGCTAAGGATAAACGCCATACATTTATATATAAGGTGTTTTTCGAGGGCTTTTGAGAACTTATTCATGATAAGTTTGGCTATGCCTTCACAGGTTTTAAGGGCAACGTTGCCAACAAACCCTTCACATACGATAACGTCGGCCTTACCTGTAAAAATATCGCTACCTTCACTGTAACCAATATAATTTATATGTGGGCTTTGCTGCATTAATTGCGCAGCGTGTTTTATGTCGTCGTGGCCTTTTATGTCTTCGGCACCAATGTTTAGCAAACTTACCCGTGGGTTATCGTAGCCAAGCGCTTGGCCAGCAACCACTGAGCCCATTAAGCCAAATTGGTAGAGTATTTCGCTATCGCAATGTACGTTGGCGCCTAGGTCGAGCAAATAAACTGGATTTTTACGCTCTGTAGGTACCGATGAAATAAGTGCGGGACGTTTTACACCGGGTAACATTTTTAATACGTAATGCGCCATAAAAAATAATGCGCCAGTATTACCTGAACTTACGCATGCTTGAGCCTCGCCTGATTTTACTAAATCAAGGGCAACGCGCATTGAAGAATCTTTTTTTGAACGAACAGCAACAGCAGGTTCGCAGGCATTAGTGACTATTTCACTGCAATGACGAATTATGAGTCTTGGGTGAGATAAAGAATCGAGGGATTCGAGTTCTTTAGATATAACTTGCTCGTTACCACACAGTATAAGTGTAAGGTTGGCGTGAGCGTTTACTGCACTAACAGCAGCAGGAATAGATGAACGGGGGCCGTAATCGCCCCCCATCATATCTAACGCTATGGTTAGATTATTCAGCATCAAAGCAATCTCTTAGTTAGAAATTACTTGAACGCCTTTGTAGTAACCGTCAGCAGTTACATGGTGACGACGATGAGTCTCACCTGAAGTTTGGTCAACTGTTAAAGTTGGACCGTTGATCGCATCGTGTGAACGGCGCATGCCGCGTCTTGCACGAGACTTTTTGCTTTTTTGTACAGCCATTAGTCTTCTCCTAAGAATCTTTCTTAAGTTGTTTCAAAATATCAAATGGATTTGGTTTATCATCTTCCGCTTTTAATACACCAAAGCTGGCAGGCTTTGATGAGTAATTGCACGAAGCTTCGTTGTGTGTAGGCACTAATGGCACCGCTAAAATTAATTCGTCTTCGATTAACTCAAACACGTTAATTTCACCGTTTTCATCAAGCGCTACTTCATCGTAGTCTTCTGGAAGATCATCCGACTCAGCATCCAAACCAATTGGCGAATACATAAAGTCTTGATCCAAATCCAACCCTAAATCATCATTACAACGTTGACAAGTTACAGTAACGTGTGTGGACAAATTGCCGCTAATCACAACTAAACCTTGCTCATCGTTTTTGCACTGAATTTTTACCGCTATTTCACCTACTTCTTCCTGTACAACACCTCGTAAACGAGTCAGTTTTTCAAGCGGTACAATACCATCGTATGATAAACGGTGTTGCGCTGCTTTCCCAGGATGAAGAGTGAAGGGAATTTTTACCTTTTGCATAGGGGCTGCATCATATAGATAGTTAGTTTGTTAGTCAAAGTAAAAAACCATTTTTACTAGGTTTTTCACGTGTTTTACTCACGGATCTGATTTATCCTAACTCAATCTGATTTATCTTAGGAAAACCATTCATGAAGCACTCGCTTATTTTAGCCTCAAGCTCGCCTTTTAGGCAGTCTTTATTACAAAAATTTAATTTACCGTTTGAAACCTTTTCGCCCGATGTTGACGAATCAGCACTTGAAAACGAAACACCCAATGAGTTAGTTAAGCGTTTAAGTGAACTTAAAGCTACTGAAGCTACTAAACATTTTAACGAAGGTTTAGTTATTGGCTCTGATCAAGTGGCTGTGTTTAATGACCAAATTTTAGGTAAACCGCACACTAAAGAAAACGCCGTAAAGCAATTGAGCCTGTTTAGTGGCCAAACAGTTACTTTTTTAACCGGATTATGTGTTTTTGATATTCAAAGTGGGCAAAGTAGAAGCCTTGTTGAACCATTTAATGTGACTTTTAAAACACTCACTACAGCACAAATTAGCGCTTACTGCGATGCAGAACAACCTTATAATTGTGCTGGTAGCTTTAAAAGTGAAGGACTCGGCATTTGTTTATTTGAAAAACTAAGCGGTGACGATCCCAATAGTTTAATTGGATTGCCACTCATTAAACTCAGCCAATTATTAGCTGAGTTTAATGTTGATGTGTTGAGCCTTCAAACCAAATAACGCTTGCTTTAAGTGTTAGCCTATTAATACCTGTTGCAACTGTTGGTAGCTATCGACTGTTGCAATTGGGTCATACTCACTTAATTGCTGTGCATTGTGTACACCCATAGTAACGCCTATTCGGTCCATGTTTGCTGCCCTACCCATTGCCATATCAATTTGTGTATCACCTATCATTACAGCTTCGTTGGCACTTACGCCAAGCTCCGCTAATAATTGATAAAGCATATCGGGTGAGGGTTTAGACTGTGCATCGTCACTTGTGCGGGTGGCACTAAAAAAATGCCTCAGCTGGCTTTGATCTAATAAGCGTTCTAAACCGTCTCTTCCTTTACCTGTTGCAATAGCAAGTACTGCCCCGTTTTGTTTAAGGGCATTGAGTACGTTTGCTACATCATCAAATACAGGTGTAGGTGTTGGGTCAACTTTATAATGTGCCTTGTATGCATTAATTAGTGCGGTTTGCTTTGTTGGGTAACTGGGGAATAGCACCTCCATTGCCTTTTCAAGCGACAGCCCAATAATATTTTTTATTGCGGTGTCGCTTGGCGGTGCAATATTTAAAGATTGTGCACTGCATTTAATACAGTTAACTATTTTGCCAATTGAGTCCATGATGGTGCCGTCCCAATCAAAAATAACTAATTTGTATTGATTACTGGCCATACATTAAGACTCTTTAGCTGCGCGTAACTTTAATAAGCAATTGCTAAGGGCTTTATCAAGGGGTGCTTCTACACGCATAGTGGTTTCGTTTTTAGGGTGATAAAAACTTAAATCGTGCGCGTGTAAAAATAAGCGATTTAAACCTACTTTGCGCATTCCTGCGTCAAACGCTTGGTCACCGTATTTATCATCGCATGCAATTGGATGCCCTTTGCATTGGGTGTGTACACGAATTTGGTGTGTTCGCCCTGTTACTGGCGACGCTTGTACAAGTGAACATTCGTTAAAACGCTCTAGTACTTTAAAACGAGTATGCGACGGTTTGCCTTCAACATTGTCTACGCGAACAACGCGCTCGCCCGATTTAAGCGTGTTTTTGCGCAGGCTTTCGGTTACGTTTTTAGTTTTACCATCCCACTGGCCATCAACTAACGCCCAGTAGTTTTTTTCCATGGTTTTTTCACGAAGCTGTTCGTGTAACGATGTTAAAACTGAGCGGCGTTTTGAAATGAGTAGACACCCCGATGTATCGCGGTCTAGCCTGTGCACTAGCTCAAGGTTGCGCTCTTCTGGGCGAAGTACGCGCAGCGCTTCTATTAAGCCATAACTTAAACCACTGCCACCATGAACAGCCATGCCTGATGGTTTATTTATAACAATGAGGTATTTGTCTTCAAATAAAATATCGTCTTCAAGGCGCGTTACTTTATCTAGCTTTGAAGGTACAAACTCTTCGCGCTCAGCCACTTTTATAGGTGGGATACGAATAATGTCGTCTAACTGTAATTTATACACTGGCTTAATGCGTTTTTTATTTACACGCACCTCGCCTTTACGAAGAATTTTGTAGATTGCGCTTTTAGGCACCCCTTTTAAATGGGTAATAAGAAAGTTATCAATTCGCTGACCTAAATGGTCTTCGTTGATTGTGACAAAAGATACTTGTAAGCCGGTTTTTTCTGACATTGCCTAATCACTGATTTAAGTAAAATAATTTAGTTGCTAACACAGTTATAATAGTGGGATAATCAGCAGCGCAAATATTTAGTATTTGCAAATAACAACGGTGCTTTTTAACTTAACACATTAAAACATTCGTGATGCACATTCTGGGTAGCCGATCATACAGATCCGAGTTAAGTTTTCCAAAGCTTTTATACATACCTAGTAAACACGTGCGGTCAACTAACAGCAATGCGCGTAATATATTGCAGGTTAAGTTTGAACATGAAGTGGTTTTTAATGCGATTGAAAAAGCAATGAACAGATAATTTGTCTGATAGTGACGGCGTAAAAAGCGCCGTTCAGCAACTGCTCAATTATTGTAGTACCGTAAAGCAGCTTATTTAGAACTAAAAAAATCTAATAAATAAGTATTCATTAACATCGGCAGCGAATTTTGCTCTTAAACCAGGATTTAGCGATACATCACACTGTATTGCTCACCCACTTAATGAGCCCTACGCGCCTAATATGAATGACATTTAATAAGATTGATATGACAGGCCGACTTCTGGGTAAAACTTGTAGACGTAGCTGAAAAGCCGACAGTTTTAACACCATTAAGAATTTAATAGCGTTTAGTACGCTATTGTTTGCCAGCATTTAAAAAATACTGCTTACGAAAATACAGAGCCGTTCCGTTAAAGACCCAGTCGTGAGGCTGCACATTCTAAAAATAGGAACAACTGAACAGGCGAGAAAACATCGTCATGTCAGCGACATAATTTAATAGAGTAACAATATGAAACGTATGCTAATCAATGCAACGCAGCAAGAAGAAATGCGCGTAGCACTGGTTGATGGCCAGCGCCTATATGATTTAGATATAGAAAGCCCAGGTCACGAACAGAAAAAAGCCAATATTTATAAAGGCAAAATCACACGCATTGAACCATCTTTAGAAGCAGCATTTGTTGATTACGGTGCTGATCGTCATGGTTTCCTTCCTTTAAAAGAAATTGCCCGCACTTACTTTCCTGCTGGTTACACCTTTAATGGTCGTCCGAATATTCGTGACGTGATCAAAGAAGGCCAAGAAGTAATAATTCAGGTTGATAAAGAAGAACGTGGCCAAAAAGGCGCAGCGTTAACAACTTTTATTAGTGTTGCTGGTAGTTACTTGGTACTTATGCCTAACAACCCTCGTGCTGGCGGTATTTCTCGCCGTATTGAAGGTGATGAGCGTACCGAACTTAAAGAAGCACTCAGCCGTTTAGAACTACCTAAAGGTATGGGCTTAATTGTGCGTACTGCGGGTGTTGGTAAATCGTTTGAAGAATTAAATTACGATTTAAAAGCGTTATTAGTTCACTGGGAAGCTATTAGACAAGCTGCCGACAGTGCTAAAGCGCCGTTTTTAATTCACCAAGAAAGCAACGTAATTTTCCGTGCGATTCGTGATTACTTACGTCGTGATATTGGCGAAATTTTAATTGATAAGCCACGTGTTTTTGAAGAAGCTAAAGCGCACATTGAGCGTTTTCGTCCTGACTTTATGAGCCGCGTTAAGCTTTATCAAGGCGACACACCGTTATTTACACATTACCAAATTGAAAGCCAAATTGAGTCTGCGTTCCAACGTGAAGTGCGTTTACCATCAGGCGGTTCAATTGTTATTGACCCTACTGAAGCACTTACGTCTATCGATATCAACTCGTCTAAAGCAACAAAAGGCGGCGATATTGAAGAAACAGCACTTAATACTAACCTTGAAGCAGCTGACGAAATTGCACGCCAATTACGTTTACGCGACTTAGGTGGTTTGATTGTTATAGATTTCATCGATATGACACCTCCACGTCACCAGCGTGAAGTAGAAAACCGCTTAAAAGACGCTGCGCGCCCAGATCGTGCTCGTGTACAAATTGGTAAAATTTCTCGCTTTGGTTTACTTGAAATGTCGCGTCAGCGCCTTCGCCCTTCATTAGGTGAAGCAAGCCAAGGTGTGTGTCCTCGTTGTAGTGGTCAAGGTACAGTTCGCTCTAACGAGTCTATTGCTCTGTCTATCCTTCGTTTAATTGAAGAAGAAGCAATTAAAGACAACACTTCTCAAGTAAATGCACAAGTACCTGTTGCTGTTGCCGCCTACTTGTTAAACGAGCAACGCCGTAGTGTTCACCGTATTGAAAAGCATCACAAATGTGATGTAGTGATTATTCCTAATCAACACATGGAAACACCACACTACGAAGTAATGCGCTTACGCAAAGACGAAACACTTGAAACGGTAAGTTACGAGCAAGTTGTTGCGCCTGAACCAGAAGCGTTTGAAATGTCAAAATCGCCTGCAGCACCTGTTCGTGAAGAGCCTATGCTAAAAGGTGTTGTTATGCCTTCAAGCCCTGCTCCACAAGCAGCGCCGGCTCCAGCAGCTAAACCTGCAGCGGTAGCCGCTAAAGAAGAAGCGGGATTATTTACTGCACTTGCTAACTGGTTTAAATCTATTTTTGCTAGCGAAACACCTGAGCAGAAAAAAGAAGCCGTTGAAAAGCAGCAAGAAGAAGCACGTAATAATAAACGTCGTGGAAACGATAATCGCCGTCGTAATAACAATCAACGTCGTCGTAATAACCCACGCTCTAAACAACGCACAGAACGCAATACTGATGAAGTAGAAACAAAAACTAATTCACCGGTAGCAAACGAGAACCAAGAGAAGAACGAAAACCGCAACAAGCGTCGTCGTAATTCTAACTCTCGTAAGCGCCCTGAGCACAAAGCAGATAAAGATCAAACTAAAGCGGCAGATGTGCCTGCAAAAGCAAATGCTGATACGAATGCTGCAGAAGCACCTAAAGAGCACAAGCCTAAGGTTCGTCGTCAACGTCGTAACGTTCGTAAGAAAGTACGTATTCAAGACGAAAATGCTGAGCAACTACAAGCAACTGAACAAACTCCTGTTGAAACAGCTGCAGTAGAAGAAAAGCCGCAGGTTCAAGCAAAGCCTGAAGCTCAAGAAAAGCCAGTAGCCGCTGAAAAGCCTACATCTGTAAAAGAAGAAAAAGTAGAGACTGTTGAGTCGAAAGATGAAACTGTAGCAACTGAAGAAGAGCAAACGCGTACACGTTCGCGTCGTTCTCCTCGCCATCTTCGTGCATCAGGCCAGCGTCGTCGCCGCCCTGAAGGTGAAAGTGCTGAAACTAAATCTGATGAAGCGCCTGCTTTCGTACCGGTTGCTGACCAAGCTGCTGCAGAGTACGAAGCAGAACTTAAAGCAAAATCGGAAGAAACGGCTGTTGACGCTTCTGAACAGGTTGAACAAGCAGTTGCTGTTGAAGATTTAGCTAAAGTTGAAGTTGCTCAAGAGCAAGTAAAAGCTGAAGAGCCAGTCCAAACTGAAGAGCCAGTGAAAGCTGAAGAACCAGTGCAAGCTGAAGAACCAGTGCAAGCTGAAGAACCAGTGCAAACTGAAGAACCAGTGAAAGCTGAAGAAGCAGTGCAAGCTGACGAACCAGTGCAAGCTGAAGAACCAGTGCAAACTGAAGAACCAGTAAAAGCTGAAGAACCAGTTAAAGCTGAAGAACCAGTGAAAGCTGATGAGCCAGCTTTAGAAGCTGAAGTGGTAACGGTTGAGACTACAGAGACGCCTGTAGAAGCTAAAGAAGCACCAGTAGTTGAAAAAGCGGCTGAGGCAACTTTAAATTCTAAAACAGTGATCACTAAAGGACACGCAAGTGCGCCAATGGCACAACCTGCTCCAGCAGCAGATAGTGAAGTAAAACATGTACCAGTGGCTATGGCTCACGATAAACGTGAACTTATCCCTGATAGTGGTTTACGCCCGGGTTCAATTAAACCTGCTGGTCGTGCAAGTTCTGCAATGACAAAAACGTTAAGCGCTGATTAGTAAATAACGCTTAATTTAAAAGCCCCGCTATTTTAAATAGCGGGGCTTTTTTGTTCTAAGTGAAGGAGAAGCTAAGAAGAAGTGACTATCAAATTACTAACGTCTTCTCTGTGAAGCGCGAAGCGCCTCGGTGCTCTCGGTAATCCTATTTTATTTATAAAAAATAAGAAACTTCGCTTATAACTTGAGAAAGCTCTTAGTCTACAAATAAATATCAAACTTTACCCCTAGGCGGCTGCTTGCTGGCTTTAAATGCTAGATTTATATCCTTAAAAACAAATATGCACAAAGAGATTAAGAGACGCTGCGCTTTTAGAGAAGTGAAAATGTGGCTTAAATTTTTTTGTCTGCTCATTTTCTCCTCATTCTCTTCTCTTTGTGCAATTAAGATCTTTAAAATTTGAAGCTGCGCTTCTAACGTGATCAAGTTCAACGTCTAAAAAATCAACTTACACTTTACCCTGTAGGCGTGAAATTTGCTCACGCAAAATTGTTTAAAAAAAGTGATATTGTCACCACCGAGAAGTGAAGGAGAAGCCAAGGAGTAGTGATTTAAGAGCTATTGTCTTCTCTGTGCAGCCCAACGCCTCTGTGTTCTCCATGGTCGTATTTTATTTATAAGTAACAAGAAGCTACGCTTTTAATAATTAAAGCGCCAGCTAGCAAGGCGCCTACAAGTAAAATAAACACCCTGCATTGCTAAGTGATTATGTCATCAAGGAGAAGTAACTACCAAATTACTATTGTCTTCTCTGTGAAGCGCGAAGCGCCTCGGTGCTCTCGGTGGTCGTATTTTATTTATAAGTAATAAGAAGCTTCGCTTCTAACGTGATCAAGTTCAACGTCTAAAAAATCAACTTACACTTTACCCTGTAGGCGTGAAGCTTGCTCACGCAAAATTGTTTAAAAAAAGTGATATTGTCACCACCGAGAAATGAAGGAGAAGCCAAGGAGTAGTGATTTAAGGGTTATTGTCTTCTCTGTGAAGCGCGCAGCGGCTCAGTGTTCTCGGTGGTAATATTATATTTATAAGAAACTGCACTTAAGAAAAATGAAAAAAGGCTGAATTTTACTTGTCTGCTCATTTGCCCCTCATTCACTACTCTTTGACAATTAAGATCTTTAATCTATTTGTAGATACGAAATTAGCAGCTAGCTTTAAATTAACTATTGGCGTAACAGGCAATAAAAAAGCGCGATATAAATATCACGCTTTAAATCTCTTTATTGTGGGAATGCTTGGCTTATTCGCCTTCACTTTCCATAAAGCGTTGCAGTTGGTCTTTAAGGTTTGGTGGAATACCTTTAATTACTAACGTATCTGTTGCTTCGTTGTAGGTTACACGCTCACCTAAATGCTTGCGCTCAAAGCTTACACTCACACCGCCGCCTAAGCCTGAAAATTTAACCATACTGGTCACGGTTTTTTTATCGACTGGGAATGTTTCTTCTAAATCGTAACTTTGGTCCTTGCAAAAGCTGTCAAACGGACTGTCATCGCCTTTTGAAATAGCCGCTGATAGTTCGGTTACGCTTGCTTCTTCACCTGTCGTTACACAATCGTTACAGTAATCAAAAACCTGCTTACGTAAATCGTCTTTTTCTGATTTATCAAACTGCTGCTCAGATAGGTAATCTTCTACTGCATTTAGCATAACTTGGCTTTGTTGTTTAGGATCAACACCTTCTTCACAGCCTAAAAAGTCTAAGAAAAAATCAGCAACTTTTCGCCCTGCTCTGCCTTTAATAAACGAAATATAACGATTATCCTCAGGTTGTGTATCCCAAGCCGTTAAATCTATACGTGCTGCTAATTGCATACGAGAAATATCAAGATGACGCGATGCTGCTAAATCAAGCTCAGAGGTCATTGAGTAATGCTCTTTGATATTAATCATAGCAATTAACATGTAGTCCGTAGCCACGTACTGATAATGACAAAATACCAAATAGCCTGTTTCGTTAAATGCGTATTTATCTAGCTCTTCTTTTAATACGGTAGATGCTTGCTCAGTTAAATGCCAAAAGCCCAGCTCGTTATTGCGGTAACTTTGCATAGATGACGCAACAATACTGTTTTTCTCGCCACTAAAGGCACAGTAACCTTTACCTGGCTTGCCCGTGAATGCATGGTGTAGTTGTTCGATAAAAACAGCCACTTTATCATTAATGATCATTTCGTCGTTGCGAAGGTGAATTTGCGTATCGTCATCTTTTTTGTCTACATAATGAACGACTAATTTTTTAACGTCTGTTGTCATCTTTGTTTTTCACGCCTCAAGTGTTAAAATACGGGAATATAACTATTTTATTGAACCAACTGATGCCAATCTTATCAAAATACTCTAATGAAGAAGTAGAACAAATCGTCGACCAGCTTATTGATGTGCTAACTCAACACAAAGCACCGGTTGATTTAAGTCTTATGTGTTTAGGAAATTCTATCACGCATATCCTAAAAGAGCATGTACCAACAGGGAAAAGACAAGCTGTAACTGAGAACTTTGCAAAAGCACTTTCGCAGTCGGTTAAATAAACGCATGAATTTATCGCAGCACAATCAGTTTTCATCAAAAGCAAGTCAGTTGCTAAGTTGGGGGCATTGGTTTACCTTCGCCAACATAGGTTTAGCGCTACTAATTAGCTTAAGCTATTTATTTGCTGACTCGCCACCAACAAGCTTCATGGGCATTACATACATGCTAGTAACATGGCTTAGCCATACTAGCTTTATTGCCTTTTTGGCGTTTGTGCTGACGGTATTTCCTTTAAGTTTAGTGTTTCCTTACCCACGCCATATTCGTGGCATGGCCGCTGTTATTGCAACCTGTGGCGCGTCTTTATTAACGTTAGACGCCTATGTATATGTTAACTTGGGTTATCATTTAAACCCTTCAGCCCTGCCTGAAATTATTTCCTTACTTTGGAACCGCTTAACCACTTCTCCAGCGCTTACTACGTTTCTTGCGGGCGGTATTGTGCTATTGATTTTAGGTTTTCAATTAGTGGTAAGCAATTATACTTGGCACCATTTGGCACGCTTAAAACAGTTTAAATTTGCACGCTATGCAATTTCGTTTTTAGTGATCTGTTTTGCTTTTAGCCACAGCATTCATATTTGGGCTGACGCTAACTTAAAATTTGATATTACCAAGCAAGACAATGTGTTGCCGCTTTCGTACCCAACCACTGCGAAAAGCTTATTGGCTAAAAACGATTTACTAGATATAGAAACTTATAACCAAGCTCATAGCGTAAAAATTAATAACCAAAATATTAATTATCAGCCACCGGCTCCACTGCTAAAGTGTGATGACTTTACTCAGGCTAATGTAGACATATTTGTATTTGATACTGATGCACAACTAGTTGAGTTTGCAAATAACCACAAAGAGCTTCATAAAACGGAACTGTTTTTACAGCCTACTAACCATGACGATACGCTGTTTGGTTTAGTGTATGGTTTACCTTCATTTTACAAAGCCGCTATTTTACAAGAACAAATACTGCCTGCATGGCAAAGCCAGCGCCGTAGTATTGAAGTTATGGGTATTGATAGCCTTAGCTTTATTAATGATCAAGCTCATACCAATAATACCATTAGAGTTATTAATGGTGCTGCCAAGCAAGCGCCACGTAACAACTCGCATATTTTTGCCTTTAATTTAGCAAGCGATAACGCTGAAGTAGTCACTACATCAACCTTATATACTTCTGATAAGAATATTGCTGAAGTAAATGGGCTTATCCAACCTAGCGATTTAATTACAACAAGCATTGGAAAATACTTAAATTGTAGCGCCATTGCTAAGCAAACAATGCTCGGTGTAAACTTATACAAGAAAAAAGATGACATGGGTGTTAACTACAGCCAAGGTGTTGTAATTGCATATAAAAAAGATCGAATCACTTTAATAGACTCAGATGGTAACTTTAAAAATATTTCTGCCGCTGAGGGGTTTTCTATTGAACAACGCTTAGATATCCCATTTTTAGTACAAAGTATTAAAAAGCTAAAAACCTTCTCTGAATAGTCATGATGTTAACCTAGCTTGCGATAATGCCAAGCTAGGTTATAGTTTTATAACACGTTAATTGCTTGGCAAAAAAATACGTTCATGGATGGCTATTATGATTAAACCTACTTACCTTTATATTGTGCTTGGTACTCTTTTATTGAGTACACACAGCAACGCAACTACCTACTACAAATGCGTGACCGAAAAAGGCACAACCTTTTCTCAGTTCCCTTGCGATAACCAAGCGACAGCTTATAAAGTGACTACCGGTAATGTCACAGAGTCAGGGCCTGATGTTGATTATTCAAAACAATTAAATGCACTTGAACGAGAACAGCTTTTAAAAGGCTTAGAGGCAGAGCTACGAAGTAATAACCATAAGCTTGCTATTCTCGACAGAAACAAACAACGTTATGAATACAAGCAAAAGGAACGCCTAAATCATATTCTGGCTGACGACGATAAAAAGCGAATTGCAAAAGACATTACCAAAAAACTGAAGCTAATAAATAAAGAATATAAAAAAGAAGTATCTACAGTCACCAAACGCATTAAAAAGCTTGAGAAAAAAATCGAACGTTACAAAAAAAGTAATTAGAAACATATTACTTAACTTACAATTTGTACTTTTAGTTTATCGATTAATTTAGCCCTAATTAATTTAGCTTGGTTTTAAACTTAAAATAACATACCCTTAACAAAATAGAGTATAAACTCTAGTGTCAATTAAGGAGTGCTAATGCAGCCACGTAGTATTGCTGAATTAATTTTAACTGGCTTTAAAAAGCACTATCAGCTTTTTCAAAAAATAACCGCTCAAGCGCCCCTTGCCTTTGCCAAACAAGACTGGCAAGCAATTAATGATATTAGCCGTTTACGTATTAGTTATTACGATGAGCGTGTTAACGAAACAATACATACCCTAAAGCAAGACCATCCTTCGCACGAACTTGACAAAACCCTTTGGCTTGAAGTTAAAAAGCTATACCAAGAATTCTTATGCTTTCACCCTCAGGCTGAACTTGCTGAAACATTTTATAATTCGGTGTTTTGCAGGCTTTACCATAGACGCTATTTTCATAACGATTTTATATTTGTACAAGCCACCCTAAAAGATGCGCCATCGGTTCCTGTTGAGTCAGAATACCGAAGTTACTTTCCAGTTGTTGATGGTCTTAAACCCACAATTAAACGCATTATTAACCACTTTGACTTTAAAGCACCTTTTGTTGATTTAGAACGCGATATTCGTCTGCTAGTAAAAGCATTTTATAAGCAAGCCCCTGACACTCATCATCAACCCTGGAAAATGCGCTTTGATATTTTACATACCGCGTTTTATCGCAATAAAGCAGCTTACATAGTGGGACGGGTTGTATCTGAAAGTGGTGTTCAGCCGTTTATAATTGCTGTTCTTCATCACGAAGATAAAGGCTTATATTTAGATGCCCTACTCACTAAGTCATCACAGATGCGTGTTATTTTTGGTTTTGCCCGCGCTTATTTCATGGTTGAAACGCACGCGCCTTCCGCGCTGGTACGCTTTTTAAATGAGCTTATGCCCAATAAAACTATGGCAGAACTCTATAACGCCATAGGCTTTCATAAGCAGGGAAAAACCGAGTTTTATCGTGAATTTTTAAATCATTTAACGCATTCGAATGACGAATTTACCATTGCACCAGGTACTCCAGGTATGGTGATGATGGTGTTTACTCTGCCTTCTTTTGGTTATGTATTTAAAGTCATTAAAGACAAATTTGGTGAAAGTAAACCATTTGGCCGCGATACAGTTTTGAAAAGGTATCAACTCGTAAAAAGCCATGACCGGGTTGGCAGAATGGCCGATACAATAGAATATTCAAACGTCGTATTTCCTTTGGCGCGCTTTGATAGTAATTTACTTGAGCAACTGCACAAAACAATTGGCTCGTCGATGGTCATTGAAGGTGATTGGCTGATCATAAAACATTTGTATATTGAGCGCCGTATGACGCCACTTAACTTATTTTTGGAAAATGCTGACGACGAAAGCGCTGCAGATGCAATAGAGGAATACGGCCAAGCCTTAAAAGAAATGATAGCGGTTAATATTTTTCCTGGTGATATGCTATTGAAAAACTTTGGTGTAAGTAAACATAAGCGCATTATTTTTTATGATTACGACGAAGTACAATATTTAACAGACATGAACTTTAGAGCTTTACCTAAAGCGAAAAGCTACGATGATTACTTAATGGATGAACAAACTTACTCTGTTGCCCCGCAAGACGTTTTTCCGGAGCAACTTTGCACATTTGTAACACCCAATCCAACATACAAACAGTTTTTAATAAGCACACACCCTGAACTGATTGATGTTAACTTTTGGAAGCAGGCCCAACAAAATATAAAAAATGGCCTAATAAATCATATTTACCCGTACCCGACAGCACAGCGTTTTATCCATCACTGGTAAACGCAAGGACACACACATGAATATAAGCAAAATAGATTTAAATTTACTTGTATACCTCGATACACTACTTCGAGAGTGCAACGTTACACGCGCAGCAAATCAACTTAGCATTACTCAACCGGCCATGAGTAACGGCCTAAAGCGCCTTCGAAACCTTTTTAATGATCCTATTTTAGTTCGTACCAGCGATGGTATGGTACCAACAGAGCGTGCCATAGAGTTACAGCCAGTCATTCGTGGCATACTTATGACACTTGAAGAAACACTCGCACCAAATAGAGAGTTTGAAGCCAGCCAAAGTAAACGTGTATTTAGGATAATGGCCAGTGACTATGCAGCAAGCACACTTGCACCAAAACTACTGAGCAAACTGCACGAAGAAGCCCCAGATACAACCTTAGATATACTTACGCCAAGTGACGTGACCTTTCATGATGTTGAAAATGGTAAAGTAGATATGGCAATCAACCGCTTTGAAAATTTGCCACAATCGTTTCACCACAAACGTATATGGAAAGACAGCTTTTGCTGCCTTGTAAAAGCAGACAACCCAATTATTGAAAACTTCAGCCTTGATAGCTATCTTAAAGCGCGCCATATATGGGTGAGTAAAACGGGGTTTGGTGTGGGCGTAGGTATGGACCCTAAAGATGTGCAAAAGCTAGGTTGGGTTGATGAAGCACTTGCTCACTTTGGGAAACACCGAAATATTGCCACATTTACACGTAATTACCATGTAGCTATTCACTTGGCAAAAGAGCAAAATTTAGTGGCCACTTTGCCATCAAAAGCCGCTAATATTTATTTAGACGATGCCGGCCTTAAAATTTTAGAGCCACCATTTCCTATTCCTCCTTTTGAGTTAGACATGATCTGGAGCCCACTGCTACACAGGGATGCAAGCCATATTTGGCTTCGCCAAAAAGTCGCTGAAGTCGCTGATGAGCTAAAATAAACTTATTACACGGTTATTTGTAAGATTTGCTAGGCGTAATATTGTATTTTCGCCTAGCCATTTTAAATAAGCAAAATATACATATAAATATCAGCAACTTAAATTACCTTTTTAAAATGGAATGGCCCTTGCTTTAGTTATGATAAGTTTCATTCATAACATTAAAGAGGTCATTATGAACACCCTTCAAGGAACAGACGCTAATCATATTTCAGACATCATTCAAGTAATGAACAGCGGTATCGATTTTTACCAAAAAGCACAAGAAAATATAAAAGACCCTGCCATTGGAGCATTATTCCAGCGCATGATTGATGCACGCAGAGTCAGCGTTGAACGCCTGCAACCCTATGCTATTAACGAGCAAGGTGAGCGAGAAGAAGGCTCTTCATTTGCTGTAGAAGCGCGCAGAGCATACACCGCACTTCTTACTACATTTGGCTCAAACAACGACAGCACCTATGTAAGCGAGCTTGAAGAAGTTGAAGACAAAACACTTGCAGAAATTAAAGAAGCGATGGATAAGCCACAACCTGCAGATTGTGAAGCCGCGCTTGCAGCAACACTTCTTACAATGCAAAGCTGTCATGCTGAAATGAGCCGTATGCAAAAAAGCTAAATAACCTGAATTGTATTTTAGCTATTCAGTAAATTATTACCCATACAAACCCAGCGATAGGCTGGGTTTTTTATTGCTTTAAAATCATTTAACCTATTTAAGTTACATGTTAGAACATAATTTATACAAATATTTAATATTATTAGAATGTTTATTTAACTGTATTATTTTTCAGCTGTGCTAGTTTTGTTAATAGGATCCTAAAAACCTCGCTGTGGCGCCGCAGCTTTAATTAAAATAGTAAGGTCCAATATGAAAAATAAAACAGCTAAACTGCAAAATAACGCCGACGTAGACATGACCCCAATGCTTGATATTGTGTTCATACTGCTCATATTTTTTATTGTTACTACCTCATTTGTTAAACCCGTCGCCATTGAATTAAATCGCCCATTAGACAAACCAAGTATTGAAAAACAAAGTAAAAATGCAGTTTTCAGTATTGATGCAAATAACGGCGTTTACTTTTCAGGGAGGTTAATTGACTTGGAGCAAGTGTCGAACAACTTAGCCATGTTTGCAGCTAAATATAAAATAAGCTCTGTGCTTATAAAAGCAGATGAAAACAGCAAGCACAGCACACTGATGACTGTGATGAACAGCATTAAAGAGTACGACAACTACGCTATTAGCTTGGTTTCTGACTAAAACCTGTTAGCTAATTAGCCTTAAATATAAACCCAAAAAAAGGGCCTTGCGGCCCTTTGAGTTAAATAACGAAAGGGAGAGTTATTTATTAAAAGCGGTACTCTGCGCCTACATAGTAGTACGCGCCGTTAAAGCCAAAAGGTGCTGAACGACGAGAGTATTCAAACACACCGTTACTACTTACAACGGTATTACCGTTAGCATCTACAATTGTGCCTGTACGAGAGTTGCCAATTTCATTTTTGTCTGGGTATACATCAAACAAATTATTAGCGCCTACATTCACAGATAGGTTTTCGTTAATGAAGTAATTAACTTTTACGTCTGTTAATATTTCGGCACCGTAAGTTTGACGACCACCGTCTTCAACTGTGTATTCACCAAAACGATTAAGCGACAGATTAACGGTCCAATCTTCGTTTTGGTAAAGCGCACTTAGGTTAATACGATCTTCTGGTTGCCACTCTTCAATAATCGAAATTTCTTGATCTGAAAACACACTTTCTACCGGCACAGTTTCAAGACCTGAGCCAGAAGGTGTGAATAACGAAACAACTTCAGTCTCTGTAAAGTTTGCAGCAAGGGTAAAATCAAGTGTGCCGCCAAATCCTTCAGTGTTATATGTTGCAACAAAATCTATACCGCTGGTTTCAGTGTCTGCGCCGTTTAAGAAAAACTGACCGGCACCTGCACCAGAGCTAACAAGCGCTGCGTCTAAACTAGTAGATAGCCCTTTACCTAAACGGTTACTAATAACAATTCGGTCATCAATATCGATTGAGTAGTAATCTACCGTTACGTTAATGCTGTCTGTTACGTTATAAACAATACCTAAACTACGGTTTTGAGACTTTTCTTCTTTAAGTTTTGGAATACCTAAACTTTGCGCCAGTGTTGAATCGTTTCTAAACGTGCCCACTTCTTCGGCTACCAATGTACCATTTGGCCCTACAACAAACTGTGTGCTGATGTTGTTAAAGTAAAGCTGTTGCATAGATGGCGCTCTAAAACCTGAGCTTAATGCGCCACGTAATGAAATATCGTCTGTAATTGCCCAGTTACCTGCTAACTTAAAGTTAACCGTATCACCAAAGCCTTTGTAGTTATCGTAACGAAGTGCGCCAGATAAAATAACGTCTTCAATAACATATGCTTCAGCGTCTAAGTAAAACGAAATTACATCGCGTGACTCATCTACTGAAGATGCAGGTGACGAACCACCAAAGCCTTGCGTGCCACCAGAAGCATTTTCGCTGCCAACACCGCCGCTTAAACCGCTGTAAATACTTACGCCGTTATTTGTATCGTAGTCACGATATGCGTACTCATTACCGGCTAAAATGCGATACTCATCAGTACGCATCTCTGCACCCATCGCAAGTGAGTAGTCATCAAAGTTTTTAGTAAAATCTAAATTAATTGTTTGTAGCGATAGTTCCATACCGTATGCGTATGCTTCGCGCGGGATAGTAGTACGAATATCAGCAGCGCTTAAACCTTGTTCGTAACGCAAAAAGTTAGCGTATGACGCATTAATTGTATCGCTTGTTGTGTAGTCGATGCTGTTTTCACCGTAGGTGTACGATAAATCAAGGCTTGAATCGTTATCAAACTCTGTTTTGTAACCAAAGTTGTAAGAAATATCATCAATGGTGGTGTTTATTTTTGGTAAAAAACCAAGTGGGATTGTTGCATCGCCATCTTGCAATACTGGGTTACCACCCGCATTAGCATTATGACGGAAAAATGCGGCTGATTCGTTATCACGTGTTGAATACGTAATAAAACCATATAATTCGCCATCGCCTAACTCGTAGCCAGTATTTACCGTTAAGCCAAACTGTTGTGAATCAGCGTCACCGATTCTAAATGTGTTACGATCAGCTGTTAATTCACGCGGATCGCCGGCTAACAAAGTACCATCGCTAAGTTCTTCACAGCCGTAAAACTGACATGAACCATGCAAACCTGCACGATTAGTTGGCGCACGGTCACGGTAGTTAATTGTTGTGTTTAAGTAACCATTGTCACCCAGTGCAAACCCTTTGTTGAAGTCAACGTTAACTGTTTCGCCGTCACCTTCAGAGTATTCACCATAGTTAATGGCTGCTTTGCCACCTTCACTACCATCTTTTAATACAATGTTGATAACACCAGCAATTGCATCAGACCCATATTGAGCAGCCGCACCGTCGCGAAGTACTTCAATACGCTTAATAGCAGATGCCGGTATAGCATTCATATCAGTACCGGCAGTACCACGACCAACCGAGGTATTAATATGGATAATACTAGCTTGATGGCGACGTTTACCGTTGATCAACACCAATGTTTGATCGGGACCTAAACCACGTAATGTTGCAGGTCTTAATGCATCGGTACCGTCGCTAATAGATGAACTTGAAAAGTTAAATGAAGGCGCAATAGCTTGTAGCATACGACCCACTTCAGTTTGTCCTGTATTTTCAAGTGCTTCAGCACTTAAAATATCGACCGGAACGGGTAAATCTTCAACCGAACGCCCTGCTACACGGCTACCGACAATTGCAATTTTTTCGATTTTGTCTTGAGCAACGTCTTCTGCTGCATTTACACCTTGAGAATTTACCGCCAGTAATGCCGGTAATACTGCTGCACTGACTGCTGAAAGCTTCATCATGTTGTTATCATTCCTGTTGATTTGTTTGAGTTTTATACTCAGTAATCCATTTTGATCAACAACCGCATCGAGCTCAGTCCCCACCAATAATGCCTCCAGCGCATCTAGTTGGGTATAGAATCCATAGACAGAATTTGCTTCATACTCTTTAGCTAACTCGTATGAAAACACTACGGTTTGCTTGGTTTGTTTAGCAAATTCAATTAAGGCTTTGTCTGCTCGCTGCGCTTTTATATCAAATTGCACCATTTGCCCGGTAGTTTGACTTGCGGCTTGCACGCTTAGGCTAAACATAGCTGGTGCAAACACACATAAACCACTCAATAAATGCAATTGGTTACTGCGCACTGTATATAAACAGCTGGCAAACAAAAATCCTCTATGGTTTTGTTTCTTTTTTTTAATCTTTTTTTTACGTGCAGGATTTAAAGATGCAACTTTATCTAACATATGTCTGGTTTGCATAGCTGCTTCTTATGATTTTGTATTTTGCGTAAGCGTAACTGTGTGTTTACCTTGGCGTTCATGATTAATAGCAAAGTTAGTGTGTAAACTTTCTAGCAAGCCAGCCACATCACCTGCTTTGAAAACACCCGCAACTTTAATAGACGCAAGTTCTTCAGACGATAATTTAAAACGTGTAGAAGTATAACGGCTCACTTCGTTTAAGGCATCGCTAAGCGGCTCACCATTAAAAACAAGCATGCCATTTTGCCATGCTAAGTCACGTTCAACATCATCAATAGAAAGCTGGGTAATTGGTTTGGTAATGCTTTTTTCTATAACGGCTTTTTCGCCAGATCTAACTATATTGGCATTAATTTGGCGAATTTTATCTGCGTTTTTGTCAGCTGACTGGTAGGCTTTAAAGTCACTGGCATCCACCGCCACACTTGGATCGGTGATCATGACTTTGCCTTCGGTTACTACCAGTTCTAAATCTGAAGATGTATTACGCTGAACATTAAACACAGTACCCAATGCTGTAAAACTCTTATTGCCAGCCATTACACTAAATGGGCGAGATGCATCTTTAGCAACGTTAAAACGCCCTTCTCCTCTATTGAGCAATAACTGTCTGCGGCCTTTGCTGTAGGCAACTTCTAATAAACTATTTGTATTTAACTGCACAATAGTGCCGTCGGGTAATGCGTAAGTTGCTTGCTCACCCACTTTAGTTTTATAAATTTTAGTGTAATTAACTTTTGCTAATTGTTGGCTGTAACCATTTTCTAAGTTGATTAATAGATAACTACATACCATAAGTGCTGCAAATAAACTGGCTGCAATAGACGTTGAAACCAGCCATCTTTTTTTGGGTTGTTTACTATTACGATGAGGGAATAAATTACTGAGCTCGTTTAAAACAGATATTTCATCCCATAAGTGGGCTAGCTCGTAAAGCGCATCTTGGTGGGCGTTGCTCTGCATCATCCACAATGTAAACTGCTCTTTTTCATCTTTTGATAAGCCACGGTCAATGGCGCTGATCCAGTTACAAGCTGTTTCTAATATTAAATCTTTTGAAGTAAATTGATGAACATTGCTCATTTTGCAACCCTCTTTACTGTTAACGGATGAAGAGAGTTGTCGTGCTTAGTTTTTGCTACTTGGTTTTGATCGTGTTCGCGCATATAAAGCATGGTTTTTAATAACCCTTTAGCAATGTGTTTTTCAACAGTACTCTGACTAAGCTGCATCTCGCTTGCGATCTCTTTTTGGCTCATGCCATATACTTTTTTAAGTATAAAACATTTACGGGTTGATGAGCTTAACTGCTCTGTTGCTTTACAAAACAGTAAAAAACGCTCTTTTGACGTGTATTCATCTTCGAGCTGCATTGACTTTAGCAACACAGGTAATTCACTGTCGTCGTCTAGCGAATCATTAAATTTGTTGTCCCACTTAGCAACATGGTTTAATGCTAAATGTTTAGCGGTTTTTAACATGTAACTACGGGTATATTGAATATCTTGTTTTAAATCAGCCTCGTAGCTTTTTATAAATGTTTCTTGCACAATGTCGTCTACATCATCGGGCTGTACTATTCGTGAAACAAAGCGTTTAAGTTGGCTTGAAATATCAACAAATGTTGACGCAAATTTATTCTTTTTGGTCATCTTTAGTAAACACCTGTTGTTATTATTGTTAGCGTAAGATTACGAGTTTTGAATATAAAAAACTAGTTAAATGTAAATTTTTAGTTGTATAAATGTCATATTTTTTTATTAGGAGAATTAATGGGTAAAATTTTAGACTATATCCGACTGAGTTTTTTTGCTTGCGGGCTACTTTTAGGCGTACAAATACCCGCGTTTGTGAGTGATTTTGGCCAAGCACTAAACGCACAATTAGTGGAGGCAAATAATGCAATAGCGCCTTTTCAAAAAGACGCTAAAAAATACTTTAATAACGACCTGGCTAAGTTAATAAAGCACTATGAAAATTTAGGTGATGAAATTGTGGGAGAAGGTGCCAATCATATTCAAACTCTCAACCAGCGTCAGCAAACTTTGGCGAGGGCTGTTGATGAGTTTTCAAACTCGCCTTATCTGTTTACACTACGTAGTGAGTTACACACTATAAAACAACAAGTATGGCAACGTTTTGAAGGGCAAATAATTTTAAAAACAGACTCAATTACCGCAGCAATTATCACCGCAATAATCATTGCGTTTATTGCAGAGCTTACAGGCTTTTTGTTTATGGTTTTAATTAAACGCGTTTATCTGCGATTAATCAGTGCGTGCGAATAACGATTTCATAAAGTCAAAAAACACATCTGTTTTTCGGGTTGTTAAGCTATTTTGCGGCCGTAAAAACCATACAGGGGCATCGCTTTGTGCAAGTATGTTAGGCATCACTTCTACTAATGTGCCATTTTTTAGCTCATCGTTTATTGCAAGCCTAGACTTTATAGCAATGCCGTGGCCCGCAATGGCAGCCTGGGTCATGTTGTCTGAATTTGAAATGGTAAAGCGCGTTTGTGCATTAAACGTGTGAATTTTTTGTTGGGCATCATAAAGCTTTAATTGGCGTTGCCATGGCAGACAGACCCAAAAATGTTTTTCTAACTCAGAGATGGTTGTTGGCATTGAATGCTTTTTTATATAACTAGGCGCAGCACATAATACACGACTGTTATTGACTATTTTACGAGAAAGCAAACCTGAATCATTTAATTGCCCTACACGAATAGCGACATCTTGCGCATCATCAACTACGTTTACAAACTGATCGGTTATTAAAAAGTCTAGTTTTAGATCTGGAAAAGCATGCTCAAATTCATTAAGCCTAGGCATTACATATTTAGAGAAAACCCAAGGTGGCATGGTTACTCTTAATAACCCACTTACCGATGAACTACGTGCGCCAATACTGTGTTCTGCATCACGTAATGCTTCAATTATGGCACCTATGCGGGTGTAAAATACTTCTCCCGCGGGTGATAAACGCACTCTTCTGCTATCTCTAAACACAAGCACTGTAGCGAGCTCTCGCTCTAATTTACTTAAGCGATGACTGACTGTTGCAGGTGATAAACGCTGTTCACGAGCCGCTGCCAGCACCCCTTTATTTTCAACCACGGCAATAAACGTTTCTAGGTCACTTAAACTGTACATAAAAACCCACAATGTCTTTTCAATGTTTAATATTTTCGAATGAAGCTTTCAGTTTTTCAATGTTTATTTAAATATTTAAAACCATATACTTTTGACCAAGTTTAATAATTGATGAGACTAAGCCATGAGTTTAAAAGCACAAATAGATGCATTTAATGTTCAAAAAGAAGCTAATTTACCCGCAGACGTTTTAGCATTAATGAATACAACAAACGAAGAATTAATTGCTCAGCACATACGAAATAACGCCTTACAGGTTGGCGATAAAATAGAAAACTTTATTTTGGCAAACCACCTAGGCAAAAATATAGAATTGGCCGATTTATTAAACAAAGGCCCTGTCGTTGTTAGTTTTTACCGTGGCGCATGGTGCCCTTATTGTAATTTAGAATTAAAAGCACTGAACGATTTTTTACCTCAATTTAAAACTAAGAGCGCTCAATTGGTGGCAATTTCTCCTCAGCTACCAGATCAAACCTTAACGACTGCCCAAAAAAATGAGCTCGAGTTTGATGTGCTCTCAGATGTTGGTAATAAGGTTGCACAGCAATTTGGCTTATTATTTACACTCGATAAACGTATTCAAGAATTATACACCGGGTTTGGTATTGATTTTGAACACACTTACGGCGATAAAACATACCAACTTCCCCTACCTGCCACTTACGTGATTAACCAAGAAGGTGTAATCACTTATGCATTTTTAAACGAAGATTACACACTTCGCGCTGAACCAAGTGATGTAATGACCGCACTTGATGGAGAAAATAAATAATGCCTTTATTAAAATCATTAAAGCTAATAAGTCTTACACTTACCCTTGGCGCAAGCTTATTGAGTAGCTCAGTGAACGCTGAAGAAAGTAAAGAAAAACCAAAAGTACTTATTTTTGATGTAAACGAGACCCTGCTTGACCTAACAAGTATGCGCGCCTCGATTGGTAAAGCGCTGGGTGGCAGAAAAGATTTACTGCCTCTTTGGTTTTCAACCATGTTACATAACTCGTTAGTAGATACAGTGACCGGTGATTATCACGATTTTGGCCAAATTGGTGTGGCTTCGCTTGCTATGGTGGCAAATAATAACAATATTAAAATTACCAACGAGCAAGCTAAAACGGCCATTGTTACACCGCTATTATCATTACCTCCACATAGCGATGTGAAAGACGGACTGGCAAAACTAAAAGCGCAGGGCTATAAGTTAGTAAGCTTAACTAATTCGTCAAATAAAGGCGTTAAAACTCAATTTGAAAACGCAGGTTTATTGTCATATTTTGACGCGCGTTACAGCATTGAAGATATAAAAATATATAAACCTGATTTACGTGCCTACGAATGGGTACTTAAAAAGTTAAACGTCGCGCCGAACGAGGCTATGATGATTGCTGCACATGGTTGGGATGTAGCGGGCGCTAAACAAGCGGGCTTACAAACAACTTTTATTGCACGCCCAGGGAAAGCGTTATATCCGCTTGCGAAAAAACCTGATCACGTTGTGAAAGATTTACATGAATTAGCCGCTCTACTTAAATAACGAGCGCAAATTATAAAATCAATACCCAAGCGGCCATTCTCAGGAAGAGTTTGACCGCTTTTTTATTGCTAAAAACCGCGTGTAAACAATGTATTTAGCCCTTTTAACTGCTAGCAATTTACACCTCACAACGCTACTATTTAAAATAACACGTCGTGGAGATAATTATGAATAGTCAAAGATTAAGCGAGTTTGAAGAGTATTTTCAAATAAACGAGAGCATTAGGGTTAATTTGTTTGCTGTATCTAATGAGCAAGTACCTAAATCTCAGCTAGCACTTGACGATGATATCCCGCCTCTTTTTAGATTAGCTAATGAAGTGAGTGAGCTTGAACAAAGCTCGTTACGTCCACTTCGAAACTTAGGCGATGTAGCCCAAGAGCTTGCTGCATTTTTGCAGGCACAATCGCGAAAAATAGATTTAATTATGAGCCATATTTTGGCCTCAGAACAAGCGCAAGAAAATGCTATACACTGCGATAGCTATGGCGGCGGTGGTATTAAGTTTACGTCGTCTGATGTGTATTCTATTGGCCAATCGTTTAGAACAAAACTTTTTTTGCATCATGAGGCATCGGCTGTTTACTGCTACACTGAAGTGGTTGCCATAGAAAAACAAGATAACGACCACTACCAATACACAGTGCTTTTTACATCTATCAGAAACACTGATCAAGAATTAATAGTAAGAGCAAGTTTACATGCGCAAACGCGCCAACTAAAAAAACGCCAAGAACTAGAGCAACCATTAGACGATTCAAGCTCTGAATAATTGGTTTTACAATACAGTTTTCATGGCAAAGCAAACCTATTTTTCAAGTGACTTGGATGTAGCACAACTGCTAAACTAGCGATATCTCTATTTGTATAAAAATGCCATGAACTTTAGACTTTTACCTGAATGGGCTGAGCAAGACGCTGTAATGCTAACTTGGCCACATAAACATACCGATTGGGCCGATAATCTAGCCCGTGTTGAGCCTGTCTATGTTGAGCTTGCAAAGCATATAACACACTACCAATTTTTAGTTGTTGTTGCTCACGACGAAGCCTTAAAAGCACATATCACTGCACTACTTAACCAAGCCAATATTAATTTAGAGCGTGTTCATTTTGTTGTAACACCCACTAATGACACCTGGGCGCGCGATCATGGCCCACTAACATGTGCAAATATTAATGATAAGACCAAATTAAAGGTCTATGATTTTACATTTAATGGTTGGGGCAACAAATTTGAAAGCACACTCGACAACCAAATTAATAAAGCGGTTGTTGAACAGCTAAGCCATGCAAACAATGATTACCAAGCCCTAGATATGGTGCTTGAAGGTGGCGGTATTGAGATAAACGAGCACGGCGTATTGCTAACAACAAGCGAATGTTTGCTTAACAAAAACCGTAACCCTGACTTATCGAGCCAAGACATAGAAACCTTATTAAAAACGCATTTAGGTGCCACCGATTTTTTATGGGTCGATCACGGTTATTTAGCCGGCGACGATACCGACAGCCACATTGATACGCTAGTGCGATTTGCACCGAACAATACGCTTGTGTACGTACAATGTGATGATGAAAATGACGAGCATTTCACCGCACTAAAAGCAATGGAAAACCAACTGAAAAGCTTTAAAACGGCAGGTAACACCCCATATAATTTAATTGAACTACCGTGGCCTAAGGCAGCGTATGACGATGAAAATTCACGCTTACCTGCAACCTATGCCAATTACTTAATTATTAACAATGCAGTGCTTGTGCCTACATACAACGATGTAAACGACGACCGTGCATTAGCACAGGTTCAAATAGCGTATCCGCAGCACACTATTATTGGCGTGAATTGCCAGCCTATAATTGAGCAATTTGGTAGCCTTCACTGTATTACAATGCAATTACCGCGTGGATTTTTAGCTGGAGCAGCACAATGACAAGCCCTGCAAAATTAACCGTTGCTCTAGTGCAACAAAGCAACAACGATAACGCCGATGAAAACATGGCTAAATCAATAAAAGCCATTCGTGAAGCCGCTCAAAAAGGGGCTCAGCTTGTTGTTTTACAAGAGCTTCATCGTAGCCTTTATTTTTGCCAAACCGAAGACGTTGATGTCTTTGACCTGGCAGAAACCATACCTGGGCCAAGCAGTAACACCTTAGGTGAACTCGCTAAAGAACTCAATATTGTGATTGTGGCGTCACTGTTTGAGAAGCGCGCAACAGGCTTGTACCATAATACCGCAGTGGTGCTTGAAAAAGACGGTAGTATTGCAGGTAAATATCGCAAAATGCACATACCTGATGACCCTGGTTTTTACGAAAAGTTTTACTTTACCCCAGGCGACTTGGGCTTTGAGCCTATTCAAACATCGGTAGGTAAATTAGGCGTGTTGGTATGCTGGGATCAGTGGTTTCCAGAAGCCGCGCGTTTGATGGCTATGGCTGGTGCTGAGCTATTAATTTACCCAACCGCTATTGGCTGGGATCCCAATGACGACCAAAATGAACAAACACGCCAAAAAGATGCATGGGTTATTAGTCAACGTGCCCATGCGGTCGCAAATGGAGTACCGGTGATTAGCTGTAATCGTGTTGGCCACGAGAGTGACCCAAGCGGACATAGCAGCGGCATTCAATTTTGGGGTAACTCTTTTATTGCGGGTCCTCAGGGTGAGTTTTTAGCGCAAGCTAACAACATCGATGAACAAATATTAGTGGTAGAAGTTGATCAAAAACGCTCAGAAAACGTAAGACGTATCTGGCCGTTTTTGCGTGATCGCCGAATTGATCACTACAGCGACCTTACAAAAATATACCGCGACTAACTAAAAGAATGGCTCTTACCTGTTAAGGGCCAATCAAATGGAGTAATAAATGGCGTTTGAGCAATGGGCAGCCTTGCCTTGGGTAAAATCTCAAAAAGATAAAATTCAGTGGGGGCAGCTAAGCGGAAGTGGTTTAAGTATTGCCATTGCCGAAGGTGTTAAACAGCAAGAAAACTTAGTATTAATTGTTACACCCGACACTCCCAGCGCGCTGCGCCTTGAAACAGAACTAGAATATTTATTACCTAATAATCCGGTAATGGTATTTCCTGATTGGGAAACCTTGCCTTACGATCATTTTTCTCCTCATCAAGATATTATTTCTGCGCGTTTAGCTACATTAAATACCCTAAAAAAAGAACAGCAAAGCGTATTAATTGTGCCTGTGTCTACGCTTATGCTGCGAACCGCTCCGGCCTCGTTTATTTATGGTTCGACAATAAACTTTAAAGTAGGCGATAAACTCGACACACATAATTTTAGGCAAAACTTAGAGCAAGCCGGTTACCTAAACGTGCAACAAGTTATGGAACATGGTGAGTACGCAATTCGTGGCTCAATCGTCGATTTATACCCTATGGGTAGTCCGCATCCATTTAGGCTCGACTTTTTTGATGACGAATTAGACACCATTCGTTTATTTGATGTGGAAACGCAGCGCTCTGATGAAAAAGTAGATAAAATTGAACTGCTGCCAGCGCATGAATTTCCAACAAATGAGTCAGATATTGAGCGTTTCAGGATTGGTTACCGTGAAAAATTTGGTGCAAGTTCGGAGCAAGACTCTGTTTACATGCAAGTTAGTAAAGGAAACTGGCCAGCTGGTATTGAATACTACATGCCGTTATTTTTTGAAAGCCTAGCCACTATTTTTGACTACCTGCCTGATAATACAACCGTTATGCAATTGGGCGATCTAGAACACGCTGCGGATAATTTTTGGCACGATGTTAATGTTCGTTACGAAAACCGTAAAGTGGACCCTCTGCGCCCACTACTTGAACCAAATGCCTTATACCAGCCTATTGAAGAGCTGTTTTCTAACTTAGGGCAATTTGCGCGTATTCGTCTATCGCTTGCCAAGCTGGGCACAAAAGCGGGTAATAAAAATTTATCCGTATGTGAATTACCTGCAATTAGAATAGATCATAAACAACACGAGCCCTATGCGGCGTTTATAGATTACGTTACAGCACAAAAGAAGAAAAAAAGTCGCATATTACTGAGCGTTGAGTCGGATGGTCGACGTGAATCTTTACTCAATATTTTGAAACCCAGCGGTTTAAAGTTTAAAGAGTTTGATACCTTTGAACAATTTACCCAAAGCGATAGTGATGTAGGCTTAATTGTAAGTCCGCTTGAGCAAAGCGTTGTGCTTGGCTCTAAACCTTCTTTATCAATTATTACCGAACAAGAGCTGCTAGGTATTAAAGTCTCGCAGCGCAGACGCCGTAAACATAAGTACGAAGCAAGCCAAGACGCTCTAATTCGTAACTTAGCCGAGCTTAAAGAAGGTCAGCCTGTTGTGCATCTTGACCACGGTGTTGGCCGCTATCAAGGTTTACAAACTATTGATGCAGCAGGTGTAATTACAGAATTTGTGACCATAATATACGCCGGTGAGTCTAAATTGTATGTGCCTGTGTCGGCACTACATATGCTTAGCCGTTACTCAGGCGGCGAAGAAAGCAGTGCACCACTGCATAAGCTCGGCTCTGATGCGTGGGAAAAGGCAAAAAAACGTGCTGCAGAAAAAGTTCGTGATGTAGCCGCAGAGTTACTTGATATATACGCACAGCGCCAAGCTAAACCAGGCAATAAATTTACCCTAGACGGACAAGCCTATCGCCAGTTTAGTGAAAGCTTTCCGTTTGAAGAAACCGACGATCAGCGTAATGCAATTGAAGCAGTATTAGGCGACATGCAATCAAAACAAGCGATGGATCGTTTAGTGTGTGGTGATGTAGGCTTTGGTAAAACCGAGGTCGCTATGCGTGCAGCTTTTGTTGCTGTTAACGATAGTAAACAAGTTGCCATTTTAGTGCCCACTACCCTGCTTGCGCAGCAACACTATGAGAATTTTAAAGACCGTTTTGCTGACTTTCCTATCGAAGTGGGTGTGCTTTCTCGTTTTAACTCAACCAAAGAGCAAAAAGACACGCTAGAAAATATGGCGAATGGCAAGCTAGACATTGTTATTGGTACCCATAAACTTATTCAGCAAGACATTAAATTTAACGATTTAGGGCTACTCATCGTAGATGAAGAGCATCGATTTGGGGTACGCCAAAAAGAAAAAATTAAAGCGCTACGTGCAGATGTCGATATTTTAACGCTTACCGCAACGCCTATTCCTCGGACGCTCAATATGGCAATGAGTGGCATGCGCGACTTATCTATTATTGCTACCCCACCGGCCAAACGCTTGGCGGTTAAAACATTTGTTCGCCAACGTGATGTGGAGCTTATTCGCGAAGCCATTTTGCGTGAAATTAAACGTGGTGGCCAAGTGTACTTTTTGCACAATAACGTTGAAACAATTGAACGCGTGGCTCAAGAATTAAGTGAATGGGTACCTGAAGCAAATGTAATTACCGCTCATGGGCAAATGCGCGAGCAAGAGCTTGAGCAAATAATGACCCAGTTTTATCACCAAAAATACAATGTAATTGTGTGTACAACCATTATCGAAACCGGTATTGACGTACCTACAGCAAATACCATTATTATGGATAGAGCAGACAAACTAGGCTTAGCACAATTACACCAATTGCGTGGTCGTGTAGGCCGAAGCCACCATCAGGCATATGCCTATTTGCTCACAGGCGACCCTAAAGCATTATCAAAAGATGCCAGCAAACGTCTACAAGCAATTGAATCATTGGAAGATTTAGGCGCTGGTTTTGCACTTGCTACACACGATTTAGAAATTCGTGGTGCAGGTGAGTTATTGGGTGACGATCAATCTGGGCAAATGCAAACTATTGGCTTTAGCTTGTATATGGAAATGCTTGAGCAAGCAGTAAATGCACTGCGTGAAGGTAAAGAACCCACTCTTGAAAACCTCTTACAAAAACAAACCGAAGTTGACTTAAAACTGCCTGCATTACTGCCTGATGATTATATACATGACGTAAATGCACGATTAGGTATGTACAAGCGTGTAGCTAGTTGTGCTAACCTAGGCGACATTGATGAGTTACAGGTAGAACTAATAGACCGATTTGGTTTATTACCTGATGCAGCTAAAAACTTATTTAGTTTGCAACAACTTAAAATGCAAGCCAGTAATTTAGGGATAACAAAAATAGAGGCAAACCCTAAAGGCGGCTACTTTGAATTTAGCCAAAATACCAAGGTTAATCCTAGCTTCATTATTGGGCTGATACAAAGTGCACCGCATATTTATAAAATGGAAGGCGCAAATAAATTGCGCTTCGCGATTAGTGAGGCAAATGCCCGCGAACGCTTAAAAATGGTCACTGCTATGATTGCAGATTTCGAAAAAAAGGTTAGCCATTAATGTTGCTAAAAAAATCGCTGGTAGTTTTATGTTGCTTATTTAGCAGCACTGCAGTTGCAGAGCGTTGGTTTGAAGCTGAGGTGCTGATATTTAAACAGCGCCCTGCCCCCTATTTACAAGAAGACTTTAGTTTAAAACACGAGGCTATTGAAGATAAAAACACGCTTGATTTATTAACGCCACTTTATACCGAGCAAGCCATGCAAGCCTGTATTGATGGCGATACACGTTTTCAAAAGCGTTCATTTACGGATTCGCTCGTTAACGACAATCCACGCTCGGGTGTTTGCGATGCAAGCACCGACTATGTTCAAAGTTACGATACATTGCCTGTTACACCTGTGGCACCGGCACTTGATACCATGGAGCAACCCTACTTACTTGCCCCAGAGCAGTTACAATTTAAAACGCAGTTTGAGCAACTAGACCGTAAAGGCTTAACGCCTATTTTACATACTGGATGGCGTTTTGAAGCAAAAAGTAAATCACGTGCGCCAAGCATGCACTTATTTGCCGGTGAGCTTATTAAAACACGCGTTTTTGATGTGCCGCGCTATTCAAATCCAGACTTTGTTAGTTTATTAGAGCCGCAGCCTAGCTTATTTAACGACCCCGATGAATCAACTAGTAAATGGGAATTAGAAGGGTTATTTAAAATTCACTTGCGTCACTATTTATTTATCACTGCAGATTTTGATATTAGCCAAAAACTACAAAGTGGTGATGTAGAGTCATCACGGTTTTCACAATTTAAACGTGTAATAAGTGGTGAAATTCATTACTTTGACCATCCTCGCATGGGCATGATTGTCCAAATTAGAAAATTTAAACATTAATACTTAATAGGATACAACAATGAAAAAACTCCTAATTATTGCAGCTACACTAAGCCTGGCTGCATGCTCTAAAGTAACAGTAGAAAACTACGAAAAAATTAAGATTGGTATGGATAAAGCTGAAGTAGAGGCTGTATTAGGTAACGCTGACAACTGCGTAGAAAAAACACTTCATACTAACTGTGTTTGGGGCGACGAGTCTAAAAATATAGAGATTACACTCGTTTCAGACAAAGTGACTTTATACAGTAAGCACGGCTTAACTCAATAAAATCGTGTATAAAAAAGGGGGATAGACTGTGGTCTATCCCCCTTTTTTATTTTTTAGAATAAATGAGCTCAATGTTGACTATTTTACTGCGATTTAAGGTAATTTTATAACGCTGATAAAGTGTTTTATCACCTTCTGTGTGCACCAATACCATATTTAATTGATAACGTCGCTCAACGGCTTGTTTTGATATTTTATTGCTATCTAAATGGTAAAGCTTACCTTCACCACGTTTTAAATAACGGGCAAATGGCGCTAGGTTAAATTGCAGTGTTTGCTGCAACGTATCGTACCCAGGTAGAAACTCTTTGGCCGACACGCGCGTTTCACTCGCAAAGTGCAGCCATTGCGCAGCCTGTTTGTTTTGCTGGCGACGTTTTGAAAAAATAGTTTGAACTTCTTTCGGTATTTTTTTAAAACGAGTGTACTCAAGCCAAATAAACTGGCTGGCTATTTTGTCTTTGGTAATACTATTTTTAAAGGTAAATCGCCATTTTGGCCGCCCTTGAACTATTGCGCGCCAAATTACACGGGTGATATCTTCTTTAAATATTTCACGCAAACCATAAATTACACCCAGTATCAAAATAAGAGTCGCTGTTACCTCTGTAAAACTGGAACGTGCATTTAGAATTACCAGCATCACAAACGCCATAATAACCGCCGTTACCGTCCCTTTTACCAAGCGCTTTAGGTAACTATTTAAAAAGCGAGTATTGCGCTGAAGTATTACTCCATGCTCAATTAAACGTTGCAATAAACGCATTTTATTTGTGATTCGATTGGCGTCTTGAAGGGTGGTTTCAGAGTTATAGTTTTTATCTGCTCTGTACACGTTTTCGCTTTTACAAAATTGCAAAAGGTCGTTCCGCTCTTTAGCAAAATCGCTACTGCGCGGGCCTTCATCTAGTAATTTTAAAAATGATTGCTCAACGTGCCAACTCAAATAGTTATCTGCGTTTGTATAAAACGGCAGTAACTTTTCATCATCGGGTGTATAACGGCGTAACTTTTTTAATAGGCCTTCACTTTGCTCAAATAATTCATTTGCACGATTATAAAACTCTTCTGCCTCGCTTAACTTAAGCGCATCCTTAATATCAGCATCGAGCGCTAAACGCACTTGGTAACAAAATAAGTTTAGATTTTGCCTGTAGTCTTGCTGTTCGCCTTTGTTTTTACTTACAAAACGGCTTCGTACTAATGGCAAGTGAATATTGTTAGCGTTGTAAGCTAAGTGAGATTTGAACTGATTGTTGAAGTAAGATTCTTCGCTCAGTGTTTTAGGGTTTATTCCCATTTCGTTAGGAATAGAAAAGTACAGATCAATACGCTGCTCTGAACGCGCATTTAACTCGGGCTCAATGACAAAAGATAAATTTTCGTCTTGTTTTAACAATCAACTCTCCTTTTTCTATTCGTTTTAGTTTACTTGCCTCCAGTAATTTGTTCAATAAAAAAGGCCCCGTAAACACGGAGCCTTACTCGTTTAAATATTTAACTTAAACCCTGTTTAAAGTATTTGTTTGCAGTTAAAACTTATAGTTAATACTTGCGAATACTCGTGAACCAATTACGTCGTAAATCTCAGGTACGGTGCCCATGTCATTTCCGCCTAGTACTTCTTCTGGCTCTTTATCAAAAATATTATTCATACCACCTGTCACTTTTAGTGACTCATTTAGGTTGTACGTCATTGAAATATCGTGATAAATAATATTATCTGTGCTGAACGACTCGCCGTAGTAGTCCCCACTCATACCACGAATAAAGCGTGCGTTATAAAGCACACTAAACGCATCAGACAAATCGTAGTTTACAGATAAGTTAGATTTGATTTTAGAGTAGCCACCAATGTTACCGTCAATAGTCCCCGTGTAATCAATATCATCTTGCTCAAATTCAACCAAGTAGGTTGTATCTAAGTTAATACGGTAGTTATCGGCGGTGTAACCAATGTTCCAATCAATACCTGACGTTTTTTGAGAGCCAACATTGGTTAATGCAGAGCTTAAGTTTGATAAATCACCCGCTGGGGTAATATTTACCGAATCACACGACTGCGTGTCGCCCGCAAAACAGTTGTTCATTTCGTTTTGTACATCTAAACGCGTGATGGCGTTTGTGATGTCAAACTTCCAGTAGTCAAGTGTTGTAGATAAACCGTCAACTACTTCCCATACCATACCAAATGTAAACGAACGGCTTTCTTCTGCTTGTAAGTCTGCATCACTGGTGTAATTTACCAAAATTTGTGCGTCTTGCTCGTTGCCCCATGGATCGGCTAGGTAATCGTAAGAGCCCGAGTTGCCACCAAATAGTTCAGCAACATTTGGCGCTCTAAAGCCGGTAGCTAGTACAGAACGAACCATAAATGAATCTGTTACATCCCATGTAGCACCCAGTTTCCACGTTGTTTCACCACCAAACGTAGAGTAATTATCGTAACGTGCTGCCCCTTCAAGTGTCACGACTTCTAATACCGGCATCGATGTTTCAAAGTAGATAGACTGTACCGAATAGTCACCTTCAGTAGGATCTTGCTGTGCTGCTGTACTTTGGCCCAACTGTGTAATTAAATCGGGTGTGTAAAAACCACTTTCAAAACGGTTCTCTATACCGATTGCGTAACCAATATCGTTATCGGTTAGTGCGCTGTAACCTGCAGATAAGATAAACTGCTCATTTCCACCTTCATTGCTTTCAGTGTAAATAGAATCGTTAGCAGTTAAAAAGTCACGGCTAAGTGCATCACCACTAAACCAAATTGCTTGGTTTGCGTAAATACTTTGCTCTACTTGGCTTGCATTAATAGAGTTTTGTACTTTATCTTTAGAGTCGTTTCTGCCGTATGTAGCACTTACATCCCAGCTCGCATCGTTATCTAAGACGCCTTGTAATGCCACTGATGCACGGTATGTGTCTGTTGTTTGCTCGTATATTCGCGGCCCAGCATCAACCATTCTTCTGCGATACTCTAGCGAATCGACAAGCTCACCGTCGACGATAAAGGCATTTGTGTATTCGTTATTAAGGTTTGCTGTAAGTAAATCTACACTGGCTGGTTGAGGTGCCAATTGCTGTGATGAATCACGGCGTGTATACATAAGGTCAACATTGAATGTGGTATCAGCGTCTAGCTCTTTATCAAAGCTTGTAAATAAACTGTACAGATCGTTTGGTGTTTGTGCATAACTCGATGTAGTAAAGTCGTACGACGTTGCTCTATCTGCAAACTCACCATTACCTTCGTACGTTTTACCGCCTAGCGTACCTTGTGGGATAAACGAAGACTGCCCTGCAGGTACAAAGCTACGATCTGATTGAATCACCTCGCCACGGCTTGAAAACTGTGCACCAACAACTAAGTTACCATCGGCAACCTGCATGCCGTGTAATAAGCTAGTACCGTAGTTGTTACCATCACCCTTAGTTGTGCGACTTCCTTCAACATTAAGCTCAGTACCTTCAAAATCTTTTTTGGTAATAATATTAACAACACCAGCAATTGCATCAGACCCATACACCGCTGATGCACCATCTTTTAAGATTTCAATTGATTTGATCATTGCAACAGGAATGGTATTTAAATCAACTGAAGAGTCTGCACCGGTACCAGAAGAAACCATACGACGACCATTTAATAACACTAGGGTACGTTGTGACCCCATGCCACGTAAGTTAACAGTTGCAGAACCACCTGAACCATTATTACTTGAAGCACCAAGGCTTATACCCGCAGCAGATGGCTGAGTTGAGAGAATGTCGGCAACAGAAGTGAAACCACTTTTTGCAATAAAGTCATCGCCAATAACGGTAATTGGACTGGCTGTTTCCATATCAGTACGGTTGATACGTGAACCCGTGACCTGAATTTTTTCGATTGAATTTGCAGCTTCGTCTGCTGCTAGTACATGTACACTTGAAAACATTGGGATGGCTGCTATTACAGCTAGACCAAGAGTCGATTTAGTCATGAAAGAATCCTACTTGTTGGAATTTACCAAGATTGGTAATGCTCATTTGTTATAAGAAGAATGAGTCGGCAAGCAACTTAAGCGCACTTAACTGAACGAAAACTTAACGCTTGAGTGGTTTTTGACAAAGACAAAAAAGACCAACCTAAAAAAGGTACAAAGGTTACTACTTGTTTCATTGTTAATATAAAAATACAATTTAAAATTAATAAGTTAAAATAATTTTTATACAATTAAAGTACAGATGAAATCAAACACCTCTACTTTGTAATCAAATGTAATTACACCTGTTGTTTAGCAATAATTCAGGTATTAACAACTTAATCACACCCCATTATTAAAAAGGTAAAAGCACCTGAAAGTTGCTAACTCATAAGCAAAGCTTTTGGCTCATAGGGAATAATAAGTTCGCTTATTTTGCTTGGGTATAACTGCTCGAAATTTGGTCTACACTATATGAATAATGTGAGATGTTGATATTAACTATGGTTATAAATCAAATTAGTTGGCTGGAACAAATCCGGCATTTGCGAAAGCTTAACGTTGTGACTACGCACTTTTGACAGGGCTAATTAAAAATTAGTTTTAGATGTATTTTTTGATATTTTAGCACTAATGACTAAAGGGTTAGTGCATTTAATTAATTACGTTTTGCTGCGCATTGGTATTACCGGTTCAAGTTTGAGCCTATCAAAAAGAAAAGTTTATAAGCTTAGGTAAACAACAAATTTGGGATAAAACGTGATCGGTTAACTGGTTAATTCGTAATATTATTAAAGCTCGTTAGTAGGTAACATAAAAGTAATAGTTAAGGGTATCTTCGCTTGAAGTGATTGTATTTATAACAGTTAATTCAAGGGTCCAAAGCATATTGTTCTCTGAGCAAATGCCAACCATGGTTTCGCTTTGCCACAAATCTCCTTGCTGTACAAACTGCTGCGGGATAAATCCCATGTACATAGTTATGCCTTTTAATTTTGCTTGGCTGATTTTTGTATTGTTGGGTAATTTGCTGAAAATTGTAAAAGGTGTTTCAGGTGAAAGAGATTGATCACTGAGCCACACTTTCACTTTATTTGGGAAGGTACATTCTTGGTTAGGTTCGCAGTTTGAATTTTTATGTATGCTTGCGTCTTTTTGATTATCAAAATCACAGGCGGTCAACAATAAAAGTAGTAAAAACACATAACATAATTGGGTTGCTTTCATAAAAATTCGCTCCGAATAAAAGCAGATACTAATAATCAAGCTTATAAATGACAAGCATGGCCCACTAAATAATCAAATTTAGGCACTCAGCTAATCAAAAAATAGACAACAAAGCCACAAAGTTTGATTGATGTCATAATATTACGTAATTGACCTATCTTTTTTAGGCCAAAAAATTTATTATTTCCCTCGCAAAAATTAGGGTTTCTCGAGTTTGTTTTCTGAAGCATTCATGCTTTGAACGTTTTAGGTAACATGCTTGTGAAGTAATAGTAGGCCCCACTTTTTAAGTGGGTAATTCATTTCTAAACGCATTTATTGCAGCGGAAGCCAGAAAATGAGCCAAACAGTAGCATCACAAACTGAGTATAACTATAAAGTTGTACGCCAATTCGCTATTATGACAGTGATTTGGGGCATCGTTGGCATGAGTATTGGGGTTCTGATTGCTGCCCAATTAGCTTGGCCAGCACTTAACTTTGATACACCATGGTTAACTTACTCTCGACTACGTCCGTTACACACGAACGCAGTAATTTTCGCATTTGGTACAAGTGCACTTTTTGCGACGTCTTATTACGTCGTACAACGTACTTGTCAAACGCGCCTTTTCTCAGACAAACTTGCCGCAATTTCATTTTGGGGCTGGCAGCTAGTTATCGTATTAGCAGTAATTACTTTACCATTAGGTATTACAAGCTCTAAAGAATACGCTGAACTAGAATGGCCAATCGATATTTTAATCGCTGTTGTTTGGATTATTTATGCAGTTGTATTTTTTGGTACTTTAATTAAACGTAAGGTATCGCATATTTATGTTGCCAACTGGTTCTATGCCGGCTTTATCATCACTGTTGCAGTACTGCACATTGTGAACAGCATGGCAGTGCCTGTATCGTTAACTAAATCATACTCTATCTATGCAGGTGCAGTAGATGCGATGGTTCAATGGTGGTACGGTCATAACGCTGTAGGTTTCTTATTAACCGCTGGTTTCTTAGGTATGATGTACTACTTTGTACCTAAACAAGCAGGTCGCCCTGTATACTCTTACCGTTTATCGGTCGTTCACTTTTGGGCGCTTGTATCTCTATACATTTGGGCTGGTCCTCATCACCTTCACTACACTGCACTTCCAGATTGGACGCAAAGTTTAGGTATGGTTATGTCAATTATCTTATTCGTTCCATCTTGGGGTGGCATGATTAACGGTATAATGACCTTATCGGGTGCGTGGCACAAACTGCGTACTGACCCAGTACTTCGTTTCTTAGTTGTATCATTATCTTTCTACGGTATGTCTACGTTTGAAGGCCCAATGATGGCAATTAAATCTGTGAACGCATTATCTCATTACACAGATTGGACTGTAGGCCACGTTCACTCAGGTGCACTTGGTTGGGTAGCTATGATTTCTATTGGTGCTATTTATCACCTTATCCCTGCACTATTTGCACAAGGTCGTATGTACAGCATTAAGCTTGTTAACACACACTTCTGGTTACACACTGTTGGTGTTGTTTTATACATTGTTGCAATGTGGATTTCAGGTGTAATGCAAGGTCTTATGTGGCGTGCAGTAAATGCTGACGGTACATTAATGTATAGCTTTGTTCAGTCTTTAGAAGCATCACATCCTTTCTACATAATGCGTTTTGTTGGCGGTGTATTCATCGTAACAGGTATGTTAGTTATGGCTTATAACGTTTTCCGTACAATTTCAGCTGAAAAAGAATCACTGAAGTTAGACGCGCAAGCACAATTAGCATAACGGAGTGAGATGATGAGCAATAAAAATTCACAAAACAAACATGAAATAGTAGAAAAAAACGTTGGCCTTATGGCCATACTGACTGTTTTTGCTATTAGCTTTGGTGCATTAGTTGAAATTACTCCACTTATGTTCCAAGACGACACAACAAAACCAGTAGATGGCTTACGTCCTCTAAATGCATTAGAAATGGAAGGTCGCGATATATACGTGCGTGAAGGTTGCTATAACTGTCATTCACAAATGATCCGTCCTTTTCGTGACGAAGTTGAACGTTACGGCCACTACTCTGTAGCAGGCGAGTCAGTATGGGATCACCCTTTCCAATGGGGTTCTAAACGTACTGGACCTGACCTTGCTCGTGTTGGTAAACGTTACTCGGACGATTGGCATTATGCTCACTTAGTGAACCCGCGTGATGTGGTTCCTGAGTCTAATATGCCAGGTTTCCCTTGGTTAGCAGAGAACACAGTTGATACCAGCTTAACTCTGAAAAAACTACAAATTTTCCGTGATACATTCGCTATTAACCCAGAAAATCCAAAACATCCGGGGTTAGGTTACGGTAGCGATGAAGAACTAATAGCTGACGTTGCCAAAGTTGATGCAATGAATGACGGTAAAGGTGCAACAGAAATGCAAGCCCTTATCGCTTATTTGCAACAGCTTGGCACGCACTTGAAGTAATTATTATGGATTACGGAACATACAGAGGCATTTTAACTCTGGTAATTTTAGTATTGTTTATTGTGATTGTTGTATGGGCATACAGCAAGCGTACCAAAAATCGTTTTGACGACGCTGCTAATGCCATTTTTGAAGATGAAAAAAAACATAACAACACACTCTCTAACGAGGAAAAGGAGTCTGAAAAATGACTAGCTTTTGGAGTATTTGGGTTATTGTTTTAACCCTAGCATGCTTACTTATTATCTTTGGCCTATTAGTGTGGAACTTAAAAAACTACGCTGGTGTTGAAGAAGGTGAAGATTGTGGGCATGAGTATGACGGTATTACCGAACTGAACAATCCGCTACCTAAGTGGTGGACTTACATGTTCTTCGCAACGTTTATTTGGTCTGTTTATTACCTAGCAGCATACCCAGGTTTAGGTAACTGGGAAGGGTTAGGTAAATGGACAAGCTCTAATCAGGGTATTACCTCTTTAGCGGAATCGAAAGAAGCCGTTAAGTTAGCAGCTGAAGAAGGCCGTTTTGTAAAACTTGATAAAGAGTATGAAGCGGCAGAAGAGCGTTTTGGTCCTATTTTTAACCGACTTGCAAAAGTACCTGTTTTAGATTTGGTTCAATCTAAAATTGATGGTGATGCAGCGCAGCAGCTAGCTCTTGAAAATGGCACAGAGCATGAGCAAACAGATGGTCAATTAGCACTAGAAATTGGTCAGCGTTTATTCTCTCAAAACTGTGCACAATGTCACGGGTCTGACGCGCGTGGTGGTATTGGCTTCCCTAACCTAACTGATAAAGATTGGTTATATGGTGGCACACCAGACAAAATTAGAGAAACACTCCTAATTGGTCGTGTTGCAGCTATGCCTCCTTGGGGTGCAGCATTAGGTGAGCAAGGTATAAAAGAAATGACAGCACACGTGTTGAGCCTTTCTGGTCGTACAGTTAACCAAAAAGATGCAGCCGCTGGTGCAGCTAAGTTTGCTATGTGTGCAGCGTGTCACGGTGCTGACGGCAAAGGGTCAGTTGCTCATAACCTACCGTTTGGCGCACCAAACTTAACCGATAACATATGGTTATACGGTGGTTCTCAACGTGCCGTTGAAGAAACACTGCTTAACGGTCGTGCCGGTGTAATGCCAGCGTGGAAAGACATTTTAGGTGAAGATAAAATCCACCTTTTAACTGCGTACGTTTACAACTTATCGCAAGATAAATAAGCACGCTGTTAATAGAATGTTTATAAATTAATTTATTAAATTCAATAGATTAATCCAGATCAAAAAAGCCTCCACTTGGAGGCTTTTTTTTAGTCTTTTACGTACAATTACTATAAAATAACCTCTTCGAAACTAATATTAGAGTCACTATGCAACCTACTCCGTGGTATAAAAACTTTTGGCCTTGGTTTTTAATTTTTTTCCCGCTAGCAGCTATTGTTGGCTGTATTACTTTACTAATAACGGCAATTGGCAATGGCCCAGATATGGTCGTTGATGATTACTATAAAAAAGGTAAAGCAATTAATTTAGAGCTCAGTAAGTTCGAGAAAGCAAAAGCACTTTACTTACATGGTGAATTAGCCGTAACTAACGACCGAGTGAGTTTTAAATTTACCAAAGGCGATAGCAGTAATGTATCGGCTTTAAAAGTGTCGTTTTACCACCGTACAATCAAAGCACACGACTTTGAAGCAACACTTACAGCTAATGCAAACAAAGAATTCACCGCACTTCTTGAAAATTACACTGAAGGTGCCTATTCCATTTTTGTTGAACCTATCGATAAAACATGGAAACTAAAAGAAAACATTACCCTACCTACGGTTGAAACCGTTTTAGTTACGCCTAACTATAAGTAGTTATTATTATGTCTAATTCTTGCTTTCATTGCCTTGAAAGTGTGCCAAAGGGATTTAGCGCCACAGTAACAATAGACGATACCCCTCAGCCAATGTGTTGCATTGGCTGCCAGGCCGTAGCGCAAAATATTGTTGAGCAAGGAATGACTGATTACTACAAATACCGCACAGTCAGTGCGGGTAAAGTAGAGCAACTTGTTCCTGAGCAATTGGCATTTATTAAAAGTTACGACAACGAAGATATTCAAGATGAATTTATAGCCACAAGCAACAATATTTCAGAGGTATTACTGAGTGTTGAAGGCATTACTTGCGCCGCATGTGCGTGGCTTATAGAAAAGCAATTATTGAGTTTAAACACTGTTAAACGGGTAGATGTAAATACCTCAACTAACCGTGCAATGATCCAATGGGACAAAACAGCGACACCCCTGAGTGATGTTATTACCGCCTTGGCTAAAATAGGCTACAAAGCATATCCATTTCAGGCCGATACCGAAGCACAACAAAAACAACAAACTGCAAAAGCATACATTCGCCGCTTGGGTGTGGCAGGCCTAATGACAATGCAAGTAATGATGTTTGCATTTGCCATGTATTTTGGCATGTTTTCAGGTATGGATAGTAACTTTGAACAGTACTTTAGATGGATAAGCCTTGTATTAGCTTCTCCTGTTATTTTGTATAGTGCGCTGCCCTTCTTAACCAACGCAATTAACGGCTTAAAAGCTAAACAGCTTAATATGGATTTACCTGTTTCTTTAGCAATTTTTGGCGCCTACGGAGCCAGTTGTTATGCAACCGTTATGCAAGTTGGTGAGGTATATTTTGAATCTATTTGCATGTTTACCTTTTTATTATTATTAGGTAAATATTTAGAATTTAGAGCGCGTTTAAAAGCGAGTGAATACACAGCAAACCTTCAAAAGTTACTACCATTAACGGCTCGCACACTTACTGATAGTGGTGAAGAACTCATTATTGCGGCTAAAAAGCTTAAACTTAATGATGTTGTGCTTATTAAAGCAGGTGAAACCATTCCCGCCGACGGCGAACTCATTAAAGGTAAAACGACGGTTGATGAATCAATGATGACCGGCGAGCACCAACCGGTTAACAAGTTCATAGGCCATAATGTGTATGCCGGCTGTGTAAACCACGACGGTGTTATCGAAATTAAAATAAATAAAATAGGCCAAAACACCCTTTTAAATCAAATTATTCGTCTGCAACACAATGCGCTCACAAAGCGGCCTAAGCTGGTCGAAATAACCGATAAAGTAGCACAAGGGTTTGTAGCTTGCTTATTGGTATTTGCCTCGTTGACCGCCATTGGTTGGTATCAAATTGATCCCGAGCATGCTTTTTGGATTACTATTTCAGTATTAGTCGCAACCTGCCCTTGCGCTTTAAGCCTAGCAATACCGACAGCCCTAACCTGTGCAATTGCCAGCCTAACCAAAAAGGGGATTTTAATTAAACAAGCCCATGTACTTGAAACCCTTTCAAAACTAACCTTATTTGCGTTTGATAAAACAGGCACACTCACACAAGGTAAATTTAGCCTTGATGAAGTAGATATTATCGACAACAGCTACTCAAAAGATGATGTAATGGCTATTGCTGCAATGTTGGAGCGCTTTTCTGAGCACCCGATTGCAAGTGCATTTGACGGCTACACTCCAGCAAAGCATAGTCTTCATAACATTGAAGTGCACGCAGGTTTAGGGATTAGTGCACAAGATGAAACCACCCACTACGCTATAGGTAAAAGTGGTTGGTTTGACAGTAAAAAAACAAACGCGCAGGCCAGTTTGTATATAAACAAACACGTTGTGGCACGTTTTTATTTTGTAGATAAAGTAAAGCACGATGCTCAAAGTTTAATTAAATCGTTACATGCGCAGCAATTAACTTGCCACATGCTTACTGGCGATGCGTCAGATGCGGGCAAAAAAGTAGCTAAGCAATTAAACTTAGACAGCGTGCAATCTGGCTGCTCACCACAAGATAAACAAACAGCCGTAGAGGCATTTTCATCTCAAAATGAAGTGGTCGCTATGGTGGGTGATGGCATAAACGATAGCCCTGTATTTGCAAGCGCCCATTTGTCTATTGCAATGGAAACTGGCGCTGATATATCAAAAAACAGCGCCGATGTTGTACTGCTAAATAGCGATTTAGCGTCTATTGATCACTTACTCAATATAGCTAAACAGACTCGGCGTATTATTAAACAAAACCTAACATTGTCTTTATTATATAATGGTTCAATATTACCGCTTGCAGCACTTGGGTTAGTTGCTCCATGGATGGCCGTCATTGGTATGTCTGCCAGCTCAATTATTGTGATTTGTAATTCACTAAGGCTATTAAAGTTATGAGCATAATTTATATTTTGATCCCCATTGCCATATTGTTTGTGCTTATTGCCATTGGTGTATTTTTTTGGGCGGTAAGAAGCGAGCAGTTTTCTGATTTGAACAAACAAGGCCACAGTATTTTGTTTGAAGATGACAAAGAGCAGCATAACAAAAGTAATGATTGACCCTTTATACATTAGCGCATTTTTAATGGGTTTGATTGGCAGCGGCCACTGCATAGCAATGTGTGGAGGAATTGCCAGCTCTTTACAATTAGCCAGCGACAAACGTAAAACACTTACCTATTCATTTGCTTATAATATAGGGCGAGCAATAAGTTACATGCTTGCAGGCTCACTCGTTGCGGGTATAAGCAGCCAATTTGCTAAACAAAACACATCATTTTCTATAACGCTTTCATTTATTGCAGCAATTTTTATGCTGTTAGTAGGCGTTTACATAATGCGCTTAGGACCTACACTTCAATGGCTTGAAAAAGTGGGTAAAACACTTATTTGGCAGCATATTGTTAAGCTTAACAAGTATTTAATGCCGGTTGACTCAACAGTAAAAGCCATAGGCTATGGGGCTTTATGGGGCTGGCTTCCGTGCGGTTTGGTTTATTCAGCGCTAACCTGGGCAATGACGAGCCCCACAGCATTTGATGGCGCAATGGTTATGCTATGTTTTGCACTAGGTACATTTCCTGCCATGATCACAGTAGGGATCACTGCGCAAAAACTCAATAGCATTATAAATCATCCTTGGACCCGAATAGCATTAGGCAGTGTTATAATTTGGTATGGTATCTACTTATTGATTATTGCAACCGACAAGTTAGTACATTAATGTTAATATGTATTAACCTTTTCAGGTTTATTTGCCCCTGTATATAAAAACTAAAACGGATAAAATTATGGATTTCACTCAAAGTCGCGCTAAAGGTAATTGTGCTATTAGCTGTAATAACTGCAGCATAAGCCAATTGTGTTTACCGTTTTCGTTAAATGGCCAAGAAATGGATAAGCTTGACGAAATTATTGAGCGAAAAAAACCATTACACAAAGGTGACTATTTATTTGAATCAGGTGCACCATTAAAAGCGATTTATGCTGTACGCTCTGGCTCATTTAAATCATACACCTTGTCTGAGCAAGGTGATGAGCAAATTACTGGCTTTCATTTAGCAGGTGACTTAGTTGGTTTTGATGCCATTAGTAAAATGGCACATCAGAGCTTTTCTCAAGCCCTAGAAACCTCAATGATTTGCGAAATTCCCTTCGACACTCTTGACGAGCTTGCAGGTAAATTACCTAAACTACGCCAGCAAATAATGCGTTTAATGAGCAGTGAAATTACCTACGATCAAGAAATGCTTTTACTGCTTAACAAAAAATCGGCAGAAGAACGCCTAGCTAGTTTTATTTATAACTTGTCTGAGCGATTTGGTGAGCGTGGTTTTTCGCGTAAAGAGTTTAGGTTTACTATGACCCGTGGTGAAATAGGTAATTACTTAGGCCTTACAGTAGAAACCATTAGCCGTTTATTAAGTCGCTTTCAAAAAGCCGATTTAATTAAAGTAGAAGGCAAGTTTATTACTATTTTAGATAATGATGCACTCGCTAAAGCAGCAGCCATTGTTAAATAGGTATACATTGATATAGAACAACAATTTATGTGCTAAGCCTTTAACTGTTTTGTATTTGAGTTACACTAAAAGTACACCAGTTAGATAAATGGAGTAGCACATGAACACAATTAAACGCATTCTCGCGGTTATTGACCCTACCAAAGACGATCAACATGGTTTAGCGCGCTCAGTCGAACTGGCAAACAAATCTGGCGCAACAATTACAGCATTCATGACGGTCTATGACTTCTCTTATGAAATGACAACGATGCTTTCAGGCGATGAGCGTGAAGCGATGCGCGAAGCCGTTTTAAAAGACCGCCAACTCTGGCTCAACGATTTAGTTTCACCTTACAATAACTTAAATATTGAAACATTAGTTGTTTGGCATAACCGCCCTTACGAAGCCATTATTGAAACAGTTATCGATCAAAATTACGATTTAGTCATTAAAAGCACTCATCAACATGGTGCACTAAAATCGGTGATATTTACCCCTACAGATTGGCATTTGGTACGTAAATGCCCTACTCCGGTGTTATTTGTAAAAGAAATGGCATGGCCTGAAAATGGCAATATTTTAGCTGCTGTTAACGCAGTGAGCGAAAATGATCAGCATATAGCGTTAAACAAACGTATAATCAAAGACGCGCAATTTTTATGCGAACTTGCTAACGCAAAGCTTAACTTAGTCAATGCATATCCTGCCACCCCTATTAATATAGCTATTGAAATACCAGAGTTTAATCCAAGTCTTTACAACGAATCAGTTAAAAAACACCATATAGAATCGACTAATGCACTGGCTACTGAATTTACATTAACTACTGAGCAATGCTTTATTGAAGAAGGCTTACCAGAAGATGTAATTCCTGATATTGCAAATCGTTTGAATAGTGAATTAGTGGTTATTGGAACCGTTGGACGTACAGGGTTAAGTGCTGCGCTAGTTGGCAATACTGCAGAGCATGTAATAGATAGCCTAGACTGCGATGTATTAGCATTAAAACCAGACGGCTACGTTAGCCCACTGGCAAAAGATTAATAAATTTTGCTGTAGCTCCCGATATGCTAATAACATATAATACGCCCCTTTATTTCTAGCAAGTAATTTGCTGCATTGTTTACTAAGGGGGCGTAGTGTCTAACTCAGCTCAAGCCAAAGCTCAATATAACTTTAATAAGTTACAAAAGCGTTTACGCCGTTTAACTGGCCAAGCCGTTATGGACTTTAACATGATTGAAGAAGGTGACCGTATAATGGTTTGCCTCTCTGGTGGTAAAGATAGCTATACAATGCTTGAAATGCTGCAGCACCTTAAACGTGTTGCCCCCATTGAATTTGATCTTGTAGTTGTTAATTTAGACCAAAAGCAGCCCGGCTTCCCTGAACATGTATTGCCAGAGTACCTAGATAAACTCGATGTAGAGTACAAAATTGTAGAAGAAGATACCTACAGTATTGTAACCGACATAATTCCTGAAGGTAAAACCACCTGCTCGCTGTGTTCTCGCTTACGCCGTGGTATTTTATACCGCACAGCTAAAGAGCTTGGTGCAACTAAAATTGCTCTTGGTCATCACCGTGACGACATGATTGAAACACTGTTTTTAAACATGTTTTATGGTGGAAAACTAAAAAGTATGCCTGCTAAATTAATGAGCGACAACGGCGAGCATATGGTTATCCGCCCGCTTGCCTACTGTAAAGAAGCAGACATTAGCAAATACGCGTTTACTCAAGGCTATCCTATCATTCCGTGTAACTTGTGTGGTTCTCAAGAAAACTTGCAGCGTAAACATACAAAAAATATGTTAGCGCAATGGAATAAAGATCATCCGGGTCGCATTGAGAGTATTTTTACAGCCATGCAAAATGTTGTGCCATCTCATTTAGCCGATGCTGAATTATTTGATTTTGAAAACCTAAAAACGGGTGAAGTGATTGATGGCGGCGATATTGCACTCGACAAGCCAGATATTCCTAAAGTGCCTGTCAACAGCGATACAGACGAAGAAAACGCTGGCGTTGTTACAATTAACTTAAGCTAACTAAGTTGTATTTTTGGGTTTGCATTAAAGCAAACCCAAAACTAGTTTAACCGTCGGCTAACCCTTTTAAAAACTCCAAGCTTAATTTTTCTTGCTCATTAGGTTGGTATGGCAGCTGTTGTAAACTGTCAAAAGGAAAGTCATTGATATCAAAGTGGCTAATTTCACTGTTACCAAAACTGTTTCGCTCGCCAGGACTTGGCGACATCCTTTCAATTACAAATCCACTCAAACGCATATCAGCCATACCTTGCGGCAAAATTGACCAGTGCGCTTTTAAATCAATAGTTTGGCTTCCTTCACTTAAACGTTGTTTACTCACCAAGTGCGCAAGTGGTGTGTCGCCAGTAAAAAGGTTCGCCCGAATACGGTACAAGCCCTTTTTTACTACTTTTAAATTGGCGGGTATAAGCATGTTTTCGCTTTGTGGGTATGCCGACTCAAAACCAATAATTGTCGCACTAGGTGGCATATATTGAATTTGCGCCACTACAGGGATTTGTTTTCCATCAACATTTGCTTCAACAAATATTTGTAAATTTCGCGGATAGTCTTCCTCAGCTTTAAAAATAACATTGGCTTCGCCATCTTGTGCATTACTTTTATAGGTTGTTACAGTCTCTTTTGTATCTGTATTGGCAAGCTCTACATTCACATTTTTAAGGCCACCTGCGCTGACTTTTAATGTTATTTCTTCTGGATACACAAACCTATATTTACTAAGGCTGACTGTAACCGCATTTCCTTTGTCGTCTATTGGACTTTCAACAGGGTAAAATTGATTAGGTTTTAAACGGTCTTCATCAAATTCAGACAATGGTTGTGAATATGGCGGATATTTAAGCGCACGCTCGTATTGAGTAGCTACCTGCTCTGCTGCTTTTGCTAAGTTGCTATTGTAATCTGTTGTTACTTTTTGTTTTGGTGGTGATTTAGCGGATAAGTTTGCAGTGGTTGCTTGTATGTTTAATTTACTCTCAGCGGGCAAAGGCTTTTTTATCTTAACAACAGCGACTTCAACTTTAGCCTCTTCTTGAGAGGGCCAAACTAATAAAGCCAGTAAAGCCATTATTGAAACGACTACTAGGATTTTTTTTATCATTAATAGCTCAATCCTTATAAAAAGTGCAGCTTAATAAAGCTGCACATTCAACGTTTATGGGATCACATTATAAATTAATGCAGAAGCACTCGTTGTATTTGAGTTTTTAATATAACGGTAGTTCTTTTTCCAAAACCACGTACCCGTTGTTTGATCAAATGTATTAAAGCCAACATTTTGTCCGTCGACATTAATATTATTCATAGCAATGGTTACATTACCTTTACGCTGAGCATTATGAATTTCATTATGGCTGTAGCTGTCACTCATCATCATAGGGTAATGGTTAGGCATAAAGCTATTTACCGCATCACTTTGTGATTTTAATCGACCATCAGTACCAATACTGCTGCTACAGCTACCAAATGAACGCGCTGAGCTTGCACCACATGATGAGTGCGACGCGACAACCGAATCATCATTACCTTTTAAAAATGCGCCTGTGATCCCTAAGTATTCATTACCGTCGGCAACAAAACGTAAACGAGGTGTACGCGCATCTGGAAATGGAGAAATTTTACGCGCATTATTTACTTTTAAATCGTGTAACACGCCAACCGCTTCAGTAACATCGTTTCCTAGCCACCATCTAAGTGCAGCATCTATAGCAAAATTCCATGAGGCACCTGTAAGTGCGCTTACAGCAACATCAGCAAGTTCACTACCGCCACCAGCACCGGCTAAATCAAATGTAGCAACAATATTGAGTGGCGAAAGCCCTGCGTTTTCTAACCAGTTTGCTTGGTTATCAATAATATGGCGTGCAATTAAATCCCCAGTAGAGTGTGTCACTAATACACAGCCATCAGCACATAAGTTTGAGCGAGATAACTGCTTTAATTTAGGCCAAACCCAATCTGTTGCTATTTTACCTTCAACACGCTCGTAGGCAGGCCAATCAATTCGTTCATCTGCTCTATTATTCCAATACGACTGCCAATATGTTTCGCCATCATTTACAACGTCGCTACCTGATTTATTGGTTATTTGAGATACCTGCAAACCATGAATTAATATTATTTTGTGATCTTTACTTGCAGCTGAAAAACTCATTAGCATAGCAAGGCATGCGCCCACTATATGCTGAGGTTTTATCCACTTGTGTGTGTGTGTGTTGTTCATAAAATTCCTTAATGTGTGTGTTAAATATTATTTGTTAAGGTATTCATTATTAGTGTCTTTTTTTACTTATCTGCAATATTAAGCATTAGAGGAAATAACCTGACTCTACTATCAGCGAGTTATAACTCTATTTTACCTGCCTTAGGTAATGTACTTAGTAAAGCAAATTAGTATGACTGATCAGTCCAGACAATGACCAGTATTAGGAACAAAGGACAAAAATGCAACAATTTATTATCATTTATATAAGATCAAAACAAAATTTATTTTTATCAACAGCTTAAAAATTGTCTTTTTTGGAATTATATGGTGGGTTTGTAAAAAATATAGCTGAGGAGTGCAATCTATTTTACCAAGCCTAAACGTGATTTAGGCTTGGTAAAAAGTTTTTAACTGCTTTACTGACCTTTAAGCTCACTTGTAAATTGCCCTATAGCATTTACAACTTCTTGAGCACCATCTTGTATTTCACTCATCACATTGCCCGACTCTTTAGATAAAGCTAAGCCTTGCTCTGCTTTTTCTTTCCCTTTTTCGATTACATCAACCGTGTTTTGGGTTTGCGATTGATTACGCTGTACAACTTCAACAATTTCTTCTGTTGCTTTAGATGTACGTGATGCGAGTAAACGAACCTCGTCTGCTACAACGGCAAACCCCCGGCCTTGCTCACCAGCACGGGCGGCCTCAATAGCTGCATTGAGTGCAAGTAAATTAGTTTGCTCTGCAATACTACTAATGCTTTGAACAATACTCGCTATTTGTTGAGATTGTTGATCCAATGCAGAGATTTCGCTGGCCGCTTGCTCCATATTTATAGCAAGCTCTGTCATAACAGCCACTGTGTCTTTAATTACTTCAGCGCCTTGTTCTGCTTTTTTATCTGTTTGTGTTGAGGTGCTGTAGGCAATTTCGGCAGCTTGAGAAATCGCAATTTCTCGGTTTACTTGCTCCGTAATGACAGTCGCAAACTTCATTACTTTATAAAGCTTTCCGGCATCATTAGAAATAGGATTGTAAGAGGCCTCTAACCAGACAATGTTGCCATGCTTATCAACACGTTTAAATCGAGACGCTATAAACTGTCCTTGCCTGAGTTTTGACCAAAAGGCCTGGTACTCTTGTGACTCTGACTCTTCGCGCTCACAAAAAATACGGTGATGTTGGCCTAATATTTCTTTTTCTTTGTAACCCATTGCATCTAAAAATTGCTGATTAGCCTTTAATGCATGTCCTTCTAAATCAAATTCAATAACCGCCATTGATCGGTAAATCGCCTTGATTGTGTCACTTTGCTCACGCGATGCTGAAATCGTTTTGGTTAATACAGTACAAAAAATAGAAAAATATAAAAGCTGATCTTGTTCTCCTTTTACAGGGTGAACAATTAAACGTAACCACTCTACTTGACCGTCTTGGCGAATAAATTGTAACGCCCCCCCCCAATGGCCCTCTTTTTTAATCGCTTTTTGTAAGCTTTTGTACTCGTCTGAGTGCTGGGAATGTTCAGAAATAATATCTAAAAGCGGAGTATTAATAATATGATTTTCTCGATAGCCCAGCATATTAAGGAGCTGCTCGTTTGCGTGGGAAATTCGCCCATCATAAAGGATATTAATCACCAGCATTTCACGATTAAGGCCTTCCCAAACTTGTTGTAGTGGATAAAGCTCCGCTTTTAATGATGCTATTTCGTTTTGTTTACTATTAGAAAAAAACATTAATATCCTTACTAATACTCGAGGTATGAAATTTATAAATGCAGAGGCTAATTTATCTACGTGATAAATGAAATTTGCCCTAGCGTTAAATAATTTGCTTAAAGTTCAACCAAAACCAAGACTTTTACATGGTAAAGTAAACACTTAACACACATTTGGGACCATTTATTACTTTAATATAGCCTCCATATAAGTCAAACATTACGATGGGCTATTTTACTAAAATCACTGTTTAAGCCCCATTTACGCTTTTAAATGCAGTAATAGTGCAGGTAATAACGTTTCTATGCACTGGGCGTTTTCTTCATATTGGTGACTTATACGTACCCAACCGTCTGTTCCCATTATTTGTAGCGAGGTTATTTCTACGCTATCGATGTTTTCGTATTGAGTGCACCACAGCCCTTTTACTCTAAATATGCCAGAACTTGTAGTAATGCGATTTATTGTAAATGAGGTTTTCATAAGGTTATTTCACTTGTAACCGCTCATATAAACCAGATGAGCGCGATACAGTTTTGTTCATTGCTAACTGCAGTACCTTTTTATCGGCAACTAGCTCAAACGTGTGCTTAGCACGGGTAATACCGGTATAAACAAGCTGTCGATTAACCCCTACACTTGCTTGCTGTAGTGGTGGTAAAACCATCGCGGTATAGCTAAATTCTGACCCTTGTGATTTATGTATGGTCATTGCAAATACTTTATCGTGGGCGGGTAAACGCGCCGGTGAAAATGCGCGTGTGCTGCCCTGCTCGTCAATAAATATAGCCTTAAGCTGCCCAGCTTCATCATTCATTAAAATACCAATATCACCATTAAATAGCTTTAATTGGTAATCGTTTTGGCTCACCATTATAGGCATACCACTATAGTGGCGCTGGTTTGGGTTTACGTTTATTAATCCTTGTTGCTGCAGGGTGCGTTCGATGCGTTGATTCAAACTATTAACGCCGTAGTCGCCCTCTTTTACTGCTGCCAGTAATTGATAACCTGCAAACGCAGCATGCACTTTGGCTACACTCTCACCTTGGGCAATTAAATTTAAATAATGTGCATAATGTTTGGCTGCTCGATTTACTAGGTTTTCTATTGGTTTACCTATAAAGTCGTAATCCAAAATAACATCACTGAAACGCCCTTCAACACTTTCCTGCTCTACATAATTTAATAAGCCACTATTATTTGTATTAACTGCCAATGCCAGTTGCCCTATGCCACTTTTAGCGTCAAAGCGGTAACTGCGTTGTAAAAAGGCAATGCAATCGGCTAGTTTAAATAGGCTATTTCCCTGCGATATTAATGTAGGCTGATCATTAAAACAAAGCGCATTTAATTCATCACACCGCTGCTTTGAGTAGTTAGGTGTGCGCCCAAGTGCTAGCCCTTGGCACAAATCGCTCATAACGCTGCCTGTATCAACCGAGGCAAGCTGGTCTTTATCACCAAGCAGTATTAATCGAGCATGAGCAGGCAAAGCTTCAATTAATTTCGCCATTAGCGATAAATCCACCATGCTTGCTTCATCAATAATTAACACATCTAGGTGCAGAGGATTGCTTTGAGTGTGCCTAAATTTATTCGTAAACGGTTTTACCCCCAATAAGCGATGAATAGTTTGCGCATTATCAGGGATCAGCGCTTTTATATCGTCGGGTATACTACTTAGCTGATTTTTAGCCCCTAAAATAGACTCACTTAGCCTTGCCGCAGCTTTACCCGTCGGTGCCACCAGCTTTATGCTTAATGGCGCTGCTTTGTAAAGCGATTGCAATATAGCCAGCAACTTAGTTACTGTGGTTGTTTTACCTGTTCCTGGGCCACCGGTTATTACACTAAACCCTTTAGTTGCTGCAATAGCGCACGCCACTTTTTGCCAGTCAACGTCGGCCACGGGTGGCTCTGGGAAATAATGCTGTAATAAAGCAGTAAGAGTTTGACTATCAATATTAAGTGCTCGCTCACTCATGGTTAATAGCCGCTCTGCAAGTATGTGCTCGTAAGCTGCCAAACGCGAAAAATAAAGGCGTTGGTCAAATAACTGAAGTGGTTTGGCATCCCCAACGCTTTGATGATTTTGTAAGTAGGTTAACGCGGTTTGTTGGTTAAACCCTTGCAAAAATGGGCTATACGTAGTGGGAATATTCCCTTCAACTTTATTAAAGTCGCTTTGGCGTAAATTAAATGGATTGGACCAATCTATGGTGTTTAATGTTAAGCAACTGTGCTGGCTTTGTTGGGCTATACATAACAATAATACGATATAAAACAGCTCATTATGTGTTGTTTTATCCGTATTTGAGAGTAACTGCGCAAGTTTTACATCAACGACGCGTATTCTATTTTCGCCCAGTAAATAATCAAGTAACGGCACTTCGGTAACCACACTATTAGATACTGCCTGTTGCTCATACGCTAAAGGCGCCTGTTCAACGTCGTCTTCTAGCGCGTCAAATAAACCCGGCTGTTGATTTAACTCACTCATAGCATGGCTCCTTGGCTAAATAAGCCATCTAAGATAGTTACTTGCTCAAGTGTCAATTGATTAAAGAAAACACCTTGCCCTGCTGGCATGCCACGTAAAAAGGTGTAATACACGCCCCCTAAGTGACGCTCAATTGAGTAGTCACTAATGCGTTGCTTTAATAGCCTATGCAGCGCTACGGTATATATTAAATACTGTAAATGGTATTGATGGCTGCTCATGGCTTGCTCTAGCTGCTCGGGTTCATAATCTTTAGGCGTATTACCTAAGTAATTAGATTTATAATCTAAAATATAATATTTCCCTTGGTAGCAAAATATTAAATCCACAAAGCCTTTTAAAAGCCCTTTAACATGAGAAAAATCCAGCTTACTTTGTACAAAGCCAAAGTGTTTAATTAGCACTTCGTTAAGCTTGGGGGCACTTAAACTCGCCAGCGGTAAATTAAACTCCATTTCGACTAAGCAGTCACTGGGCGCTAGCTTACTTAAACTTAAATCAGTTTGAGCATTCAATGGGCAATTTAGCACATCGAGCACCCACTGCTGGGCAATTGGCTGCCATGTGTCGCTAATGTGATATTTTTCAAAGGCCCGTTTAATTACCTGTGACAAATTTTGCTCGCTGTTTGTGGGGTGAACAACGGGACTTGTAAAATCAATTTGTTCAAAAATTTCGTGTAAACAGCTTCCTGGCTTTGCCCCTTTAGGAAAACTAAAAGGTGAAGGGAGTTCGTCTTGTTGAACGGCAAACTCATCTTTCTCGTGATCTTCATCGCTTCGCCCTGGGGCTAATTCATCGCTGTGCTTTTTAAAACTCAATGCACTAAAGCTGGTTGCACGCCAATCTCGTTCTATGTGCGCCTTACTATTTTTTACACTCAGAATTTGCTGAGCAGCCTCGGTATTAACAAACTGTAAGGTTCCCTGTTGGCGTAATTCTTCAGAGGTAAATTGCTGATAACACATAAATGTGTGCTTGTCGCAAAACTCACTTAAATGTGTTCGCCATATTTGACTGCTTGAAATTTCGAGCTCTGAGAACAGCACATGCCCAAGCGCACTACTTTGAATTGCTAACCGACTACTTTGCCCTTGCCCTATGTTATAAACACCCAGCGCACAAAAATGCACTGCACGCGTAAGCGCTACATACAATAAACGTAAATCTTCGGCTAAGCGCTCTTTTTCAGCTTGCTGGAGTGCGTCTTCATTCTTACTTAAATCATAAATAAGTTTGCCATTTTTATGATAAAGCGCTTCTTTAGTTTCACGATAACCACTGGCAAACGGCATAAATACCAATGGATATTCGAGCCCTTTTGAAGCATGCATTGTCACAATCTTAACTAAGTTGGCATCACTTTCTAAACGCACCTGTACAGTTTCGCCATCTTGTTGACTCACCTTTTGCGCAAACCAGCGCAGTAGGCGTAATGTGCCTTCAAGCTCAATTTGTTTTTGCTGTAATATTTCACCAAGGTGTCTAAAGTCGGTAAGCCACCGCTCCACGTTGTAGCCTAAACCTTGCCATTTAGCACTTAACTGATTATGGCTTAGCAATCGCTCAAGCATGGCCATTGCCCCTTGCTTATGCCAAATATGGCTAAGCTGAGCAAAAAAGTTTAAGTGCTCTTGCCAAGCGTTTTCGTTATCGGCAAGTGCGTATACATCGTTATAGCTTAAACAAAATAACGGTCCTGCGAGCACACCACGAAGTAATGACTCGTCATATTGACCATGTAGTGCAGTTAAAAAATTAAGTAAATGATGGCTTAACTCTTGGCTAAACACGCTATCGCGGGAAAGATATACACTGGCAATTTTAGCCTCGCTCAAAGCCTTTTTCATTATTTGCGCTTCAACGCGATCACGTACCAAAATACATATGTCTGCCGCACTTATTGGCGTTTTGCCAATGCACGCCGTGCCCTGTTTAGCGCGTTCTAACAAAGTGACTATTTTATTAGCAAAGTAAGTGGCTAGGTGTGCTTGCCCTAATCCTTTACTGGTGGGTTTATTTTTTTCATCGGCGGCTTCATCTACAAACACGTTAAATTCAAAGGCGTTAGCCGGTTTACCATCAATTAAAAACGATTCATCTGCTTTTTTACACTTAGCGCTCACTTTGTTAAACGGAATAACATCGTTATAAATAAAACTGTTGTCGTGTTTGCTAAATAGGCTATTTACGCTGTTTACTATATCGCTGCTTGAGCGAAAATTTGTGCCCAGTGTAAATTGTTGAGGCTCGCCTACCGCCTTTTTTGCGCCTATATACGTAAATATATCTGCGCCTCTAAAACCGTAAATAGCTTGTTTAGGATCGCCTATCATGGCAAGTGTAGTATTGGCTTGGCCATAAATTTGACTAAAAATACTATACTGAATCGGATCGGTGTCTTGAAACTCATCTATCATAGCAACCGGAAACAAGTGCGCAATTTTTTGCGCAAGCACATCACCTTGCTCATTATTAAGTGCAGTGTATAAATTAGTGAGTAAGTCGTCGGGGGTGATCACACTTTGCTCTTGCTTACGCTTAACAATGGCTGATTTTACCCAGCGTGCAGCTTCTTGTACCAACGCTATTTTTAAACCTTGGTTCATGGTGTTGTTAAGCGCTGATAAGGTATCAAACTGACTTAATAACGGATGCGTAAACAAAGGCTGATTTTTTTTATAGTTAGTGGTGTCACTTAAGTTCTCGGTACTCCATATTTCAAACGAATACTTATTGGTACCAAACTCAAAAAACACGTCACCGCTTGCACAAAATGCATCAAGCGCTGCAAGGCTTGCTTTGCGAGCGGGAGTTTTAGCACCACTTAGGCCTGAGCCTTTAATAGCATCTGTAAATCCGTGTTCTTGGCAATCTTTTTTAAACTGTGGGATGAGAGCTAGGTATTCATCACGAGCTTGCCATACATCATCTAAGTTTATTTGCGGTGTTATGTGCGCATTGGCTTTATTTAAAATGCTGGCTACTTGAGAAAATAAAGACTCGGGTGCTGCAAATACATCTAAAATAGCATCGGTTCTGTCTTCACTCAGTGGATAAACAAACGAACGCCAGAAGTCTTTTATTGTTTCGAGCAGTATGTCGCGCTCGTCTAAAATAAACTCTAAATTAAATGCCACACCTGATTCAAACGCATGTTGCTTTAACATTCGCTGACAAAAGCCATGAATCGTAAATATAGCGGCTTCATCCATCGATTTTGCGGCAGCGTCCAGTAAATCAAAGGCTCTGTGCTTGTCGCCTATAGCAGCAATAACGCCTTCAATTAACTCATCGTTTGGGCTTTGCCCAAGTAATGCATCTCTGGCTGCAATAATACGGTTACGCACACGGTCTTTGATTTCTTGAGTAGCAGCGTCGGTAAACGTTACTACCAAAATCTGTTCTACGCTTAAAGGAGCATTAAGCTCACCCGGTATTTGCATGCCAAGTAAATAGCGTAAATATAACCCGGTAATAGTATACGTTTTACCCGTACCGGCACTGGCTTCTATTAAACTTTGCCCTTTGAGTGGCATAGTAAGTGGATTAAGCGCTTGCATGGTCGCTCTCCTTAGCATGCTCATATAACGGCGCGAGTAGCTTTTCGCTCCAGCTAATAAACTCGTCTTGGCAGTCGTTAAGTGATTGCACCGTTAATTTTATGTAAGGGTTTTCACCTTCACCTCGGCCTATGTATTGCGGACTAAATTTATTCATCGCTTTTGCCATATCGCCACCCGTTTTTATGTATTCGTATCCACTTACCGGATAAAACGCCACAGGCTCTTTACGCAGTGCTTTATATAATTCAAACCAATCTGCCAAAATTAAATCAGCGTCGGCTTTGCCCATAGGCACAAAGCTAATTTGTTTATCAAGCCCAAGTAATAACGTTTCGAGGTTATGCCCCAAACTTTGTGCCACAAGGTGATAAATAAAGCCTCTAATCATGTCTTTGGCTTTAATACTGGCGCTGCGGTAAAACACCTGCTTTTGCATAAAAATATGGTTAAGCCAGCCCTGAATTTGTGTTCCTTGAATATTAAACGACACCTCTATAGGCTCACTTTTACCCGCTTTTATTTGCTCTTTCACCTGCCCTGCAAGCGCGTCAACACGGTGTTGCATGCTTTGTAAAACTAAACTTCCCACATTCGCTTGCGGTAACTCGCCGCGTTGCAAAATTTGCTCAGTACTCATTGGCGTATCGTTAATTGTGGCTTCTAATATTTCGTCTAAATAAAAGTAACGGCGCAGCGCATCAATACTAAATGGCTCTTCGTCTTTTGCAACTTCGTTAAATTGCGGCAAACGTAAACCCAAGGTTTGATTGTAAAAACTTTCTTGTGCGCTGCAAACACTGCGTATAAATACATCAAGCTCTAACTGTTCAGGTGGTTTTACATCAAGTGCGGTAACTGGCTCTGGTAATATGGGCTCATTTGGCAACCAAATTGGGTTATAACTATGATCATTAAGCACGGTACTATTTTTATTATCTTGGTAGTAGTGGCTATTAAATGGTTGCAAGTGTTGCTGGCTAATCAAACATGCAGGTAATGCTTTAGATGAGTCGTCACCCAACGTAAAACTACGCCCTATGTATTCTAATAACTCGCTCACTAGGGTTGATGGCATACGAGGTTGGTTATCAAAGCAGGAGCGGCCAATATAGCTCATATAAAGATTTTCACGGGCACTAAGTAGCGCTTCTAAAAATAGGTAACGGTCATCTAATTTTCGTGATCGGTCACCTTTTTGTTTTTTAGAGTGTGGAACTAAATCAAACCCAATAGGCTGCACACTACGTGGGTAGTCAGCGTCGTTTAAACCTAGCATGCACACTACTTTAAATGGCACGGCGCGCATGGGCATAAGCGTACAAAAATTTACTTGCCCTACTAAAAATCGCTGACCGACGCCTTTTTCTTGTATACCCTGTTTTATTAAATAGCTAACTATGCGCTGCGACACCGCTTGATTGTAGTCGCCGTTATCGTGGTGCTTTTGAATATCTTCAAGCACTTTTTGCAGCACTAATAAATCCCAACTGTCGTCGCTTTCACTCTCGTAAACAGCGCCAAGTAGCTCGCTTAAAATTTGCGCCTTATTAGTGAGGGTGTCGTCGGGGGTAAGCTTGGCTTTAAAGTTTTGAAGCACATCTATAAAGTCTACCAGCTTATTAAGCGTATCAAGCGCCATTCCTTCTACTTCGTCGGCGCTGTAAATACCATTAAATGGGCATTGCTCGTCGCGCATGGCAATACCCAGTAATAAACGGTTTAAACCATGCTGCCATGTATTTAGTTCAATGGCAGGTAAATCAAAACTGTGTTTATGTTCGGCATTGATGCCCCATTTAACGCCTACGCGTTCAAGCCAGTATTGTATTTGTTCGTATTCGTGCGCTTCAAGGCCAAACTTTTCGGCTATTTGGGTTACTTGTAGTAAATCTAAAATATCTGATACGCCAAACCGCGAGAACGGTAAGTTAGCTAAGCTGGCAAACGAGCTTAGTACTGGTTTTTCTTGCTCTATGGCTAAATCAGCTAACGCGTAGGGAATATAGCGGCTGCCTTGCGCACCACCAAATACAGATTCTATATAGGGGCTGTATGTGCCTACATCGGGCATCATTACAATAATGTCTTTAGGGGTAAGCGCAGGGTTTTGGTTAAACAAATTAAGTAAATAGTCGTGTAATCGCTCAACTTCTCTAAGCGGTGTATGGCAGTCACTAAGGGTAATACTGGTATCGTTTGCACTTACTGGTAATTTACCTTCATCGTTTATAAACCATTCTTTGTTATCGGTAAGCGACTCCCCTTTAAACGCAAGCTGATAAATTTCGCTTTGTACTTGCCCAAGTAATGTAGTGTCAAACGCATCTATAAAGCCATCAATCCAACGGGCATCAAGTTGCACTAGCTGTTCAAAATAATCGCGACCTAACTTCCCCCACGATGATAAAAGTGGGTTACCTATAAAGTAATAGTCTTCATCTGGGTTAGATTGTTTTTTTTGCTGCGCTTCCACCAGCGGCATTTTGGCGTATTTAGCGTTTATTTTAGCCGCTGTTTTTTCGTCAATTATGTCACCCCAGTAATGCTCACTCGGGTTAAAAAAGAATAAAAACACCTCTGTTTTTTTGCTCAATGCTTCAAACACATCAAGCTGAGAATTGGCAATGGCTGATATACCAAATAAACTAATGCGTTTGGGTAATAAGCTGTTGTCCATATTTTCCAACGCAGCAAGTAATTGCCCCTGCATATTTGCGCGGTGAAATTGGCTTTGACCCAGCTCTTTGCTTAATTTTACAATTCGGCGCCATAAATCAGGCTGCCATGGTGCAATGGTGACATCTACGTCATCAAGTTCATCATTGCCACTATCCCAAGTTGCTATCCAATGCGGTCGATACATGAGGTATTGGTCGTACACATCAGCTATTTTTTCACATAGAGCAAAGGTTTTTTGGCCATCAATATCGCCCTCTAAGTAGGTTTTTAGGGGTAAATAAAGCGGTTCGTCAATACAAGTGGGTAAAATTGAAAATAATTTCCATGCAAGGTTAGGTTTGTTAAAGGCCGACTCTTTAGGCACATTAGGTAATAGCTGCTGATATAGTTGCCAAATGAAACTCGATGGCAACGGAAAATCAACCTGAGCAGCCACACCTAAATGCTCACTCAAGCCAATTTTTAGCCACTGCGACATACCCGGAGATTGCACCAGCACCACTTCCTTATCGAACGGGCTTTGCAATGGGCTTACCTTTAACAGTTGATGAAACTGTGCTTGCAGGGCTTCCATACGGTTTGATTGAATAATATTGAGCATACGACACTGTCCTTACTTGAAGTAAAACCAGTGTAAGATATTTTCAATTATAGGGGTAGCAATAAGGGGAAAATGACGTTAATAAAACAGCAAGTTAGAAGGTAGTTAAACAAAAAATAAACGCACAGAACTTACTTTAATCACTTTTTAATCACTGTGCGTTTATTATTTATATCGCGCTCTTATTTATAAGGGCTAATACTTGAAAGGCCAAAGTTACTTTGCATAATGACCTTGCCGTCAATGCCTTTGAGTTTTAATGAGATAGCTGGGTCAGCTTGTTTCCAATCAATGCTTAAATCACCATAGTTTACATTGTGCGTATAATTGCCCACGCGATGCTTATTTGGGCTGACGTCTTTCCATTTTTCAGTCAAACCTGAGCTGGTCATTTCAATAAGCGGATAATCTAGGTTTTGATTGTATTTAGATATTTCCCCCCAATGCGTATCGCCACTAATGATCACCACGCCATTTACTTTATGTTTTTTAATTAACGTAAATAAACGATTTCGATCCTCTGGAAAGTTTGCCCATGACTCCCAGCCTGTAAAATCAGGCAATAACTGCAAACTTGATGCTATAAGCTTAATAGCAGCAGGTTTTTTAAGCTCGCGCTCGAGCCACTGCCATTGCGCTTCACCTAGCATTGATGCGCCTTTTAATTCTGTTGGGCTATAAGGGCCTTGGTTGTTTAATTTACGCTTGGTGTAATATTCAAGCTCGCTTACATGATTAAGTGTGTCACGGTTCCAACGTAAATCGGGCATAATCACTTGCACCGTTTGCTCGCCTTCACCATACATATACGAGGTATAAATACCGTCTGAGCGTGTTCTACGCTCTGTGTTTTTAGGCTCGCCCCAAAAGTCGAGCATAATTTGTCGCGATTCTTCTTTATGAGGGTATTCTTTTCCGGCATCGTTTTGACCAAAGTCGTGATCGTCCCACATTGCAATTATAGGTGTGTTTTCTTTTAGGGTTTTAAAGCCGGGTTTTGCACCTAGTTTTTGATATTTATCAGCAAGCACTGACATGTCATTGGTGTCGCCGTAAATATTGTCGCCTAAAAATATAAATAGATCGCCCTGCTCTTTATTTATGGTGTCGAATATTGGGATGTCTTTGTCTTGATGCCCGCACGAGCCAAACAATATTTTTGATGGTGCAGCCATCGCGCTTGCACTAACAACCAACGCAAGCATTGAATATAAAGTAGGGTTTAATAACATTTTCATTTTAAAATCTCTTTAATAGCGGGTGCCATATTGGGGTTAATTATATGTGGTTGCTGACCAAGTGCCGCAAGCACTGTAGCGGCAATTTGCGCTTGTTTAACATTTTTAATTTTTATTAGGCCATTTCCTTTAATGGCAGGGCCAATTGCGCCAAGCCAAATATGCTCCGAACCAACAATTCCCTCTGGGAATGCCCTTTTACCTTGCACTGAATTGGCTAAGGCCTGTTTAGAGCTATGGTGTTGCCAATCGCTTGCATGACTCCCTCGGCCGTGGTCAGTAGTAATAATAAGCGTTGTTTTTATAACCTGGGGTACTTTGAATGGTTTGCCATAAGTCTTTTAAAAATGCATCGCTTTGTTTCGCTGACTTTAAGTAAGCATCGTAATGACCATCGTGGGCAAAATCATCAGTTTCACCTAAGCTAATTACCAGCAACTTGGGTTGTTTAGCCAACATGTAGGCTTTAGCAAAACGGTAGGTAAAACTGTCTAATCGAACATTTGTCCACGGGCTGGGAATTTCTTTTTGCAGTGCATTTAAAAGTGGCGCATCTGCAAATAAATCCTCTGCAATAGGCATAAACCCTGCATTTACATATACGTTACTGCGCTTGGTGTTTACAATGTATGGAAACACATCCCAGCTACCAAATAACGCGGTGCTGTTTTTAAATTCAGCTTGCGCGTCTAAACGCTCTAAAATAGTTTTATTTGGGTTATACACTTTATCGTTACTGTTAATATTTTCATCTACTTCGCCACTTAAGATTTCGTTATAACCGGGATACGAAAAATACCACGGATTACTAACCGACATTGTAGATCCCTTTGTTCTGTCGCCAATAATCACGCCTTGTTTAGCCACTACTTGCGTTAAAAAAGGCATTAATAATTGCTGACGCTTGTGTGGATTTTCATCCCAAAACTCATTACTTAAATCGCTCAGCTGTTTAACAAAGTCTTTATTACTAATAAGGTTTTTATCAGCACCACTAAATACTTCTTGCCAGCGCACGCCATCAAGGGTCACAAGCACAACGTTTGCGTCATCCGCACACACAGAGCTGGCAAATAAAATAAAGCTCGCCAATAATACTTTTAATATTTTATGCATGAATTTTTCACCTCACGTTAAATAAAAAGCCCATCAAAGTGACGGGCTTTTATTTACGTAATTGATTGCTTAAAACGTAGCTGTAAAGGTAACTGCCGCAGTGCGAGGCGAGCCTATAAAGTAAGTTGAACCATTACCTGTGCCGCCGGCTAAGTAGCTTTCATCTGTTACGTTATAAACAACAAAAGCAATATCGATAGCTTTAAATGGCCCTGCATCAACCTGTGCTGCGTAACCCGCATTTAAATCAAGCACAGTGTAGCTATCTACGTCGCCACGCTCACCGGTATATTTAGCCGACAAACCAAAGCGAAAATCGCCACTGTAATAATCGGTAGAAAGCACAAATAAGTCATCCACTGAGTCTATAACCTTATCACCCGCTTCAAAACCTGGCGCATCACCTTTGTACTCTGAGTTATTATTTGTATACGAGCTGTAAAAACTCCACTCAGGGCTAAGCATGTAGCTTGCTGAAAGCTCTAGCCCTTGTGATTCAATACCGCCTACATTTAAGTAAGAGCCGTTAGTACCAATGGTATAGTCAATGCCGCCAGTATCACTGCCAGGTGCAATAAAGGTAATACGGTTATCAAACTCAATTGAATAAGCTGTAGCGGTGAGTTTAAGAGCATCGTTTTGGTAACGAACACCTAAGTCAATATTTTCAGCTGTTTCTGGTTCAATGGCTGACAAATCAGAGCTGTCGCGCTCAAGCACACCATCTTTTATAGCTGCAAAATTTTCGCTATAACTAGTAAATAGCTCTGTTGAGTTATTTAACTGATACACAATACCACCACTAAACAGTATATCTGAGTCACTGTTTACTTTTGCAGTTGTTGCATTTTGGTAATGGTCGAACTTTTCAATATCAACGAGGTATTTTTTGACACCTACGTTAAGCGTTAAATCGCCAAATGCCATTGAATCTTGTGCGTACCATTTTAGCGTATCGGCTTCAAAGGTATTTTTATATTGAGTCCAGTAAGGCGTGCTGTCGTAGTGGTGATAAATACGTGCATCTATCACTTTGTGCCAATCGCGCGATTCGTCGCGGTCACTTTGTTCATACCAAAAGCCCGCTTCTATGTCGTGCATACCAAATGTAGCGGCATAATGGGCTGTTACGCCTAAGCGATCTTTATTGTAATGAGTATGACGATACGACATAACCGGTGTTGCACCTGCATCGTAACACGCAGGGTTTAACCCCGGGCCAGATTCCCATGGCCAGCTTAAGCTAGCTGTACAATCTGCGTTGGGTGCAAGCGGATTACCTTCACTGTCGGTAAAACCGTAAGACCCTGCATTTGAGCCACCTTCGGTTGTTGGGTTACCATTTTCATCAACTGGGGTTGTTAGGTAAGGTGGGATCCAATCGCCACGTCCTGAATTTTTATGATAATAAGGGCTAACAGTAAGTAATGACGTTGGCGAAATAGCGTATTCAAACTTTAAATATGCTAACGTATTTTCGCGAAGTGTACCCCAACCTTCTGCAAACATTTGGTCAAAATGCGGCACACCCGTCCAATTCCACGTTAGTTGATCCCAGTCTGGTGTTTGCTCAAATTGGGCTAGACTCACGCTGTTGTAATTTGTTTCGCTTACGTCATCGTATGATATACGCCCGGTAATGGTTAAATCCGTTAATGTAGTAACAAATTTAGCTTCAGCGTGCTGATTATCTTTACCACCATTGCTACCCGAACCAATCCAACGGCTAGTATCAGTTTGTGAGTAACTAACGTAAGCTTGGGTGTTATCAAATAATGTACCCGTTTCGTGTTTTAAGTAATATCGTGTAGCATCGTGACTGCCCGACGTGTAAGCAAAAGTAGTGCTTTTTTCAAGGCTTGGTGCTTTACTGACAAAGTTAAATGTACCGCCAAGTGCTTCAAGTGAAGCCGATTTAATATCAGACGTGCCTTGTCCTACTTCAACGGTTGCAAGGTTTTCAGAGTCTAAGTAGCGGTTTGCTTTTGCACCGCCGCCATAGTTAGAGCCACCATTAGGAATGCCATCAACCGTCATACCTAACTGTTGCTGATTCCCGTCAATACTAAAACCACGCATCGTAATTGTGGTAGACCAATCGTCACCGCCAAATGCGTCGCCTTCATTTATGCTAATGCCTGGCAAATTATCAATGACTGACAACACACTTGAAACCGTGCTTTGCTGCTCTAACATGGCAGGTTCAATCACATTATTAGCGTAACTGGTTGGCTTTGCCACAACCGTTACTTCTTCAATAGTGGTTTCGTCGTTAGCATAAGCAGATGTTGATACCGCCATGGCAATGGCCATGCTCAAAATCGATTTACTCTTTAAAGCGTACATTGTTGTCCCGTTTGATTTTATTAATGGTTTATTATGAAAACGGGCACAGTATGATTTTTAAATATGACAATAACGCTTTGTTTTATTGACATAAAGATTAAACAAATATGAGAAAAGAATGGCGAAAATATGTAAAAAAAAAGACACTTAATAAGGCTATTAAGTGTCTTTTTTTATTTAGTTGCTAAACGTTATTTAAGCTCAGCAAGCATCTCGTCGCTATAAGGGACTAACTCTTCGCCGTTTGTTACTTTGCTAATGTAATCAGGGTTTGCAATTAGCGGGCGGCCAATCGCAATTAAATCAAACTTACCTTCATTAATTGCCTCTTTAGCTGACTCAAAGCTGTAGCTACCTACGCCTACCAGTGTTCCTTTGTATCCCGCACGTAAAAACGCTGAAGTTGTTTTGCCTTCAAGCGATTCGAATGTTGTGCTGTCGTCAAAAATACCACCGTGCAAGTAAGCAAGGTTTCGTTTTTCAAGTTCAGGTAGTAAGTAGTCAAATACCGCTTTGTCGCGGTTATCTTCGCTCATATTAAAGTAAGCACCAGGTGTTACACGCAGTGCTGTACGCTCGTTACCTACAGCAGCAATAACTGCATCGGTAACCTCAAGTGCAAAGCGAGCCATGTTTTGCGGTGTTTGGCCGTACTCGTCTTCACGTACATTGGCTTCATAATGTAAAAATTGATCAATTAAGTAACCGTTTGCGCCATGAATTTCTACACCATCAAAACCGGCTTCAATTGCGTTTTCGGCGGCTTTGGCAAAATCTGCAATTAACGATTTAATATCGTCAGTTGTCGCTGCTTTTGGCGTGATGTAAGTAAGCTCGCGCATGCGGGGTACCGAACCTTCTACGCCAATTGCTGAAGGGGCAAGTACTTCACCATCAAAAAAATGAGGGTGCGCTACACGGCCAACATGCCAAAGTTGAGCAAACATTTTACCACCATTTGCATGCACAGCGTCGGTCACTTTTTTCCAACCTTGAATTTGCTCGCGTGTAAACAAACCAGGCGTAGTTGGGTAACCTTGCCCGTCTGGGCGAATAATTGTCGCTTCGCTAATAATAAGACCTGTGTCTGCGCGGCGAGCATAATACTCAACCATATCTTGCGTTGGCACTAAATTTTCGTCAGCCATACAACGTGTAAGCGGTGCCATTAATACACGATTTTTAAGTTCAATCGTGTCATTTAATCGATATGGTGTAAGTAAATCTGTGTTCATTTTATAAATCCTTGATTAAGTGTATGCATACTAAGTGCGGCCATTTAGGCAACATTCAAGATCAATTTTGAATGTTTGCTCAAAATATACTGACTAACCCATAAAACAGATCTAAATAACAAAAATAATTGTGAAGTTTTCAACACGATGTCACATAACTCGATATACTTGTACGCTATAAATATAAATTGACCGCAACAAAAGTGAGCCCATCATGACACGCGTAAATGCAACCGAAGAACACGACGTAATTTTAGGCCTTGGAGCCAAAAAGCGTCTCGCTTTTATGTTTGAAACCGTACAACAGTACAAGCAAGTATGGATTTTAAATGACGACGACGGCTGTGTAATGCTTACTAACGAAGATGACGATTGTGTGCCTGTATGGCCTACACGAGAATTTGCACAAGCATGGGCAACGGGCGACTGGGAAGGATGCACACCTAAAGCAATCCCTACTAGTGACTGGTTCAGCCGATGGACACCCGGCCTTGAAGAAGACGACTTGCTTATTGCCGTATTCCCGACAGAGGAAGACGACGGCACTATTTTATTTCCTGATGAATTTGAAAGACAACTAAAAGCACCAAAGAAAAAATACTAAGTAACTAGCATAACTTTATTTAGTTTATGGACGCGGCTTTACAATAGCCGCGTTTTTTATACCTGCTTTCTAAAATTTAAATATGCCTGAGTGATTGCCTTAGCATCTTCAACTTGCGGATAGTGCCCAAGCTCAGCAAAGCCTTGTGTGCGGGCATTAGGTATTATTTTTTCATACTGTTCGAGCATGTGCTTCCCTGATATTGGGTCTTGCTCACCTGCAATCAATGTAACCGGTATATCGCTATTAATAATTGCAGTAACCCAGCGCTGCTCGTTTTGCTTTCGCTGTGTAATGTAATTAATTAGCTTTGGCGTAACACGTAAACCATTATTGTGATTTAAAAGCGCCCAAAGCGTATCTATAACTGCAGGTGCAGGTGGTGTGTTTTCACCAAATATAGAGGTTAAATTTTTTGCAAACTTTTGCTTACTCATTAGCTTAGGGACTATCCAGCCCAGCTTTGAAAGTAACAGCTTTTGTATAAATAACGGTTTATGTGCTTGAGGAAACAACCCGCCATTTAAAAAGCACACACTGTGTATGTGTACTTCACTTTGATTAGCCACTTGCCTCGCTAATAGCTCTTGGGCAACGGTATCTCCATAGTCGTGGGCAAGTATATGTACATTACTTATATTTAAACGCTGTAAAAAATGTGTGTATAAATCAGCTTGCTCTGCAATTTTATAATCCGCTTTTGAAGGCTTATCCGAAAGCCCAAAACCAAGCATATCAAGTGTCACTAAAAAGTAGTGTTTACTAAGTTCATCCCACATACCTTCCCAATCCCAGCTTGCACTTGGAAAACCGTGAATTAAAACAAGCGCGGGGTTATGTGTATTCCCTGCCGTTTTAGTAAAAATTTGATGCCCGTTTATATTTATAAATTGACCGTTTAATTGCCATTGTGAAAGTGAGTACATGTTATGAACCAGAACTTTTGTATTTAAGTGTTGTAACACAATTACCCATAAACTTCGAAAAATCACCAGCAAGCTTTAACGCATAGATTAAAAGAAAGCCTTTTTCATTACAAAAATACCTATAAATACGGTATTAACTGAGAACCCACGCTAAATAAAAGTATTAAGCAACGTACTATTTAACAAAGAGTTTAGTTAATTATTTGCTTGTAACTTAACAATTAAATGCTATATTCAAAGCTCTTAGGCAGTAATACAGCCGTAAAAAATACAATGCAAAAGGATTACTAAATGGCTTTGCAAAGTAGAGCTAATAAAGGGGTGCTATTAAGTGCTTTGCTTCAGGTTGTAATCCTCACTACAGGTATTGTTTTAACCTACTTTCAACAAATTCAGCATCAACAAACCTTAGACTCAAAAGTAACAGCTGCGCTAAATAGTAAGTTAACCAGTTTATCCGTAGGCATAAATAACAGAATGGAGTTATATCAATACGGGTTATTTGGCCTCAAAGGGTTTATACAGGGTATTGGAATAGAAAATTTAAACTACACCGCAATTAAGAGTTATTCAAACGCAAGAGATTACGCCCAAGAGTTTCCTGGTGCTAACGGCGTTGGGTACATAAAAAAAGTAACACATAACGAACTTGCCGCGTTTATAAATAAAGCACAAAGCGAACGCCCCGATAGCCTATTTAATTATAAAACATTTTCTGAAAACAAAAATGATCACTTTGTGATCCAATATATTTTTCCTGAAAGTGGTAATAAACAAGCAATAGGGTTAGATATTGGCTCAGAAACTATTCGTAAACGTGCAGCATTAAGCGCGGTTTTTGCAAATAATGCGCAATTATCTGCACCTATTACGTTAGTACAAGCAGATCAAAAAGCTCATCATGGTTTTTTGATTCTATTACCTATTTATAAGAGTAAGATCACTCCTGAATCTAGCGATGAACGCCTTGAAGCACTGCATGGCTGGGCATACTCCCCTTTGCTTATAGACAATATTTTAAACTCATTATTTGAGATTGATGAAAACTACTTAACCATCAGCGATCTCAACGATGCAACTGATGTGGCCTTTTTTACATACGGCAATCCAGCAAATAACACTGAATTTAAAGTATCCACGGTGACTAAAGTGATTGGTCGTGAGTGGCAAATAACTTTGCATGGCTCTTACGCGTTTGTAGAAAACCTGCATTTGCCCTATCAGTATCAAGCACTCGTGAATGGTATTTTTTTAACACTCATTGCTATGTTAGTTGTGCTTGCAATACAGTTACAATTTTTTCGAAAAGCCCAAAAAGAAAATTTAAGACGTGAAGCCGAACAAGCACATAAAAATATTCTTGAACTAGCCAATTTAAAACTAGAAACCGATGTAAAACTGCGAACTCAGCAAATAGCTGATATTAGTATGTTACAGCGCAGTATTTTAGACAGTGCTAGCTACTCTATTATAGCTACCGACATAAACGGTTTAATCACCGAGTTTAACCCTGCCGCAGAGAAGTTACTGGGCTACAAGGCATTTGATGTAGTGGGTAAAAAAACCTGTGGCATATTTCATTTAGAAACAGAGCTGATAAGCAAAGCAAAACAACTGAGTATTGAGCTCAATAAAAAAGTGAGCCCTGGATTTGAAACATTAATTGTAAAAGCAACCCCCACAGAACCCGATGTTAATCAATGGACCTATGTAGACTCTAAAGGCAAGCATATTCAAGTCAGCTTAAGTGTTACGTCGCTGTTGAATAACAGAGCCCAAGTTGTAGGTTTTTTAGGCATTGCGTTTGATTTAACGCAGCAAATAAAACACGAGCACGCGCTTGCTCATGCAAAAGAACTCGCAGAGCAAAGCTCTAAGACTAAATCTGAATTTTTAGCGAACATGAGCCATGAAATACGTACACCTATGAATGGTATTTTAGGTACTCTGCAGTTACTGCAAGAGCAACCGATGAATGATAAATCAACAGACTACTTAAAAAAAGCACTCTACTCTACTCGCTCATTAACCACTATTATTAACGATATACTGGATTTTTCTAAAATCGAAGCCGGTAAACTTTCTCTTGAGCAGAAGGTGTTTGAGCTGGACGAATTAATTCATCATTTAGAGTCTGATTTATTAGTACCTGCCCAAGAAAAGAATATTTATCTAAAATTTAAATCAACGATTCATCATAAATACTGGCGTGGTGATGCTGTAAGAATAAGGCAGGTGTTTTTAAACATAATATACAACGCAATTAAGTTTACACACAAAGGAGGTGTAACGGTTGAGTTTAAACTAACTGACGATGAACAAGTTTGCGCTATTGTTTCAGACACAGGTATTGGTATTCCAAAAAATGTTGTAAACAGGCTCTTTGAACGATTTGAACAAGCAGAGTCTTCAACCACGCGTGAATATGGTGGAACAGGGCTTGGATTGCCAATTACGAAGTCGCTTATAAACCTTATGGACGGTGACATAAAAGTAACAAGCGAAGAAGGTGTTGGTAGCCAGTTTTATGTATACCTACCGTTAGAACAAGCTGACAACATACCAAGCACTGATAATACTGAAAATTTAGATTTTCCCGATCTAAGTAATAAAGTTATTTTGATTGCTGAAGATAATAAAATTAACCAAATAATTGTGAGCTCTTTTCTTGAGCCTACAGGTGCTAAATTAGTCATTGCTAATAATGGTTATGAAGCAATAGATTTATACAAAAAGCTATCACCTCATATAATTTTAATGGACATACAAATGCCAAAAATGGATGGCTTTGAAGCGTGCAAAGCCATAAAAAGGATAGATGCATCACAAACAGTTATTGCACTTACAGCCAATGTACTCTCTGAACAAAAGCAACTTTATGAACAGTTTTTTGATGGGTACGTATCAAAACCTATTGAAAAACAAAAACTAATAAACGCATTACATATTAAAAATAGCTAAAGCCGAAATACCTTAAAAACTGACATATTGGGTATTAAATGGTTATATAAATACTTATAAAGTATTTTTTACATAAGCACATAAGCACATAAGCACATAAGCACATTAAAGGGGGAGTATGCTTAGATTATTTAGTTTATATTTATGTATATTGTTGACCCTATTGCCTTTTAGTACATTAGCTCAATCGCTTAATGATGAACAAATTAAAAAAATTGGGCCAGCTATTTGGCAACAAGTTAATATAAAGTCACCTGTTTCGGGTGAACAAATAATCAGTGCATATCAAAATAAGCAAAGCCCTCTTGTTTCTTTATCTGAAATGCGTGGACCCGCTGTTGCTAAAATACCACTGTCGACTCTGAATGAAGAACGCTGGTTTGTATTACCCCAAGCAAACTACCTAGATGGTGGTTTTGCTTATTGGCAAGATACACAGGGAATTCGTTTAATTGCTGATTTTTCTCAGGGTAATTTGTCGCAGTCAGCAATTATAATGCATGGACAAGCGTTTCAATTAAACCTAGAAACAAATTCTCAAGGCGTACTGTGGCTTTATTTAAATGCACGTCATTACGCCAAACCAGTGAGTGTAACCTTTTTAGATGAGCCTACATTTATATACCAGCAGTTTTTTATAAATTCACTCAGTATAATGTCCATCACCATTATGCTCACCCTTGCCTGCATGGCATTCATTCTTTATTTAAAAACAGGTCAAAACGTTGCGTTATATTGTGCAGGTTATATTGGCTTACACGGAATTGGTTGGGCATTTGCGGCTGGGGTTTTTGGCGTGTTTTACAGCTTTAAAAGCATAAACTCGCATTATCTTGGTATGTATATTTTTTCGTTTGCGATATCTTCAGCCAGCGCCTTTGCCTATTACTTATTTAATTTTCATACGGTTGAAAAAACACGAATAAGCCAATTTTTAAAGTATTTTTCTTATGTCGTTTTTATTAGTGGCTTTATAAACCTAGTACTACCCTTTCATTGGGTATTTTATTTAGCACACACTTTAGCAGCAATATGGGTGGTACTAACGTTAGTGCTCGGCTTTAAAATGTTGAGCTTAAACGATTTTAGAGCAAAGTACTTTTTAACCGGTAATATTGTTTACAGCCTATCACTTGTTGTCTTTATTTTATCTCACCTTAATTTATTCGTAACGGCTTCAGCTGAACTTTGGGTGCTTGTTGCCCTCGCTATTGATTGTATTTGTATATTACTTTCATTATCCGAATGGCTGAAAATAAAGCAAAACGATTATATTAATGCCCTTGAGCAATCCCGTATTGATCCACTTACAAAAGTAGGCAATCGTTTACTACTACAAGAAAAGCTAAATTCTATAGGCCATTATTATTTAATAGGATTTATTGACTGCGATGGTATGAAATCAATAAACGATCAACTAGGGCATGCCAGTGGCGACAAACTACTTATCAATGTTACTGAATTAATTAAAAAAGAACTGGCCAACCTAGGAGATGTGTATAGAACTGGAGGCGATGAGTTTATATGTTTGTGTTGTGCTTCGTCATTAAACGAGCTAGAAAAATTGGCAGACAACACATCTAAAGCACTTAATAAAGCGCATATTCAACTAAAGCAAACGTGGCCGCAATCTGGTTTAAGCTTTGGCATTGCTAGCAGCAGTGAGTGCACAGATTATAAAGCATGTTTTACTTTAGCTGATGAAAGAATGTATGCGGCAAAATATGCTCGTAAAAATAATACGCCTACTGACCACAATACTACCCAGCAGATTTAAAGCACAAAAAAGGACGCCCAAAGGCGTCCTGATATTGAATGATGGTGGAGGAAGAGGGATTCGAACCCTCGTTAGGGATTAACCTAAACACACTTTCCAGGCGTGCGCCTTCAGCCACTCAGCCATTCCTCCACGGTGTTGCCTAGCAACAGCGCGTTATAGTATGAAATAGGTTACGCAGGTGCAAGGCCTTTTTAAATATGTACTGTTGAATGGCTATTAATCGTGCAGTTATTTACTTTTTCAATAAAAAACGGCTAAACCATAAGGCTTAGCCGTTTTTTATATCAGTCTAGTTACTTTACATTTGCTAAAAACTATTTAGCCATACTCGCCGTAAAGTCTAGCATGCGGTTAAGTGACTTAAGTGCACCTTCACGCAAGTCCATATCTACAAATACTTCTTTACCTTGAGGGTCTATTAAGGCCTCCTCAATCGCTTTTAAGCCATTCATTGCCATCCACGGGCAATGTGCACAACTTTTACAAGAAGCGCCTTCACCAGCCGTAGGGGCGGCAAAGAACTCTTTCTCTGGGCATAGCTGCTGCATTTTATAAAAAATACCGCGATCAGTCGCAACAATAAACTTTTTATTCGGCATTGTTTGCGCTGCTTTAATCAGCTGGCTTGTAGATCCAACGGCGTCAGCAAGTGCAACTATTTCTGCAGGTGACTCTGGGTGAACTAAAACGCCAGCATCTGGGTGCAGTGCCTTAAACTCTTTCAATGCTTTAGTTTTAAACTCGTCGTGAACAATACATGCGCCATTCCACATGATCATATCAGCGCCGGTATTTTTTTGAATGTAGCTGCCTAGGTGCTTGTCTGGGCCCCAAATAATTTTTTCGCCTTGCTCGTCTAAGTGCTCAACAATTTCAAGCGCGCACGATGAGGTTACAATCCAATCTGCACGGGCTTTAACCGCTGTAGAGGTGTTTGCATACACCACCACTTTACGATCAGGGTGCTGGTCGCAAAATGCTGAGAACTCATCAATCGGACAACCGATGTCTAGCGAGCATGTTGCTTCAAGTGTTGGCATAACAACCGTTTTGTTTGGCGTTAAAATTTTAGCAGTTTCACCCATAAAACGAACGCCTGCAACGATGATCATATCAGCGTCGTGTCTTGCACCAAAGCGCGCCATTTCTAAAGAGTCGGCAACGCAACCGCCAGTTTCTTCGGCAAGGGCTTGGATTTCAGGATCAGTATAATAATGCGCTACGAGTACCGCGTTTTTATCTTTAAGTAATTGCTTAATACGTGCTTTGTATTCGCCTTGCTCATCGTTTGTTAACGGTGCTGGCTTTGGAGGGAAAATATAGCCTTCAGGCATAATAGTTTGCGCTAAACTCATGTTCTCGACCACTTATTTACAGTGTATAAATTACCGCGAATTATACGAGAATAAAAACATAAATAACAGCAAACTGGTTAAGCTTGTTTATAAAAAACAGAATAGGATTTTAAAAAAGAATATAGCAAATGGTGGGTCATGATGGATTCGAACCATCGACCAATTGATTAAAAGTCAACTGCTCTACCAACTGAGCTAATGACCCGCTCTAAAATTGTACGTACTAAAAAGATAGTGTTTGCGTAGATCCGCCGATGTTCCAGTTTTTACTTACAAAGCAAAAATGGTGGGTCATGATGGATTCGAACCATCGACCAATTGATTAAAAGTCAACTGCTCTACCAACTGAGCTAATGACCCGCTCTTGGTGTTAACTAATAAATATATATTTCCATGAAAATGGTGGGTCATGATGGATTCGAACCATCGACCAATTGATTAAAAGTCAACTGCTCTACCAACTGAGCTAATGACCCGCTCAAATATAAACTTAAAAGCTTACTTGCGTGAATCCGCCGATTAGAGTTTTATAGAATGGTGGGTCATGATGGATTCGAACCATCGACCAATTGATTAAAAGTCAACTGCTCTACCAACTGAGCTAATGACCCATTCTATAATTTTTAGATTATTGAGTGCAATTAATGCTTTAGTAAATAACCACTTAAAAATAAGTGGTGGGTCATGATGGATTCGAACCATCGACCAATTGATTAAAAGTCAACTGCTCTACCAACTGAGCTAATGACCCGCTCATAAACTTATTCAATAATATAAATGCGTAAATCCGCCGATCCAGACACTTTAAAAGTGGTGGGTCATGATGGATTCGAACCATCGACCAATTGATTAAAAGTCAACTGCTCTACCAACTGAGCTAATGACCCGCTCTGGTATAACTGCTGTATTAAAGTTGTTGTAGACCATTATAAAAATGGTGGGTCATGATGGATTCGAACCATCGACCAATTGATTAAAAGTCAACTGCTCTACCAACTGAGCTAATGACCCGCTCTAACTTTACAACCTTGAATACTACGTAAATCCGCCGATAAAAGACCATTTTAAAATGGTGGGTCATGATGGATTCGAACCATCGACCAATTGATTAAAAGTCAACTGCTCTACCAACTGAGCTAATGACCCGCTCTTTTTGCAACATTTTGAGTGGGGTAACCATTCGTTTGCTGCGGGCGCTTATAATACTTATTTATAAAATGAGTGCAACCGAAATTGTCTCTTTTTTTAAGTTTTTATGCCTAGTTGACCAATTTTAGACCGCTTATGACAAAAAGCAGTCTAATCAAGCTGATTCAATTAATTAGACAGGCGATCTGTGGCTAATTTTGCAGCCGTTGTACTTGGGTACTGCGTAACAAGTTCGTTAAGTATTTTTAACGATTCGTCTGTCAGTCCTTGCTCTTTTAAAAGCGTGCCTAATTTTAACATGGCGTCTGGGCGTTTATTTGAATTTGGATATTCGTTTACAACCACTCTAAAGTGATCAACCGCTTTAACTCCATCGTTTTTAATTGTTAATAATTGACCTAACCAATAGTGTGCGTTTGACGCATACACAGATTCTGGATATGTTTTTAAGAACGTTTGAAACTCTGGAATAGCCTGGTCGTAGCGTTTATCTTTCATTATAAGTGCAACAGCACGCTCGTAAGCCTCATTCTCAGATAAATCACTGCTATATGCTTGTGAGTCATTAGGTTGTGCATAGTCGGTTGCAGGCACTGCTGCAGGCTGTGAATACGCCTGACTAACACGGTTTTCAATCTCTTGATAAAGCTCACGCTGACGTTGAAGTACTTTTTCTAGTTTATAGCTTTGCTCTTCCGTCACACCACGAATTTGACTTACTTCATCTTGAAGTAAATTAAGTTGCTGTTGTAACTCGGCTTGCAAGAAATTACGCGATTGCATCATACTTTCTAACGACGCTAAGCGCTTCTCAATACTTGACTGTGAACTCGCAGCTTCTGAAACAGGAGCGGGAGCAGCCCATAACTGGGTGCTCCCGCTCAATATCATTGCTGCCAAAATAATTTTCGGCTTCATAATATCTCTTATCTTAGTAAACTAATACCGCACGGCGGTTTTTAGCGAAAGCTGATTCAGTGCGAGACTTAACCATTGGTTTTTCTTCACCGTAGCTCACTACTGACATTTGGCTAGCTGATACACCTAAGCTTAGCAGATATTTTTCAACTGACTGACCACGGTTTTCACCTAGTGCAATATTGTACTCTGGCGTGCCACGCTCATCTGCATGGCCTTCAATTAATACTTTAACCGATGGATTTTTTACTAAAAAGTCAGCATGTGCGCGAAGTAAATCAGCATATTTGCTTTCAATTGTCGCTTTATCAAAATCAAAGTAGATTACTTGCTCTTGACGAAGTGCTTCGTATTTTTGACGAAGTTGTTCTTCAGCACGTTCTTCAGGCGAAATTGTTGCTACTTCAACTGTATCGTTGCTAGTTGATTGCTCAACAGCAGGTTGATTAGATTGGTTTGCAGCACCTTCGTCGATATCTGAAGACGAGCTACAAGCTGCTAATGTCATTACTGGCACAGCAATTAGCAGGCCTTTAAGTATTTTATTAAGTTGCATTGAGTAGATTCCTATTTTGAGTAAACCAGTAACATTACTGTAAATATGGCGACCAAGCTGGTGCCTTTACTTGTCCGTCTAGCACAGGTAATCGTGCTTTGAAGCGGCCGTCCATCGATACTAACGCCAGTACCTGTTTGTTATTATGGAGCGTGCTGTATATTATCATCGAGCCGTTTGGCGCTATACTCGGTGATTCATCTAAGCGAGTTCGCGTTAATACTTGAAACGCGCCAGAAGCTAGCTCTTTTTTAGCAAGATGGTACTTACCGTTCGTACGATTAACCATCACTAATTCTTTACTGTCAGGCGTAACTGACCCTGCAAGATTCATATCGCCATCAAACGTTAGGCGCTTTGATCTGCCAGTTTTTAAATTTAACTTATAAATCTGAGCATTACCACCCCTTTCCGAGGTAAACACTATATCTTGCCCATTTGGGTACCAAGATGGTTCAGTATCTATGCTACGGTGGTTTGTTAGGCGTGTTTCTTTACGCGTTGCCAGGTTTAGTAAATAAATTTCCGTTGCACCTGTTTTATCTTTTGAAAGGACTAATAGAAGCTCTTTACCATCAGGTGAAAACTGCGGAGCACCATTAATCCCACGATAGCTGGCTACCACTTCTCGCTTACCTGTATATAAGTCTTGGATATATATTTGGCTTTGACGATTTTCAAACGTTACATAAGCAAGCTTGGTACCATCTGGTGACCACGCTGGCGACATTAACGGCTCTTTAGAGCGCAAAAGTACTTGTTCGTTGAATCCATCGTAATCGGCAACAACGAGTTGATACGGCTTATCGTCTTCGTCACGCACAATCACATAGGCAATTTTAGTTAAAAATGCACCTTTTTCGCCTGTTAGTTTTTCATAAATCACATCACTAATACGGTGTGAATAGCGGCGAAACCCACTTTCGGAAATAACGCTTTCTCTGGCTTCTAAAATGTGGTCTTGGCTTTTTACTAATTGCCCATTAGACATCATTTGGGTGTTACCACCCGTGATTTGACCACGAATTACATCCACTAATTCATAACGGACTAAGTATCGGCCATCGGTTTGCTGTTCAACTTGACCAACTAAAACGGCCTCAACCCCTTGATTAACCCATGAGGCATAATCAATTGCTTGGTCCTCGCTTGGTTGTTGTGGCATTTGCGCAACATCAACCGGCTTAAACTTACCACTTCGGACTAAATCAGCTGCAATCACATCACTTAGTTTTTGTGGGATCGGACCTATTCCGGTGTATTTAAATGGCACAATAGCAATAGGCCTTGCGCCATCAACACCTTCGGTAATTACAATTTCAAGTGCAGCATTTGCAATGCCTTGAAACCCTAGTAGCAATACTACACAGGCTACTCTTAGTTTATTGAACATATCATTCCTTTAAAATTCTGGCTTGATTGTTAAGTTAATATTTTTTAGCTGGTCAAACACGTCTCTGTCTTTAGACACAGGTAATGTGTCGGCCATACGAACCGCTCTGAGCGCGGCCTCACACACTAGCTTATCACCACCTAAAGACTTAACTTGCGTAACTAAACCATTAAAGCCAAGACGGATATTCACTCGACATTGTTGGTTTTTCATTTTTTCATCAATTAACAAGTTTTGTTGGATGCGCGCCATAATCAAAGCACGGTATTTGTCAACTTCACTCGCAACTTGTTGCTGGCGTATTTTACTACGTGCAGCCTGCTCTTTAGCAAGTTGTTCTTGTAATATTTGTTCTTGTAATGCTTGTTGACGCTTACGTTCAGCTTCGGCTGCACGCTCTTTAGCTTCTTGCTCACGCTTAATACGTTCAGCTTCTGCTTTTTTTAGCGCTTCTTCTTCAAGCTTACGTTTATCTGCCGCGGCTTTTGCTGCCTTTTCAGCCTCTTGTTTTTGCTTTTCTGCTTGCTTAGCTTTGGCACGCTCTTTTTGCTCTATCTCACGCGCCTTTTTTGCTTGAGCTTCAGCTTGCGCTTTTTCTTTCTCTTTGGCTTTGCGTTCACGCTCAAGTTTTTTAATGTTTCGAGCCTCAGATTCACGTTGTTTGCGAGCATCAGCAGCCCTGCGTTCTAAATCACGTATCCGCTTATCTTCAGCACGCTTTTTATCTTTTTCTTTTTTTTGTAGCTCAGCAATTTTTTGCTCAACCATTTTTTGGTCAACCGTTACCGCAGAAACAGCATTGTCGGGTTCAGGTATGGCCGTATTTAACGTCACTTCCATTACTTTAGGGGTTGGTGCATGAATGTTAGCTGACGCGTACAACAATCCGCCCAAACCTAAATGCAAAACCACCGATTTTACTAATGCACTACTCATCCAGTTAATTCCCCTCAAAGGATTCGGTCATCAATCCCACTGACGGCACACCTGCGTTTTTCAAAAAATCCATTAGCAATAACACTTCTTGATAAGAAACTTTACCAGAACCTTTAATCATTACAGGTACATCTGGATTTTTCATTAACTGCAATTTAATCACAGCGGCTACATCGAGTGCTTCCATTGGTTCCTCTGGATCAGTACCTACACTGACGTAATATTTACCCTCAGCATCAATAGACGCAATGATTGGTGGTGTATCTTTTGTATCAACTAAATCAGATTCTTCCATTTTTGGTAAATCTACTTTTACACCGTGAGTAATTAGTGGCGCAGTCGCCATGAAAATAATCAGCAGCACCAACATTACATCGATATAAGGTACTACATTAATTTCTGCTACTGGGCGGCGCTTTTTACGATGATACATTCGCTTGTGCCTCTATTTGTGTAGCTGCTTGACGGTGTAAAATATTAGCAAACTCTTCCATAAAGTTGATGTAGTGAGATTCAAGCTTTTCAACACTGTTTGAAAAACGGTTATAAGCAATTACAGCAGGAATTGCAGCAAATAAGCCCATTGCCGTAGCAATTAGAGCCTCTGCTATGCCCGGAGCAACCATTTGTAATGTGGCTTGTTTTACTTCACCCAATGCAATAAAGGCATTCATAATACCCCACACAGTGCCAAATAGACCGATGTAAGGACTTATAGAACCAACCGTTGCTAAGAACGATAGACTTTTTTCAATTTTTTCGATTTCACGTGACAGTGCTACACGCATTGAACGATGCGTACCTTCCATGACTATGCTTGCGCCTTGAAATGTATTTTTTTTATGTCGCGCAAATTCTTTAAAGCCTGCCGTAAATAGCGCCTCAATACCATGAGACTGAGCACTGCGAGATGAAATTTCGTTATAAAGCTTACTTAAATCAATGCCTGACCAAAACTTTTGCTCAAACTTTTTAGCATTCGAAAGCGCATCAGAGATTGCTTTTTTACGTTGAAAAATAATAGCCCACGACATAACCGACATGGCAACTAGCCCTAACATTACTAATTGTACAAGCAAACTGGCTTCTAAAATTAGATCCAAAAAATTAAGCCCTGATCCCACATTAAACTCCTAAATAGTATCAAAATACGTCAATTGTAATGATTTGTGCAATTATGACCGCAACTAAGGTCATTTAGTTGCAACTAGTGTATCGAGTCCATTTCAAACTAACAACGATATTGCTATGAATAGCCAACAAAAAACGTTAAAAATCGGCTATGTTGTTTATTTTTTACGCCTGGTTATATAAATATTTATTCAAATAAAATAAAAACTCAGATTCAGCTGCGTAATTATATAAATAAACATCATAAAACACGCCATTTATTCAAAATTAATGCATAAACACGCAAAACCACGTTAACGTTACCTACCAGAATACTAAAACTAATACCGAACAATTATAAAAAAATATACTTAAGTACTATTTTTCATTAACTTATAAAATATATGGTTATTTAACGAACAATTTACAAACTACAACAAAACTAAATGCATTAGTTTTTTTAATCTGAAAAAACAAATTTTCTAGTTTGAACAATTTTTAGATATTCCGTATTATTCTCCCATACCGAGCTAGCGCATTAAATGAAACTGTTTCATTATGCCCTGTTCTTAGTAATATGATTTAAGTCGTATTACATTGTTTTACTCTATTTGGATAAAACCTAACAGTGTAAAACATGGTTCCCCCAGATTACTTCCTTTAACTTGTTGTTAGCCCGCATTATTTGCGGGCTTTTTTTTACCTGAAATTTGGCCTAGACCAAAATATACAGATTCATTTAATATTGTTTATTGAGCCAGAAATTTAGCACTAAACCTAGCCAGCCATGGTCAGCACTGACTAAGTTGAATTTTATGAAAGGCACAATAGCCACATACGCCTTAACGCCCTGTGAATTGTTGGTTAACCTGAACGCTGGATAATAAATATATCTCAAGCAGCTATTTTCAGCGCAAACTACGTTGAATTTACTTGCAATAGGCTAGTTAATGATAAAGAAGATAACTTTTCGTAGATAAAATACGTTATAAAAGAGAGTGCCCTTGCTAAAGGTAATTTTTAGCAAGGGTTTAGGAAAGGTGTTTAAAATTAGTCTTTTTTAGGTAACAAGCCAAAATGATGGTACGCATTGTCAGACACAATACGTCCGCGCGGTGTGCGCTGAATAAACCCTTGTTGAATTAAAAACGGTTCAATAACATCTTCTATTGTTTCACGCTCTTCACCAATGGCAGCGGCTAAATTATCGAGCCCTACGGGACCACCCATAAATTTTTCAATGATGGCTAGTAAATATTTACGATCCATATAATCAAAACCGCTTTTATCTACATCAATCATGTCGAGTGCTTGCTGGGCAACGTCTGCATTTACAGTGCCGTCAGATTTAACCTGAGTATAATCTCGCACACGGCGCAATAAACGATTAGCAATACGCGGCGTACCCCGTGACCGTTTAGCTATTTCACTAGCCCCATCGTCACACATTTCTAAATCAAGATAATGAGCTGAGCGGCCCACTATATGCGATAAATCCTCTACTGAATAAAACTCCAAACGCTGCACTATGCCAAAACGGTCACGTAGTGGCGATGTGAGTGAACCTGCACGCGTTGTAGCGCCTATTAACGTAAATGGCGGCAAATCCAGTTTGATAGAACGTGCAGCAGGGCCTTCGCCTATCATTATGTCAAGCTGATAGTCTTCCATTGCAGGGTAAAGTATTTCTTCAACCTGTGGGCTTAACCTGTGGATCTCGTCGATAAACAGTACATCACCTTCTTCAAGGTTTGTAAGAAGTGCCGCTAAATCGCCTGCTTTTTCAAGTACAGGTCCTGAGGTGGTTTTAATATTTACGTTTAATTCGTTTGCTACAATATTCGCCAATGTGGTTTTTCCTAAACCTGGCGGACCAAATATTAATAAATGATCAAGCGCTTCATCGCGGCTGCGTGCAGCTTCAATAAATATTTCCATTTGCTGCTTAACATGCGGTTGACCTCGGTAATCAGCCAACAGTTTTGGCCTAATTGCTCGGTCAATAGAGTCTTCATTTGTTTTTTCAGTCGCGTCAATTAAGCGATCCGCTTCAATCATGGGTTACTCACAACATCGATTTTAAAGATTCTTTTATAAGAACCTCAGTAGACATATCCGGTTTACTCACCGATTTTACTGCTTTTTGTGCCTGTGGCAATTTATACCCTAATGCAACAAGTGCAGAAACGGCATCATCCGCTGCATTATTAGCCACTAATGCATCGCTGTGAGGCTCTATCACTGCGCTATCGCTAAATGGTGTAAATAAATCATTACCCCAATCTTTTAGACGGTCTTTCATCTCAAGCACTAAACGTTCAGCTGTTTTTTTACCCACACCCGGTAATTTAACCAGCGATGTAGCATCTTCATTATTTACACAGCTCACAAACTGTTGCGCCGACATTCCCGATAAAATAGCGAGCCCGAGTTTTGGCCCTACCCCATTAGCTTTTAAAAGCTCTCTAAATAATGCGCGCTCTGTTTTATTATTAAAACCAAACAGTAACTGCGCATCTTCACGCACTACAAAATGAGTATAAACAATCGTGTTTTCACCCACTTTTGGTAAGTCGTAAAAACAGGTCATTGGCATTTGTACTTCATAACCCACGCCGCTTACTTCAAGTAAAATTTCGGGGGGTTGTTTTTCAACTAAAATACCATTTAAGCGGCCTATCATTGTTATTTCCTTAAGCGTCCTCTAACGGTTTTGCTTGCGCTGCCCGCTAGTTTAATTAAATTTTGTTCTGAATGAGCATGGCAAATTGCTATTGCTAATGCATCTGCTGCATCGGCTTGAGGCGTACCTGGTAATTTTAGAATATTTTTTACCATATGCTGGACTTGGCTTTTGTCTGCACCACCGTTGCCTACTACAGCTTGTTTAATTTGCCTTGCCGAATACTCAAACACTGGCAAATCAGCCATTGCAGCACCCACAATGGCAGCACCACGCGCTTGGCCAAGTTTTAATGCAGAATCGGGATTATGAGCCATAAATACTTTTTCTATAGCAAACGTTTCAGGCGAAAACTGCTCAACAAGTTGAGTGATGCCCTGGTAAATCATTTTAAGGCGTACCGGAAAAGGATGATCGGCTAATTTTATACAACCACTGCCTAAATAAGTAAATTTAGCACCTTGGTGAGCAACTACACCGTAACCAGTCAAACGCGATCCTGGGTCGATCCCTAAAATAATGGCCAAATCACATTCTCGTTGTTTTTATTGTAAATTAGGCTAATAATGCCAGAGCACTGTATAAAATACCAGTACCAAGCAAAAACAAAAATGCTCGCTTAAATAGCGAGCATTTTAAACGCAATAATAGTTAGTTTACCCTAAAGCGCGAACTAACCCTTGGGTGTTTTGCTTAAGGGTACGGGCAATCATTAAATAACCCAACCCGGCTACAAATAAACCACCAGCAAGCGGGCCTATAATCCATATGTGTGGATGAAGCTTGCCCGTAAGTTCAAACATTTGTTGCTGCACAATCAAAAGCGCTAAGTCGCTAAAAAATGCAGCAACTAAACCGGCTAATCCACCTAATAATAAAAACTCGTACAAGGTCGCATTTTTAATTAAACGGCTTTTAGCACCTAATGTTCTTAAAATTACAATTTCTTGCATGCGTTCACCTAAGCTCGCTTGCACTTGCGAAATGAGTACTAATGCACCGCACAAAACAACAATGGCAAGTACAAAACCAATGGCAAGTGATACTTGCGATATTGTGGTTTGTATTTGCTTTACAAAGTTGTCTACATCGATTGCAGTAATGGTTGGATAGGTGCGCAACAGTTGGCTAAAGTCGCGCTTTTGCTCAGGTTCTATCCTAACCGACGAAATATACGTTGCCGGAAAATCTTTAAGTACATCAGGGCTGAGTATAATAAAGAAGTTGGGTTTAAGCGTTGCCCAGTTAACTGTGCGAACGCTGGTAATTTTAGCATCGAACGACTGCGCGCCAATTAAAAAGGTAAGTGTGTCGCCAATTTCAACATCAAGGCGCTCTAACATCGACTCTTCAACTGATGCCTCGGCCACTGCGTTTTCACCAAACCATTCACCTTGAATTATCTCGTTTTGAGCCGGTACATCTTTAAGCCACGTTAAGTTTAGCTCACGGCCAATACCCGAACGCGCTTCTTCGTCTTTTTTCTCATTGTCTTGAAGAGATACTTCCCGTGCAACCAACTCACCATTTACCGCGTTAACACGCCCTCGAATCGTTGGGTAGAAGTCAGACACTAAAATATCTTTCTCAGCAAGGTAGTTATTGATTGGATCAAGATCGTTTTGCGTAATATTAACTAAAAATGCATTTGGCGCATCGCTTGGTAATTGCGACTGCCAATCAGCAATCATGTCATTTTTAAGCACAACTAAAAACAAAAGCAGCTTAATGGCGAGCGAAAAACTAATAAGTTGAACTGCATTTACATTGGCACGCTTTTGAATCGACGCAATAGCCAATGACCAGCTATTACCTGGTTTTAAACCCAGTTTTCGGCCACCGCCAAATATAAGTTTAGATATTAAAAACAATACGCCAATTAAAGTAAGTGTGGTTATAAATAATATTAGCGTTATTTTTATGTTGTTACTAAATAACCACATTAACAAAAACACGGTCAATGCGCTCATACCCAAGTGCACGCGGCTCACCGCTAGTTTGTCACCTAAATTACGGCGCAGTACCCTAAGCGGCGGAATATCGAACAAATCAAACAACGGTTTAATAGAAAACATTACGGCGCAAATTACACCCGTACTAATTGCTACAAGCCAAGGCTTAAATCCACCCATGGGCAATTCGCTTCCCATACTTTTTGAAAGGTATCCGGTAGCTATTTCTTGCAAGCCGTAACCAATCAATAAACCTATACTCACAGCCATTGCACATACAAGCAATAAGTGAAGCATGTAAATTTTGCGGATCATTGAGCGACTGCCGCCTAATGTTTTCATCATCGCAACAGGGTCATATTGGCGCTCGCAGTATCGTTTGGCTGATACAGCAATCGCTACTGCAGCCAAAATAATACCTAGTAAACCCGCTAACAATAAAAAACTCTCTGCTCGGTTTAAACTGTTTGAAATTGGTGATTGACGGTCTTTAACACCGTACCATTGTTGGTTTTCTTTCATTTGTGGTTTTAGCCAGTCATAAAAGCTGTTTATGTCGTCTTCACTACCTGCATAGAGCTGACGGTAAAAAACACGGCTCCCAGGCTGAACAACCTCTGTTTTTGGTACATCTGCAATATTTATTAATACACGACGGCTACTTGAGAATACATTAAATGGTGCATCAGGCTCCTCAACTATCACTTTTTCAACATTAAATAACGCAGCACCTAGCTCAACTTGCGAGCCAATATCAATATTCAGCGAGTAAAAAACAGACTCACTGAGCCATACATTGCCTGGATTTGGGCCACCGTTTGCAATAACCGTTTCACCCAGTAATGTGTTTTTTACTTTTAGCTGCCCTTTTAACGGGTATGCGTCTGACGCTGCTTTCACCGAGCTAAATTGCATTTCGTCATTAGCAAATAACATGGTGTCGAAGTACACCATTTGCGCGGTTTGTAAGTTTTGACTTTTAGCTTGCTCAATAAAAGCGCTGTCAATGGCATGGCTGCTTGCCAATACTCGGTCAGCAGCAATAAACGCACTGCTTTTTTGTGCAATGCTTTGTGCTATTCGATCTGTCACCATAGACAAGGTAAGTACAGTTAATACCGCTAAAGCAATAGCTGCACTAATTACCGTTAGCTCACCTCTTCGAAATTCTCGCGCAAATAATTTAAGCGCTAATTTAGCCCACATTTGCAACGTCCTCTGCTTCACTTTTTACAAGTAAGCCCGCTTCTATCTGAATAATATGCTCACATTTTTGAGCGAGTCCTTCATCGTGCGTCACTAAAATAAGCGTTGTACCATGTTGAGAATTTAAGTCGAACAGCAGCGACTCAATCATTTTGCCGTTCTTACTATCTAAGTTAGCTGAAGGCTCATCGGCAAATAAAATTTTGGGTGTGCCAATAAAAGCGCGGGCAATAGCAACACGCTGTTGCTCACCACCCGAAAGCTGAGATGGGTAATGGTCTGTTCGGTGGCTTAGGCCTACTTTTTTAAGCAAAGCAAGTGCCTGCTCCTTAGCATCACTTTTTCCCGCTAATTCTGCAGGCAACATTACGTTCTCAAGAGCGGTTAAGCTTTGCACCAACATGAAAGACTGAAATACAAAACCAATTTTAGCGGCACGAAGTGCTGCACGCGCTTCTTCGTCTAAATCATGAAGCGGCTCACCGTCTAAAAATATTTCGCCATTAGTCGCTGTATCCAAGCCTGCTAATAAACTCAACAAAGTAGACTTACCTGATCCCGACGTGCCAACAATAGCAACAGACTCACCGTGCTTGACATTAAAGCTGATGTCGCTGAGGATGGGCAACTCACCTTCAAAGGTAGTTACTATTTTAGACAAACCATTAACTTGAATTATATTTAATTGAGAAAGCGCTGACATATGACTCATTCAATCCTTCGTTTAGTATTCATTTTATTTTTAGTTATCAAACCGCTGAGTGCAGCAGCCGACAACACGATTTTAATACTTGGTGACAGTTTAAGCGCAGCCTATGGCCTACAACAAGAGCAAGGCTGGGTAAAATTGTTACAAGATAAGTACAATGACGAGCAAGCCGACATTGCACTTGTAAACGCCAGCATTAGTGGCGAAACGTCTGGCGGTGCACTGCGCCGTTTAGATGCATTACTTACCCAATACCAACCAACACACGTGCTTATAGAGCTTGGTGCAAATGACGGTCTTCGCGGATTTCCGGTAAAAAAAATGCAAGCTAATTTGACCTCGCTGATACAAAAAAGCCAAGCAGCTAATGCTATGACCGCGCTGATGGAAATTTACATTCCACCTAACTACGGCCCTCGCTACAGCAAAATGTTTACTGATAGCTTTAGCCAAATTAGCGAAGAAACTAATACGCACTTATTAAACTTTTTTATGCTCAATATCGCTGATAAACCAGAGCTAATGCAAAACGATGGGTTACACCCTAACAAAAAAGCACAGCCGTTGATACGTGATGAGATGTACGACTCGATCAAAACTTGGTTGAATAAAGACTAAAAAAATAACCTAGCTTAAGTGGGCTTTTTAGCTCACTTGCCTAATAAACACCCAAACAAACAATCGCTTATTGATTTTTAAAAAAATACACGTACTATTGCACTCAACGTCGGTATGTAGCGCAGCCTGGTAGCGCACTGTCATGGGGTGGCAGGGGTCGAGAGTTCGAATCTCTCCATACCGACCATTTAATTCCTCTTTATTTCAACTTGTTATAAATTAAACTTTCTTCTTTATCGCACAATTAAATTAGTATTTTTAAATATTTATCGCACATTTATCGCACAACACATGCCTTAAATTATTTTATACTTTTAAGGTATAAAAGGGGGGGATATATAGGAAGACAGCTAATGGCACTCTACTAAACAAGCTTTTACTCTTCTTTTGACTTGTCTCCAAGTTTTTCAAATTGTATTTTAAAGCTCAAAGTACAATAGAAAAAATTATACAAACCAACAAAAAACAAAACCGCTTCACACTTACTCTTTGGCGAAATTATTTGTGCAATTGTATTTGGCTCAATTCCCTGCCTTTTAGTCTTACTCTTTTTAGGCGTAGAAGACCCTTTTAGCTTTTTCAAAGGGATTACGCCACTAGACCATCTAATATACTACTTTAGTTTACTAACTCTTTTGCATAGTGTTGTTTGGGCTATTTCTAAATACAGTTTATCTTTATCCGATTCTAGTAGAACATTTAAATACTGATTACAGACATTTCCATACCAAATTGGTTTTAACCTAGTAGGTTTATATCGCGCTATGGTAGCGCCCATTTTGACAAATTAAATAGTTATACTTTAGGCGACGATTAGCTTGCAAACGCCGGATAGCGCTTAATTAATCAGTCGAAACCATAGCTAATTTAAGACATTCTAAAAATTGTCTGATTATCAGGGTTAGGTCAGTTTTGCGATACAAAAAGGGGGAACAGAACTTAACAGGCTGAATGGTAAACTGATCAAAAAATGATACATTTTAGTGATCCACAATAATTGATAAAAATACGATCTTGCACTGCAAAAAAATAGAATTTTCAAGTGTTTTGTTCGATTAAAAGCATCTATGATATAATATAAATAGAGCGAATTGAATGAGTCGACTCGTGCAATTAAAAAAGGATTTTTCTATGACGTTATTCATTAAACTTATTACTACTACTTTTACTGTATTTAGCGCCGCATACCACTTTTTGCAAGGTAGCTTCAGTTTAGCTTTATCATACATATTGGGAGTTTTTAAATTCCTTCATGATTTTTCAACTTTGTTACTCATTGGTTCAGCAACGTTGTTATTAGCATTTTCTAATAACTTACAAAACTCACATTTCAATGAAGAAGATTATGTTAAAAATTCAAGAGTACTTGCAGAATACTCAGTAATGCTTTGGCACGAAGAACAATCGAATAAATTCTTTTGCAATGAAAATCACGCGCAATGTGTAACACTTATTAAAGCTGCAATAGAGGTCTGTTATTTAGAGCCATTTACAGAGTTTGGGGCGCTTGCACTGTCGAATGCTAAAGAAATCTTCATTAAAGGTACACCTGGCATTGTAACAGACTATGTCATCAAGTATTTAAGTGACGATAAAAAGATACCGGATTGTTACAAGCTTTGGTTTGCGCTTGAAACTATTTATCCCGAAACATACGGTATGCCAATGAACGTCGGCAACACGCTTAAAAGCATCGCTAAATACAAATAACGAGCGGTAAAGCACCTTTTAAACTTTCTCTCTATACACGCCATTAACCTGCGAGATCAGTCCCGTGGCGTGAATCATTGATAATCAAGCTTACCATTCAACCCGTTAAGTGATTTAGTCCGCTTTGGTCGTGAAGCCGAAGCTACTATCAAAGGTGTGCAGAGACAGTAATTGGCACAGAGCGGTCTGTAAGCTAGCTCAGAAAGTTCTAAGCTTTATTGTCTCAGTTTAATATTTTGCTGTTTAATTTCAACCTATGTGCCCTGTCACATTATATTATCCAATATCTTTTAACTGTTCTTAAACTAAGATTGGTAAAAAGTGCAACAGCCTGTTGAGTTGGTCTGTTACCCGTTTCTTTAGTTATTTTTTTAACAGCTTTTTTAACAAGCTGCTGCGAATTACTTCGCTTTTTAATCGCAGTGTCTGTAGCTGCTTTTTTCTGCCTCGCCTTAATTTCATCGCTTGATAACTTCACTTTTGACTTAATATTTAAATATTCAGGGCAATAGCCGAACAAGTCTTCTAGGTAATCAGCTAGAGTCACTTTTCTGTACTTATAGTGTGTTGTTTTTGCTGTTCTAGTTAAACTAACAAGCTCTTCTACTGATAAACCAATTAGCTCATCATTTATTTTTGTTAACTTTTCAAATGCAGTGTTTTTATTCAGGTGTTGAAACGCAACAAACAGGATAAAAGCTGTTTTATCTCGCTTACCCTTTGGCACCCCACCCTGCTTATAAAAATGGTTTTGAATACTGTTAATACATTTTAGCCACCACTCTTTAATGCTATGACCGTAGCGTTGGTGACCTGGTTGCTTTGGTTGCTTTACAATTTTATTTCTGGGGCTTGAAGCTAAACTAGTTTTGAATTCTAGCTGCGTTCTCTCTATATTCTTCCGTAAATGACATAGATCTAAACACATCAACAGTTCATCAAATGTATATTTAGTACCAGAGCCAAAATACCTGGCATGCAATCCTGTTCTACTGTGAACAGACCCTGGGACGCGCAAAAAGCCGCTAATTCTTTTTGTAGCCATAAGATCTATATGCCAAAAACTATCTGACGTTCCAAAACTCTCAATTAGACTTTTAGCAATTTGTTGCCATATCAACTTGTTAATTGCAACTGCATCTACAGGGTTGTAAATCCAATAAAGATGTATTCCACCTGAGCCAGAAAGGACATAGCCTGTTGGCGGCGGTAGCTTACTCAGTTTTAACCTATTGAATACTTCAGGAACAATTTTAGCCTCTGTCCTTCTAACATCAAATGGATCACATTTATGATTAAGATCAATTTCAATCCAATTCGCTGACAGTAGAGCTAGGTTGCTCTCCCTAGGCCAACTAAAAAATTCGTTTGGAGTGTAATAGCAGTCGACTGATTCACTTGTACTATACAATACTCCTCGAACAAACTTACTAGTGTCCCGTCTAAAAGATCGAAAATCGGTTAAGCTTTTTGATTTACTGTTCCCAAGCAAATGAATAAATTTTTTAGACTTATGGCATTTACTTAGTAAACCTCGAACATATTTGGGTGTCTTGAATTCAATTAGAGAATAAAACTGACTCGGATAGGCAATAGTATATTCTGGCCACTCGAATTGTGGCCTTATTTTAAAGGCAAGCATATAATATGAAGATGCAAAGTGCGTTTGGGGTGTCGCCGGTCAAGCAGCCCCTCTCGCCTTCCTTACACCTCCACTCCTTCAAAGCGAGCAAGCCATTGCTCAACTGTTTCGCGTTTAAATAGGCGAACTCGTCCCAATTTAATAGAAGGTGGAGCTAAACGTTGAACTTGATAAAGGTTGGCATCTTTTCCAGACTCAATGGCCTTACGCTGGGCGCTCAGACGATTATTAATTGTGCCTGTAGATAGGTGTAAAAGCTCTGACAGCTCTTTTACTGATAAGATCTCTGATGACTGCATATTCGCTCTCCAATACGTAAATTAGAGCAAAGAGATGCCACATTGGCTCTGTGAGCCGTGGACTTGCTAGTACATATAATTAATATATGCGTACCCTAGTAACCTCTTTTCTACGTATTGAAAGCAGCCCCGAACATTGGGCGCCTGTTTTTTTATTAACTTTACTATGTTCTGTGGTAAATCTTTTTATCTCTTTGCATTATAAGTAAGCACAATAAGTATGCTTAAAATGAATTTAAATGAGATATAGTGATAAATCAAGTGAACTTGAAGAATAAAATTGCTCTAAGGCTCTGCTAATGAATTACCGAGCGCTGGATTTTCAAACTATCGCTACAATCATCACAGAGCATAAGCATCCACTTAAACACTGATTGAACATGTGCCTCAGCGTAGTAATTATCAAACTTCTTCACTTTTTCTGAACGATTATAAAACGATGAAAAAGACTCTAGTTGTATATCCCAAACCTCTGATTGCTCGTTACTATAATCGTAAAACATGAAGTCTAAGGTAAGTAACTCACTAAGCACTTGTGCTTCATTGAGATTACTTAAATTATCTCTAATTGATAATAACTTATAACGGCTATTATCTTGGCCTTGCAACCTGATATATAAAAAATCAATCGCGGGTAAAAATGCATAAACATTAAAATTGATCATAAAAAACTACGCAGCTTTTCAACTGCGTAGCCTGTATTTTGTGTAAAAACCCATCTAACAATTGCACTTAAAAAAGCAACTGTCAAAACTATTTGTAGAACTCACCACGGCTATGCGCATCTCGCGCTTCTTGCTCTGTGTAGCTATCACCGCAATGATCGACATTTCCAGTTCCATCATTGTATTCATCAATGAACTTATCTTGCTCAGACTTATCATCAACATCCAGCAAAATATCAACCGTCACGGCTCCTATAAACTTAACTGCTTTCCACAACATTTGCTTTACCCGCCTCTATCTAAGTATTCCTTAGTATCGTGAACACATTAAAGCTAAGAAACTCTTAGTTTTCAAGTTAAGAATTAAATTTAATGAAAACGAATGATGGTTCACCGTTTCCAAGACGGCTAAAAGAGGCAAGACTAGCAAAAGGACTTTCGCAAAAAAAACTAGGAATACTGGCTGGGATGGATCAGTTTGCGGCTTCACCTAGAATGAATCAGTACGAAAAAGGCGTGCATTCACCCGACTTTCAAACAGTGCGGGCACTAGCTAAAGTATTAGAAGTACCAACAGCCTTTTTTTACTGCGAAGAGGATAAGCTTGCAGGCCATATATTAGCTTACAAGGAAAACACCTTGAAATAGGCAATTACATGTAAGAAAAGTATCTTTTTAAGTCAAATCAATGTCAACTTTTTGCAGTAATGATTTCTTTTGTACGCACGCATATCTCAAATTTGAAATTAGTATTTTTGATGCCCTCTTGTAGCTCACCATCAACGCCAGAGCGAAAAGTGAGAACAATGATAAATACACTGATGTTTCAAAAAGACTATTAAGAAAATTTTCATCTGGTTTCATATCAGATATGCTAATAAATCTAAATTGAAAGTTTATGAATAAAATATATCCAGCCCAAGCAGACCCAATTAGCCATTTGTAAAACTTTACTCTTTCATCTATTCGCTCTTCAATTATATCAACGTTGTCCTCCAACAATTCTAAACTATCAACACTATTAATTTCATGTTCCGATAAGATAATAACCGTGTTTTTAACTGTGAGTTCTGTAACGCCATTAAAAGCATATGAACTAGGGGTAGAAAAGCTAATCAACAGTAAAAAAAACCAAACAAATATATTTAAGGTAGCAATGTAGCTATTAGAGTCGAGAATAGAGTTATTTACTAAAAAAGATAAAGCTAGAGCTATGGCAAAACTAAATAATGACCATATTTTTAGCGGACGAACAAAGTCTACGAATCCTACTTGCAAATATACTAGAGGGTAAAGAAACAACCTTTTAAATAGTGATAAATAGCTTTTTCTAGTAGAAAAACCTAATAAGCTAGATTCCGTACACTCTAATATTGACTTAGTTTTATTAAACACTAAACGCTCCGTAAATTATTAAACCAATAAAAAATTATTAAAGTATCGTTTATCTAACACCTAAACAATTTTAAAACATTAATAACGAGAACCTAATTCAGGCATTGTAAAAATAGCTATATGTAAATGATAACTTTAGCTTTATACCTACAATATAATGTAGAGCTTTAATAAAACCAATTTTAATAGAGGCATCATGAGCAGTAGCCTCTCTTTAAATATTGGGGCTTCGCCCCTGTCCCCCGCTATGTCGAAGCCGAAAATCGGCTTACACATAGCGGGGGACAACACATTCATACTCTTATACGCAGGTTTTATTTGCAGATTGAAAAATATTTCTAAAGTGGTAATCTTATTGCTACTGAAGCTCTAACGAGCCAGAAAAAAACAGGCGCTATTCTGCTGCCTTCAACACGTAGTAACGAGGTAAATACTATCTTTTCAAAGGTAGTAACCAACCAAAAACGGCGCACTCCAGCTGCTGACAACACGTAGAAATGAGGTTAATAATCAGGCGAGATCAGTCCGAGCCTTTCGCATATGCGAAAAACAGGGGCGAATAGGCTTAAGTGCCGCTGAGCTTTATTGCCAGTCAATCTTACAACCTTAATACGACTGGAGTCATACCATGAAATTCGATGCCCTAATCGAAGTCCAAAAACTAAAATTTGAAAGTAAGTTAATCGCAGGAAGCCGTAAAAAAACATCTAAGCTTGATAAACATAAATTCGAGCTAATAGAAATTTACAAGCAAGGGTCAAACATTGTCGAGCTTCAGCGCTGGCTAAAGCGTAAAGGTATCAATGCTCATTGGTCAACAATTCAAAGATGGATTAAAAAACATGGCTAAATTTGCGAAACCAAAAACTCAAGCACACAATGTCATAAAAGGGCTTACAAAAAGTAAGCTTATAAAGTCTCTTGGAACTGCCAGAAACTACGAGCAATCACTTAACACCGTTGCCTCTTGGGCTAAAGATCTTGGCATAAACGGTATTCAGGCAATGACCATAGAGCAAGCACTCAATTATTTAGATTATCGAAAAGAAATAGTGGGTCAAAAGTCACTTGATATGGAGCGCCAAGCTATACAAGCAATGATGAGGCTAAACGGCAAACTTAAAGATAAGCAAACACTCCCTGTTATTAAATCAATTAACCAGCAAATTCTTAAATCACGCGCCTACACCACAGAGCAAGCACAAATAATAAGTAAGCATCAAACGCCTAAATATTCATTATCAACACAAATAGCACTCTCTGCAGGGCTTCGTGCACATGAATTATTGACCATAGCCAAAGTTGAAGAACGTAAAGCAGATAAACGACCAGCTTTTGATTCAAAGTGGTCTGGTAGAAACGGTGTACTATTTACAGTGACAGGCAAAGGAGGCTTAACACGCGAAGTCCTAATACCTCATGATTTATCAGCTAAATTAGAACTTCGTAAACTTAAACAACCTGCCACTGTTGTTGATAGAAAAATAAACTACTTACAGCGCTACGATATTGGAGGTGGCAAAAAGTGGTCGGATTCATTTAATAAAGCATCAAATCGTACTCTCTCTTTTTCCAATGGTGCACATGGACTAAGGCATAGCTACGCACAAGAAAGACTATTAGAGCTGATACTTAATCAATATCCATATCAAATAGCATTAGAGACCGTTTCACAAGAAATGGGGCATTTTAGGCCGGAAATCACTGAGGTGTATTTACGTTAAATTAAAGCTACCGCGAAGATAGCTTTAATTTCATGTCTTATCTATTTCTTTGAAGATTTACTAGGTTTTAACCCTGGGGTGTTCCCTGGAGTATTTTTGTTATCACGTCTACGTTTATCAGGTTTGCCAGTTGAATCAGCAATTGGTTTTGGTCCTGGTTTAAGAGCCATAATCGTTATCCTTTCAATTAAGAGGAAGTCCCTCAATCATGAGTATAGCTTTAAACAAAAATTTGGAGGTTGTAATTGATAAATAGTTGCTTTTTTACTAAATCGAAAAGGTGTAATTTTGAATTGAACCTGAAATTATCAATTGTACGCATTAAATACACCCGAATCTTTTCAACTGGCGCACACCCTCAGGCACAGCTATGCTCAAGAACGAATAGTTTACCTGATGCGTTAGGTTTTAAATATAAATCGGCCTTAGAGACTATTTCACAGAAGATTGGGCATTTTAGAGCCGAGATTACAGGAGTGTATTTAAGATGAAGCTACTTTTGGGTACGTGGTTTTTTTTATTAACCGTATTAGTTCAGATAAGAACTGACATATCAACTTAGAAAAGTGAGAGTGAACTTAATTTCTAGTTAGAGCCAAATCTTGGTCCTATCAATACAATTACTCTCACTTTTTCCAAGTTGATCAGGATTAAAGTAACTTATGCTGCTATGTACATCATTTTCAATTGCTTGCGCTGAATATTCTCTATGCTATGCATTGGATCATTTTTGGCTTCTAAGAATTTTTCAATTACAAGCTTTTTCACATCTTTTGCATAATGAGGATAATGTATATTAGGAGTATTCAGGGCCCTTAAAACCATATCTTTTTTACCTTGTAATCCATATATAATAGCTTTTTGAATCGCGTCCTCAAAACTAGTAACCTTTTTTACTTGATTTTGTGCTGCATTTTTTTGATTTAAGCTCAAGCTCGCAATCGATAGAAAAGAATTAACTTGAGCACCAAACACACCTTGAATGTTAAGCTTTGTATTTTTTACCAGTAAAATATCTTTTTTGGCTGATTGCCTGTCTGACGAGAATCTAAGGATTGCACTGTTGAAAAGACTGTTGGCGGAATCAATGTCTAAATAATATTTATTTTCAACATCTTCAACATTTGTTAAATCAATAGCTTTCTCTTCAATAGCATTAATAAATTGTATGCCTATCAAAGCTCGACTATCACGAGAGTTATGAACCAAGACACTCTCATACTCTTTTCTAGCTGCCCAATAATCACCTTTTTCTTTTAATACTTTGGCACGTTCAATAGATGCAATTAGCAACTTAGGGTAAGCAATCTTAACTTCATCAATAACCTTTAAAGCACTTTCAAACTGACCAATTCCTTTCAACGTTAAACCATATTTCAGTTTAATTAAAGGATTATTCTTTACTGCAACACTTAGTCCGTGATAATAATCTAAACCTGTTGAATACTCACGTGTGACTAGAAGTAGATGGAGTAACTCTAAATGCAATTCTTTGAAGTGTGGTTTTTTTCTACAAACGGAAGTCAAGTAACTTATAGCTTCTTTTGACTTGCCCTCTAAATTCAAAATCCTTGACTTTGTCAAATCAGGTACATAATCCTCATAGCTTGTAATGCTAAATCCTTTCTCTAAATACACCTTGGCAGTGGTGAAATTGCCCAGTTTTGCATTAATATAAGCAATAGAGAAGTTTACTATCTTCGAAGTTTCATCATCAGGAAATAATTCTAAGATTTTTGTATACAGATTAAGGCTTTCTTTATATTTTTTTAAATCAGACAGAACTGAGGCTTCTCCAATCATACCTCTAGACTCACTGGGGAACTCAGCCTGAATTCTTTTATATACATCTATTGCGTCAGTATATTTACCTAGGCCCTTTGTTATTTCAGCTTTACAAGCAAGCGCATTATGGTCTACTTCATTTAGATGACAGGCTTCATTTATATATTTTAAGGCAGTCCATAAATCATGCTTCTCCCTGAATACACGAGCTTTGCCAGTTAAACCATATAGTTGACTATTAACATCACCATTCATTGATTTGTCGAAAAAATTCAATGCGTCTTCAAAACGCTCTAGGTGTAAGGATGCGTCACCAGCATGGCCATAAGTTCTATAGTCATCAGGCGCAACTTCTGTTGCACGAACAGCCCATAAGTATTGTAAATCGAAGAATTGGAGCTTTTTTGCATACTCGGACAAACTACACAAAGATAAAGCAGCATACTTACCATGACCATCATTATGTAATTGCGATGAAACTAGGGTCTCTACCGCAGTTTTTGCTTCTTCGTGTTTAGAACTTCTCATTAACAGGTAAACACTTCTAATTTGTTTGTCTACACCGACTTTAGCTTCAGAAGAGCTAATCGTACTTTTTCGAGCCCTTTTATGAGGTAAATTAGCAAAAGAGTTATCTGGAGTTAAATCGTTGGATATATCTTCCACATTTCCAACAATAGTGTGAGGTTTAAAGATATTAAAAATATCATCAGTGAAGGGCTTAGCATTTTGTATATTATTTTCACGTAACTTACAAAGCAAATCGAAAGCAATTTTTTGTTGTATATATTTTAAATTCAATTTTTTATTACTAAGTAAGCTGAGCACTCCGTTCTTAGCAAGGAATCCCTCTATAAAAGCAAAATCTTCATTTGAGAAATTGTATTTACCACATACTTCTTTAATACCAATTGAAATTTCATTTATTAAAGTTTGGCTATCTAATAAGATTTTGAGAAGGTTAACTGTGATCTTGCTATCGAGATTGAGAACTAGCTGAAGTGATGCAGCATCATACAGGTCTAAACTACGTGTAAAAACAATCTGATTGACATACCTCAAAGATTCGGGATCATCTATAAAGATATCATCTAATTCTGTCACTAAAACCTGCTTAGTCTTAATTGATACTCTAGAATCAAACAGCATTAAAAACATAGTTAAACAATCAGAATTTGTAGACTCTCTATATAGTTTTTTCTTTATTTCACTTTTGGAAGTATTAACTAAATGAACACAATCCTCTTTCTGGCGCAAATCAGAAAGAACACCAGCTCTTATTTTTTTAAACTCTTGAGTGTCTGCCTTAAACATATTAATAGCTGTTCCATCAACTTGAACAGCTATGCCTGAAGAACCTGAAATATATGCATCCATTTTAGCTTTTCACCTCTTCATACGGTATTTTGAGTTCTTCTAAAATATCTATGATTCCGAAAATTAAACCCTTACTACCTTTTCTTATAGGATTGCTAGTAATCGTAACTTTCTCAAAACTTTCTTTTGATATTGTTCCATAAATATGAGCCTCTATGTAGCTATTTGTATCAGTATCAAACAAGAGTTTAGCCATATCAGAGTCTGACATGCCCTTTTTTATATTAGGATGTAACTTAATTAATGCTAGTTTTTTTCGATTTTTCCACGTTGACCTATAGCCTTTGGGTGCATCTTCAGTTACCACGAGTTGATGCTTATCACAAAAATCGTACGTATCGTCTTGAAAAAAAGACGTTCTATTTTTTATAAATTTCTCACCAAATTTAATAGAAACATCCCCATAATAGCCGCTACCACCTTCATCTTTAGCTAATAAGCCATAATGGATATCTTCATAATAGCCTGGGCTTACTTTTGATTCATAAGCATCTCTATTCAAGTCGTATTTATTTTGCTCATAGCTTCTCATACTAGAAGCTACTTGTTTATGGAAAGGAACAATACTTCTGTTACTTTGAAGAACATTAAATACATCAGTAAAGCTTCTATTCATCACAACAAAGGAACTATCAACAAAATTCTCGAAATTTTCAGACTCTACTTCATTACCTTGAACTTTTATGGAACTATGCGCGAGTTCGTAGCGTTCTTGAAGTTCAACCTCTTCACTTTCAGCTTTCCTTATATTAGGAAATCCAATATCTGAATAACAAACATCACAATGAGTGCCACTGATATTTAATTGAGTACTACATACATCACAAAGGTCATTCTTTTTTAATTGCATATTCAAATCATCCGTTATTTGAACATATATTAACAAGTACTTTTATTTAAGTATGTAAGATATATCGTACATTTTTCTAAAATAACTATCCTATAAATCATCGATATCAATACAAAAAATAATAAACTACAAACTATTTTGCTTTCCCATATAATTGACTTTTACTTGATTTTTCAATATCAAACAGTCACTTAACTGAATACTTATCAATTGATAACTTTTTTCCCCAATTTTCCAATGCAGTTCTTCTAGCCTCCATATATTCCTGCATATTATAAACCCCCTGAACCCCCTGTAATTGGTGATTTAGAATTTTTTCAATCACTATTGGGTCTGTTTCAACATCGGTATCACCTAAACGAGTCGCAACTGTTCTTCGTAAATCGTGAGGTACAAATTTTGGGACTCCCAATTTTTCTTGTTTACGACTTATGGAACGTGATAGTGAGTGCCTGTCAATCGGTTGCTCACCTGGGCCTGATTTATTAGTTGTTGTACTCGGAAATACATATTTAGAGTTGAGATAACCGAATGCTGCCCGTAACTCATCAAGCAAAATAAGCATATTTTGAGTAATCGGTACTTTATGAGTTCTTTCGCCATCTTTGTTTTGCTTGACGCGCTCGGCTGGGATTGTCCATATCATTTTATCAAAATCAAATTCTTGCCATTGTGCGCCTGTGACCTCTATTGGCCTACAACCGGTTAAAGTAATACATTTCAATGCGTAAATAACTTGCTGGCTGATACCTAGCTTTGGTAGGCGGTCAAATACTTGAATCACTTCGTCAAACTCCAGCGCTCTGGTTCGCGACTTTTCAAGGCCACCTACACTCTTCTTTTTAACTGTGCTAATTGGATTACCTTGGATTAAATCTCGATCAACACCAAAATTAAACATTTGCTTAAGGATAGATAGTGTTTTATTCGCCTGCGTTTTAGCACCTCTATCTGTTATTGGATCAAGAACTTTTTTGAAAATTTCACGGCGGGTTATTTCTTTAAGTTTATAGTTGCCAATAAATGGCAAAATGTCTTTTTCAAACATTCTTATTACAGGGTCTACACCTTTACGATTAGCTTTAATATCTCTTTCAATAAACTCATTCGCAAGAACTGCGATTGTCGGTGAGGTGCTTTCTTGCTTTCCAATCAGCGCTGCTTTCTTTTTTTGTAAAAAAACATCAATACCGCGCGACACATCACCAATATACTGCTTAGCAAGCTGCCTAGCCTCACTCACTGTTATCACCGATGAGTTGCCTAAGGCTAACCTTCTTTCTTTCGAACCTCGGCCTCCTAGGCGGTAATACAGATAATATACCTGTGAGCGCTTTCCTTCTTTATTTGGCTTACCAATATTTAAATAAAAACCGGAAATCTCAGTATCATTGATTTTGGTAATTTCCAAAGGGGTATTTTTGAGTATAGATTCAGTTAATTTTACTTTGATTGACGCCATTTTTCGCACACCTAGAGTTAAGTCAAAAATTTTGTCGCACACTTATCGCACGAGCTGATTTGAGCTCACTAAACTTCACGTTTGTTCACTAGGTATAATTTAAAAGCTTAATCCTTTCAATAGCAATAACTTACAATTACTTTGAATACTTCACTGTAGAACACTTTTAGCCACTTTTGTACACGATAAAGCACGGGTGATTTTTATGGGGTGGCAGGGGTCGAGAGTTCGAATCTCTCCATACCGACCATTATTTCCCCTTTAATATCCTGCACTTACACCAAATTGAAATGTAACTTCTAAAAGCTCATTTGTACTATATTTGTATTATATTTGTATTATTTGTTTTTACTTTCTTCCCAGAACACACTCTCAAGCATAAGAAATATTTATTCGCCAGATCAAATAAAGATTCAGCAGTAGCTAAAATTGAATTCGCATATTACGATGTTTATGATTAGATAATAAAAAATATTTAGGGAGAAACGATGTCAGGAGTTCTAAAAATTATTGTAGCGTTATTTTTAATAGCGCTAATCGCTGTGCTAACCATTTACGGTAACATCATTGGCTTTTTAATAGGGTTAGGTATTGCCATTGTCCTTAACGGCATGTTCAATAGATGGGACAAGAAAAAAGAAAGCCGCTAATCTGCGGCTTTTTGTTATTAAGAATATATGGGTGGAATAACTATATTTTCTTCGCTTGGTGCGGTGCTATCGTCGTCTAAATAGACTCTATCATCGTCTAACTCTGCGGTTACGCTTACTTGGTCTGTGGATGATGGTTTTATATCGCGAATTAATACGCCGTTGCACCAACGTTCGTTGATACCAAACATGTACAAAGGTGGTTCTATTGAGCCGTCAAATACTGGCGTGAAGTCTAGGTCGTCATCAATTATCACTTCGTTATTAGCACTTCCTTTTGTAGCGTTGTATGGGCCGGATAATTTACCGTCTGGTTTTCTGATCGCTAATATATGCTCCTCGCCTGTTTGCCAGTCCAAGCCATCATCATCAACAAATATTGAACGGCCATTAACTAACAAAACCCTACCTGTTTGTTCAAAGCCTGGTATATCGTCGGCAAGTGCACAGTAGTCTAAATAGCGTGAATTGAGAGCATCCATTTCTGTTTTAAAGTCAAAACGTGTACGGCGATAGCGACGACTACGGCGCTTACGCATACCATATTGATAAGCTTTGTCTCGATTTGTAATGCCAAATGCTCTTACTTTTTCAGGATTAATCCCCAAATCACCTGGTAATAAACACAGGATAGTTTCTGACTTCCATGTAATTGGACTGAAGTATTCCACTTCTATACCATCGGGTTCGTCGTCATCAATCAGTTTTATAGAGCGCTTTAGCATGCCTATGTAATTATCTGGCTGATACATGTGCTTATAGATAGTTCGCTTTTGGTCGCGCACAGGGGTGATTTGGCCATAGTCAATGGTTGGCTCGGCAAAGCCAACAGCAAGCACTCGCTTTAAGACTTCAAACATGGTGCTTTCACTATCAAACACCGCATTAAACTCATCATTTCGGTTGTGCCAAACGGGGTGTAATGTTTGGAGTGCTTGAAGTCCTATTTTGCTATCACTGTGTCCTGAACTTCGTATTACATGCGCAAAAAAAGGCGCTATATCTCTTGTTGGCCTTGGAGAGCTCCACACGCCGTTTTCGTATACAGGTAAAATTCGGGTGCCAATTACTTTGAATTTATTCTCCGCAGAGCCGGCTAATGCATTGGTACCACGAATTTTTACTGCAATAGTAGTTAGGCCATCGTAGCTTGTGGCGCTTTGCAACTCAGCTTTTAATGCGGTCCAAAATACATCATCATAAATGCGAGTGTCATCACTGGCGGCTGTTACGCGCTTAACGCGTATTTCAGGGCGCATCAACAATGGCAGTGTAAACGGTATTGTTTTCCCTAACTGGTCATTAGTTGAATTTGAAAATACTTGATCAGGTAACGCTGTCCAGTTTTGCGCACCTTCTGCCCTATACTCAATTCGAACAGCAACACTACGACTTAAAAAATTACCATCATCATCAAGTTCACCAAGACCTTTAGGTAAATAAAAATCTAACCATAACTTATCTGTTAACTCGCCATCAGGACACGCGAAAAAAGGACCGTTAAACTGACCATCTCCACCACGCTCCTCTGCATCCACTGCTGCGCTAGAGTCATATTCTGTAACAAACTCAGTCCATGTGGGGTCGTCTTGAAATTGACTGTCGACTTTATTTACTTGGCTCCCATTTGAGCTTTTGGCTAATAGCTCATAGTAGCCATCGTTTTGCCCTTCTATAGATCCTGTAACTGTTAGTATTTCACCAACATCAAACGGCGGCACTGTTTTGTAACGAATAGGCCCTATCTCTGGCTCGTATTCAGCCACATACACAACTAACGTGTCGTTTATAAATGTATAAAAGTACGTGCTATTGTTACCACCAGAGCTTGTAACAGCACCTTTAAGCTCAATACCTGTGCTTCCTGATGTTGAGCCAACTTCACTTGATGTAAAAACATTGCGATAAGCTTCGTGGCTCGTTACATTTTCGCTAGGCCTAAAAATCTGATAATCAACATCACCGGTATATCTACTTACAGGTGTGTCAGCAATAAATATTTCTTCAGGCAATATTTCATAATCACCAACACCAACACATAGCATTAAATAAAGCCATTGCTCGTTATCGATATATTCTCGGCGCGGCATTGTTAAATAATCAGGATAAATTAAATGCCGACCTGCTCCTTCGGGAATAATCCCCATGAGTTTAGGCTTATTACCCTGTGCATTTACATTATAAATACTACTACCATCTGGGGTTGTTGAATTGTAGTTATCAGGGATCTGATTTGCAGTGTAAACCGCGTAACCCACTGCAATAATGGCAATGACTGCATAGGCAATTGTGGCTGGATCTTTTGGTTCAACAATAATACTTACATCGTCATTCTGTGAGAATTGATAGGTTTTCCAGTTGCCTGGGACGAGTATTTTACTATTTACTATTACTGTAAAAAGCGGCTCATCACTTTCAAAGTAAGCAGGTACATTTGTAGTCAGCCAATCATGTAATGTTATGCCAAGTTCGCATTTACACATTTCCACGACGGATGGATCTAACTTGTTAGGGTAAACTTTTATATCAACCCACATATTCATAAAATTTAACCTCAATAAATAAGCGTTTAAAGTCGTCAACGCTAACAATTGACGGGCCTTTTTTACGTGATGTGTGTAAAACGGCCAATTGGCCATCAATGTGTTCAACTGTCCCAATGTGAATTAAGTTACCCATTTTGAAACCGCATACAACGGCGCCTGGCTTTGGTTCACATAAAACAAATTGGTTAACTATCTGGAAGTAAGCATTTGTGAGGGAATATTTATCGTCTGGGTTAATATGCCCAAACGATTCAAAAAGCGGATTTCCATAACCATAGTGCTGCCGGTGACGAGTTTGCCCCCAACAGTCAAATCCAGACATATCGCGCCCCTCATTCACGTAAGGAACACTTAAATAATCATTAATTGTATGAAGCATATTTAGCTGAAGTATTTAAGCCCAGGTGCGATGGTTGGGGTATAACGGTTTTTAGGCCAGGCTTTATTGACCAAATCATTAAATGAGGCAACTACATTTAAACTTGATGCAGTGGCCTGAACATCAACCGCCCTCATTTCAATCGGTGGCTCTGCGGGCGCGGTTAAGTTACTCGACGTATAAACACGGTAAATTACTTTGATTGTCAAACCCGCATCAATAGCCTGATTTACTTTGATTAGTGCTTCGCCAGTCACATTATCAATTTGAAATTGTAAGTCTTGCCGCCCCTTTACGCCGCGGGCTGGAAGTGAAACCCCCATCCCGCTGGCTAAAAAGGTAACCAATTCGCCCCCTTCAATACCTGCTGTTACATCATTAAAACCTTCACAAATTCTTAATGTCCATAAAGAATCGGCTTGCAGCTCTAATGTGTGAATTGGCAGGTCATTGACTGGAGCGCTGGCGTAAACACGTTGGAGTACTGTGCTCATGATTTATCAACTAAAGCTGTAATATGATTCAACGGCTTCATCACAACTTAACACTAAGCACTGGCCATCATCTGACAGTTCCTTAAGATACGTTAGAAGCTCTCTTAAGTCGTTTTCCGTCATGTAAGGTGTGCCGTCTTGATTCAGATAAGTACTTGGTAGCTTGTGGCCATAAAATACAAGCAGTTCACTTTTTTCAATTGCACTATCAACCCTCAGCTTTACTTGCTCTATATTATGATTAGACATTCCTGACTCTAACCCGTATCGGCCCATTTTTATTGGCTCTAATGTTGAGTTATATACACCTGCATTCTTGTTGGTGAATCCATAACCAAAATTCTTCTCCATCAACGGTAAGAAGCTATCATGCAAAACGCTTGACGGTGTTACCCACCCGCTAACTTTCATACCAAAAGACTCAATAGCATTCTTACTATCCACCATTTCTCGATCAACGTTTTCAGCGCTTATAGACGTATTCGACATCACAGGGTGGGTTACTGAGTGGGCTAATATGGAGCAGCCATTTAAATAGTAGTCTCTATATTCATCGGCATTTGATGCATTAAGGTTTCCTGTTTTCAATGCAAAGCTTGGTAGAAAATTAAACTCTCTAAATAGTTTGTAGACTGCTTTATCTGTCGCATTCAAATCATCAAAAATGAAAGCAAATGTAGGCTTTTGCTTTGAGCGAAAAACTTTCTTAGCTGAGTTGTATTTAAGCAGCTCATCTTCTATTGAGCTTTTAAAGCAAAGTTTGGATACAATCAGCGTGGGCTCAGCAGGATTTAATGCAGTGCCATCGTTAACCGCTAGATTAGAAAAATCTATATCGGCAATTATTTTCCGACCTTGATATGTGGCTATCCAAGTGTAGATTTCACCATCAACAATACCTAGTTCTTCCTTATCACCAGACACATCAAAAACCTTATTCCAACTAGAACCATCAAAAGCTTCAAATATTAACCGGTATTTGTGTTGCTCTGGATTATAGGAATCGACCCAAAAATAAGAAAGCTTATGGGGTTGTTCTTTATTAAAGCCATAAAGCTCTAAGCGCTTAAAGGCTTGGTACTTTAGCTTTTTCTTATATCCGGGTAAATACTCTGTATTTAGAGGGCTTAAATCAGATGCGTATTTAATCCATATGCTGCTTATAAAGTCATTACTAAAGGACATAAATGGCGCTTCAAACACACTGCCTGACAAATCTAACCCCTCAGATTCAATCTTTTCTTTTGCTTTTTTGACTGTTTCGGTGTCAGCAGAGATTACGCAATCAGGTGATATTATAAGCGCAGTGCTTTCGAGATCAGTAGATGAATTAAGGATTGCTGCTACATTTACGGGTAATAGTGACAAATCAATTATTGCACTTAACTTACGTACAGTTGAAGATATTTCAGAGCTTCCTTCAAAAAACACTGTTTGGTCATTAGTCCAGCCTAACTCTGTCATTTCTAACGTCCCTGTATCAAACACATAAATCCAACCAGTTCCGTTCCAACGCTCTATAATAAATCTAAAGTAATTATGGCCTGAGCTTTGGTAGGCATCATTCCACAATACTCTAACTCTCATTATCCAATCTTTATCAAAGCCTTCTAATAACTTTAAACTTTTTATTGATTTATATACATGGCCTCTTTTAAATCCATCTGGGGCATAGTAACTTTCTAAGCTACTCAAATCATTAGAGCCATTTCTAATAAAACATGGATAGTTTTTATAGTCTAAAAATTGCAAGTTACTAACTTTCTCAATCATTGTCGGGATGTCATAAGCTGACTTAACCCACTCACCTGCTGAATAACCATATATGCCATTAAAACTCTCAGCTGGGTCTTTCCATACCTCTGCAAGCTCCCCGTTTGGCGGGGCTCCTGCTGAAACCATTGCTGATTTAGTTTCGTAACTTAAGCGGCCATTAACCATTGCTTGTAGAGCCGCAAAATTATCTTTGATGGCTTTTGAAATACTGTCTTTATTTACGCCATTAACATTAACCGTTTCGTTGTCGCTCCCCGCTAAAATAGTGTTTAATTTTTCTAATAGTGATTCTAATTCTGTAACTAAACTAAAAAAATTGCTCATATCATTATTCCTGGTAAGTGTCTAAAGCGTCTGAAACGCCATTTACAAATTGTTCAATTGTGTTTGGTTCAAGCAAGCGGTTAGCTGTAGCTTCCTCACTCACCACTTGTCGTTTTTTAATCTCGATATTTGCGCTGTAGTTCCAGAACCCGCCATTGTAGGTGCAGGACTCAAGCGGGCTTTGAATAAACCGCACTTCATGTTCAATTACGCCCTCAGGGGTGCGAACTGGCATTAAAAACCAGTTAACAGCATCGTTAACGCCGTGGGTTACAAAGCCTTCGAGTATTTGTGCTTGGTATTTATTGAGTTTCCAGGTTGCGCCCATAGTGGTGGGTACCGACTGAAAACGCTTTCGCTGGCGAGCGCGGCCGCTTGCCATGTCTGTGCGTAATAAATTAGAGTTTTGTGATAATCGATGGCTTGAAACGAGTGGCAGTTTTAAATCTTTTGGGTATTTTACTAGCACGTTTATACCCCCTGCCGTTGTAAGCTATAGGTGTTTTCAAGTGCAGAGGACGTCTCGCCACCTTGGCGGATATCACTCACAAATATGTTAATAACATCTTCACCATTGAGCTGGTTTCGACTTTGCGAGCCTGCACGGCTAGCATCTTCAATCACATTTACAGTGACACTAGAGCCCAAGCTTTGCCCTTTTGTGTGATCAACAACGGTTTCTTGAGGATGTAGCATGGCCAACTGGCCGCCTTTGCCATCTAGACCACCGCTTCGTGGGCCATCCCATGTATAACCACCACCATTGAAAGAGGCTAAACCACCGACTTTTGCAGCATAAAGACCACCGGCAGCTATAACGACACCTGCAGCAGCTGCACCTAGAACAGGCCCCACATAGGGGATGTCAGCGAGCGCACCATAAGCTTTCATTGCGGTGTCATAAGTATTAGTCCAAATACTTTGCATTGAATTTCGCTTTTCTTCATCAAGCATTGTTTCGCCTATAGCCATAGCTGACTTGGCATAGCTGGCGTTTTTGCCTTCCATACCGTCAAAGTAGCCACCCATTACATTAAGCAAGCCGTTATAGCCTTCTTGCATCATTTGGTTTCGCTGCGCTTCACCTTCGGCTAGCTTTTCTTGGTGCTCGCGTTCTTTTTCTTCCCGAGCGGTAAGCTGCTCTTGCTTAATGATGCTTATATTTTGCTCATGCTGGGCTAATGCTTGCTCTTTGGCTGTGTTGTACTCTGCTTCTATCTCAGTAGTGATGAGGTTTTTATCACGTAGTAACTGAAATTCACGTTCCATTTCTTGCTGTTTACGCTCAAAACGACGGTTCTCGAGCTCTACTTCTTTGCCATCTTGTGCTAATTGCGCATCAAATATTTGTTGGTATTGGCTACGAGCTGACTCAATTAGCTTTTGTGCTTTTTCATTCGCTTCTTTAGGGTCCGTGTTTACCAGTAAATCACTAAGGTCTTTCTTTTTTGGGTTGTTTACTTGCTCTTCGGCTGCGGCTTGAAACTTGTCTTGTACTTCAGCAATCCACGTTTTAATTTTCTCTGATGGCATAGGCGCCATTGATAAGTCACTAAGTTCCTCAGCTAGTTTGTCAGTTGTAGCTGAAAATGAATCGCCAAATGATTCAAGCTCTTTTAAACCTGAAGACTCCATATCTAAAGCTTCAAGTACTGGATTTATTGCCCTGGCAATATTTGCAAATTTTTGTACTGCTACATTTGCAAGTTCAGCAACACCTTGCCTTAAAAGCAAAAAAACAACTTGTAAACCACGGCCCATATCACCTAAAAAGCCAATGCCTGTGGCTACTTTAGTAACTACTTGCTGAGCAATAGAACCAAAACCACCGGCTTCTTTTGCTGATTCGGTCCACATATCTGAAATAGCGCCAATAATAGGCGCTGTTTCAATAGCTAGTGTTTGGCCAAAACTGTGTGTGGTTTTTTGAGCTTTATCGAATGCATCGTTTGCCATTTCGACTTTAGCGGCATCGATGCGATCGAACGTCATACCCAGAGCATCGGCTTCTTGCATCATGGCGGTTATGCCATCAGCGCCGGCGTCCATCACGTTGATCATCTTAGCGCCCGACTTACCCATTAAGCTTTGTGCTAGGTAAACCTTTTGGCTTTGGTCTTCAACGCCTTTGAGCTTGTCGGCAATCAGTTTAAATTGCTCTTCTGGCGCCAGGCCTTGCAACTCTTGAACCGATAAACCTAAACCATCAAGCGCATATTTAGCTTCACCTGTGCCCGTTTGCCCCACTTGGCCTAGGTTTTTTTGCATGGTTTGCAGTGATTTATTTAGCTCTTCGTTAGAAGCACCATATAAATTAGCGGCATGCTGCAAACCACCTAAAGCCTGAGTAGTAATACCTAAACGGTCGGCTGTTTTAGCTTGTTGATCAATAAACTCAGCATTTTTTGCATAAATAGAGGCATACGCGGCTACTCCTGCCGCACCAAACCCCGCCATTACTTTAGCGCTACTGCCTACCATTTTGCGGGTTTTATCAGCCCACGATGAGGTTTTTTTATTGGCTTTATTGAGCTCAGCAGTTAGCTTGCCACTTTTACCGATTAAATCGATAGTGAGCGTTGCAATTGATGCCATGTTAATTTCTCTTTTGTTTACGCCAAGGACAGGTATTTAAAAACGCTTCGGCTTCGCGGCGTTTTTGCTCGTATTCAATTTTTCGTTGTTCGCTTCTGTCGAATGTCAGGCCCATTTTTAGCCCTTGGTGGACTAAGCGCAGTTCCAGTTCGTCAGCTGATAAGCGTTTATGAAGGTCGTAGAGTGAGCAACCCAAGCTATCTGCTAGGTTGCAGAGCGCTTGTAACTCAGGTTGCTGTTTTAGTTTTTTTCAATCGCCTCAAGGTTCTCTTGAGCAAGGTTAGTGAAAAATAACCCAGTGGTGTGGATCATACCCAGCTGCTGCATATCAATAAGATTAGGCAGTTTAGCGGCTTCTTTATCGTCAAACTTGCCGTGCAGCATGTAGTAAGTATTGCGCTGCGCCATTTTCTCAAGCTTTTTAGGGTCGGCGTGTTTATCGCTAAATAACTCACGGGCTTTTACTTCATCCATTGCCGGCAGTCGGTGTAATACAATTTTGCCTACTCCTTCAATGTCAAACTCACGGGAAGAAGTAGGTAACTTCCCCGCCATAATTTGGGCTGCTGTAATCATTTAACCCCCCTAAGCTGCAGGTAGCGTTGAGAAGTCAACTTCTTGAAGTTTGCCAATGCAAGCAAACATTTGTTTACCTGAATCTTTACCCGATTCACCACTAAAGTAGTCATGTGGTAAAAACTCAACATCTTGTACTTCACCACTGGCGCGGGTTACTTTAATGCTAATAGGTGTGCCGGCCTTTACCATATCGCAAAACGCTTTTTGGTCTACATTGGCTGGTTTATGGCGAAAACTAAGCTCCCAATCTTGGTCCTCAGGTAGGCATTTCTCACTGTATGAACGTCTATCGGCTGCAATGTCGGTATCGTCTTCATACACTTTGCCTGAGTTAATTTGTGGGATGATATCAAGTCCTGGCAAAATAGCGTCGACTTCACCTACACCCGTAGTACAAAATTGCAGTGTAGACTTATGTGAATCAACCGTATCTGCGGCTGGTGTAGTTACTGGAGTGGCTGGCATTTTAAACCTCGTTATTTATGGTGTGGTATTTAAAAATATATTCGTATGACTCGCGGTATAAATGCGAGCCGGTTTCAAAGTAAGGTATGCGGCCTTGCTTTAATGCGATTTGCACGTTTATGTCATTATCAACAAAGCCTTGTTTGTTAAAAATGTTATCAAGCTCTTTGGCTATGGCTTTGGCCGTAGCAGGTAGTTTGCTGTAACAATCAAATTGAATGAGTGCTTCGCTTTGGTTGTCTTCCATGTGAATTTCGATAGGTGTGTCATCTGTGATCACACTAAGCAATACATAGTTATCATCTGAGTTATGGTTAACAGTAAAGTGCAGGTTATTGCCAATTAAGGCGCTAAGCGCTGATGACGCGAGTGCTTTTGTGCGTATGCTGTTTTCTATCATTTTTGTTTGTTCTTTTTAGCAATGCGACGTTCAGCAAGCTTTATGCGCTTTGCTAAATTTCTGTTTATGACAACAACAGCTTGATTAGTACGCTTTTTGAATGCTTGGCGAATAAATGGGTCTGCCTGTTGGTTGTTAGTGCCGTATTCAACTTGCACAATGTAAGGCACTTTAAACACACCAACACGTACTAGCGATACAACCCCTTTACCAAAGCGGCGGGTTTCTCTTCCTTGGCGGTTGGTGCTGGCTTTTACTTGAATGCGCGATCTTAAAAAGCCAGGGCGAATCTCTACTTTTTGGCCGCGCTTGGTTTTAACCTTACGAACTATGTCTGACTCGGGTGCGTTGCGCTGCATACCTTGCTGATATTTAATGGCGCCTTGTTTTATCGCGCTGGTCATCATGCCGGTGGCTTTTTTTGCCCCCACTTCTTTGGCTATATCGAGCAGTGCTTTTTCCATTTCTTTAAGGCCAGAAATATCAATACCTGTATCAAGCATGTGTTATCTCCTTCACCGCGATAATAGTTAATACGTTTGCAAAGTCCTGATTAACGGGCGTGCCAATGATTTCAAACACGCGTTGCTTATAAACAATTTGCTGTGTTGGGGTTATTTTATTGCTGTAACGGCACGAGATTGTGTGAGTTATTTCGCCCATTAATTGGCCGCTTTGCTCAAACTCTTTTGCTGCACCTGTTTGTATGTTTACCCATTTATAAAACTCATGTTGATGGCTGTTAGTGTTATAGCCATCATTTGATTTTGTGCCTTTACCAAAACTGGCTTTGCAGTTGTATTTAGCAGCTGGGAGCGATTTCATAGCAGTTCCACGGCTAGTTCGTCAGCAATAGCTTTGAATGCATTAGGCATGTCGTAAAGTTTGACGGGCGCAGTGTCTTCACGGTTACGAAACCAATCACCAATAAGTACTAATATGGCTTGTTTTGCTAGGTCGTATTTGTCCTGGTCTATAAGTGTTTCATTATCAATGATGGTACCCTCATTTGTGAGGGTACCATGTCCAAATACGCATTCAATTTGCACTGCATCTGCTACTTTAAAGCCTACAGCTGGCCATTGCCCACCTAGTTTAGGAGTAATTGTGGCCGTTAATCCATGTTCAATTACACGGTATTCACTTGGGTCAATAGTAACGAGCTGCCCCAAGTTATTAATATATTTAATTGATGTGATGCTCCGAAGCGGCGCGTAAGGCAGGTGTATTTCTTTGCAGAAATTGGGTAGTGCAAACTGCCATGTTTGCTCTACTAATAACCGGCCACTACGTTGTTCAAAACGTTTGCGCGCTCTAGGTACCAAACTTTGCAAATAATCATGATGATCATCATCAGCATGGGTATGTGCTGCCAGTTCTTCTACAGTGAATGGCTCAATACTTGGCGCCTGTATTAACTTTCGGAGCATTTTCATTGTTGTTACTCTTTGCCGTCAGTGTTTTCGTCGGTTTCACTTTCTGCGTCTTCATCAGTCGCATTAAGGTCAACAACTTTTACATCTAGCTCTTTGCTGCAGTAGTCAACTGCTGCTTTGTCACTTGATAATTCGCCTACTTTAATAAGTGGCTCAAGTAACTCAGCATCGCCTTTTACAAGTGCGTTTGGCTCAAAAGATTGATCTGCAATTACACATGCAACCAGTACACGTGCAGTAATTAGCTTTTTAGCTGCCATGGTCAAATTCCTTAAATAAAAAAAGCCCCTTTACAGGGGCAATTGGAGCATCAATTAAGCGGCTGCATTTTGGTAGTACTTAACAGCACCACCTACATCGATGCAGCGGCCACCAGTGCGCATAAACGCTAAGAAACCAACTTGGCCCTTACGGCTATATGCGCTATCTGTGAATCGGAAGAACAACATTTGCGATACATCACGCACAATGTATTTAGAGAAATCACCAAATAAAACCGACTTAGCGTTAGCCGCCATAGTTGGAATGTGCTGGTTAGTTGCATACGGTTTACCTAAAATGGTATTAGGCTCTGAGGCTTCCATACCTGGTAACCAAAGTGGGCGGCCTTGCAGGTCTTTAAGTTTTTTGACTACTTTGATTGTAGCGTCGTTCATCATGTAACCGCATTGCATACTGCGGCGATACGCAGGGTCTACGCTGTGTTGTAAATCAACCAAGTCATCAAACGTAATGGTAGCAATTTGGCCTGAACCCCCTACTTTACCCGCTGTGGTATCGGCTAAAATACCGTGTGGCATTGAAGTACCTGTACCATTAATAAACGCATCTTCTGAGGTGCGGCCAATGCGCATACCAATTTGACTATTAATGTAACCTTCAAGGTCAAACTGAGTGTCTTGCAATAATTGGAACGGTACCGCAATCACTTTAGAGCTGATCATGTGCGTATCAATGTTACGAACACCAAATGAAGTATCTTCATCATCTGCTGTGCCATTTTCTGCTAACCATTCGCCTTGCTCAGCCGTTGCGTTAGCTGTAGGCCATGGAATTGTAGAGCCGGTTGCAGTTGGCACTACTGTTGCCAGCTCTCGCATGCCGCCATACGCTTTAAGCGCTTGTGAAATGCCTGGTGCAATTTCATCAGCTGTTAAATAGCCACCTTCTGAACCTTGCCCTGTACTCATAGTATTTTTAGGGCTGTCGATACGTGCTTGTACTGCTGCTCGTTCGTTTTCATTCAGTGCCGACATACCACCGCGTAACCAAGATGCATAAGCAGCTTTTTCTTGATGAAGTTGATGCTCAGCTTCATCAGTAGAAATACCGTTATTATCGGCACGGTCTTGAATGGTTTGCTTTGACTTAGCTTGTAAGTCGAGCACTTTTTGTTGGCGGTCTAAGTCGCCATCAATTGCATCTATTTTATTTACTAGGTCGTCGTACTGCTTTTGCTTGTCTTCGCCCCAAGCCTGGTCTTTTGGGTGATCCGTTACTAATTGGTTTAGGGTTACAGCTAAACCTTTTCGCTGCTCACGCTTTTGTTGGATAGACATAATTATATTTCCTCAATTTTAAGTACAAAAAAAGCACCCGTAGGTGCTTTAGTAGTGGTGCCAGCGGAGCTAGCCAGTAGTTAGCAGCATGTTGGCAAATCGTTCTAGCCGCTCACGTTGCTCAAATTTATCTTGTGGTTGTTGGGGTTTAGGTGCATTTTGATATGACGTTAAATCCCACGCTTTATTGGTGGATTTATCGTTTGTACCATCTTGCATAATGCTATCTACAAAGCCATGATCTAATGCCTCTTGCGCAGTAAACCATGTTTCGTTCTTCATCCAGGTGCGCACTTGTTCTTCGCCTGCTTCAGTGCGTTTTTCGTAGTCGTTTACAATGGTGTTGTCGACTTTATCAAGCATATCGGCGGTGTCGCGTATCTCTTGTGCATTACCAAGGGCAAGTGTCCAGGCGTAGTGAATCATATAAAAGCCCGAATCAGCTATTTCAATAGTGTCACCTGCTAATGCAATACGTGTTGCTGCACTGGCTGCTATACCATCAATATGAACATGGATTTTTGCAGAGTGCGCTTTTAAGCTTGAGTAAATAGCGGTTGCTTCAAAGACGTCACCACCTGGGCTGTTAATATAAACATCGATGTCGGTTGCATCAGTAATGCTAAGCAAGTCGCGCTTTATCATTTCTGCTGATACGCCCCACCATGGATCAATTACATCGTAAATCAAAAATGCTGGGCGGCTTTCGCCTGCGTTGGCCAGTGGTGATTGCTGTTTTACTTGATAACCAACTTGGTCACGGTTTTGGCAGTTATTTTTAACTAACTGCATTAGTTTGCGGCTGTTATTCATGATTCGTTTTCCATTGGTTGATTATTTGCAATTGGGTCGTATGGCAAAGCGTATTTACCACCAATTTCAGGGAGGTTTTCAAGCTTACGCACTTCGTCTATGCTCATCCAACCGGGGCCTTGTGAGCCACCAATTGCTTGGCGGTAGGCTTCGTTTCTGTCTTTAAGCGTTAAGCGCATTAAATTAGCGGCTATAAACTCGGCAAACATCGGTTTGTTTAAAAACAGTTTGCGGTTTATCTCTTGTTCAAAGCGGTTTAAGTGTGGCCCTAGTGTAAAACGTAAGAACGATAAGCCAATTTCACCGATACCTGAGCCCCATGATGTTGATTTTTGCTCTTGGTTTACCATAAAACTAGGTAACCCAAATGCGCGGGCTATATCGGTAATTTGAAATTCACGCGATTCAAGCAGTTGTGAGTCTTTAGCTGATACGCTAAGTTGCTTTACGTCTGTGCTGTTATCAAGCACGAGTGGAAATTTTGAGTTTTCAATACCACCATAGGCCTTAACCCATGCGTTTCTAAATGATTCTTTTTGTGTTTCGTCCCACTTACCTTGCTTAACAACTGCCACGCGCTGAGTTGAACCCGATTTAAAAAACTCGCCGCTGTGTTGCTCCATGGCAAGCTCAAGGCCAATGCTGTTGAAAGCGCCCCACTGAATTACTGACATAGATTTAAGGCCGTTAAAACCGAAGCCCGGAAAGTGTAATATGTCGTCTTGGTCAAAACCGCGGGCGTTGCCATCCAATGTAAAAAAGTAATTTAGCCTGCCGTTATTGTTAACAACGTTCATACCTACTGGGCTGATTGGTAAAATCTCTTCTATATCACCATTTCGATCACGTAATAACACCGCATAACCATCACCATGTAATAACATACTTGAAACCATGAACTCCCAAAACGCGGCAGCGCTCCATACTGGTGTAGGTTGTAAGTTAAAAAGATTAGCTAAGTTATGGTTAGCAAGGCGATTTTTATCGCCATTATCACCACGCTCATAGATATGTACGGGCATCTGTGCAATTGCACCGGCAATTAGACGCACACAGGCAAACACGATTGACACTTTCATTGATGTTTTAGGTGTTACTGCAGGGCCTGCCAGAGATGGCATGACGCCAAACAAATCAGACAAGTTATTTATATCCTGCATCGCTGTGTTTTGCTCTGCAGTATTATTGACTGTTGGCACACTTTTGCTGCTGTTACGACTTAAAAACGGGATTTTAAACATTAGAATTCCAAAAATTCTTGATTAGAACCATCATCTTCTTCTGGCTGCCATGAGCCAATGAAGGCCAGCAACTTAGCGACGGCGGTATCTATTTTGTTGTCTTTATGTTCTTTTACTGGGCGAATGTATTTACCGTCCATGGTTTCTTTGGCTATTACGTTGCCTAGGCACCAAGTAAGAACTGGATCACCGTTATGGTGTATGCGGCCTTGCCTGAGTAAGTTTTCAAACTCACGCATTGCCGGTGAAAAATTGGTGTAATTTTGTGATACCTTAATTGGCTCTATGCCTGTGCTGTTTTGTACGCGCTGTGCTATAGGTGCTGCACCTGCAGGGTCGTAAAATAAGCCGGTCACTTGGTAGTTTTCGTTATCAGTTTCGATAGCGCGCTCTACTTCGTCGTAATCTATGCTGGTACCTTCGCATTCAATTAAGTGGCCTTGGTCTACCCAGTCACGATAAATGTCTATTTCGTTTGCTTTAGCCTCTGTTACATAGGTTTTCGCAAAGAAGTAGTAATGTAATTTGCCGTTTATCTCGCGTGTAAAACACGTTACATCGGCTGTTAAGTCGTCCGACTCTGAAAGGTCGACGCCTTTTGTGCATTCTTCGCCAGTAAATTGCTCCATTGTAAGCTCGGTATCAGCAGCTGATAGCCAATCTTCAAGGTTAAGCCAGGACTCGCGAGCACCTACCCATAAATTAAGGTGCTTAGTTTTAAATGCGTTTTGCTTACGCGCTGACTGCCTTGCTTTTGTAAGCTGGTTTAAAAGAAACTCAACCTCTACAGATACACCAAAATTAGGATTGGCTTTGCGTAGTGCTTCTTCGCTTTGCCAGTCGTCATCTTTATCTATGGTGTAAATCATTGCGAAAACAGTTTCGTCGGTGCGGGTTCCTTCAAGAATCTCTTGGCACTCTTTTTGGAATTGCCCACATGGCCCAAACCAATTAGAACCCGCTGTTGATATGATCCATTCAAGTGGCTGCTCTCGGGCACCCATGCCGGTGATCATCGTATCGCGTTGGTCGTCATCATCATGTTCGTGGTACTCATCACATAAATAACAACTTGGCGAACCACCATCACCAGGATTACCAATTAAGCGTTCAAACTTGCCGCCGTCCGTTGTTTTTTCTATCTGCTGAGCAAACAATTCAATATTAAAACGGCGCCTAAATATAGGCTGTTTTAACGCCATCTTTTTAGCTGGATTAAACACTTCGTTTGCTTGTTTTTGTGTAGTCGCACCGCAGTAAACTTCAGCGCCTGGTTCATCATCATTCGCTAGCATGTATAAACCAATGGGAGCAACCCAAGTAGATTTGCCGTTTTTACGTGGTACTAACGTGAATGCTGTACGAAAACGCCGGCGATGAGTTTCTATATGTTTCCAGCCGTAAACTTGTGCTGTTATCCACTTTTGCCAGCCGCTCAAATTAAGCAAGCCTTCATGCCCTTTTGCTCTGGCCCATTTGCCTTTTACATGGCTAAAGGTTTCTAAAAACCAAATAACTTTAAGGGCTGCTTCAGGGTCAAAGTAATATGGAAAGTCCTTACTGCCTGCCCTTACTAGGTCGTGGCTTTCACGTTCTACAGCGGCCATCTCATATTTGTTAGATGGCCGCTTACCGCTTAAAACATCAGATGCATACTTTTCGATATCAGCTAAGTGATCACGTTGAAACGTTGGGTAATTACTACGGTTTTGCATTTAGATGAACTCAGTACACATCATCAAATAGACCAGGCTGCAAATTATTAAACCGCTGATCTGTCGCAGGACTACCACCAATCTGATTTATCAAGCTATTCAGTTTGCGCCAATCATCATTGTACTGGCTAACCTCTGGCCGAGTTTTATGTTGAATGCCATTGCGGCCTTCAGTTGTATACTTCCAATTATTTTCATCTAAGTATGTAAGGGCCGCTTCCATGCGCGCAATTACAATGCAGTACTCTTTAAAAAACCGAATATAGTGAGGCTTAAAGCGATTAATCTTTACATACTCAGGTATATCACTATTCCATATCTGCTGTTCTGGCTTTGACATTCCACGCGGACGCGATTGGGTCGCGATCTTTTTCGCGTCCTTATCACTAATTTCCTTGTTTTCAGTAGAGTTAGGGAACGGAACTACCTTGTTAGTTCTATCCTCTGCTACTGATGGATATCTACCTGCCATAATTACCAAATAATCTCTTCAAATGGGTTTTTCAATTTCAATTCTGCCCCGCATAAAAATCTAATTGAGGGGGCGGTGTACGTGAGGTAGCGCTAAACTTTGCCTACCCCCGGGTCAATGCTGTGGCGTGACTCAAGTGCTGTTTTTTCTTTATCACATGCTTGGCATATGGTCTGAAGGTTATCTATCTTATCGTCACCACCTTGGCTGATAGGCTCGATGTGATCACATATGCCATGGTAAGCACCATGCAACTCAACAGATGTTAGAACACCTTTAGCTTTGCATATCTGACACAAGAAGTTATCACGATGAAATATAAACTCTCTTGTTCGCTGCCACACACGGCCACCTCTACCTGATTGTTTGTTTCCGTTACGCTTACGGCCAAACGGTACACGTTTAGGGCATGGTTCACCTCTGTGAACAGCTTTGCACTTAGTGCACCAAGTACCTGGCTTAGTTGCCACTGCGCTGTTCCAGAATCTTATTGATACGCTCTTTTCTATAGTTAGCATCAATCTCAAGAAGTTCATCAAAACGCTTCTGCTGATGCTTGGAGTCTTCCAAAAGCAACTCTTTCATGCGAGCCCTATGGAACTCCTTATCATCTTCATATTTCTTTGCTTCACGCTCGTTACGTTTGTACTGAAACCAGTAATTAGCTAAGAACGTAAGAGCTGCAAATACAATCCCTAGTAATATTGCCCACTCATTCAAGCTAAACACTCCTCCTGCAGCAGTGGCTAAGCTAGCACTATACGTTGTAGCACTTACAACTTTCTGCGTAGCTATATCACTAATCTCTATTCGCATTGTTCCAACTTCTTGCTCTTAATAATTGTTCATTGCACGTATCAATAACAGACTCTAAATAAGCCGTGTACTGGCTATGTGATGCATTATCACCAACAACATGAGAACTAACACTACATGGCTTGATAAACTCATTAGGCATCAACACAAACTCATATTTAGTTTGTACTATTGTCTTTACTGCAGGCTCCAACCCTTGCGTACTTGAACATGCTGATAACAGTGCTAGGCACACAATCGTTAGCCCAGCTCTTAGTTGTTTCATTAGTTGAAAGCCTTAACGCATCAAGCTGCGCTCTAGAAGATTGGAGTTTAGTTTTAATTGAAGTAAGTTGTTGCTGGTGATCAGCTCTCAGCTTAGCCAGTAAATCACGCTCTTTAAGTAGCTGCTTATTTCGCTTATCAGCATCAGCCAAGCTATTAGTTAAATGCTCTGCATGGTTTTTATAACTTTGAACTGATGCTTTAATCTGTTTATTATTATCAAGTGCTTGTGTTAAGTCAGACTCAACAGCCATATACTTAACAACAGTAATGCCCAGCATCGTTGCTAAGCCTGCAAAAACAATCTTATTTAAACTAAGCATCAGTTAACTCACTCAAACATAGCTGTCGTTCCAACTCTCGGCGCTTAACCAAGCCTGGTAACTTACGGCCATCAGCATAAACCCAGCGTTGTAATTCATTACATGCCTTAACACGCTCACCGTTATTTAAGTATTTAAGCAGCGTACTACTACGGAAGTTCCCAGCGCCCACGTTATAGTGAAACGACATATATGCCGCATGCTCACTGGTAGTAAGCGAAATATTCACCGCTCTCAATAACTGCTCATTATGATCACCTAAGTCCATAGCAAACAGGTTTAAACATTCTTTTTCAGTGTAAGTCTTACCAAGCTCAGCTGTTTGAGTATGGCCAAAGCAAGCAGTAACCACACCAACAGGGTCCACATAGCCTGTTCTTACTTCACCCTCAAATTCAGCAACCATTACACCCGTTAAGGCAAGAACGCCCGTAACACCAGCGGCTAATAGTTTATTAATCTTCATTTAAGGCCTCAAACGTAAAAAACCCGCTAAGGCAAAACCTAAGCGGGTTACAACAACAGGATGTAAGGATAAATCAGCAGACACAAAAAAGCCCAAGGTGTTAACCTCGGGCTTTATGATGCAGCTTTGCTAAGCTTACCTGAGTTAGTATAGTTATTGGGCGCCCGATTGCAACTTTTATTTCATACCATTCATAATATCGTTTAATTTCTTAGTTTAAAAACTTGCTCTTTGATTTTAGCCTTAACTAAGTCATTTTTTAAATTAAGACTAACCACTCCATCTATATCAATATTTACAGTTTCTAGCTGTGCCTTAGAAAAACTATTATTTTTGAATGATGAAAACATAAAACCTCCAAAATAAATTAAGCTGCCTGTTTAATTATTACGCCCTTAGCCAGCAAATGGCCCTCAAGCCAAGCTGCGCCACTAAGCAAAAGTTTCTTAGCCTTAGTTTCGCCAATGTCTAAATTATTAGCGATCACCTTAGTGCTCAATTTAGAACGGTAACTCATCATAACCACCACTTTCGTTTTTGGAGCATACAACCCCAGCATTGCCACAGCTTGGTCAATCAACAAACCCATATCATCATCAATTAACGCCACTACACCATCATTCGATGCAGAGCTCAGCGTAAGCCCCAAACCAGCCTGAGACCACACACCCCATTCATTAAGCAAATCATCAATAGTCGTAACTAACTGCATCATCATTCCCCGTTAAAGCCAAATAACAAATTAAACTATACTGGTCACCCTTATTTTTACCGTGACCACCTACCGTGACCGCTGAAACCCTTGTATTTACTCTATTGGTCATACTGGTCATACTGGTCATACTGGTCATAGTGTTTTTACATACACAAGAACAAACATATAAATAGAAAGTACAAAATACGCGTGTCCGCTCGCACCCGCGCGCGTATGTGTGCGCGAAAACACCGTGACCACCATGACCACCATGACCACACCAACAACCACGCACCTTACAGCGGTCACCGCAACTGGTCATGGTCATACTAAAAAATTTACTTAGCATTCCAAAACCCCTCAGGCGGCACATAAAACGCAGGGCGTTTACCATCAACACGCTTTTTCTTCTTAATAAAACCAAGCCTATGCATAATCTGGCCAACACGCTTTTGCTCAGGCGGACGCATAGCATGAGGATCCATACCAAGCACCTCAGTCATAATATCGGCCAACGAATAATCACCACGCATATTCTTAAGCAGCCAATCGTAAATAAGCCCCTCCCACACATCAGAATCAAACCTATCTTCCTGCTGTTCTTCAAACAAATGCTTATATTCATCAGTAGGCCACCACGGCATACCACCATTAAACAAATGAAGCGCCTCAGCCCATAGCTGATCCCTATCACGGGCAATTGCATCCTGGCATATCTTTGTACACATCACAGGCCAATATCGCCGGTTACCCGTAGAATCCTTTAAATACCTATCTTGGTTAGTGGTACCCACAAACACACACTGCCTCGGGAACTCCTGTACCATACGCCCATAACTTGGGCGGTACCTATCAACCTTAGAACCAAAAAACTGTTTAGCCTTCGTGTTTTCCGCCTTATTAAACGAATCAAGCTCAGCCAGCTCTATACCCCACATCCCCTGCATTTGCTGGAACGTATCTTTTTCACCAAGCGCCATAGGCGTATCAGTAAACCAATCACCAAACAAATTGTTACACATACTCGACTTACCTAAGCCCTGCGAACCCTCAAGAATCAAAACCGAATCCACCTTAACAGGCGGGCACATAACCCGCGCAACAGCCGAAACTAAAAAAAACGTACCAACCATAGCTGCATAGTCAGTATCTTCAGCACCCAAGTAATTATGCAACCACACAGCAACGCGAGGCGTACCATCCCACTTAACGGTATTTAAATAATCCTTAACAGGATGAAAAGCATGCTCTTCTGAATGAACCAAAATAGCACCCAGCACATCATTGGCCCTAGGCGTAAAACCATAGGTTTCAGAAAGGTAAATACGTAAGCGCTCAGTGTCAGTGTCGGTCCACTCACCCACCTTACCCTTTAAAAAAGGCGGCTTCTTACGTTTAATAATGCGGTAACTAAAGTCGCAATAGCCCAAAACGCCATCAAAAGCAGGGTCATTTTCAAGCACCAGTTTAGTATTACTAATACTTGCTTGAGGCATGCCCGAATTCGTTCTTTGGAAACGGTCTTGCCACTGCTCATCCCCCACTGAACGCTGTCGCGCGTCAGCGTTTTGCGGCGGCGGGTTATTTTCTTTATTACCATCATTAGCACTAGGCTTATCGACTACACTCAGTAACTGTGCTTTAACCGCATCAAGGCCAGCATTAACGTGTAAATCATTCCAATCGTTTAAACTACTTTTAGCCATTATGCCGCCTTATCCACAACAGCAGCAAAGTCAGGTATTGCTACCAAACCACCCACCGCAGCTGCAGCATCATTAGCCATACTTACGCCCGGGTTCCCCTTCGTATTAGCATCATCATCAGCACAAAATATAAAGGTTTTATCAGCAAGCTTGTGTTTAAGCTCAGTAGCCACCGCCATCAAATTACCCGCATCAAGTGCAACAGCACACGGCCACTTAGTCGCCATGTGTATGCTCGCCCCAGTGGCATACCCCTCACAAACAGCCAAAATATTGCAGCTGCTCGCCTTACCAATAAAGTGGAACAACCCAGCCTTGCGGCCATGCTTTAAAAACAACTTAGTACCCTGCTCATTAATAACCTGAATATTCCAAAGCGCCTTATTAATATCAATTAACGGCATCACTAAATCACCACGCTTAAAATGTAAAAAACTAAAATCGCGGGTTTCCTTATCAGGCAAATCAGCAAAAAATTGTTTAATTTCTTTACCACCTGTCACAGTCTCAGCAGTAAAATTAGGCCTAAAAATAACTATCACAGCACTTTTAAAGCTGCTTAAACCAAAACTGGCTACCTTCTTGGTAGCCAAATATTTATTAGAGTTAACAGGTTTAGTAAATTGGTCGACAAGTATTTTGGAAAAATCAGCAATCACACCATGCCAACGCTGGCGCGCGGCTTCATCTTCTGCCTCTTGCGCTTCGCGCTTTTTAGCGCGTTGTGCAAATTCAGCGCTAAGCCTGGCTTGTTCTTCTGGGGATATCGGTTCACGCTTAACAGTAAACCCATTATCAATAGCCATTTTAAAAACCGATTTAATCGTAGTACCGCCGCCAGCCTTAATACTGCGCCACGTACTTTTAATATCGCTTGGTTTATATTGTTCACTGCCAGCGCTCCAACTATCAAACGCATCAAAGCCCGCATCACCAAACTCATTTTTAATACCCATGCACACCTTAACCCACTCATCACGTGAGCAATTAGGGTCAAGGTACTGCAATGCATCCTGTAAATCCTGCAAAGTCGTTTGCTGCATTGTTATTATTCCTGTGTTTTATTAAAGCGCCCCCTTAAATTAGTATGTTCAGTAACTAAACCTACAAACCAAAATAAGGAAGCTAAACCATGAAAGCCGATAACCCGTTTGATAAACATCTAGAAGCTGTTAAATCACAAATGCCAACCCACTTAAAAAATGTAGCTATTGACCTAGTAGACCAAATGGACCTAGCCAAAAAAATTACAGATACAGTTTTCGAAGGTGCATCAACACCCGAGTTAACCATTCAAGTTTATGATCGACTAATCAAAGAGCTTGTGCGCGAAACTGATTAAGTAGCTCGTCACAACTAATTAATTCACTCGTGTAAGGGAGTCTTAAAAACACTCCCTTACAACTTTCATCACAAACTTGCTTACCTTGATTGGCTAAGTTCTTCACGTAGCAAATAACATCTTCCTTAGTTGAGCCAATGCTTTCGCTTTTTTTGTTATCCATAAATCACCTGTATAAAAAAACATATATCGCGCAGGTTTGTTCCTTGTTATGTCATTGCACTAAAATTAACCACACAACAACACAGGAGTAACCCACATGAAAACTATCAACCTAAGCAGCTTTTTTGCTTTCCTCAGGCGGATAAATATCAGGCCGCAGCTCATACCTAGACACACCCGTGACTTTTTCAATAAGAATTACTTTATCAGGCGCAACTTTGCCGGTTCTTAGCCAGTTAGATACGTTTTGTTGAGAAGTTTGAATTGCATCGGCAAGTTTTACTTGGCCACCTAAAGTAGCAATTGCTTTTTGTAATGCTGGTTGAGTAGTCATTTTGATACCTACTTTGTGATTGACCCCTCACATCATACAACTTAAATTGTAATTTACAACAAATTAAGTTGTTTTCTATATTACAAATTTTCTTGTAAAATGAAAAAAACCATATAAATTAATAATTATGAATACATTAGCTAAGCGTTTAAGTTATGTTTTAGAGATGAAAGACATAACTCAGGAAAAAGTCGCTAGCGCTATAGGTGCTAGTCAGCAGTCCATTCATGCCATATGTTCAGGTAAGACCTTAAAGCCGAGAAACCTTGTCGCCATAGCAAGGTTCCTAAATGTATCACCAGATTGGTTAGAATCTGGCAGTGGTAGTATGGGTGTAAATGAAAATAACACTATAGAAATGAAAAAATTTAGTCCTAACGTCCCCTTGATCAGCTGGGTGCAAGCAGGTCATTGGGCTGACATTCATTTGAACGATGTAGAAACGTTTTACCCCTGCCCTGAAAAGCACAGCCAATCAACCTATTCACTTGAAGTAAAAGGCGAGTCAATGTCGCCCGACTTTATCAATGGCGAAATAATCTTTGTTGATCCAGAGGTCGAAGCGCGTAACGGTTCGTGCGTTGTTATTAGGCAAAATGGCAATACAGAAGCTACATTTAAACAACTTATTATTGATGGCTCGCAAAAATACTTAAAAGCACTCAACCCAAACTGGCCTAACCCAATAATAGAAATGCTCCCTGATGCCACCATTTGTGGTGTAGTTATTGGCAGTTATAGAAAAAGGAATTAACAGGTAATCTCATGATAAAAAATATTATTTTGTGTATATTTGGGTGCATCATAACTGCGTTCACATTTTTTTATTCAACAATTGCACTTGGCGTTATCGTATCTATTTTGGTCGTGACTCTATTTTTAAGTTTATGGGGACAAGACGCAATAGTTACAAAAGTAAAACAGTACCCTATTTCAGCCATTATTTCTGTTATTGCACTCTATACTACTGTAATTGTCTTAATTGCGATCTCTCATGAGGACTTCTATAACGATAGCAAAACATTGACTCTCCCTGATGGGTTCATTGCCTCTTTCTATGCATCTGCATTTCAGGATCTAATTTTTTATTTACTAATTACATTAACGACAGCATTTGTAATTAAGTACATAAAAGTTAAGGATCCTCTTGACTATAATTTCATAGAAAAAATCCTCCATATGTTCCCTTTAATTAAAGATGACGAGATTCAAAAGGATTACATAACCCACAAAATGAATATACTTTCTTGTGAAATTATTCAAACGGAGAAAACTATCGTCTACCAAGAATGTGACGAAGAATTCTTAAAAATACTAACAAATACAAACTCTATATATAGAAATATTCACCATAATTATAACGTTACTGAAAAAATAGGTTCTTTAGGCGTTGCCCCAGATACTTCTGTGATTGAGAAATTTAAGGGTAGCCATTGGGGTGAGTTACATCATGTTACATTTGTGGGTAACGATCCCTCTAAAACAAGTGAGATTCCTTATAAGAAATTTACCGGCAAGTCCTATTCTGATGAATACTATATAAACCTAAAAGCAGGTAAGCAAGGTAGGCTAACAACGAACTATTGGTTTTGGATGGATATGAAAAACGAAGGAAGAACAACTCCTAGTTTTTTCACAAAAGAGTACATAATCTTCTTAAAAAATGAAACACAATGCACTCTTGAGTTTGTTGTAAAATCCAACACTAATGATGATGTAACCTTTAGTTTAAAGCCTGGGGAAGACTGGAAATCAAAACCTTTCAAAGATTTAGTTCCAGATAAGGATGAAATAAGTATTAAAATAACTAATACTGATGAATTAAAAAAAGCACATAAGTGTGCTAGTGCTAAAACAGATACTGATAAAAATGATCCCGCAGGAACAGAAACTATTGTCGAAAATCCTCCTGTTCCAGATAATGTAACTGTCGAGGTAGACACTACGATTAAAATTAATGACGATAGTAAGGGTGGAACTAACCCAAAAACCAAATGATATTTAGTTAAGGAAGGCTTAAGGTTTTATCATTAATATAGTACATGACAATAGAAAAAATATGTTATAATCTACTCATGAAGATTCATTCACCACAACACAAGGGGGTCGTTATGGCTCACGTAGTTAAAGAACATGTTGTTAAAGAACATGTTGTTAAAGAATAATCATAATAAAAAATCTATTACTTTAGTAATTTAAAGAACTGGACTACAAGTCCAGTTTTTTTATAGCTATAAAAAATTTCTCTTTTAAACCGCCTTTTTCGGCGGTTTTTTTATGCCTATCAAAAAGTACTCACGAACAAAATTACAATTTAAATTGTAATTTAATGTTGACTCAAACAATTTAAGTTGTATTCTAAATAACAACTTAAATTGTAAGACCGTACTATGAACACTCAACGCACAGAAACCGGATACCAGCTTGACGGCATGCACGTTAACGCCAAGCCCTATTCACGCCTACCAACCCAACAAGCGCGCACTTTGTTATTGGTGGCTAAAGGCCTACCACAAAAAAGCATAGCTGCTGAATTGGGCGTAAAACTGTGCACAGTTCGCCAAGCATGTAACGAGCTCAGCTTTAAATTCAACACCCATTCCATGCGCCAAACGGTACACCAAGCAATCAAGCAAGGCGTACTGCGCTACACAGTTTGCATAGTGCTTTGCCTAATTAGCGCAGCAAATAACGACCTAGAACGCAGCTTTAGAACTATTCGGGTAGCCCGAACAGTTCGCACCACCCGTTTACGCCGCTTGCGTGAACTACAAAACGACTTACTAGCAGCCTAACGGCACAAGGAGAATAGCGATGACCAAAGTATTTTTATTCCCAACAGCCCGAAATAACGCCGCAACAGGCCCGTTACTTCACAAGCTAAAACAAGCGCAAAAGGTATGCCCATTTCAATTGATCATACCCGAGCAAAAAGCAGCTAACAGCCCATACCCCGAGCCACCGCCACACGCGGCCTAACTCAGGGCAAAAGTTTCACAACCTGCTGGCGCGCACTTGCCCAACTAGCCCAGCCGAATGGTTGCCGTAAGCAACCAACCAACAACACAACAGGAAAAAAGGACGAACAATCATGCTAAACGTATTCACAGCATTGGTAATAAACCAACTAAAACAACGCATTCACTTTATGAACCAGCATATGCAGGGTGAGGAACTTCGCCTTTACGAATCGGGTACCAAGTTCTGTGTAATAGTCCTGGTCAACACTCATAAAGAAAAACTAATAGGGTCAATTGCACTTAATGCCAGCGCCAAACGCGACCTATGCGTTACCAAAGCCTTTTTAAGCCTAATAGAAAACACCCGCACATTAAAAACAGCAGTGGCCGCATGAAATCATTCAAGAAAAACCTAATGGCAACACTCTTTATAACAGTATTCATTGCATTACTAATTATTGAACAAAACCTAGACCAGTGGGTTTAACCAGTAATTTCTGACAGCTCACTCAACGAGTGGGCTGAATTGAAGTTACTACAACACCAGGATAATGAACATGACCAACCAACTTTTATCAGTAGTCGATGCATTCGACACCTTAGTAACGGCTTACAACCAAGAAGTAGCCGAATTTGATCAACTGGTCACTGATGCCGACCAGCTGCAAGAGCAAAACGACAAACTAACCACCTTGGTCAAAGACTACGAACAAGGCGCAGCTGTATTACTTAAAAACCTTGAGAACGCCCAAATAAAGCTGGCGCAAGCGAACCGTGAACGCGACCAGGCATTAACCAAAAATCAAGATGCAAACATTACCCTTGCTGCATTTAAAGAAATAGCCGGCACACCTAAAAAGCTGCGCGAAAAAGTTAAAAGCTACAAAGACCGCCTAGAAAGCCAACGCCTAGCCGCCGAGCAGCAAAAACGTAAATACCAAGACGAATGCAAGAAAAATACGCAGTTAAAAGAGCAAATACTTGAACTTGAAAACCGCCTAGATGTAGCTGCAATAAACCAAATTTACAGAAACGACAACGACATAATTCAAACCTACCCCTACCACCTAGGTGGCATGGTTGAAGGGCACGACGAACAACAAACGCCCCTGCTCTACTTAAATCAGAGCGGCCGTGGCGGTTTAATACTGCTTAACAAAGACGACGAAGCCGAGCTAGTAGAAGCACCCAAAGGTGGTTTACGCCCTAAAAAAGAAACACTTGAGCACTGCGGTAAATGGCTTCGCCGAGCAAAAGCAAATGGCTGGCAAACCGACGTAAAAGACATAAAAGCATTAGCAAACAGCAGCGACTAATGAATAGCTTTGAGCAAGCAACGCTCGAAACCTTAGTCAGCTTTAAAGCAAAAAAGCCAGAAGAGATCAGCCGCTTACTAACTAACAAAAAGCTTCAACAAGAAGCCTGCCAACTAGTTAAAAAGTGGAACGACAAACGTAAACAACTGGGCTTAGTCCCTTGGGAATAACAATGAACACAGAACTAAACGACGTAATGCTCGACCTTGAAACCATAGGCCAGCACTCAAACGCGGTTATCGTCTCTATTGGCGCCGTATTTTTCAACCCGCTTACAGGCAACATTGGAGCAGAATTTTACCAAGTCATCGACCTAGAAGACGCCATGAACTACGGCACAGTAGACGGTGCAACCCTAAAATGGTGGATGAAAAAAAGCGACGAAGCCCGCGCTATTTTTAACAGTAAAGACACCATGCTATTAAAAGATGCATTACTCGAACTCAACGACTGGCTATACCAAATTGAAGGTTACAAAAACCGCATTGTATGGGGTAACGGCGCAACGTTCGACAACACCATTTTAACCAACGCCTACACCGCCACAAAAATGACCAAAACATGGCATTTTAGTAACGATCGCGACGTACGCACTGTTGTAGATATTGGTCGTAGAGTGCTAGGCATCGACCCTAAAAAATCAAACGAATTTAAAGGCAACCCACATAACGCGCTAGACGATGCCAAGCACCAAGCTAAATACGTAAGCGACATTTACAAACAATTAAAGTTAAACACCAATGCACAAATTTAAACGCAATTGCATAGCCCAACAACGGGCTCGCATACGCCAATTTTATAAACGTAAAAATACAATGAAAAAAACACAGCCAAATGAGAGCAAGGTGACTTATGAAAAAGCCTAAATTAATGAAAGCCCGCTGCTGGGCCAAAAACCACTTTCACAGCGACTCACTACCAAGTTACCAATCACTCCGCGACTGGGTAGCAACCGGTTATGTACTAGGTGAATTGGTAGGCCCAGGCCAACAAGTGTATATTTACGAAGACCAACAACCAGGAACGCATGCAAAAGCAAAAGAAATTGCATTGCAACTAGCAGCGAACAGCTAACATGGCACCAAGAAAACGACTTAACAAAAACCGAGACTTGCCGCCGTTTTTATACTTTGATAAAAACGCCGGCTATCAACTCAAGCTGGTAAACGGCAAGCGCAAAATTATTAGCCAAAACCGTACCGAAGCAATCATCATTGCCAACGAGTACAACCGCATAAAACGCGGCGGCTCATTACTAGACGACCTAATCAACGACACCGCATCAAAAACCAGCTTTAGTAGCTTGGTAGATAAAATAATTGAGCGCATGACCGCCGATAAAAAACCCGGCACCAGTGTAGTATCTACGTGGTTAAACGACGCCGAACGCGTTAAGTCATACTTCACCATGCCAGGCGAAGAAATCACACTTAGCGACGTAACCGACTACATGAACCACTTTCATCAAAGCGCCAGTAACAACGTATACAACCGCAAATTAAGCTTTCTTGAACTCGTATTCGACTACGCCAAAGATACAGGCCACATGCTCACCAACCCAGCTGCGCTTAAAATAAAAAAACCAAAAGAAGCCAAAAAGCGCAAAGCCCTGGACGTAAACGCATTTGAAAAAATACGCGCCGCCGCCCCACTCTGGCTAAAAACAGCCATGGACTTAACCATGCAAACCACCCATGCAGTACTCGAAGTATCACGCATAGAATACAAACTAAAAAAAGCAGAACCAGGGCGCTGTGGGTGCATTTGGTATAAAGAGCCACTCACAGACCAATACGGTAAAATTTACGGTGAACTGGCAATACACCGCCAAAAAACCTATAAAAGTGAAGCGTCGCACGTAATAATACCTATCAACGACACAATAAAAGCCATTATCGACAACAGCCGCGACAACACCGTATCGCCCTACGTCGTGCACAAGCTCCCTAAAAAGAACTCGAACCCAACCAGTGCACTGGTAAACCACATCACCCAAATAGTAAGCAAAAATATCAGCCGTGAATTTTCAAACGTACGCGACCAACTAGGCCTTTACAACAACCTAAAACCAGAAGAACGCCCAACCTACCACGAAATACGCGGCCTATCAGCACGCCTAATAAAAGCCCAAGGCTGGGATCCACAAACACGAATGGGCCATTCAGACAGCAAATCAACCAAAGTCTACACCGAATTCGGCAAGCAAATAGAATGGGTGCAAGTGCCTAATTTGACGGTGAGATTGATTTAAAATATTACTTTTTTATTTTTTATTAGTGATGTCTATACCCATCTTAATTAACCTCGCCTTCTCACCCGAAGTTTCACTTTTTAAACGGTTATAATCTTGGTATTCTTCTGGCGAAGTTTTATTTTTACATGTAGTAAAAATCAAGTCCAAGCCATCAACTATTTTATTTAACTCCTTATATTCCTCCTTAATCTCGCCTTCACTTTGAGAGAGTTTATCCTTTAATTTTTTATTTAAAATTACAACTAAATTCATTTGATTTTTAGAAATTATCTCACCAACTTTAATATCTACTCTTTCATATATTACTTTAGACAAGATAAGATTATATCTCTCTTGCTCTAAGGAGAAACTCAAACCTTTTTCATAGCTTTTCCTCATTGACGAAATAAAACCACCATAACTTTCAAAAACTTTATTTATTTCATCATGTTTTTCAAGTTTTTTCTGAAGTAAACCTAGTAATAACTTACCCGAGCAGATATAAGCCTTGATTGCAGGAGCAATAAAGTTAGTATAATTAATACCATCACCGAATGCGGCATCTCTGAACCTCTTTAAAATAAGGAAATTATTACTTTTTTTAAATTTACTAACACTTGTGTTATGGCAAGAAAAATATAAATGCTCAAGAATTCCATACTCCTCTATTAAACTTTTATATTTCGAGAATTTAAATTCACCACTCCCAGCCTTCTGCGCCGAGTTCAACGCTAGTAAAAACACAAGTTCATTTGATAAAAATGACCTAAATATACGTGAATACTTCCTTCTATCATCTGGACAGCTTTCATCTACAAACTTCAATACTTGATATGCTACTCGTAAATAACTATTTATCTGAGGGCTTTCATTAATATCAGCGGAAGCCGAACTTTTTTCGTTTTCTAACCATTCATTACCTAATTTATTTAAAGTAACATCAACAGAAGACGCCTTAAGATCTGTCTTTGAAGTTATTTTATGTGCAATATCATTATGTTGTTCTAACAACAAATTAAAGGTATTTTCAAATGACTGTTGTTTGAAAGTTTTTACAACATAATACAAAGATCCTATGGCTAAAAAAGGGGAAAGTAATCCACCTAAATAACTTCCAAACGCTCCCCAATCCTGTGGGTTTTTAGATATAGCATTATTCGAAAAATTTAGTACGTAAGGTGTAACTATAAAAAACAACATAATCAATATAAATATTGTTACTTTATAGCTTTCTCTTAATTTGAAATATGACAATTAAAACCTTTTTATATAGTAAGTTAATGAGTGCTTTGTGCCTTAAACGTTTGATAACACTTAAATGAAAACACTACAGCAAAGAATAAAGCTAAAATAAATGGAATATAAAAAATGATGGAAAACTTATCAAATAGCGCGGTAATTACAGTTGTGTGTTCTTTAGTATGGAGGCCATATCCCCAATTAAGTAAATAACCAGTCAGTAACCACAAAAGCATTGAAATAAATGCACCAACTTGCCAAAAATAGCCTGTTATTTCGAAGAGCATATTTATAAATTCTGAAGAGTTATTTTTTCTACGAGCCATGCTGTCCCTGCAACTAGAAATACGATTTGTCTAAATTTAAGACACTCAGCCACCTAAAGCAAGAGCTAATAGATGACATAATGATCAAAAGTACTAACAGCAAAAAAAGCAAAACTATTAGTGCAATAACTTAAAAGCCCGAAAATTTATAGTGGGCTTCAAAGATCATTCAATATAAAATTAAAATACCTGTAATTAATACCCACACTTAAGGCTTTAGACTTAATTGTTTGTGCGGTTTTTTAAACTTATCTTGTAATTGAAGTGCTACCTTTTCAATTTCAGGTTCTATGTGTTTTCGCCTGAATATATCGAGTACCACTTCAAACACTTTGTATGAGTCTAATAAGTCATCTTCAGTTATTTTATCAGCATGCGTCGCTTCATTCCCTACAAGCCGAAGTGATTGAAGCCAGCGCGCCTCTAAAGGAAATTCATCAGCCATAGCCTCAATGTTTTGATAGAGATTTCTCTCTTGTGTATAACCTAACTCTAAGCATAGCTTTTCAACCGCCCTTCTTAGCCGATTACCCGAAGAACAAGTGTCAGAAAAAAAGTGATTAAACGAACTTAATAACTCTTCATTTATAGAGGTCGGTGTTGTTTCGCTCAATGGAAACAAGGGTAAAGGCGGGTTGAAGCTTTCAACTTTAATTTGTCTAACCGATGTATCATTATTTGGTATTTTAGCTAAGCCAGTAGATGACACATTTTCATTACACATACCACACTTGAAAAATGCAATAAATTGCGAAGGTTGGTACATTGCCCCATCAGCAGCAGTTAGAACAAGTGCTGCTAACTTAAAGAAGCTATTATCTTCTTTATTTGCGAAATCCATTAACTCATTGTCTTTAAACTGTTCCTGATAAGCTCTTCTTGCTTGCCAAGATAATTTCCTAGCAGTAAAGCTTTCAGTATCTAATTTAAGATTCATACTTTTACAGTATGGGCATGGTAAAGCGGGATAGCTCTCTAGAAAATTTAGTTTGGACACGTTAGCCCATAATTGCTTATTAAACATAGAGTTTCCTAAAATATTCTAATTTACCAGCCATGCTACCTATTATCTACTTGGAACACCCAATATTCTTAATATTTCATTTTTAACGCTTAGTAGCTCATGAGCTGGTAACGAATCAGGCGCTTTGTTAAATATACTATACCCTTTTGCATACCGCTCTCTATAATTATCATAAGCATCTGAGGTATAGCTATTCATTAGGTGCATATTAGGCTCACTCTTCAAGCTATTAAAAAGCTTCACAACTCTTCTTGGGCTAATTGGTCTTTTTCTTGCTCTTCATAATAAAAATCTCTTCGCTCTTCATAATCATCAGCGCTTTCGTCAAACAAACCATAATAATCAGGGCTAAATGCATAGTCTGTTGAAACCGAAACCATCAATAAAGCGAATTTAGTTTTGCCATTTTTTTGCTCTGAGAATCTTTTAGCTAAATTTCTTAGGTTATAAAACGCTGTTTCGTTGCGAACTTTAATCTCATTGATTTTAGCAGGCCCTATTATCAAATCAGGTTCTAAAACATCAAAATACTTTTCAGCCATCATAAAACCAATATCGATAAATACGAAATCATAGTTATCTATTACAGGCTTTAAACTCTTAGGTGAAGAGGAAAATGGGAAATCAAACAAATCATTGGTAGCGTCGAGTTTGCCAGGGCTTTCAATTTCAATCGTTCTTGGAAATGAGTAGTTATGTTTAGTAGACATTTCACCAAACATAGCGCAACCATTACGGTCAGAGATAACAAGTACCTCATACCCATCAGCCATTAGAGCAGTACTAATATCAATAGTAAGTAATGTATGCCCCGCTCCACCTTGGCCACCATAAAAACTAACGAGCTTTCCTAATTTACCTTGCTTATTTGGCGGGTAAGGTAATCCATGCTTCAAACAAAACAATTCAAGTGTTGCTGGCGGTATGTTCAAGCTGCTACCAGCAGTCACCGGCGCCTCGTACCTTTGCCATAATCGCCGGTTCTTATAAACACTATCTGCCGCTTGTTGACTCGATAAACCTAATTTTTTACGCAATTCCCTTAAGTTTTCGGGGGTAATTCGCTCCATTTAATACGTCCTTTTAGTCTAAAACACCCAAATACGAATTTCACGACGTAATTTGTACCATAGGACGTATATCTTTTCACTTTTTAACGCACAAAATTACTTGTATCTTTTCCTCAACGAAAACAATAGGAAATACCAAATGCAAAACAACAAAGCGCTACAACTTAAAAACGAACTAGATAAAAACATCTACCAAGCAGAAGCCGCAATTAACGCGCTATGTATTGAAGATCACTTTGAAGCAATGGATAAAGACACCCTAGCAGGTATGTTATGGGTGTTATCAGACAACCTAGAAAAGATAAAACGAAGTGTTAGGAGAATTTCAGTATATAAAAACCCGCTTAATTAGCGGGTTACTATATGGCAATTATACTGAATTGGTTTATGGCGTGGTTTCTAAAAATTTATCAGCATCTTCTCTAACCGCATTTACATAAGCATTTATTAGGCTATAAATCTGTTCGTAAGAATGTGTGAGGTACTCTGTTGTCATATCAATAGGCTTTCCATCTAAAAAACCACCATTATGAGTAAATAAATTTCTTCTTTCTAACAACTCTCTATTATATTTTTCTTCTAATACGGGCATCTTAAGGCCAAATAGTATATTAGAAATTTTAGCTATTTGAATTGGATCATGTAAAGTGGCGCTTCTGAGGCGCTCACTTAAATCCTCTTCAGATACTTGAGCTTTTAATCTTAGATGGTTCCTATCTTTATTACCTAACCTATCTACATTCTTTAAAGCATTTGCTATATAAGTTTGCTTTGAACAACATATATTAAAAAAATCATGCACAAAGCTTTCATATGCTGAAACAACACCTACTAACAAAACCCCATTCAAAAAATAGTTATTCTTCTGATTGCAAGCATGAGTTATACCTAGCTTCAATGACTTCATATTTTGATTAAAAATTTTAAGCTTATCCACAAGCTCGAATAAAACATCAATCCACTCATTAGCTGTATCGGTAAAATTATCAAAGATAGCCAGCTCTCTTTTTAGATCATCAAAATCATCTGTCATAAGTTACCTGCGTTTATTATTTTAAAGCTAATCAGTTCGTTTAACTGATTTAACTTTGACACTTACACTTTGAATCGTTTTGCTTTTATTAACCATCATTAAATGGCGAATTTTAACTACTTCAAGAAGATGACCTTTTGGAACTTCACCAGAATTTGCATAACTTTCATCATTTCCTTCTGACCAAGCAAAAGGATCAATTTCATCACCTACTTGTAAGGCTATAAAAGGTGATGTTGAACAGAAGCCTGCGATTGGATCATTAATGAACGAATCCAAATAAACCTCAATACGATATTCTGTTGGGTATTTCATATTTCTATCCTTTATTATTTCTAGATATGTAATGGTCTTATGTAAGTATTAAACATAAGACCATTACAAGTAAAATCTACTAAAAAATAAGTGTGCATATTGGAATAAAATTTTAGCCTGTATATGAAAACTCCGCACAAGGTTTATGTAATCTAATACTCCTAGTAATAACACCCTCTAAACAAAAGCCAACTTCAGGTGATTCAAAACCAGTAATACCCGCCTCAATATAAATAGGAATAACAAACATACACGCACCAAAATAAAATACTGTTTATTTGTACAGCATAAATCTAATGAGCGAGTTTGGAAAGGTAAACTAACTTGCTGAGGAAAGTGAGGCTTTTGATTAAGATTTTCTAATGGGTTGTTTATATTAGATTTTACTGATAGCGTAAAAACTCGATTTGTAACAAGCGCCCTAACCGCTTGATTTTATTGAATTGTAAAAATGATAAAAATTGCAAAATCAACTGTACATAAAATCAGTGAAATTAACTTTAAGTTTATAAATTACAATAACTTAACTCGATATAGCATCACATCATGGGGTGGCAGGGGTCGAGAGTTCGAATCTCTCCATACCGACCAATTAACTCCCTCCTGTTTCTATAATTAACCTTCAAAAAAGTATTAACCTGAAAAATAAATTTACTTAGAGATTACTTAAACCAGTAGTTCTATGGCTGTTCATTGCGCCTAAAAAACAGTGTCTATCAATTGGTCCTTACTTAGTATGCAGCAATATCTTAAAACCATCCTTACGTGTCGACATTTCACCAGGTGCTGATTATTAACTTAATAAAACAACAAGTAACAAAACCCTTTTTAGTTTTTAAAAGCACATGAAGGCGCTAAATATACTTTAAGTATGTTGTTATTCGCTTAAGCATAATCTGGATGAAATATAACAAGCGCGGCTAACGATACACGTTTAATTCGCAGAAAACCCCAACAAAACTTTTCATTATAGTAAAGAAAACAAATAAGTCTGCACACTTATTGAGCATTTTATTTAATTAACATATGATAGGGTTTTATTTTTACGGTGTTGAACATGGACTTTTCAGCTGAAGAATTAAACTTTATCTCTGACTTATTTAAGCCAGAAGATCAGGAAGTAAAACCAAATCATAAGCTTACTTTACAAAGTAGTGTACCCGCAGGCATTGCGCACCTATTAAGTAATGCAAGCTTAACGCTATTAGCAAAAGTTGCGCACTATCAATTGTGGTTTCCGCTTGATTTAAAAATAGATCCCTCTGGGGTTATTAACCCAACACTCAGTGCGCCTGAAGTTATTGATACTAAAGGCACACAGCGCAGTTGGCGTTGGAGCCAGCTCAATATAAAAAGCGAAGGTTTTTATATTGAGTCTATATCTAGCACAGGGATATTTTTAAAACCTATAAAAGATAACAGCCGACTGGGTAATATGAAAAACGTGCAGTTTACATTACCAAACGAAGAGTGTATTTCAATTGATATAGAGCCTATTAGGCAAAATAAATCAGGAATGGCTGCAAAAATTACACGTATAATTACCGGAAAAGAGCAGTTAAGAACCTACCTATTTGAAGAGCATAAACGCCAATATTCGGCATTATATGAAAATGGTCAATTAGTAAACGAAATACGTTAATATGCGAGTTATGCAGTAAAGCCTTCATTTATTTAGCCTAAATCGGTTTTTTACCTTTTATATTTCTTAGCCTTGCTTGATGTTTTAACTCATTTTAAATTTTGCAAAAAAAAAAGCGCTAAACAGCGCTTATTGATTTATATGTAACTAGTGTTTGGGCTTTACACCGTTACGAACCATATCTTGCCCATTAGTATATACATCTTCGGTGATACCGCGGGCCAATAATAACTGCTGCTTATCATCAAATACGGCAATAAAACGGGTGCCGTCTGAGTTTTTAGTGGCCATACCAACGCCAGATACTCCTTTTAACCCATAACCGCCGCTTTCAACTTCCAGTAAAAAAGCCTCTAAATCAGCTAAGTTATCGATTACATCACTTTCATTATTCATTTTAAAACTCTTTTAATTTCTCTGCTTTATGCAAAGTAGTTATACGTATTGCTGGTTATTTTATCGAGCTGGTACTTAAAATCCAAATATTTACGCCTTAAACTTAAAACGACTCGACCACCAGCGATAAATTACTCACAGCACAACCAAATGGTTTGGTGTTTATTCGGTCATAACGTGTATCAGCATTTGTATTCAGGCTAATTAAAAATTCATCTTGCTGAGCAACCGCACTTTGCTCTTGAGCGAGGCACATAGCTTGTGTCAAAGAGCGTAATTTAGCATCCGTCAATATGCTACCAAAACGCTGAACTGGCAATGGCGGAATTTTTATTGAGGGCAACGTTTTCCCCAATGTGCGCTCGCTCAAAGTAAATGAGTTATTGCTCACATCAATTACACTACCAGATGGCCAATAAGAATAGCGGTATTTTTGAGGTTTTGAATTTGTCTTTTGCTCAGGGGGATGCACAGCAATGTTTGTTGCCTCGGGAGTTAAATGGACCACACCATTTTCACCTACGACCGTCATTAAATTACCTTCTGGCGATTTTATGACGACCAAGGCGGTATTCTCGTCTACACCAAAACCATACTGTGATGTAGCTTTACCGTTGCTTAAAGTGTCAATCATCATGGCCAATTTAAAAGTTTGGTTTTGCTCACTAAAGTGCGTACTTAACACACCATAATTAAACGCTGCTAAGCCCTTTTTAGTGGTCAGGGTTTCCCCTTTTAGTACATTTGTACTTGTTACGTTTTTATTTGTAATTAAGCTATTACCTTGTATGGCGCTCCCCTCACCTATTCCCACAATAACCGGGCTTGTTATAAGTGAATTTGTCCATGGGTAAGGCTCGTTTTCATCATTAAATAAAACGCTATGTAATAACGCAGTATCGCCACTATGAAACATAACGCCGGTACTGTTTTTTATTAATGTGGTTAATGCAACTACTCCACTTTTACACAAGCCGTATTCGGTTTGAGTTTGCGAAGGATAAATTGACTCTCGGTTATACACTTGCATAGCGCTGTTTCTTAGTGAAGGCAGTTGATCGCAACGACCCGTGGTGATTGCCTTTGCAAGTGCAGGCGTTAATGCAAGCCACTTGGTACTTATTTGTGATTCTGCTAAAAGAGATGTTGCCGCTTCAGCATACGCGTATGGATCACGACGCGCTGCAGTAATAACAAGCATGGTCGGTTTAGCGCTATTTACTTTTAGGCTACCATTAATAAATTGTAAAATATCATTATTTTCATAGCGTGAAGTATTAATTGCTTTGCTATTTATTTTTTTATCATTCTTACTTTCTGACACTTCGAGCATATCAAGCACATAATTGTATTCGTGCACCGATAAGCTTTCTAATTGCAAATTATCTACGTCACGCCACTGCCACAGTAAATTTTGCTTTGACACATGCTTAGGTTCATTCTTTTGTAATTGCTTTAGCACATCTAGTGTCGCATCTTTATTAGAAAGGCTACTCGTTGGCCAGTTTTTTGCTAAGAGCTTTATTTTATTAATAGTAGGTGAGTATAATTTTTGGGTTAAATTTTCAACCTTCTCACTCCTAGTACACGAACTCTCAGCGCACATGCGTGGCTCTGATCCTAATAAAACTAATGTTTGGCTTTGTTGTTGCGCGGCTAAATCAACCGAAAATACAGTACTTATTAGTGTAAAAATCGCTGTTAATAGCATGTATTTATTAAATAAAATTTGATTGCTCATAGTAATAGTCTTAAAAGTGGCAAAATGCGCTGCAAGCTTATCAGTTTAGTGGTTTGGGCTAAATAGCTCGCTTACATAACTAACGGTGTATTTAATTCAATTTTATTTATTACAGCTTTGGATTAGTTTTTTAAGAAGTAACTCAATTATATCGATACATCGCATTAACTTGCAGGCTATTTTAGTCAGCGTTAAGCTAGCGCTTTATTTCATTAAATATTGATATACCAAGGCTTTATAATGACTGACAGCACATACCCAATTGGCACACCCGGTACTAAATGGAACGACGACGATAAAGCTCAATGGCTTGCGAGCCAAGTTATAAAGCGTAGCTACCAAGATGAAGTGTTAACACTAATTAACGAGCTTAAAGGCACATTAACGGTTGAGCAATATGGCGAGCTTAATTACAACGATGGCTGTTATCCATTATATGCCCTGCAAACACCTAATTTTGATGATACCAAACCAACGGTTTTAATTACCGGTGGCGTGCATGGCTACGAAACCAGTGGTGTACATGGAGCGCTTAGATTTGCAAAAACCTCTGCTTTAAATCATTCAAAACACTTTAATATAATTATTACTCCCTGTATTAGCCCTTGGGGGTATGAAACAATTAACCGCTGGAACCCAAGCGCAATAGATCCTAACCGCTCCTTTTACGAAAATAGCCCAGCACACGAGTCGGCTGCGGTAATGGCCTATGTAAAATCATTAAATATTGATCTACTAGCACATATTGATTTACACGAGACAACAGACTCCGATAACAGTGAATTCAGGCCAGCGCTTGCAGCACGTGAAGGCACAACTAATACAAACTGGAATATTCCTGATGGGTTTTACTTAGTTGCTGACAGTACAAAGCCAGAGCCAGAATTTCAAAAAGTGATTATTGAGGGCGTTGCAAAGGTTACGCATATTGCACCAAGCGATGAAAACAATGCATTAATTGGCGTACCACAGGAACAATTTGGCGTTATAAATTACGCAGCACGCCAATTAGGTTTATGTATGGGCTTTACTGATGCACCTTTTGTAACAACAACAGAAGTTTACCCAGATAGCCCTTCAGCCAACAGTGAACAATGTATATTAGCGCAAGTTGCTGTTATTGATAGTGCTTTAAATTATTTACGAAATGAAGGCTAAATTACTAGTTGCTACGTTTATAATAAGTGTGTTTTATTAAACGTAGTAATAAGTCTGTAATATAAAATAGAGAGAAAACCTTGCAAGTGGATAAAAATGAGCATTATGACTTTTCATTAAAGAATGACTATGGCAACGTTAATTTTTATGTAGATAACAACATAATTGTTGCTGATTTTTCAGGTAACATCGATACCGATATTCTAAGTGTTTTTGGTGAAAAGCTTATTAGTACTACTGCACAATTTAATGGCAACCCTTGGGGCTATATTAGCGACTCACGAAAAGTATTAGCAGCGACGCCTGAAGCCGAGTTATTGCTCACTAAAATTGGCAAAAAAATGCAAGCTGCAAATTGCTATATCAGCGCGTATGTAATGACATCGGCCATCGCAATCAGTCAAATGTCGCGGGTTTTAAATAGCGTTGGCAGAGACGGCACTAAATGTATATTTAGTGAGGTTGAAAGTGCCAAGCAATACGTTATTAAGCACCTTAAAAACAGCCAAGCGGATTAATTATTTAATCAACTTGGCGTTTAACTACTTAGTTTTTATAAAACTGACTGTCCTTGGTGATGGTAATACTCGCATCTTCCTGCGCGGTAACTACAAATCTTAATTTACTTACTTTTTGTTTAATATCGTAACCATCAGCGGTAACCGTAACCGGTATTTTTTTCATTAAACCAGGTTGTACGAGTGTTGCCTTTGGACTTTTAAGCGTTGCCCCAGGTAACCCCTCAATAGCGATTGTGTAGTGCATTGATTGCTGTGTTTTGTTAATAATGGTTAGTGTGTATGGGTTTTCAACTAGGCCCTCATAATTTACTCTGTAGAGTGCGTTTCTATCACGAAGTACTGAGGCCTCTATGGGTGTACGCTGCATCATCCATGCAAACATCGATAGGATAAGTAAGGCAGTTAACGCACCATAGCCAACAAGCTTTAATCTAAATGGGTTGGTTTTTTTACCTTCCATCTGTTTTTCACTCGCGTATTTAATTAAGCCTTTGTCGTAGCCAAACTTATTCATTGTGTCATCGCAGGCATCAATACATAAACCACAGTTTATGCACTCATATTGCAAGCCATTTCTTATATCAATACCCGCAGGGCATACCTCCACACATAAATTACAGTCTACACAATCGCCTAGGTTTAATGACTTTGGATCAGCTTTACGCTTACGTGGGCCACGGTTTTCTCCTCGTTCAGCATCATAAGTAACAACTAAGGTATCTTTATCAAACATCACTGACTGAAAACGAGAATACGGGCATGCAATGGTGCACATTTTTTCTCTTAAAAAACCAGCATTACCGTACGTACACCCAGCAAAAAAAAGCACCCAAAATGTGGTAATGCCAGACCAATCAAACGTAAGCATGCCTAGGTATAAATTTTTAGCCGGAATAAAATACGCCATAAATGAGGTCGCTGTTAAAACCGAAATAACTATCCACGCGCTGTGTTTAGCTATTTTTTTACGCCACGTGCTAAATGTCCATTTTGACGTATCCAGTTTAATGCGCTGATTGCGTGTACCTTCTATTCGTTGCTCAACCCATGTAAACATCAACATCCATATTGTTTGCGGGCACGTGTAACCGCACCAAACTCGGCCAAGCCAATTAGTAACAAAAAATAACGCAAAGGCTCCCACCATAAAAAGCATGGCTAAAATCATAAAGTCTTGAGGAAGAAGTGTTAATCCAAAAATAGTAAAGGTTTGTGTTGCGACATCTAACAGTACAGCCTGCTGACCGTTATATTGAATCCATGGAATGGCAATAAACGTTAACATTAGCAACCAGCCTAAATTACGGCGTATACGTTGAAAAAAGCCTTTTTGCTCGCGAATATAAATTGGCCCTGAGTTATAGGGCTTAATGATCATGTCTTGCTCTTTAATATCAAACTTCATGTTACTTACTTAATTATGACGGATGTTGTTTAAGTATTTGCAACTTTCAGACCAAACTGAAACCTTGTTTAATCTATTGATATTAAATAACTTTATAATTCACGCGCTTTTTATAATCGTGATATATAACGAAAACCGTTATATATCACGATTATTTACTAATTCCTAGCTTTCTCATTTTTGAGCGAAGTGTACTTTCAGGTAACCCTAACTTAAGTGCAGCACCTTTACTTCCCGAAATTTGCCCGTTACACAGTGTTAAAACACGGCTTATATGCAGCCTTTGAGCCTCATCGAGGGTAAGAGACTCATCAACATTTTGAGAAGTGTCACCATTGAGTGGTTGATTGAGCTGTAAAACAGATTGTTTAGACAAAATGGCTTCTCGCTCCAGTACATTTTGCAGCTCTCTTATGTTACCAGGCCAATCGTAGGCTTGAAGCTTAGTAACTGCTTTTTTACTTAGCCCTTTTAACTGCTTCCCTAAGCGTTTATTTAATTGCTGTATGAGGTTGCTGCATAAGTAAGGAATATCTTCTTTTCGCTCTCTGAGGGCTGGCACTTTAATAGGAAATACATTAAGTCGATAATATAAATCTATTCTAAAACTGCCCTTTTGCACCATTTGCCACAAGTCGCGGTTTGTAGCCGCTATAACTCGAATGTTTACACTCAAAGTTTGGCTACCACCAACCCGTTCAAATTCTTGCTCTTGTAGCACTCTTAGTAGCTTACTTTGTGATTCTAGAGGTAATTCGGCTATTTCATCTAAAAAAAGTGTGCCTTTATCGGCCAGTTCAAATCGGCCTTTACGACGTTCGTTAGCTCCAGTAAAAGCGCCTTTCTCATGCCCAAACAGCTCAGACTCCAATAAGCTCGGTGTAAAAGCTGCACAATTTACTTTAATAAAGGCATGCTTGCTGCGTTTGCTTAACCTATATAAATTGCGTGCTACTAGCTCTTTACCTGTGCCATTTTCTCCCAGAATAAGCACGGTAGTGTCAGTTTCACTCACTAATTTGATTTGCTCTAACATGGTTTGGAACACATGGCTTTGCCCTACAAGCCCAGAGTCTTGCCAGTCCTGATTTAACTCTGCTATTAAATAGCTATTCTCGTCTTTTAACTGCTCACTTAGCTGCTTTATTTTTTTAAGTGCGTTTTGTAAATCATTTTGGGTTTGTTGCTGCTGCGATATATCACGAAATATAGCAACGGCACCAATAAGTTGATTTTTTCGATACACTGGGGTGGATGTATATTCAACAGCAAACGAGCTACCGTCTTTGCGCCAAAACACTTCATTGTTAACTTCACGGCGTTTACCATCAAACATGGTACAGTAAATTTGACACTCATCTGCAGGGTAAGGCGTGCCATCGGCACGAGTATGGTGATGATATTGGTGTATTTTTTTTCCTAGTAGCTCCTCTGCCTTCCACCCTGTCATGCGCTCTGCTGCTGGGTTTACAAATACAGCGTTTCCAGACAAGTCGAATCCGTAAATTCCCTCACCCACGGCATTAAGTAATAACTTTGGATCGTTTAAAAATTGCTTTATCATAACTACACCTCGCGAAATATCACGAGCATTATGACAACTTTAACACATTACTGCACCAGTAACTTTGTATCGATATTAGCTCAGCATTTATGCGAAATGACTAAAAAGTGCACGCACATCAATTTTTGCCCCCAAACGAGCAGCTATTAAATACAAACCGGCTAATTTTCGGTGTATAAACAACGCATCGACGGGTGGTGTGTGCCACTGCTGTGATTGGGCACTAAGTGCAAGCCCAGCATCCTTAATTTTAAGTGCTAACTCACTATGTTTAAAATCAAATTCACCATCATGCCTGAGCGGTTCGCACGCCATTAAAAACAAGTCGATTACGTTATTTTTATAATTATCTATAATGTCATCTTTAAAATAACCAATTTGCGATGCTGCTTTTAATACGCCCTCTCGGCTATTATCGCTACCTGCTTTAAATAGTGCCAAATACGCTGAACTCAACTCAGTCGATATTTCTCGCGTTGCACCAAAATCAAATAAAACGATTTTTTGTGTCTCTGTTTGATAATGAAAATTAGCAAAGTTAGGATCCGTTTGAATGAGTTTAAATTCAAACATTTCTTTAAAAAATAAATTAATAAGCTGCTCAGCAACAAAACTTCGTTGGCTTTGTGACAGCTCTGTAATGCTCTCTATGGGTTCAGCATTTACATATTCCATTGTAAGCACTTGCTGCGTACTGTGCGAAGTGTAAACATTGGGCACCTTAAAATGAGTATTGCCGTTGAGTGCATTTTTGTAACGTATTAAATAATCTGCTTCTCGCAGGTAATCTGCTTCTGCAAGTAATTGTGCTTTAGCCTCGTTTACAAGAGGTTTAATATCGAGATCTTTAGGTAGTAGGCGCGATAGGGTTAACAGCGTAATCACATTATCTACGTCGCTCTCAACACTCTTTGCAATACCCGGATACTGAACTTTAACTGCGAGCTTACCGCCATTTTCTTGATACGCTAAATGCACTTGCCCAATAGAAGCCGCTGCAAAAGGTCTTAGTTCGATATGAGAAAAACGAGAAAGCCAGTCGTCTCCCCATTGTTCTTTTAAAACTTCAACCAGCTGCTTATGCGGCATTGGATTTGCGTCAGAGCGCAACAAAGCGAGTAACTGGGCAAGCTCAGGACTGAGCAAATCACCAGCATCCATTGATAGAAGCTGGCCTAATTTCATTGCTGCTCCGCGTAAGTGAGAGAGCTGCACAGCAAGTTTTTCAATATTTTTAGGCTGCAGAAGTAAACGTTTGTTATCCCACCCTTTACCTGTTAGTGCACTTTTAGCGCCATCAACCAGCATATTACCCGCAACGCCTGTTGCTAATGAGCCTAATTTTGCAAAACGAGAAAGTCTCGATGTGGGCACGTTACGCGGTGCTGCCATAATATAATGAACCTAATTAGCTTATAGTTAGGTTATTTAATACGATTAATTAAGGCAGGCCGATCTGATTAGCCTGGTTATTTATAATCTAGGAACCAGTTTAATTGCACCTTGCGATACTTTCATGTCGAGTGGTAATTTGCTCAATAGCATCATTTTAGGATCGTTCATGTTTAACGTATATACAGGGTTGTTAGCCAAAAAGGTATTGATTACACCCATTGCTTGATCGTCAAGCGCGCCAATGTTGCCTCTAAAGCCACCAGCATCAACGCTTGAGCCCAGTAGTTTAATATTACGCAAAAACACTGCTTTTTTCTCGCTATCGTAAAATGGGCTGCCCTCTATTTGAAGCTTTAAACGAATTGGGTATTTAAGTGCAAAAGCGTTGATCTCTGCGCTAGAGTCAGCGCCAAGTAAAACAACATCACGATTATCTGGCCCTATATCAACACTTAAATCATTAACGTTAAGCTGAACAGGTAATCCCATTAGCTTTACTTTTTCGCTTAACTTTGGCAACTCCTTAGCTAATACGCTTTCTACTTCAGCATTTGTAAATGAATATACCGATACACCTTGCGTGCTATTACAGGCAGTTAAAAAAAGCGTAGTAATAAGTAATAAAAATCTCATGGTAAATCCTTTGTTTGGTTGATACAAAAAGCCGCTTTTTAAGCGGCCTTTTAAAGTTTTAATCAACATTTAAAGTAATGTTAATGATTAAGCTGCAAGTGTAGTCTTTAATCGAGCTAGTGTGTCAGGTTCAACTGAACCGTTACTGAGCGCGAGCAACTGTTTTAAATAATAATTTAAATCAGCATGATCACCACGATGCTTATCATCAAGCATAGCAACTTGCTCTGCCATTCTAAGTGATGCATTTGGCGAACTCACATTTGCTAAAATTTCCATACGTGTTACAAGTTGCTCTTCGTTAAGCGTTGTTTTTAGCGGTGCTTGATACTGAGCAGGTATTTCTTCATTATTTTGAAGCGCGTTAAGTAAAGCATCTAAGTTAGCCTGCTCTGATTTAGTCATAAGCAATGACACTTTTTCATCTATGGCTTTAAGCAAAGTAGCCACTTTTGGCGCAAGCGTTCTGAATTGTGCATAACCCTTTACCTTCGTTTCTAGGTCATGAAGTTGCGCACGTTGTTCAACCGCCTCTAGTACCGCTTCTAATTCAGCAAGCTCTGCAGCGGCTTGTTTGTCTGACTCATTCTGTTCAAGCTTTTGTTGCTCAAATTCAGTGCTGCGCTTACTAAATGCTTCATCGTTATATTGACGAAACTTTTGCCACAACGCATTTTCGGCTTTCAAGCCCGCAAAGCCAATTGTTTGCCATTGCTGCTGCATTTGCTTTAACGTCTGGCAAGCACTTGCTAAGTCGTCACTTTGTGATAACTGCTGTGCTTGTTCTACTAAATCATTTTTAAGCGCAGCATTACCTTTATGGAACGCATTTAATAAACCAAGCACCTGTTGTTGCTCATTTTTATAGCGATCATTTAAAACTCGATATGTTTTAGGGTCAACTTTTCCTACACTGCGCCATGCTTTATTTAGCTTATTGTATTGGCTTTCAAACTGTTTCCAATCAAAGCCTTCTTCGCTAGTAGGCTCTGTGCTAAGCGCGTGCATATCAGTAATGATGCTTTCACGTTGCAACTTCGCTGCATCGCGGTTTTTTTCTTGCTCGGCAAAGTAACTACGACAAGGTGCAAACAACAATTCAATATGTTCGTCAAACTGAACACCTTGTTGTTTTTCTTCATCTGTATCTAAACGGCCAAGCTCATTCCAACGTGTGCGAAACATTTTTACTTGTTCTGCACGTTGTTGCGGGTCGGTACATTCTTGCTCAGTTAACGCGGCTACTTCTTCAAGTAACGCAACACGCTTTGGTGCAGCGGCGTATTTTTGCCAATCTTTTGCGTCAGCAAGGTGCTGCTCTAGCTCTGCTTTAATATTTTCAAGCGGTTGCTGGTAGCGTGCTGTTAATGTATTAAATAGCTCTTCAAAACCTTTAAATACACCAAATGCCACATTGAACCGGCCTTCTTCAATTAAGCGCTTAACATCACGAGCTTTTCGCTTTGCTTGGCTTTGATTTTTTTCAAGCGGTTTAACTAACTCATTCATTGGTACTAAAAACTGCTTTTTATGCGCGTTTAACTCAGTTTTAAATTTGCCTTGCAGTGCGCTGTCAAGCATAGCTATATGCCCACGCGCTTCTTTAAACGCTTGATTAAACGCTGACAGAATATCGTCATATTGCTCAATGCTTTGCGCTGGTTCAATTTTTTGTAAGGCGGTCAATGCCTCTTTATATTGAGCAATTACCGTTGTTAGTTCGGGTAATTTTGCCACTTGTGAAAATAAAGTCTCAAGCCTTGTGATTACCGCTTTAGACTGTGCGTTATTTTCAAGCTCAGTCTCTGTGATCGCTTGTTTTGCTTGGGTTACTTTAGCGTCAAGCCAATCTTGTTGAATTTGCTCTGGGGTTTCTAAACCTAATTGAAGCGCATTTTCAATTTCATCACTTAATGCTTCAAGCGTTGCTAATGCCAATAATTGACGCTGTTTTAATGCTAAACGTTGCTGTTCTTTATCGTGCTCAGCTTTAAGTTGCACTATATGAGTATCAAGCTTGCTGGTAATAGCTATGTACTTTTCATCTAGCGATTTTATTCGCTCTGCTGATAGCCATTTAAGCTCTAATGCTTGCCATTGAGCCATTAAATCAGCAGCTTGTGGGTTTACCAACGCAAAGTCTGTTTTTTCACGTAACGCATTAAGTTTTGCCAAAATAACGCGCGTTGAATTTTCAACTTCTTGTGGCATTTCTTTGGCCAGACGCTCATTTTCAATGTGCGTATCAAGGGTGCTTTTCGCTTCCCCTTTAGCATGTTTAACAAGTGGTTTGGTAAGCTGGTGGTTAATAACTAACTCCACTAGCTGCTTTTGTAGTTCTTCACTGCCTTCTTTAAAAGCTTTTTCTACTAATTTTGGGTTTGCTAAACGCTTAAGTAATTTAACGCGAACTTTTAGTTCTTTCTCTGCAAACGCTAGTTTTTCTAATGTTTTTACAGGTGCAAAGCGTTCTATATATTCACTTTTAATTTGCGGTGTTAGTGTGCTTTCACTGTTTAAAACCGCGTTAGATATCTGCTGCTCAGCTATATCCTTCAACGCTTGGTCTTGCTTATAGGCTTTCCACCAAAGTGGTAAATCATTTACCTTTTGAAGCGCTTTTCGGCGTATTTCTGCAGAGCTATCTTCTAATGCAAGTGTATTTAAAATACTTGCATCGCGCTGCGTATCTAGCTTTTCAATTGCATCAAGACGTACCTGTTGCTTAGGGTGTTTCCATTTTGGCGTAAAAAGGTGCTTAAAGATCATGTTCACTAAACCTAGCTATTTCGTTGTCTGATTTGAATTCTTTTTGTAGTTGCGCTTTTGTCTTTTGGATCATTTCACCATTAGCACCAATCGTAAATTGCTCGTTCGATTGAGCCACCTTTGCTTGATACAACATAACCAACTGCACTGTTTGTTGCTTTTGCTCATCTGATAACACAGTGCCATCTGGCCATTTGCCAGTGGATGCACCATATTGCAGGCGTTCAAATAATTCTGGAGTAATATTTTCTACGAGTTTATCGATATTCATGTCATCTTTTCTTTTTAAGAGTCACTAAAATAATACGGTTAATAAGATACCAAATGCACCCTACGCCAATGGCGATGGTGTAAGCATACCACTCAAGGGTTTCTTTTTGCGGTTGTAAAAAATATAAACAGAAAAAACCACCCAAAAATAAAATAAGTGCTAGGAAAGAGTGATTTATAAACATCTGCTTTTTTTTAATTTGCTGTTCGCGCTGAAGTTGTTGAACCTGCTCGTCATTTAGCTCTGAAATGTTACTTTCGCAATGCGGACATTGCTTGTATTTATCTGAAATTGATTTTGCACATTTTGGGCAACGAATAATCGCCATACATCTCTCCATACTACGCATAAAAAAAGCGCCTTGCGGCGCCTTTATTGTACTTGTTTTATTTGTTGTTGTCTTTTTTGAATTTAAAGCAATAACAGATAATGTAACTTTCTTTTTATTGTTTTAAACCCATTTATCCAATCAAACTTGCAAGTACACTGTGTATTAAATTACTCAGGATCTTTAGATTGTTTTTCAAGGCGTTTTTCCCAGAAAGTAGCGTTTTTTATACCTAACTTAATTGGGTCAAAGGTAATTTTACCGCCTTTTTTCTTTTGCTCTTCGTAATCGCTTAAACATAACAGTGCCGGTTTTGCGACAAAGAAAATAGCTAAAATGCCTAAGATGTTGATCCACGCCATTAAGCCTACACCTATGTCACCAATGCTCCAAATATACCCAGAGCTATTAACCATTCCGTAAGCTACCATAAACATGATCACAAACTTCACAATAACCAGTGGAATACTTCCTTTAAAGTAACGATTTAAGTAAGCAATGTTTGTTTCTGCAATGAAGTAATAAGCTAAAATAGTAGTGAACGCAAAGAAGAATAACGCAATACCGACAAATGCCTCACCAAAACCGCCAAATACACTAAACAAAGCCATTTGCGTAAATGCTGCAGAGCCTACTTCAGTTGCTGCATCAACATTTTGTACAATAAATTGACCAGCTGGTAGCTCGCCAACAATGTTGTATTGTTGTGTTAGTAAAATCATCAGTGCAGTTGCTGTACATACGAAGATGGTATCTACGTACACTGAAAAAGCCTGAACTAAACCTTGTTGCGCTGGGTGGTCTACTTCTGCCGCAGACGCTGCATGAGGACCTGTACCTTGACCCGCCTCATTTGAATATATTCCGCGTTTTACACCCCAGCCAATTGCAGCTCCAAATCCGGCTTGAGCTGTAAAGGCGTCGCTTATTATCATAGCAAAAATATCAGGCACTCTATCAATATGTAAAAACACTACGATTAAGGCAAGCACGATGTAGCCCAAAGCCATAAATGGCACAACAATTTGAGTAAAGTTGGCAATACGTTTTATACCACCAAAAATGATAAATGCTAAAACGATAAGAATAATAGCCAGCGCAACTAGCTTAAAGCTACCTACATCGCCAAAGCTGGTCGAAACCATAGTACCGTCGCCAAATACTTGAGTAAATGCGTTACCTACCGCATTTGCTTGTACACCGGGTAGGAAAACACCACACGCAACAACGGCAGAAATAGCAAACAAGATAGCTAACCATTTTTGCTTTAAACAACGGTCAAAGTAATACGCTGGACCACCACGGTATTGACCGTTTTCTTCTTCTTTATAAATTTGACCAAGAGTTGATTCAGCGAAGGCTGTACTTGCACCTAAAAATGCAACAACCCACATCCAGAAAATAGCCCCTGGGCCACCAAAACCGATAGCAGCAGCAACACCAGCAATGTTACCAACACCGACTCGCCCCGATAGAGACACTGCAAGTGCTTGGAAAGAAGAAATACCTTTTTCAGATGTGTTAGGACTAAAAAGTAATTTACACATTTCTTTAAAATGTCTGACTTGGGCAAATCGAGTTAATACAGAATAAAACAAGCCCGCGCCAAGGCATAAGTAAATAAGGGCATTACTCCAAACAACATCATTAACAGCGCTTACAAAAGCTTCCATGGATATCCTCTATAGTTATATTTTTTATTATGAATTACGAGACTCTGTTTTAGCTACTCAGAATGCGCGACACGAAACGATTAAAAATCGGGCTTAAATATGCCTACCTTTAATTCGATTGTTATTGATATTAACTTAAGTGAGCTAACTTTGTTAACACTTAATTTTCATATTTACAGATAAAACGTGCGCTTCGACGTATTATTTGAGGGTTATTTAACCAGTAATTGGTTTATATGAATATGATAGAGGTTGATAGAAAGTAATTTAAATAGACTGCTGGTTGAGGGGTTTATAAAACAATTTTATATATTAATTAATTTTAAGTTTGTGTATAAAAAAGGCATCAATAATTGATGCCTTTTATCAGTACTCTATCTTAGCGTATCTACCACATTAACAATGGCTGCTAACGTGTCTTGACCAAACTGGTACGAGCGACGATCTGACCAGCCGTAATCAGGATCTGGTAAATCGTTATTGTCTTTAAATGGCATTTCAATCGTATATGTAAGCGCTTTAAACTCTTCAGCCGTTGCCGACGATGCAACGGTTAATAGAGCTTGGCCTGGCTCATCTTTCGGGTAACCGTGTTCGTCTTGAAACTCTGGTGTTATTGTTAATAACGCCGCTTTAAAGCTGTCTTCTAAATTTTTAAGTCGCTCATCGTAACTTGGAATACCTTCGCTGCCAGCAACAAAGTTATAAGGAATGGCTTCATCACCATGAATATCAAGGTGCATATCTAAGCCTGTTTCGCGCATTTTATTTAGGACTAAATACACTTCTGGGCTATTTTCCATACTAGGTGTTTGCCATTCGCGATTTAAGTTAACACCTTTAGCATTAGTACGTAAATGACCACGTACACTGCCATCTGGGTTCATATTTGGCACGATGTAAAATACAGCCTTTGATAACAATGCGGCAGCATGTGGGTCTTCATCATCAAGTAACTTATGGAGTAATCCCTCTACAAACCACTCTGCCATAGTTTCACCTGGATGCTGGCGTGCTGTTACCCAAATTACTTTTTTATCTTCGCTTGGCTCGCCAATTTTTAATACGCTCATATCGCGCCCATCAAGTGTTTCACCCAATGTTTGAAGTTGGCAAGCACCTTGCGTTTGCGCCCACGACAATAAATCTAAATGGCGGTCATAGCTATATGGTGCGAAGTAAGCAAAATAAACACTGCCGCACTCTGGCTCTATTTCAAAACTTAGCGTGCCATTTTCATAGTTTGATGGAACACGAAACCATGTTTGGCGATCGTAAGATGCGACTGCTTGATAGCCTTCCCACCCATCTGGGTATGCTGATTTTTCAAGCTGATTAATATTAAGCTTATGTAATTGGTAAGGCGTTGTTTCTAATCGAAAGTGAAACCACTGATAAAATTCAGAGTTGTGGTCGTTATTAATCTCTAATTGAATATTAAGCGGATCGGTTGCATCAATTACCTTGATATTACCACTGTCGAAATTACTACTGATTTTCATGAAAAAACCTTTAATTTGAATAAGCCCATCTGCATTTTAACTCGCAGAACTAACACCACGAATAATACTACTCGCAGTAAATACAGTGTATTTTATAACTGTAACACGCACTGTATTTTAATAAGCAAAGCGTAGCACAAGGCATACACTTTAAAAATGATTGCACATTAAAAAAGCCAGCTAAACGCTGGCTTTTGAATACTACATATACATTAGCGTGGTAGGCTTGGGAATGACACTTCAGCCATATCTCGCATACAACGAACTACCTGGCAGCTATAGCCAAATTCATTATCGTACCATACGTATAATACAATACGATTATCGTCAACAATTGTCGCTTGCGAGTCAATAACACCTGCATAACGGCTACCTACTAAATCGGTAGACACTATTTCTGTTGATGCAGTGTAATCAATTTGGTCACGTAAATCTGAGTGCAGCGCTGTATCGCGTAAAAATGCATTTAGTTCTTCAACTGATGTATTTGTTGCTAAGTTTAAGTTTAAAATAGCAAGTGATACGTTAGGCGTAGGAACGCGAATAGCGTTACCTGTTAACTTACCTTCAAGCTCTGGTAATGCTTTAGATACAGCTTTAGCTGCGCCTGTTTCAGTTATTACCATGTTAAGCGCTGCGGCACGACCACGACGTTCTGCTTTGTGATAGTTGTCGATTAGGTTTTGATCGTTTGTGTATGAGTGAACCGTTTCAACGTGACCATTATTAATACCAAACTTATCGTTTAACGCTTTTAATGTTGGTGTGATTGCATTTGTTGTACAACTTGCTGCACAAACAATTTTATCTTCAGATAAAATATCTTGGTTATTTACACCATATACGATGTTTTTAATATTGCCTTTAGCCGGTGCCGTTAATAATACTTTAGCTGCGCCTTTACACTCTAAATGCTGACCAAGGCCTGCTTCATCTTTCCAAATACCTGTGTTATCAACAATTAACGCATTATCGATACCGTATTGGGTGTAATCTATTTCACTAGGCGAGTTTGCATAAATAACCTGAATGTAACTGCCGTTCGCTTTAATCGCGTTGCGCTCTTTATCAATGGTGATTGAACCATTAAATGGACCATGAATTGAATCGCGACGTAATAAACTAGCGCGCTTTTCAAGGTCACCTTCTTTACCACCACGCACAACGATTGCACGTAGACGTAAATCGGCGTAAGGACCCGATTTTTCAATTAATAAGCGAGCAAGCAAACGACCAATACGACCAAATCCATAAAGAACTACATCGCGAGGTTCTTTCACTGTTGAATCGGCTATTTCTGCTAATTCATCTTTAACGAACTCTTCAACTGAACGGCCATTAGCAACGTCACTATATAAATAGCTGTATGCTAACTTACCAATATCAATGCGAGCAGAGTTTAATTCCATTTTACTGATTGCTTCTAAAAACGGGAAGCTTTCACGTAAACGTAATTTTGTGCCTTCAAATTGCGCAACAGTTTTGTGAGATTTAATAATTTCAATAGTGCTGGCATTTACGAGAGGACGGCCATATACGGCAATTTCAATACCACGATTACGGTAAAGTTTACCAATGATAGGTTGCATGCTTTCAGCGTAATCTTGGCGCTCTTGCCAACTATTTGTGTATTCTAACTCGTGAGATGAGGTCATTTTATTTACCTAAGTTTATCATTTTGAACGGATAGCCTTTAAAAGTGCACTATATTTTGAGAGTAATGCACTTCAGGCACGGCTATTCTAATTTAATCTGAAGTTATTCTCTACTGTTAGGCGTTAAATGATTGCGCTAGAATGGCTGCGTAGATATTTATTTGGGGTTTAGGAATGCTAAAAAGAGCAAGTTTACTACTTGGATTACTAACATTAGCGGGTTGTGAGGAACCTGTGACGCTAGCAAAAGTTTGTAAGGAAACACCCGGCTTTTGTTCTGATTTAAACAAAGACAGCCATTGTAAAGACGAGCGTGCTGAAGTTATCTTAAAGCGTTACAGTGAATACAAAGAGCCAACGGATGAAAATAAATATCAATTATTAAAAGAATTTGAAACATACAACCAATGTATAACACTGGCGGCTAAAATTGAGCACATAAAGCTCAAAGCTAAGAAGACGTCTCGCATAGATGGACAACTTACTAGCATTAAAGAAATGACGCGCCTTTATCAAGACACTATTGATACAAATCACCCCGGTTTACTTTATTACCATTGGTCCAGAAACAATAATCAAGGTGCATTAAATAAACTATTGGCTATAGAAGAAGATCCGAGTGTTACACAAAGTGCTGAAATGCAGTTTTTTTTAGCGTCGTATTACATTAAGTTTGATGACGAAAAAACGATTGATTTGCTCTACAAAACGCTAGAGTTAAATCAAAAAGGGCGCATTCCCAATCCTGAGGTGTACACATCACTTATCAGCCTGTTTTATAAACATGATAAATTTAAACATGCTTATATATTTTCAAAAGTAGCGCAAATGTCGGGAATCGAAAATATAGATCTATTTGAAATAGAGCAGGAACTCTTAAGTACTGGTAAAAACTTATCTGGACTTGATTCACTTGCCGAGCAAACCTATCAACAAGTATTAGAGGGTGAATTTGTATCACCTAGAGAATTTTAGATAATAATAAACCCCGCTTAAGCAGAGTTAAGCGAGGAATAAATAAAAAGGCAGCTTTCGCTGCCTTTTTTTATTTTGCTTTGCTGGTGCCTACTTCAACACGAGTCTTTAATTTTTGACCCGGTCTAAAGGTGACAACACGACGCGCCGAAATAGGAATGTCTTCGCCTGTTTTCGGATTACGCCCTGGTCTTTCTTTTTTGTCTCGAAGATCAAAGTTACCAAATCCAGAAAGCTTAACCTGCTCTCCTTTTTCTAGCGCTGAGCGGATTTCTTCAAAAAACGCTTCAACTAAATCTTTGGCATCTTTTTTATTGATCCCGAGCTTTTCAAATAGGTGTTCAGCTATGTCGGCTTTAGTAAGCGCCATATCTAGTCCCTCAACGATGCATTAAACTTTTCGGCCAATTCGGCCACCACGTTATCAACTACTAGATTGATATCTTTCTCTTCGAGTGTTCTATCAACCGCTTGCAGTGTTAGAGCAATCGCCAAACTCTTATAATTTGGCTCAATACCTTTGCCCTTATACACATCGAATAAGTTTAGGTCAACCAATTGATTTCCGCCAACTTTTTCTATAGCGTTTAAAATATCACCAGATTTAACGCTGTCGGCCACTAAAATCGCGATGTCGCGACGGTTTGAAGGAAATTTAGACACGCTTTCTGCTTGTGGTAAATTTCTTTTTTCAATTGCTGACATTTCAATTTCAAATACAAAAGTTGCGTTATTGATATCTAACGACTTTTGCGCTTGAGGATGTAATGCACCAAAAAAACCAACCTTTTTACCATCAACATAAATAACAGCTGACTGGCCCGGATGAAGTCCATCTGACTGCTCTGCTTTAATTTCAAAGCGACTTACATCGTTAGTGATCGCAAGTAATGCCTCAACATCCCCTTTTAAGTCATAAAAGTCGACATTGCGCTTTTCTTCAACCCAATGCTCGCCATGAACCAAACCAGTAATAACGCCACCAATAACAGGCACTTGGTATACACCATTTTCTGCATTTTCATCGCTTATAAATTTAAGACCATGCTCAAATAAACGAATACGTGGTTGTTGACGATTTTGGTTGTATGCAACAGACGCCAATAGACCCGGCATTAAGCTAACACGCATTGCTGACATTTCAATTGAAATAGGATGCGGTAGAACAAGTGCGTCACTTTGAGGATGCAAAATAGCTTGTGCCTTAGGGTCAACAAAGCTGTATGTAATCGCTTCTTGGTAACCACGTGTTACTAACGTATTGCGGAATTTGCTTAGTGCAATGCTCGCTTCGTTATGAGTCGTCATCTTAAGTTTTGCAGTTGGAGCCACATTTGGAATACTGTTGTAACCGTAAACGCGCGCAACTTCTTCTATCAAATCTTCCTCAATGCGAATATCAAAACGGTAACTAGGTATGTCTGCACTCCAGCTGTCATTTTCTACTTTAACATCAAGGCCTAAGCGAGTCAGAATATCAGTTACTTTAGCATCATCAATGTGATGACCTATTACGCGGTCTAAGCGCGAACGACGCAATCGAACTTCAGTCACCTTAGGTAACTTATCAGCCGCCACGGCTTCAACTACAGGGCCTGCTTGACCACCCACAATTTCAAGAAGTAGCGCTGTAGCGCGCTCCATTGCATCGTGTTGTAGAGCAAAGTCTACACCACGTTCATAACGATGTGATGCATCAGTATGTAGGCCGTAACTACGTGCTTGACCAGCAATTGCTACCGGATTAAAAAACGCACTTTCAAGCAGTATGTCTGTTGTTTTTTCAGTAACACCTGATTGCTCACCACCAAAAATACCAGCAATGGCAAGTGCTTTATCATTATCTGCTATAACGAGTGTAGACTCGTTTAATTTAGCTGTATTACCATCAAGCAGTACTAGTTCTTCATCTGCATTTGCACTACGTACTTTAATGCCACCTTCAATTGCACTTAAATCAAATGCATGCATAGGGTGTCCAAGTTCTAGTAATACATAGTTAGTTACATCAACAACCGGGTCGATTGAACGTACGCCACTACGACGTAATTTTTCAACCATCCATAACGGTGTTTCTGCATCAAGATTTATACCTTTTATTACACGACCTAAGTATCGAGGACATGCATCTTCGTTCACGAGCTCAATTGATACTTTGTCGTCAATTGTTGGAGCTACAACGGGAATTTCTAATACGTTTACATCAATGCTGTTTAAAACGCCTACTTCACGAGCAAGACCTTTAATACCAAGGCAGTCACCACGGTTTGGTGTCAAATCAACATCAATAATGTTGTCATCAAGGCTTAAATAGTCACGTAAATCCGCGCCAATGGGTGCATCACTCGGTAACTCCATGATGCCGTCACCTTCTTCGCTAATGCCTAGCTCGTCAAATGCACATAACATACCGTGTGAAGGCTGACCGCGAAGTTTTGCTTTTTTAATTTTAAAATCGCCAGGTAATACTGCACCAACGGTTGCAACCGCGACTTTAATTCCTTCACGACAGTTTGGCGCACCACAAACGATATCAAGCAGCTCATCGCCACCTACGTTAATTTTAGTAACGCGAAGTTTATCCGCATCAGGATGTTGACCACATTCAACAACTTCGCCTACTAACACACCATTAAATTTGGCTGCAGCTGGCTCAACGCCGTCAACTTCAAGGCCAGCCATAGAAAGCTGTTCCGACAGAGCTTGCGTATCAATAGCAGGATTAACCCACTCTCTTAACCACTTTTCACTAAATTTCATTTTATTGCTTCACTCTTAACGGAACTGGTTTAGGAATTTTAAGTCATTTTCAAAAAATGCACGTAAGTCGTTTACGCCGTAGCGCAGCATAGTTAAGCGCTCTACACCCATGCCGAATGCAAAACCGGTGTATTTTTCTGGATCAATACCTACAGACTTAAGAACGTTTGGATGTACCATGCCACAGCCTAGTACCTCTAACCATTTGCCGTCTTTGCCCATCACATCTACTTCAGCTGAAGGTTCTGTAAATGGGAAAAATGATGGACGGAAACGAATTTCCATATCTTCTTCAAAAAAGTTACGCAAAAAGTCATGTAATATACCTTTAAGCTCAGTAAAACTTACATCGGTATCAACCATTAACCCTTCTACCTGATGGAACATAGGTGTATGTGTCTGATCGTAATCGTTACGATACACACGCCCAGGTGAGATGATTCGTAGCGGTGGCTGTTCCGTTTCCATAGTACGAATTTGCACGCCACTTGTTTGTGTACGCAATACTAATTTAGGATTGAAATAAAAGGTATCATGATCAGCACGCGCAGGGTGATGTTCAGGGATATTTAAAGCATCAAAGTTATGAAAATCATCTTCAATCTCAGGACCTGATTTAACCTCGAAACCTAACTCACCAAAAAAGCTTTCAATACGCTCAATTGTACGTGTTACTGGGTGTAATCCACCTGTAGGCATCACACGTCCAGGTAAAGTAACGTCAATTGTTTCAGCGGCTAGCTTTTCTTCTAGTGCCTTGCTTGCTAAAAGCTCACGCTTATCGTTAATTGCAGCTTGCACATCTTGCTTAGCCTGATTAATTACCTGGCCTGCTTCTTTGCGTTCTTCAGGAGCAATTTTACCCAGTGTTTTAAGTAAGCTAGTGATCTCGCCTTTTTTACCAAGGTAGTTAACCCTGATCTCTTCTAGTTGCGCGATTTCACTGGCACTGGCTACCGCCTCAAGTGCTTGCGCTAATATATTTTCTAAGTTCATTCTATACCTGATCTTTCACAGAAGGTGATTACAATTTAATTGACTAATGATAACTGAAAGCGGGGTCTAGATTCTAGACCTACTAGAGCTTTAACGTTGATTTTATAAAGGGAATTGTTAATTTTCGCTGTGCGGCCATAGATGCATGATCTAATTTGTCTAATACATCGAGTAAAGCACGCATATCTCGACTTAGACGCGTTAGTAAAAAGCGTGCACATTCATCACTTAACTCAAGCCCACGCATATGCGCCCGCTTAACAAGCGCTTGCGCTTTATCATCATCACTCATTGAACGTATTTGAAAGGTGGTTCCCCAAGTCAAACGAGATTCTAAATCAGGAAGTGAGATATTTAACATATTTGGTAACAGGTCTGCGGTTACGACTAACATTTTACCGGGTTCGTTAAAGCGATTAAAAAAATTAAACAGGGCCTTTTCCCAGGCATCGTTGCCTGCCACTAAATGGACATCGTCTATACACAATACATCAAGCGCTTCCAGTCCATCGAGCACCATAGGGCCAAAATTGATAATCTCTCGCATCGAAAGTAACATGTTAGAAAGGCCACGTTCTTGCGCTTTTATGCACGTAGCATATAACAAGTGAGACTTACCCGAATCACCCAATCCACACAAGTAAGTATACTGAAATGAATTTGCCAACTCAGAAAAGCTCGCTTTTAGATGATTAACTTCTAATGAGTCCTCACCACCAAAGTACGATGCAAACGTCTCGTCATCTGGCAAAGTAACAGGCAACGCCATTTGCATTGGTTCATGACTTAGCACTATGGTTTTATCCATTGATATTCGAGGCTGTTTTTGTCAACAACATGATAAAAAGCGCGTGGATCAACGTAATCTTTAAAAGCAGAATCAAGACCTAGCGCTTTTTTTAAATCTGTAACATCGCCTGTATGATTCAATTTGTATTCAACAAACTCAGTCGTTTTTCGAGCAATCGTAACCTGTGTAACAACACTTAAACTCTGTAAACGTCTCTTAGCTAGTTCGACATCTACAAAATTTTCGGCCCCTTTTAAAGTTAAAATAGCTGAAGCTTGCTCGTAGTATGCATTGGGATCAATTGCGTATTCACTTGCTAGCCCTCTAGCTAGTGTATCTATCATTTGACTAACAATTTGTTGTTTATCACCAACTAAACGATTTTCATCAAACAAATCATCATTTGTGAATCGCCAATCTAAAACCCAGTTATTACTGTTATCGTCTTTGTACATTTTGGCCGTAATACTTCTTTCAGCACTATACCGCTGAGACGCCTCTTCTATAGGCCCTGAAAAATTACCCCACACCTCGGGTATTCCTACTAAACGTCTATCTTCTAAATCCAGTAATGGCACAACAACAGGTAAGCCACGTCTTCGGGCATTATCGTAAATTAATTGTTCAAGCTGTGGATAGCTCTCTTGTGTTACTAGCTCTCTTCGCCAATTATCTTCAATACCTAGCCAAATAGCGACTAACGGACGTTGTGAACCCCATAGAGGTAAACTTAATTCTTTTATAAGCGCATTAATTTTTCGTGCTTCAAATTTAACAATTAATTTTAATTGACCTTCAGTACGCTCATCGTATTCAAATTTAAGCATGTAATCAGAGATATCTTTAGTGCGCTGTTGAGCTAATCGATTTTGATCAGCCGTTTCATCACCACTTACTTTTACCAAAACATTAAGTAAAGCTTTACGGCTTGCCGCTAATCGACTATCTCTTGATTTATCATCAACTTTTAAAATATCTTGATATAGATCAGTGACTTCAACTGCTGAAACAGAAAAACAAATTAAAATGGATATTATGCTTATTAATAATCTATACACTGTATGTTAGTTCTTGGTTTTAAACTGATTTGATCCTAAATCAAAGCAAGTAACAAAGCAAAATTATATTTGTTACTGTGACATATTGATACTTATAGATTAAGCCTCTCATACAATGTTGATTTAATTGAAACTCTAAATTTATAAACAAATTCACTCAGCCAAAAAAAGAGCAGCAAAAGCCAAACCTTCTAAAAAGACATATTCTCTTCAAAGTAAAGCCAACACAACTGTATTAAGTTCCAAAAATATACTAGCTTTTATTCGCTACTGCTGAGGGAAACAGAAAACTGTTTTATCGGGCCAGCCTTTGAAGGGCTTGCTTTCGCGCAGTTTTGCATGATGTATAGGAATACAAATGCCGGGAGCACAGGCTGTGAAAGAGCGACCGCTACTGAGTTCGCCATAGGGTCTTGGCAATTTACTAAATTACTTTTTTGCAGACGTAAAAAAGCCCGGCTATTTCTAGTCGGGCTCTCTACAATGTGAAGCCTGTGTAATGTCGTGGTGCCCACAGCGGTGAAGGGTCACACAGCAAATAGGATGCTACGTTGTGCCGGTCTGCCTTGTGCGGGGCTCGCCTTCGCGCTGTTTTGTCTCACTACTGAGTTCGGCATGGGGTCTTGCTGATTACTAAGTCACTTTCCTGCAGAAGTAAAAAAGCCCGACTATTGCTAGTCGGGCTTTCTACAATTTGAAGCCTGGTAATGTCCTACTTTCACATAGCAAATGCTACACTATCATCGGCGCTGTTTCGTTTCACTACTGAGTTCGGCATGGAATCAGGTGGGTCCAAAACGCTATTGTCACCAAGCAAATATGGTGCAAAGGATTAATGACAAGCACGGAGTGCTTCTTTTTCCTTTGCGCAAGGTGCCTCAATGTTAACGCTACGCGCTAAGAGTCACC